>Ga0224534_1000682_pt1 | contig 20676 bp, 21 predicted proteins | sample 714E12024metaG_FD_172012 | JGI IMG/M metagenome (GOLD analysis project Ga0224534, IMG submission 172012) | Peat soil microbial communities from Stordalen Mire, Sweden - 717 E1 20-24 | ecosystem: Environmental > Terrestrial > Soil > Wetlands > Peat | place: Sweden: Norrbotten County, Stordalen... | reverse complement strand
TCGCGTCGACCAGCAGAAAGCGCGGCGCAAGCTGCACCGCCTGGATGCGCGGCTAGGGGCAGTCGATGTTCAACTGGAACACCTCGCGGTGGCCGAAAAATGACGAATTATTGGCCGGTCAATGTGCACGATTGTGCGTTGGGTGGCCTTGCAATCGTTTTTGGCCGCACGAAGCCAATTTGTATATTTGTACTTCATTTTCTTATGGTTACGGAGAATTTGCGAGCCTCTGGCAGACCGCCCCGACCTGCCGGATGGTGGGGGCGAGGGCGAGTTGCGGCACGTGTTACGATGACCGCATTTTCCGATTTGTGTAACATTGCGTAACATTTGTTGCGTTGGACCGGCGGCGGGCGCGTTAGTCAGGCGCCGCGGATTGCCCGGTCCCTTGCTGGATTGTGACGAACAAGAACCCATGATATCGATAGTGTTTTGCGCTTCCGATTTCAGACTAGCACGAGGAACCTCCGGTCCCGGCTGCGGTTGCCGTGGCAAGGGGCTGCAAGTGGTTGGAAAATAAGGCTATGCGCGTTCGGATCGCTGCGTCATCGAGGTGTGAATGGCCAGAAAGAGACGCGCTGGCGCGCGTTGGCGGCCTGAGAGGCCCGGCCCAGAGGGCACCCCTGGCTGAGAGCCTGCCCCACGAGGGTGTAAGGAAGCGCGCGCGGCATAGACTACCTGTTTAGATAAGGACAAATGGAGCGCAAGGCGGCATTCCTGCGGATCTATGAGCAATACGCGCCGGCTTTGGAACGGCTGGCGGGCGCGTATGCGGCCGCTCGCGAAGACCGCGAGGATCTGGTCCAGGAGATCGCGGCGGCATTGTGGCGGGCGCTGCCCGGTTATCGCGCGGAAGCGAGCGAACGCACCTGGCTGTACCGGATCGCGCACAACGTGGCGATCACGGCGGCGGTGAAGCAGCGCAAGCGGGAGAAGCGGGAGGTGGCGCCGGAGCCGCCGCTGGACCTTCCGTCGGCAGGGGCAGACGCCGAACAGGATCTGCTGGCGGAGGAGAAGCGGCGCATGCTGTTCGCGGCCATCCGGGGCCTGGCGGCGGTGGACCGGCAAATCACGGTGCTGCACCTGGAAGGTTTGAGCTGCGCCGAAATCGAAGCAGTGACCGGCATCGCGGAAGGGGCCGTGGCGACGCGCCTGACGCGGATCCGGGAAAAGTTGCGCCAGGCCATTCGGGCGCGGGAGGCGGGCGATGGCCGATAAAGACGAACTCAATCAGCTTTGGTGCGGCCAGACCACTGGTCCGCCGACAAAAGGAGAAGATATGTTAACGATTGCGATGGAGAGAGCGGAGCGGTTCGATCGCACGATCAAGGCTCGCAGTTGGCGTGAATGCGGGGCTGCGGCGGTGGTAACGGCGATCTTTGCCTTTAAGGCGTGGGGGTCGCAAAATGCTCTGGCGTGCGCCGGAAACCTGGTGGTAGCGGCCAGCGGCTTGTGGATCGTTTTTTTCATGTTGCGCTACGGGCGCAACGCGCCGGCGCCAGCGGCGGATCGGAGTCTGGCAGATTTCCAGCAGGCCCTGTTGCGCGAATACGAGCACCAGATCCTGCTGCTGAAGAACGTGAAGTATTGGTACCTGCTGCCGCCTTATGTGGGGCTGCTGATGGCGAGCGCGGGTACCGTGATGGCGCGCAGCGCCGAGGGGCGGCCGGGCTGGCCCGAGTCGATCGCTGTGGCGATTTACACGGCTGTGTTTGGGGGCGTTTGGTGGCTCAACGAGACGTATGCCGTCGGGAAGCTGCGGCGCGAGCGGGCGCGGCTGTTGGAGGAGATGAAGCAGGCGGGTGGGGAAGCTGGAGGGCGGGGTTAAGCAGTCCCCTTGTTTCGCACGCCGCGCAGACTCGCAGGTTACCAACGTTACCAACCTGCCCCACAGGGCAGCATCGCCGCAACCATAGAGGCGGCCTGAGAGGCCGCCGCAGGCCGAGGGCCTGCCCCACGCAGAATCCGCGCAAAATGCGAAGATTCCGAACTGCCCGTGGCTGGCGCGAAAAAGATTGAGAGGCGGAACTTCACGATAGCGAGGGGAGCGGGACTGAGAGTCCCGCGCAGGCCGAGGGCCTGCCCCACGGCCAGAGGAGGGAGGGGCCGGTTGCGAAGCCAGCCCCTCAGCGCACGAGACGACGTTTCGGACGGGGTCGAGCCGTCCAAGAGGATGTTCCTTTAGCCTTATAGTTGCGCGACGGCCGGAATCCTCTCCAAATTTTTTTCTTCTTCCGCTCCCCAGGAGGGCCGGCAGGGGTAGATTCCGGGCTGAATGCCGAAGCGCTCGTGGTAGAGTTGGACAATTTCGCGCTCGAAATGCGGCACGACATCGGGCTGCATCATGTTGACGGTACAACCGCCGAAGCCGCCGCCGGTCATACGCGCGCCGTAGACGCCTTCAATCCCCAGGGCGGCGTCCACCAGGAAATCGAGCTCGTCGCAACTGACTTCGTAATCGTGCTGGAGGCTGCGATGGGAGGCTTCGAAGAGCTCGCCCATGCGCTCAACTGCGCCTTCGCGGCAGGCGGCCACGAACTCGACAACGCGGGCGTCTTCGGTGACCACGTGGCGGGCGCGCCGCGCGATGATGGGCGGCATGGAAGACTCAGCCTCGTCGAACATGGCCGGGGTCACGTCGCGCAAGCTTTCGACGCGCGGATGGCGGGCGCGCACCACGTCGACAGCGGCGGCGCACTGCTCGGTGCGTTCCTTGTAGGCGGAGCCGGCCAGTTGGTGCTTGACCATGGTGTTGACGGCCACAAAGGCGACACCATCGGGGAGCCGCACGACCTGATGCTTGAGGCTGCGGCAATCGATGCAGATGGCGGCGCGCTCCTCGCCGAACACGGAGATGTACTGATCCATGATGCCGCAGGGCATACCGACGAAGTTGCGCTCGGCCCTCTGGCAGAGACGGGCGAGGTCCAGCGGCGCCATGCGGCGGCCGGCTAGCATGGCCAGCGCCGAGGAAACCTCCAGCGCGGCCGAGGAACTGAGGCCCGAACCTTCGGGCACGGTGCTGCGAACGAGCAGGTTGGCGGGCGCAACGGGGGAGCCGGCGCGGATCAATTCCTGCGCCACGCCGATGGGGTAGTCGGTCCAGTGGCGGCGCGGGGTTAGGGCGGCGATTTCGCCGGCGGGCCACTCGGCGGATTCCCGGCGGTCCTCGGAATAGATGCGCAATTTGCCGTCACGCGCCGGAGCGGTGGCGACGTAGGTAGCCAGATGGAGCGCCACGGGCAGTACGAAGCCGAGATTGTAATCGGTATGCTCGCCGATGAGGTTGACGCGGCCCGGGGCACGGAAAACACGGATGCCATCCGCCGATCCGTAGAGCCGCCGGAAGGCGTCAATCATGTGTTGCTCCCTTTTGCCAGACGTGTGGCGCGCCAAGCCATGAGGAGCATAAAGAGTCCGAAGACCAGCATGGCAGCGCCGGAATACAGATTGACGTTTTCGGTTGTCAGTGGCGCGGCGCCCATGTGCGGCGCGAAGGCGCCCATCCCTAGCAGGATGAGGCCGACCAGCGTAAAGAACCAGCCCGAAGGCACTCTCAGATCCATATCACCTAAACCAAATGTTGAGGATGAGTAGCAATATAACAACGATAACAGTCAGCGGCGCGGGGCGTTGATACCACTTGGCGGTAGCGTCGTGGGGGACCTTGGTCAGGCCGTAGACCAGGCCTTCCATATCCTTATCCGTGCGCGGCGTGGTGAACATGCTCACCGCAACGGAGATGAGCAGACAGGTGGTAAACGCGACGATGGCGATCCAGAAGTTCTGCGCCATTTGCGACGGGAAGGTGTGCAGTTGGGCGATCCAGCCGCCCTTGCCCTCGGCCGTGGTGGACGAGAGGGTCAGGACCGCGGCGAGCGTGCCGAGGGATAAGCCGGCGAATGCGCCGTGGGCGGTGGTGCGCTTCCAGAACATGCCCAACAGGAAGGTGGCGAACAGGGGCGCGTTCACGCAGCCAAAGACAAGCTGCAGCAGATCCATGATGTTGTTGTAGCGGGTGGCCAAGTAGGCGGCGCCGATGGACAAGAGCACGCCCACCACGGTGGTGACGCGGCCCACAGTCAGGTAGTGGCGGTCGGGCGCGCCGGGACGGATATAGCTTTGATAGATGTCGTAAGTAAAGACGGTGTTGAAGGCCGTGACATTGCCCGCCATGCCGGACATGAAGGAAGCCATGAGACCGGTCAGGCCCACGCCCAACAAACCGGCTGGGTAGAACTGGGCCATCAGAGTAGTGAGGGCCTGATCGTAGTCCGGGCCGCCGGTGGCTTTCAGAGGGAAGGCGTATCCGAGGTTCATCTTGGAAAGAACCAGCGCGGCGATGCCGGGCAGGATGACGATGAAGGGCAGGAACATTTTGGGCAGGGTGCCAATCAGGGGGGTGCGGCGGGCGGCCGACATGGAATCGGCGGCCATGGCGCGCTGGACTACGAGAAAGTTCGTACACCAATAACCGAAGGAGAGCACGAAGCCGAGGCCGGCGACCATGCCGAAGATCTCGACGCCCATAGGGTTGTCGGTGGGACTGCCCATATAGCGCCAGGCGTGGGTCATGTTGGGTGGGAGGCGGGCGACCATGCCCTGCCATCCGCCGGCTTTATTGACCGATAGAATAGCCAACGGCGCGAACCCCATGACGATGAGGAGAAACTGGAGGACCTCATTATAAATGGCGCTGGTGAGGCCGCCGAGGAAAGTGTACGCCAACACGATGGCCGCCGACGCCAGCACGGAAACGTCGAAACTCCATCCCAGCACCAGATGCAGCAGGAGGCCCAGGGCATACATGGAGATGCCGGAGGAGAAGATGGTCATGACCGCGAAGGAGAAGGCGTTGAAGGCGCGGGTCTTTTCGTCGAAACGCATCTTCAGGTATTCCGGCACGGAGCGGGCCTTGCTGCCGTAGTAGAAGGGCATCATGAAAATGCCCATGAATAACATGGCCGGAATGGCGCCGAGCCAATAGAAATGGGCAGTCATGATGCCGTATTTGGCGCCGGAGGCGGCCATGCCGATGAGTTCCACGGCGCCAAGGTTGGCCGCGATGAACGCCAGGCTGGTGATCCAGACGGGGACGGACCGGCCGGAGGTGAGGAAGTCGCCGCTGGAGGAGATGCGTTTGCGCAGCCTCCAGCCGATGCCTAAGACAAAGGCGAAATACAGGGCGAGGATGACGTAGTCAACCGGAGCGAGTTTCACGGATAGGGCCTCTGCGGTCTCCGAGGGAATTTAGGATTTGAAACGCTGAGTTTAGCGCGGGGGATGGGTAAAAGCAAACGCCTTGCCATCTGGCGCAGGATTGAAGACATGAATGCTGCGGAGCTATATGAGCGGGACTTCGCGGAGTGGCTGTGCGAAACGCCGAACTGCTGCGTTCGGGCCGTGTGGCGGAGGCCGACCTGGATCACATTGCCGAGGAGATCGAGGATATGGCCAAACGCGAACGGCGCGTTATCTAAAGCCGGCTGGCGCGGCTGATCCTGCATCTTCTGAAATGGCAGGTGCAGCCCTTGAAACGCGGCGCGAATTGGCAGAGCACGATCGCCGAGCAGCGCTTCCGGATAGGCAAGCTGCTGGAGGAGAATCCGAGCTTCCGGCCAGAGTTGGGGAACTGGATCGACGCGGAATATGAGCACGGGTTTCGAGCGGGAACGGTTTCCGAGTTCGTGGCCTTACACGTTGGAACAGACGGCAACGCCACCAAAACCAGATATTGGCCGCCGATGAACGCCGATGAACGCCGATAAAACGAGCCAGACGGAAGTTTTCCCGAGCGGTAGCGGTATAGCACCCTTGCTGTTCGACGCCTCTGGCGATAAGATTGACTCGACAGGTCCGACCTCCTCGGGCCGGGCTTGCGACGTTGTTTCTGGCGCCTTGCGGGTCAGCCAGGCGCGCAGCGACGCCGTTTGGCGCCGGAGAAGGAGGATCTATGCACCAACTCTGGATTCATGCAATGGTTCTGACGGCTGTCGTGCCGGTCGCATTCATTGGACAGCAGCCGAAGCCGTCGTACAAAGGCGATGCCTCTGCCAGCGGTGTCCTGGCAGGGCGCAGCGGGAAGCCCCTGGGGAATGCTCGCGTGTTCCTGGGAAAAGTCGAAGACGATGCAGACGTGCTGCAAGGCACGTTGAGGTTAGGCGGGCTTCCGATTGCCCAGACAGACGCACAGGGGCGTTTCAAGATCAGCGGCTTTGCTCCAGGAAGATACACGCTGGCGTATTCCCCGGCTGGCGGCGCCTCGATTGTGCCCACCGAAATCAGCATCAAGGCGCTGCAGGCGGTTACCAAGTCGATCCTGCCGCAGATGAATGGCGTCGAGATCGGCTTGACCCAGCCGCTGGACGAACGCAAGTGGAGCACGTTTACGCTGCTCAAGGGTCACACTTTTCATGGCGAAGGCGCCAACATGAAGATCTGGAATGCCACGCTGCGGCGCGGGGCGACGGGGCCTTACCTGGAGATGCGGAAAGGCGTGATCTGGCAGGCGGACTTCAAGGACAAGGGGCAGGTCGCGTTGGAAGCGTGGGGCTTTTAAGCGCTAGCTAGACGGCAACCTCTTGATAGAGAGTCCCGGAATCCGCTGACAGCAGGTTGAGTTGGTAGCGGATGGACACTTCAAAGGCATCCAGCGAGCTTCGTGTGAGAAACCATGCGGCGATGCCGACGACAGGGGTCGTCGCGATGACGATGGCCGGCGATTCGCATCCTGGTCGTAAACAGAGCCTGGTGGCGCAGTACTACTCAGGAACGCGATGACGGGAACGCCGTTCTCTTGTCCACTACAGCACTCTGAAGGAATGACCGGTAGAGGCGCTTGGGGGCGCTGGACCAGACAACGGAGCCTGATTCGGAATACCACCTGAATGTCCGAACCACTTTTGCCAGAGCTTCTGCCCCACCCACCCAACCACGTACCATTGGAAGAACGAGAGCGCTACTATCGTCAACAGTCTCCAGGCCCCCTCTGAGATCCCCGCAAAGAACTGATCACCGGTCACATGCGGAAAAAGTAGATTGTGGCCACCTCTCGCCACCGCGAAGGATGGGAATTCGGCCCAAAAGGCGAGCTTGAAGAACGGGTTTGTGAACGGAGATTCTAAGATCCCTATGGAGTGTCCTGCAAAAGTATATCCCGCTCCTGCCGGATGTCCCCACGGATCGAGACGGAACGGGTACGACGCCTGAGCAAAGGCAATCACAAAGTAGATCCAGAAGCAGAGATTCGCGGCGAGTAGCACAGTTACGAACTTTCCCATGCGTTTTGACGCCGCTTGTTTAGACATCGCTCGTCCTCCGCTGGAGTTTCCGTTTGTTAATCATCGGGCCCTGGACGCTCCGGCATCTCCTGATAGTTGTGATGTGACTCAATCCCTTTCTGGCCACGGCTCAGATCGAGGGCTCGAACGGCGTCTTCTCCAGCAATTGAATCACGCATTTTGCCCTAGTGCCAGCGGGGGCCCCCCGAATAGCTCTCCCCAAATGTGTCCCAGTACTTCATGCCCAAGCTCCTCAGCACTGTCTTGGGGGTGGTGGTCTTGCCGGCGCCATTGGGGCCGAGCAGGCCGACGACCTCACCCTTGGCGAGAGCGAAGGATATGCTGTGCAGGACTTCCGCGCGGTCGTAGCAGAACACGACTTTGTCGAGGGCGGCTGTCGATTCCGGCAAGGGGCGGTTCCTCCCGGCGCAGTCATTTCGGCTCAGCCATTTCCAGTTTGGCCAGGGGTTTTCCTTTTGGATTTCCGGCCAAGTCAATTGTATATCGAAACGCCTCGGTAGGAGTCTGGTTCGGCCGCCCAGTGGCGCTTAGCGTGGCGCCCTCACTAGGCAGGGCGGCTTGCTTCCGGGCTGAATGGCTTTCTCACGGCACGCCGGATCTGGCTGTTGGCTTCTTTCGCCTTCAGATCTTCGAACATCCGCTTGAGGTCGTAGCCATGCTCTGCAGCGTATTGCTCACGCATGGCGTATACCTCTTGCAGAACCTCGTCATCGGTCCAAGGCGTCCACCCCGAAGAGCTCTTCAGGGGTACAGACGATCGGTCGCCGATAGCCATTGTCTTCCAGTATGCCTTCCGTAATCCTGCGGATTTGAGCATTCGCGATATGGCGAATATTCCAGGTTGCCAAATAGTCGATCTGATAGATCGTGGCCACGGCGATGTGTACTGCGTCCGCGGCGGCACCGGCGGGCAACCCGCCGGGAATTACCAACTTCTGCGCCAGTTCCATTATGCTCCTATTCAAGATGAGCATGGTAGCCGCTTCGATCAGACTCAACCGTTTCCGGGCCTGCACGGGGTCGCCCCGGCGGCACTCGTTCTCAACCGCCTCGGAGACGAAAAGATCGTACTTGCGCCTCTCTTGCTCCCACCAGCGCCGCGTCACGGCCTGGCGCGTAGCTGTGGCCGGGTTCGCACTTCCGTCAGCAGCGAGGTAGCTGACGACAGTGGTTTTCAGATCTTCGTAGCCCTCCGCGAGACCGCGGCGATCGCTCGACGATCAGTCGGCGGCATATTGAACGGCGGCTGAACGCAGTACTTCGTCGCGGAAATATGGGCTCAATTCGCCGGGCGTTCGCAGGTCGACTTTGCGGCCACCGAACATTTGCGAAAGGAGGCGCTCCATGGCCGCCATTCGCAAGTACCCAACGCGCGATGGCCCCTGCCACAACGGGGTATGAGAAAGACGCGCGCTAGCGCGCGTTGGCGGCCTGAGAGGCCGCCGCAGGCTGAGAGCCTGCCCCACAAGAGGCAGGGATTCTCGAAGGGCCGATTCGGGCGGCCGTCATTGCGACATCGCCGTTTCTTTTCGCAGCGTGCTGTGCTTGCGGCCGAACGGGAAGTAGATAGCGAATCCGATCACCAGCCAGACAAAGAAGCGCAACCATGTCTCCACCGGTAATGCCATCATCAGAACCAGGCAAGAAACGATCGACAATGCCGGCAGGAAAGGCGATCCTGGCACGCGAAAGCCGCGCGGGCGGTCCGGTTGCTGGCGGCGTAGCACGATTACTCCGGCCGACACCACAATGAAGGCGAACAGCGTCCCGATATTGGCCAAGTCCGCGAAGGTGCCGATGTCCCAGACGCCCGCTGGAATACCCACCACCAGCCCAGCGATCCACGTGCTGATGTATGGCGTCTTATGCTCCGGGTGGATCTTCGAAAACATCCGTGGCAGCAGACCGTCGCGCGACATGGCGAACCAGATGCGCGCCTGTCCGTATTGGAACACCAGCAGCGACGAAAGCATGCCTACGATGGCGCCCACGCTCACCCAGCCGCGAATGTGGTTGAAGCCCAGCACCTGGAGTGCGTTCGCCACCGGCGCCGCATTGTTCAGGGTCTTGTAACTCGCGATACCGGTCAGCACCAGCGAAACGGAAATGTAGAGCACCGCGCAAATCACCAGGGTGGCGATGATCCCCAGCGGAAGGTCCCGCTGCGGGTTCTTGCACTCCTCCGCCGCGGTCGATACCGAATCGAATCCGATGTAGGTAAAGAACACAATGGCCGCGCCGGTAAGCACACCTGAGAATCCGTTCGGCAAAAATGGATGCCAGTTATCGCTCTTGACCGCGTGCGCCGCGCCGATCACGAAGATCAGAATAGCGGCGATCTTCACCAGCACCATCACGTTGTTTGTGCTGGCGCTCTCCTTGACGCCGCGCACCAGAATATACGTCAGAATGAGCAAAATCACCAGCGCGGGGAGGTTGAACCACCCGGTCGGCCCGCTGGAGGCGAAAGTCGGATTGGATATCTTGTCGGGTAACTGCCACCCAAAAAACGGCGTATGCACAAACAAAGGCGAAGTGAAGAAGTTCTTCAATATGTCGTTGAAATAGGCGGAAAAGCCCACCGCCACGGCCATGTTGGAGACGGCGTACTCCAGGATCAGGTCCCACCCGATGATCCAGGCGATGATCTCGCCCAGCGTGGCGTAAGCATAGGTGTAAGCACTGCCCGCGATCGGGATCATGGAGGCCAGTTCCGCGTAGCAGAGCGCCGCGAACCCGCAGCAAATGGCGGTCAACAGAAACGACAGCGAGATGCCCGGTCCCGCTCCCGGCCTCCCCAGCATAGACAAGGCGTGCGGCCCATGCAGGATGAGATCGAGAACGGTGGCGTGCAGGATGGACGTGTTGCGCAGGGTTTCGCCGGCGGCGGCCGTTCCGGTCAGGATGAAAATGCCGGAGCCGATGACCGCGCCCACACCGAAGGCGGTGAGGCTCCAAGGGCCGAGCGTCTTGCGCAGACGTTTATCCGGCTCCTCGGAAGCCTTGATCAGAGCGTCGATGCTCTTGGTGCGGAATAGTTGGCTCAAAGGCCTGTTCCAGGGACCGCTCCCTCACGGTCGCGGCTCAGTATCTGTCGCGGAGGCTGGCTGTGGGGCGGCCAATCTTGGCCGCAGCCGCCTTTCAGGCGGCCAAGCCGGCTAAAAGCCGGCTGCGGGCAGAATTGCCCGCCCTCCAATTCGTGTCTAACGCTTACGCTGACCTTGCACCATCTTCTTGACTTTCTTCTTCATCGAGCCGCGCGCCACGCCTGCCGCGCGCTTGGCCTTGGGGGCCACTTTCTTCCGCGCCACCCTCTTCAACTTCTTGCGTTCCAGTTTATCAGTGATTGCCGTCGTATTCATTTTCAGCCTCTCTTCAGCCCCGCGTACTTTTCTACCAGCTTCTTCAGCCCATATCGCGGAAAGCTGACTGTAATCTTGGCGTCTTCGCCGTCGCCCTCGCGCCGCACCACCGTTCCGGTGCCATATTTAGGATGCTCCACCGTCATGCCGGTTCGCGCCGATTTACGCACCGGCGCAGCCGCAGGGGGCCGGGCGGGTGCGGCCGCCGGGAACGCCTTCTGTTGAGGGATAACCGGGGGCGTTTTCTGCGCCGGGAACGGCACTCCCCGGTCGGCGAAGAACTGCGAGATGTTCTCCATGGAATTATAAGCTTTTCCAGTGAAGGTGTTGCGCTGCGCGCTCTGCCGCACCTGGAAGCGCTCGGCCTGCAGATCCACCTGCGGCACGCGATCGTCTTCGCCGAGATTGACGATCAGATCCTCCGGCGCTTCACTCAAGAATCGCGACGGCACCGTGCGCTCCTGTTCCCCGCCCCCAAAACGGCGGCGAAACTTGGCCCAGGTCAGATACAGCCTCTTTTGCGCACGGGTCATCCCCACGTAGCACAAGCGCCGCTCTTCTTCGAGCGCCGCCGCGGAGGCCATGGACCGCTGGTGCGGGAACAGGCCCTCTTCCAGGCCCGCCAAAAACACGATCGGAAACTCCAGGCCCTTGGCGTTGTGCAGGGTCAACAGGCTCACCTGGGCATGCTCGTCGACCGCGTCGGCGTCCGCCACCAGGGCCGCGTGATCCAGAAAATCGCCCAGGGCCTCGCCGCGCTCGGCGGCCTCGGCGGCCGCATTCACCAGCTCGCCGAGGTTCTCCAGCCGGCCTTCCGACTCGGGAGTGCCTTCCTGCTCCAGCATCTTGCCATAGCCGGAGCGGTCGAGCATGAACCGTATGGCATCCGGCAGCGGCTCGCTCATCACCCGCAGCGACAGCTCCTGAATCATGGTGCGGAAGGCCACCAGCGCGGACTGCGCGCGCGCCGGAAACAGTTGCTGGTCGATCATGCGCGATACGGCGTCCCACAAGCTCAGTTCGTGCTCGCGCGCGAAGGCGTCCACTTGATCGATGGTGGTGCGGCCGATGCCGCGCGCCGGCGTGTTAATCACGCGCAGCAAACTGACCGAATCCTGACTCGACATGGCCAGCTTCAGATAGGCCACGGCGTCCTTGATTTCGGCGCGCTGGTAAAAGCTGAATCCGCCCACCACCAGGTACTTCCGGTTATGCCGCCGCAGCGCTTCTTCGATCTGGCGCGATTGCGAGTTGGTGCGGTAGAGCACCGCCACGCGGTCGGCGGGATTTTCCGCCAGCAGGCGCTCGATGGTTTTGGCGATGAACATGCCTTCGTTCTCCGCGTCCCACCCGCCGTACAAACCCAGCATCTCGCCGCGGTCCGCCTCGGTCCAGAGGTTCTTGCCCTTGCGCGCCTTGTTATTCGCCACCACCGCGCCGGCTGCCGCGAGGATGTTCTTGGTGGAGCGGTAATTCTGTTCCAGGCGGATGGCGCGGGCGCGCGGGAAGTCGCGCTCGAAATCCAGAATGTTCTGGATATCGGCGCCGCGCCAGCTATAAATGGACTGATCTTCGTCGCCCACCACGCATACGTTGCCGTGCGTTTCCGAGAGCAGCCGCATCAGCTCGTACTGGCTGCGGTTGGTGTCCTGATACTCGTCGATCATGATGTAGCTGAGGCGGCGGTTGTACAGCGCGCGGGTGGCCCCATCGTGGGAGAGCAGGCGCACGGTCTCCAGCAGCAGATCGTCGAAATCGAGCGCGTTGGCGGTGTGCAGCGCTTTTTCGTATTCGTCCCAGATCACGGCGAGCTTGGCCGCCGCGGGGTCTTTGGCGTCGCGATAGAAATCCTGCGGGGTCTGCTTGGTATTCTTGGCATGGCTGATGCGCGACTGCGCCGCGCGGTACTGCATGAACTTTTCGTCCAGGCCGAGGTGGCGGAAGCCGGACTTGATCAGGGCCAGTTGATCGTCGTCGTCGTAGATGCTGAAGCGGCGCGTGAACCCGGGGCGGATCTGCGCCAGCGGCTCGCCATCCCGCCGCAACAGGCGTACGCAGAAAGAATGAAAGGTGGAGAGATGGGGCGCGGAGGATAGCTCGACATCGCTCAACAGACGCGCCACGCGTTCGCGCATCTCGGCCGCGGCTTTGTTGGTGAAGGTCACGGCCAAAATGGCGGACGGGGGCACGTGCCGCGCCGTGACGATATAGGCGATGCGGTGAGTGATGACGCGTGTTTTGCCGCTACCGGCGCCGGCCAGAATCAGCAGGGGGCCTTCGGTGCAGGCGACGGCTTCACGTTGTTGAGGGTTGAGGCCCTTGAGAAAGTCCATGTCGTGGAGGACACTTTGGATTTTACCATGGGCGGGCTCCCGCTCCCTCACGGTCGCGGCTCGGCAACGCTTATCGGCTAAACTGGATGACTGCGCAAATTCCTCTTTCTATTGCCGCTCGCGACGATGGCCGTGGCGGCGGGGTTGCTGGCCATGCGGTTTGTGGCGGGACCGTTTCGCTCCGCGTTGGTGACGGTAAACTCTCCCGTCAACGCCGCGGCTGCCGTGGCGGTCTCGTTCGTACTGCTGGTCCTGCTCGCGGCGAAGCGCCCGGACGCGCGGATGCAGGTATCGCGGACCTTTTGGCTGGATCTGACCGTCCTCATCGCGGCCACGGCTGTGGCGTTCTGGCCCAACCTGAGATCGCCGCTGGTGTACGACGATTATACGCACATCGTGGAGACTTCTCACGCGACGTGGCGGATTCTGGCGGATGCTTTCGCGCGGGTCCCGGGCGGGCACGGACTCTTCTTTCGTCCAGTCGGATTCATCTCCTACTGGCTGGACTACCAGTGGGCAGGCGGCAGCGCAATGCGGTGGCACCTGTGGAGCGTGGCCGCGCATGCCGCCAACACTTGCCTGGTATATGTGCTGGTTATGCGGCTGGGGATGCGGCGCGCGGCGGCATGGGCGGCGGCGCTGCTGTTTGCACTGCACGGATCTCGCGCGGAAACTGTGGGCTGGGCGGACGCGCGATTCGACCTGCTGGCCACATTCTTCACGTTGTCTGCGGTGTTGGCCGTCTTGGCATATTGCCGCACGGGACGGCGCTTGTGGTATGTGCCGTTGGCGGTCTCGGCGGCGTTGGCCGTGTACACCAAGGAATCGGCATTCTGTCTGCCACTGCTGCCGGTGGCGCTGCTGCCTTGCTTGCCGCGGGCACAATGGCGGCGGGCGATGGCGGCGAGTGTGGTGCTGGGATCGGTCTGCGCCATTCTGTTTGCCTACCGCTGGTGGGCGCTGGGCGGAATCGGCGGGTATGCCGACCGCACGGGCGTCAGCGCCGTGTGGCAATCGCGGCCGCTGCATACTTCGGAGGCGCTGTTTTTCCGGCAGTGGGCCTTCCTGTTTTTTCCGGTGAACTGGTCGGCTCCGCTGGAGTGGTGGCTGCGCGCGGCCGCCGTCGGCTTTGTGGCGATGCTGGTGGTCTTTGCGGCGCGTGGCGGGGCATGGCTGGGCGGGCGGGCGCGACTCTTGGCGGGCCTGGCATTTGTGCTGGCCGCGGTCATACCGGTCCAGCACCTCTTGATGTTCCAGCCGGACTTTGCGGGCGCACGTGTTTTGTACCTGCCGCTTGCCGGACTCGCGATTTTCTGGGCCGCCGTGCTGGAGCGCGCCGCGCCGGGCAAGTTCAGCTTGGCGATGGCCGCAGCTCTGATCGCATTCAACGTGGCGGCGCTGGAGCACAACCTGGGTCCTTGGCGGACTACTCCGGCGGCCGCTGTTACGGTTTGCGGCGCACTGGGTCGCGAACTGGCGAACGATCCGCGGCCCGTCTTCGTGAGCGGCCTGCCTGAGAGACTGCAGGGCGTCTACTTTCTTTCCAACGGATTTCCGGAATGCGTGGAGATGAACTCGGGGGAGGCGGCTGGGCGTGTGCATGTGGTGGGCGGACCGGCGGGGGCGGGGCCGGTTACGGAGCGGCACTTTGTCTGGGACCAGGAGCGGGGCCGGTTGGAAGAGGGGCGGTAGGGCAAGTCCGGGGCGTCGGAAAGCGCGCTCTTCGTCCAGTCGACAGAAGCCGAGTGCCCGATACCCGTTTGCGATATTCTGCTATAGACTGTGAGGAGAAGCGGAATGCTCGAAATAATTGCAAAAATAGCAACGATTATCGCAACCCTGGTCGGCGCCATCGGGGTTGGTTTTGCGGTGAACTCCTATAGGCAGAGTGTACGCCTAAAGAGGGCCGAATGGCTTCAGAAACTATACCAGCAGTTCTATGAACTCGACCGATATAGGACTGTGCGCGAGATCCTCGATTACCGGCCAGAGCGGGAACTTGCCGAGATTTACGCGCACCTGAGTGACCAATCGAAGGACGATATGATGGATCAATTGTGGGACTATCTCAACTTTTTTGAGTTCGTCGCAGGCTTGGTCGAGTTGAAGCAGATTAGAATGGCGGACCTGAAACTTCTATTCGAGTACCCTCTTGAAAGAATTGCGGACGACGAGCAGATCATGGCAAGCCTGAGTCAAGAGGGCTATGAACACCTGCACGTTCTCCTGCAAGGACCCAGCTTTAGCCGCCATCTGCCATAATGAGCCTAGAGGTGCCAGATGGGTAGCATGATGCCTGAGTTGCCGTATCTTTTCGTCTACGGCACGCTTCGCGGCGCTGCCGGTACGGAGTGGTCCAGACTTCTGACGGCCAATTCCCGTTTCGTGGGTGCGGGCCGCACTCGTGGTGCGCTGTTCCACTTGGACGGCTATCCCGGAATGACAGCCCGTACGGATGACGATACGTGGGTCAACGGCGAGGTCTATCTCTTGAATGCCCCACCCTCAGCGTTGCCGATTCTGGACGCATACGAGGGATGCGGCCCCGGCCAGCCTCTGCCGCATGAATTCGAGAGGCGAGTCGTGACTGTCCGCCTGGATAGCGGCCAGACTATCGAGGCGTGGGCTTACATCTATACTCTCGAGACTGGGGACAAAGCGCGGATAACCTCGGGAGACTATCTTCAAGCAGGATCGCAGGGGCGACCTACTCGTGCTTCGCTGCCTTCTTGAAAGCCCGTTTCCGACTTCGTGCGCCGTGGAAAATGTGGAGGATCTCAGTCCCTCGGCGCGTCCTGCGGTAGTAGATGAGGTATTTGCCGGCTGGAAAACATTTCACGCCGGTGGCGATCTCGTCCGAAGGCCTTCCGGCATCCGGATGTTCGCCCAGCAGCCAGAACCGGTCGGTGATGCTGTCGATGAGCCGGTCGGCTGCCTCCAGACCTGCCCGCCGAGCCCAGTAGAGAAAGATCTCGTCGAGTTCGGACTCCGCGTGCCTGGAGATGCGATACCGCGTCACTGGCTGGGGAGTTCCCGGGCGAGCCGCTTGCGCCCGCGGGCCTTTACGTCACCGGCAAGCTTCTTCAGTCCCTCGTGCCCCTCGTAATCCCGATATTCGCCGGCCTCGATCGAATCAATGCTCGCCCGGACACGATGGCGGATGCCGTCGAGTTGCTGCGCCGTCAGATCGGAGAGGATATCCTCGGCCGTGGGCCTGGCGAGCCGCAGCGTCCGGACGTCCTCGTCCTCCATCCGGCGCAAGGCGTCCCGGACCACCTCGCTCGCATTGTTGTAGCGCCCGCTTTTCACCTTCTTGCGTACGTAGCCCGCGAGACGATCTGTCATTGACACGTTCATCTGATCCATGGTTTACCGACTTTGAGTTTATTCAAAAAACAGTGGGGTGTCAATCTTTGACATCTTAGTGTAGGATGGAAGGTTCATCCTCATAGACTGGGAACGGGATGCGCGACGAACGGTACGTGCTGGCGATCGACATGGGCTCGAGCAGCGTGAAGGCCACGCTGGTCTCGCGGCACGGCGAACTGGCGGGGACCGGCCTGCGAAACCTGGACATCCTGCTGCTCCCCGGCGGGGGCGCCGAGCAAGATCCCGAGCAGTGGTGGAACGCGGTGATCGCGGCGGCACAGTCGGCGCTGGCCAATGCCGCCATTGCGCCCGAGCACATCGTGGCCGTGGCGTGCACCACGCAGTGGGCCGTCACGGTGCCGGTGGATGCCGGGGGCCACGCCATCTGGAACGCGCTCTCATGGATGGACACGCGCGGGGGCCGTTACAGCCGGGCGGCGGTGGATGGCTGGCCCAAGATCGAAGGCTATGCGGTTTTGAAGCTACTGAAATGGGTCCGGCTGACGGGGGCCGCGCCCAATCATTCCGGCGTGGACGGCTTCGGCCACATCCTGTACTTCAAGCACGAGCGGCCGGATCTGTACGCGCGCACTTACAAATTCCTGGAGCCCATGGACTATCTCAACTTCCGTCTCACGGGCCAGTGCGCCGCGTCCTACAGCACGATTTTCCCCTATTGGGTGACCGACAACCGCAACCCCAACCATATCGACTACCATACCGGCCTGCTGCGCGCCTCCGGCATCGAGCGGGGAAAGATGCCGGACCTGCGGCCGGTCGACGCGATCCTGGGCGAACTGAAGCCGGAGGTGGCGGCGGAACTCGGCCTGCTGCCGGGCACGCGCGTGGTGATGGGATCGGGCGATAGCCATGCCGCCACGGTGGGCGCCGGATGCGTGCGGGACTACGACGGTTATTTTTCGATCGGCACCACCGCGTGGCTCAGTTGCCATGTGCCCTGGAAGAAGACCGATGTGGCGCATTCGATCGCCACCATGCCCGCGGCGCTGCCCGGCCGGTACATGGTCAGCGCCGAGCAGGGCACTGCCGGCCGCTGCCTGGAGTTCCTGAAGAACAATATCCTGTTTCCGGCGAACGGGCAAAAACCGGCGGAGAGCGATCTTTACGGAATCCTGAATGCGGAGGCCGCGCAAGTGGCGGCCGGGAGCGAGGGCCTGATCTTCACACCGTGGATTAACGGCGTGCTGGCGCCGCGCGAGGATCACTACACGCGCAGCGCTTTCTTCAACCAGACCGACCGCACCACGCGCGCCCACTATGTGCGGGCGGTGATGGAGGGCGTGGCGTTCAACCTGCGCTGGCTCAAGAGCCACGTGGAGAAGTTTATCGGGCGGCCGTTCGCGCAGCTCAATTTCATCGGCGGCGGGGCGACGTCGGAGGTGTGGTGCCAGATTCAGGCGGACATCCTGGGGTGCCCGGTGAGGCGCATCGCCAACGCGCGCAGCGCCAACGCGGTGGGTGCGGCACTGGCGGCTTTCAGCGCGCTGGGCGAGATTCGCGTGGAGGAGATCGGGCAGATTGTGCAGGTGGCGGAGACCTATCGGCCGGAGGAGAGGCACCGCCGGGTGTACGATGAACAGTTCCGCGAGTTTTTGGAGTTTTACCGGCGGATGCGGCCTATTTACCGGCGGCTGAATCCGGTGATTCATCCGGTATGAAGGGGAGGCGGCCTGAGAGGCCGCCGCAGGCCGAGGGCCTGCCCCACAAGAAAGAAGGAGGCATCCGAATGTCTGAAGCACGTCTGCCGGAGAAGGGACGCAATCAGGAAGACATCCTGCGCGAGTTGCGCGCGATTGCCGCGCAGGAGGACGCCCGCTGGGAAACCGGGCAGATTTCGGGCAGTTACTATCACGCCGGCAAGGAGCATTTCGGATTCCTGAACCAGGTCTACGGCCTGTTTTCGCACGTCAACATCCTGCAGCGCGACGTGTGCCCCAGCGGCACCAAATTCGAGGGGGAGATCGTGGCGATGACCGCCCGGATGCTGCACGGCGACGCGGTGAAAGCACCGGACGAAGTGGTGGGCGTGGTCACCTCCGGAGGCAGCGAGAGCATCATGCTGCCCATGCTGGCGTATCGCGAACAGGCGCGCGCGGCGGGCATCGCGGCGCCGGAGATGATTGCGCCCGCGACGGCGCATCCGGCATTCGACAAGGGGGCCTGGTATTTCGGGGTGAAGCTGGTGCGGGTGCCGGTGGGCGCGGACTTGCTGGCCGACGTGGATGCCATGCGCGCGCAGATCAACGCGAACACCGTGGCGCTGGTGGGATCGGCCGGCAATTACCCCTACGGCCTGATCGATCCGCTGGAGCGATTGTCCAGCCTGGCGGTGGAACGCGGCATCGGCATGCACGTGGACGGCTGCTACGGCGGGTTCATGCTGCCCTGGCTGGAGCGCCTGGGTTACCCGATTCCGCCGTTCGATTTCCGGCTGCCGGGCGTGACGTCGATGTCCTGCGACACGCATAAGTGGGGCTATGGCCCCAAGGGCGCGTCGGTGGTGCTGTACCGGAACCGCGCGCTGCGGCGGCGGCAATACTTCACGGTGAGCAATTGGGCGGGCGGGTTGTACGCCTCGCCGACCCTGGCAGGCAGCCGCTCGGAGGGCATTTCCGCGGCTACCTGGGCGGCCATGGTGTCGCTGGGCGAGGAGGGTTACCTGGAAACGGCGCGCCAGATCATGGCCGTGGCGGATGCCATCAAGGCGGGCGCCGCCGCGATTCCCGAGATTCGCATCGCGGGCGAGCCGACGTTTTGCATCGCGTTCCTGTCGAATTCGGATAAGGTGGATATCTGCCATGTGAACGATTATCTGACCAGCAAGGGGTGGCGCATGAATGGGCTGCAATCGCCTCCCGGCTTCCACTTCTGCATCACGCGGCCGCAGACTGTGCCGGGGTTGGCGGGCAAATTTCTCGCGGACCTGCGGGAAGCGGTGGCATATGCCAAGACCCCGCCCACGGAGCCGTCGAAGAGTGGGGCGATTTACGGCGGGGGGCTGGCGAGCGTGCCGCCGGCTATGATTGCGCAGTTTATGTGCGATCATTTGGACGGTATGTATGCGGTGTGAGTTGGTGGATGGTGGTTGGTGGCTGGTGGTTGCGCTGACTACCGCGGCGGCCATTCGTTCTTAGCGAGTTGTTGGTCCGCCATGATCGCTCGCAAGCCGGCGGCTGAGGCAGGCCGGACCTGTGCAGGCATGGCGTTCCGCACGTGAGCAAGGCCATGGATGACGTTGTCATCGGCGCCAAAAATGAAGGCCTTTGATGTCGAAATACTGGGCATCGCCTGCATTGTATCGGCGGTAGACGGCGTAGGCGACGTGGTCTGCGATCTGAACCAGCAGCGAGGGGCGGGAATCGACAAGAAAAGGCGTATCAGCGATGTTTTTGAGAACGCCCGCCGCGCGCCGACCTTCGTGAAATCACTGCTGAGCTGCAGCGATGTCTCGCGCGTCGTCTTGTCGAGAATGATCATCCCACGTTGCGCGTCGCCCGCCGCTCTGCGCCGGCCCAAGAACATATCGAAGCGCTGACACCCCACCCGGCAAAAAGGGAAATGCAGGTGGGCGTTTTTAGCTTTGTGCTTAAGCGGGCGCGCCGCAGGAAGCGATTTTCGACTTTTGCGGGCTTGGGATTTTGCACTGGAACTTGAGTTTGCCTTTTAGGAAGAGTGGGGGTACAAAGGAATATATGCCGATTATTGAAGCTCTTACAGCCGCAAAGGCAGCCCTGGACATCAGCGGTAAGATCAGTGACCTTGTTAATAGGCCGAACATTGACGTCACCGAGGTTCGCGCTAACGTCCATCAGATGCTTATTCATCTCGTTAACGCGCAATCCGGGCTATCTGAGGCGCAGCTTGAAATCTCGGAGTTACGACAGCAGCTCGATGAGCGAGAGCGCATTAGGGCTATTGAGGCCGACTTGGAGATAGAGCCGGATGGGCAATATTATTACAGGAAGTCGGAACGTAGCGCAAGCAAGCAAATTCAGTATTGTCCTGTATGCTGGGGCGATAAAGATAAACTGGTGCCCCTCACTCATTCTGCCGAAAGCACGTTATTCGAGTGCGGCATTCACAAAACGAAGTACTGTACTAAGGTTTACATAGAGGCCCTGAAGCAACAACAATCTGCTCGCACGAATAGGAGGTTTTCGAGAGCTTAGGACGAACGTTGTCGGCGGTAGGGGCCCATGCCGGGATTCCGGGACAGATCTGTGAAGCTCGCGTCGGCATTCGCCAGGAACCTTTCCGCGGTCTCTAGGTCGGCATGCTCGCCCAGATACA
>Ga0224534_1000680_pt1 | contig 20716 bp, 17 predicted proteins | sample 714E12024metaG_FD_172012 | JGI IMG/M metagenome (GOLD analysis project Ga0224534, IMG submission 172012) | Peat soil microbial communities from Stordalen Mire, Sweden - 717 E1 20-24 | ecosystem: Environmental > Terrestrial > Soil > Wetlands > Peat | place: Sweden: Norrbotten County, Stordalen... | reverse complement strand
AAGGCGCGCAGCAGTGAAGAACTCTATCATGCAATCAGAAATGCCCTTCCGAACATTACCCCGGACAACGCCGCAGCCTGGTTCAGAACCTGTCATAACTGGGTACAGCTAGTGTGATAATGCTCTAGCCTGGGCGGGAAAATATTCTCTACTGTGCTGGTTGCGGTTTTTTTATTCTTGATATTGGCTTACGAGAAAACTGGATCCAGGCCGAAAATCCAGGACACCCCTTCGGTACGCCCTCGGTGGTGTTATTGGTTGCATTTCTTGTCATCCTTTGGGCTGAGGGAATTTTCGACCGCCGGTAGCGCTGGCGATCTAACTTGTTCGATGCTGGCTCCAATGGAGCTTCTACGCCTTCGCCCCGGCCTTGCGGGAGCGGCGCAGTTGCTGCCAGTCTTTTTCGGTCTGGTCGGCATAGAGGCCGCCGAACTTGCCCAGCGCCTCGGCAAAGCCGTCGCCGGAGCCGAGATAGCCGGCGATGACCAGAGGGTCGCCGGAGCGGGCGTGGCCGCGGGCCAGCAGCTCGCCGCAGACCTCGGCGTACGCCTCAAGGCCGCCGCCGGCCATATCCTCGAGGTCGATGGAGCCCTTGTGATCGTTGAGCTGGCGCACCAGGAATTGGCGTCCGCCGATGTGCGTCCAGCCCAGGAATGGGTCGGACTGCAACTGCATGGCACGCTGCCCTTCGGCGGTGCGCTTGCCGTTGTGGTGGTCCGGGTGCGCATCGGGCAGCCAGGGCGTGTAGGCTGAGGCAGGCTCTTCCTTGATTTGCAGAAAAAGCGGGTCCCCCGGCCCGTTGCCCTCAAAGTACACGCAATAGTCGCGCAGGCCCACGGAGCCCGTGCCCACCACCTTGAAGGCCACGTCCACCGGGCGGTAGAACGACAAAAGGTGCTGCCGATGCGGCTCCAGCATCTCCCGGTAAGGCCCCAGGGAGGCCAGCACGGCAGCGGCCTGGGCGCCGGTGACGCGGGTGAGTGTGGGTTTCATCTCTTTGAAGCGGCGGGGCGCGCCGGGCTTCGTAGAGGCGGCCTGGGTAAGCTGTTCCAGCGTGTGCTGAGGCGTGGCCCGCTCGGCCTTCACCAGCGCGTTGTGCACCGGCTCAGCCTGGCCCAGCCGGCGCACCTGATAGCGACCCACTTCGATGCCGGGCATTTCAGCAAAGGCGCGCATCTGGGCGGCATAGCGTTCGATGCATTTTTCCACGGCCTGGCGAGCGGACGATTCCTTGTGGCCCGACCCCCGCCCGGCCAGCGTGACCGAGGCAGCCATGCGCTTCAGGTCCCACTCGAAGGGACCGCGGATGGTCTCGTCGAAGTCGTTGATGTCGAAGACCAGCCGTCCGTCGGGCGCGGCATAGGCGCCCAGGTTGCGCACATGCGCGTCGCCGCAGAGCTGGCTGACGATGCCGGCGCTGGGCAGAACGGCCAAATCCGCGGCCATCACCGGCACGGCGCCGCGAAAATAGCCGAAGGGCGACAGCGCCATCAGTTCGTACTTGAGCTTGATGAGCGCCGGGACGCGGCCGTGCATCGACCGGGCAAGAAGCGCCAGCGGGGACGCCTTCCGCGCCTTGGGGTTGAATTCGCTGTGTTCCTGGCGGCCCACCTGCTTGCGCCGCGCCTGGCCAAGATTGCGCCGTTCCTGCGGAGTTGCCCAGTGCATGACACGGACCATACACCCTGGGCCCGCAGCGCGCAACCCGGCAAACCCGGTGAGTTACACTGCCACATGGAAGCCCCTCGCCCAGAGTGCACAGCCTGCAAGGCGATGGCGGGCTCCGCTCCCGGAGGAATTCACCTTGACCCGTACAACCGCTCTCTTGCTCTTCGGCTTTGTTGCCGTTCCCTTTGCGGCTCTTCCGTTGGCTGCACAAGCGCCGGCGAAGCCGCTGACTGTGGAGGCAATCTTCGCGCATGGACCGCTGATCGGACACCCGCCCGAAGATCTTACCTGGTCGCCGGACGGCAAGCACCTGACTTATGACGATGGCGGCGAACTGATGGATCTGGACCCCGGCCTGAAACCCGAACAGCCCAAGCCGCGCGTGCTGGTGAGCCGCGCCAAGCTGGCCTCATTCTCAGGGGCAAGCGACTCGGAAAAGGACCGCGACCATCGCGACCGCTACAAGATGGCTGACTACATCTGGGCTCCGGACTCGGCGCATCTGCTGTTCGACTCCAACGGCCGCCTCTGGCTCTACGACCTGCACAACGGCACAGGGGTGCAGATTGGCTTTACGGGAGCGGCCTCCGGCGACGATCCCAAGTTTTCGCCCAACGGCGAATTCATCTCCTTCATTCGCGACCACGGGCTTTCGGTTTTGCGATTGCGCGACCCCGGCACGCCCGCGACGGTAGTGGCCCCCGCGCCCACGCCGGATACACATTTGGCCACCCTCAACGGCGAAGTGGACTGGGTCTACGAAGAGGAGTTGGACGTTCGCAGCAACTACTTCTGGTCGCCGGACTCGAAGCATCTGGCCTATCTCGAGATGAACGAGACAGCCGTGCCGCAATATCCCATCGCCGACTGGATTCCCACCCATGCCAGCGTCGATCTGCAGCGTTATCCGCAGCCCGGCGATCCCAACCCCGGCGTCCGCGTGGGCGTGGTGAGCGCGCAGGGCGGCAAAACGGTGTGGGTCAAGCTGCCGATTCACCCCGGACAGGATTACATCCCGCGCTTCGGCTGGGTGGACCGCAAGACGCTGTGGATCGAGACCCTCACTCGCGATCACAAGCACCGGGATATCTACTTTGCCGACGCGGCCACCGGCCAGGCGCACGCGGCGCTCCAACTTGCAGACGATAACTTCTTCGACGAGAGTTATGATGTCTCCGTAGGCTCCGGCGCAATCGTGCTGACCAATTGGTCCGACGGCCACAACCATCTCTATCTCTACAGTTATGACCAGGCCAATCCCGGCGCCGCTGCGGCCAAACTGGAGCGGCAACTGACCAGGGGCGATTTCGAGGTGGGTGACGTTCTCGGCGTCGATCCCGCGCACCAGCTGATCGACTTCGAATCGAACGAGGGCAACCCGCTCGAACAGCAGTTATGGCAGGTGAGCTTTGCGGGCGAGCGCCAGCAGTTAAGCGCCGGCGCCGGGCATCATGAGGGTAGATTTGCTCCCACCGGCGGCGCATTTGCCGACAAACAATCCACGCGCCTCGATCCGCCCACCCTGAGCCTCTGCCAGGCAGCCGGCAAGTGCAACGTCTTCTGGACAACGAAGGCGCTGGAACCCTACCGGCTTCGCGCCCCGCGGCAGCTTGAGGTGAAGGCCCACGACGGCACAACCCTCTACGCCACTTTGCTGTTGCCCGAAGGCGCCGCCAGTCCGGCCGGCGTGCCCCTCATCGTGAATCCCTATGGCGGTCCCCACTCGCAAACCGTCGCAAACCGCTGGGGCGATGGCCTGCTCTTTGATGAGTTGCTGGCCCAGCATGGTTTTGCCGTGCTGCACGCCGACAACCGCGGGATGGGAGGCCGCGGACGCGCCTTTGCCCAGGCCGCTTATCATAACTTCGGCCCCCTCCAGTTAGAAGACCAGTTGACCGTGGTGGACGCGGCGCTGGCCCAATTTCCTCAACTGGACCCCAAGCGCCTGGGCTGGTGGGGCTGGAGCTGGGGCGGCACTTTTACCCTCTATGCGCTCTCCCACTCCGACCGCTTCCGCGCCGGAGTTGCCGTGGCCCCGGTTACCGACTGGCGCAATTACGATTCGATCTATACCGAGCGCTATATGAGCGAGCCCTCGGAATTTGCCTCGGGTTATCGCGACTTTTCCGTGGTCAACTCGGCGGCCAATCTGAAGGGGCGTCTGCTGCTGGCGCAGGGAACGGGCGACGACAACGTGCACATGGAGAACTCCATCCAGTTCATCCAGCAACTGATCGAAGGCGAAATTCCCTATGACCTGCAAATTTATCCGCGCAAGACTCACTCCATCACCGGCCCGGATGTGCGCACCCATCTCTACAACCGCATCCTGGACCATTTTGAGGAGTATCTGAAGCCGAAGATTTCGTCCGGTACCGGGCAATGAAAGCCCAGGGCTCGAAATTCTAAAGCTCGTGGTGGCGGAAGATGTCGTCCTTGTCGCGGCTGGAACAGTCCGAACATTCCAGGCAGCATACAAGGAACACGGCCACGCCCACCGCCACCAGGACGGCGAGGATGCTTTCGTTCGTCGTAAACCAATGAACCAGACTATGCATACTCAATGACCCTATCCAGCAACAATTCACAACTCTGTCGCGAATTGAACATCCCGGCAAAGTCTCTCGAACTTCGGTTTGACGAAATCCCTGCGCTGTAAGTTTAGCATCGGCAGAATTTCTCAGTCATCCTTGAGTTTTCCCTTGCGCTGAAGGGAACAAACAGCGAAAATAGTCCCAAGATGGCATCCGCTCCCAATCCAGCGCTGGACCCCATGATGAACCAAGGTCCGGAGGAACTCCATACCCCGAATTGGGGAGCCGAGACTGCCTCAAACGGCCCAGAAAAAGCCCCCGCATGCGATCAGACCCAGGGTCCGGCGCTGAACTGGCTGTTCGTCGACCTGAACTCCTACTTTGCCTCCGTGGAACAGGAGGTTCGTCCCGAGCTGCGCGGCCGGCCGGTGGGCATTGTCCCCATGATGGCCGACACAACCTGTTGCATTGCCGCCAGTTACGAGGCCAAGGCTCACGGCGTAAAGACCGGAACCATGGTGGCAGATGCCAAAAAGATGTGCCCCGGCCTGGTGCTGGTGGAGGCTCGCCACGAGCTCTACGTCGAGTACCATCACCGCATTGTCGAGGCCGTGGAAAGCTGCCTGCCGGTGACGGCCGTGCTCTCCATCGACGAGATGGCCTGCCGGCTGATGGGCCGGGAACGGCCGCTGCTGGCGGCGATGGAACTGGGCCGCCGGGTGAAAGCGCGCATCCTGGAGCGGGCGGGCCCCATGTTGCGCAGCTCGGTGGGCCTGGCCACCAACCGTTATCTGGCCAAGGTGGCCAGCGACATGGAGAAGCCCGACGGCCTGGTGGCGCTCCCGCTGGACATTCTGCCCGAAGCCTTGCGCCAGCTCACGCTGCGCGACCTGCCGGGCATCGGCGCGCGCACGGAGAAGCGCCTGAACCAGAAGGGCATCCGGACGATGGAGGAGTTGCTGGCGCTCGACTGCGACCAGGCCGGCGAGGTTTGGGGATCGGTTTTGGGCGAACGGCTGGGTCACTGGCTCCGGGGCGAAGACTTCGACATGTCGGAGACGGAGCATTTGAAGTCCCTGAGCCACCAGCACGTGCTCGCGCCCGATATGCGCACGGCGGAGAAGGCCTGGGCTGTCGCTCACAAGCTGCTCCACAAGGCGGCCATGCGGTTGCGGGCGGGCGGTTTGTGGGCCAGCAGCATTGGGCTGGCCATCGGCTTCGCGGTACCGCGCGGCGAAAAGAAACCTGTGAGCACCTACGGCGTTCCCACGCGCGGATGGAAGAGCGAAATGCGGCTGACCGAGTGCCAGGACAATCTCTCTCTGATTGCCGCGCTGAGCCGATTGTGGGCTTCGCGGCCCACCGGGGCGCAGTTCGAGCACCCGTACTTCATCGGCGTGCATTTGAACGGGCTGGTGCCCGACCATCTGCACACTCTCAGCCTCTTCGGCGGGACGGAGGGCGAGCCAAGCCGGAAGCGCCTGCTGGCGGCCATGGACGCGCTGAACAATAAGTACGGCCTGAGCACGCTGGCTCCGGCCACCATGCTCACCGCCTTCAAGGCCGCGCCCACGCGCATCGCCTTCCACACCATTCCGGAGCTGTTCTAAGGCTGCCGCTCAGGCTTAGCTGTCGAAGAGCCGATGGGAATAGAATACTTGCGAGCCGGGCCAGTTGTGTTTTCTCTCCGCCAGGCAGCGCTGCCTCGTCCTTCAGCCCTTGCTTCGGACAAGCGGAGGCGCAAAAGTCTTCCCGGATGGGCAGTGCTCGGAAAGGTGGATTGAAGATGTCTCGATACGGTGTGATTTTCACGGCAGTAGTTTGTGGTGTTCTCGCGTTGCCCGTGTCGCTGCTGGCCAGGGATTACACGACGTGGGCTCTGTATAACCCACGCTGGTATCAACCGCATTATCTGCCCAGCGTGGACGAGGCCTCCAACCGGCTGAAATTCATTTCTCCGCACTTTGCCCCTGTAACAGCCAACGAGGAGTTGACCACCGGCTACTCGCTTCAGCGCGTCGACGTGAACCGCCTGGGCATCAACCTCTCCTTCACCAAGAGCGGCGTCGTTCAGGACAGCCAGTATTTCTGGTCCTGGTGGGGCGGATATGTCGCGCCCGTCACTACCTCGTACACCGACGGCATCGTCACATCGATCGTCTACGCGGATGTTGCCTATTTCGAGCTTTACCACAACGGCAGAAGCACTGAGGTCGTAAGTGCACATGGTGCGAACTGGTGTGTCGATTACGTCAGCCGCGGAGCTCAGCGCGGCAACGCGTTCTGCGTCGCTTCCGAGGCAGATGCCCACGGAATCATCGACGCTCTGGCAACCCTGGTGGTGGCCAGCGGACAGAACCTGGACTTTTTCCCCGGCATGATCATGAAACCGGTGCCGGAAAAGGAAACCCTGAATCATCCCGAGCTGGCCGGGATGCAGGTTAAGGATATGGTTTGGGACAGTCCCCCCGATATGGCCGGCATCAAAAAGGGCGACATCATCCGCTCCATCAACGGCAAGCCCTGCACGGAGGAAAAAGCCTTCACCGATCTCTTCAATGCTGCCGTGCGGGAAAAACCGGAGGGCGGCATTGTCCATGTAGAGGTTCTTCACAAAGGCAATTCCAGAACTGTCGATTTGCACTACCTCAACCCGGATGCGAACCTGGCGCAGCTTCGCCAGCAGAGTGCAGGATCGGCCAGACACCCAGTGGGGTCAGTAATTCCGGTCCCGGAGGTCAACCCTGCCGCGCCATCTTCCGGCGTTCACTTCGGCCTTCAGGTCCGCCCCGTCATTCAGGACGATAGGACGCCCCTCGCGCTGACCAAGGCTCAGGGCATCGTCGTGGTCAGCATTGAAAATGGCAGCCTTGCCGACATCACGGGCATCCTCGCTGGCGATGTGATTCTCCAGGTGAACGGCGCGGATGTGGGCGACCTTCAACAGTTTGTCCAAACCGTTCACAGCGGCGCGGCCAAGACCTTCCGCGTCTGGCGCAAGGGACAAACGCTGGAACTTACCGTTTCGCTGAGTATGTAGAGCGGCACTCCAATGGATCGTCCTTACGAGGCCGGAGCCAGCGCACTCCGGCCACCATGCTGACCGCCTTCAAGGCCGCGCCCACGCGCATCGCCTTCCACACCATTCCCGATATTTTCTAGCGCATCCTCTCAGGCTAACGGGTGATCTGCCGATGGGAATAGAATGTATTGCGAGCCATGCAGGCCGTACTCGTTCACCGTCAGCGGCGCTGCCACTTCCCCTCAGCGGTTGTTTGTGGTTGACCGGGCCTTTTGAACGGCCTCATGAGTTTTGCTCAAGGAGGGGAGATGAAGATGAAATGCTACGGTATTCTGTTCATGGCGTTTTGCGCCGCGATTCTGCTGCCCGCTCCGCTGGCGGCCGAGCTTGAAACGCATTGGTATCAACCGCGCTACTTGCCCAGCGTAGAGGATGCTTCCGACCAGTTGAAGTTAGCCTCCCCGCACTTTTCCCCCATGTCCGTGGAGGTTTATAACAACGGCAGCCGGAGAGCCTACAGCTTGACCAGCGGTTACTCGCTGGAGCGCGTCGACGTGAACCGGCTGGGCATCAACCTCTCCTTCACCAAGAGCGGCGTTGTTCAGAACAGCCAGTATTTCTGGTCCTGGTGGGGCGGATATGTTGCGCCCGTCACTACCCCGTACACCGACGACATCGTCACATCGATTGTCTACAAGGAGATCCAATACTTCGAGATTTGGAACTTTCCCCACGAAAAAAACCAAGCCACCTGGTGCGTTGCCCCCACCACCGGAGGGCTGGTTCGCAATAGCTTTCTCTGTGTCGCCACCGAGCAGGATGCTCAGGCTGTGGCCGATGCCATAGCCACTCTGGTGGTGGCCAGCGGAGCGAGTCTTGATTCATCGCCGGGCATTTGGGTGGCCGTCAAGGAACTAGAAAAACATCCAGAGGAGGCTTGCAGGATTTCAGAAGTGGACCGGGACGGACCTCCGGTGCAAGCGGGCATCAAGGCCGGCGACATTGTGCGCTCCATCGACGGCAGGCCCTGCACAGGAAAAACCTTCTATCACGATATCAATCAAGCCATGCTGGAAAAGAAAGGGAGCGGCGATGTCCATATCGAGATTCTCCGCAAAAACAATCCCATGTCCTTCGATCTGCTTTATCCCAACCCAGATGCGGGCGTAGCGCAGTTGCGGCAAAAGAGCGCCGAATCTGCCAGGAGCAATGTGGGGGCCGGGCATCCAACTGCGGCCGCAAGCCAGCCCGCGCCCCGTCCGGCGTTCGATTTGGATTTGAGGTGCGGGCAGTGAAGGAGGAGGACGTTGCGCCCTTCGGCTTGGCAAAGGCGAGAGGCATCGTGGTGGTGAATGTGACAAAAGGCGGCCTGGCCGACGACATGGGATTCCTCGCCGGCGATGTCATTCTCGAAGTGAACAATTCGGAGATCGGCGACGTTGATCTCTTTGTCCAGTTTGCCCGCAGCGGCGCGATCAAAAACTTCCGCGTCTGGCGCAAAGGGCAGGCGCTGGAGTTGACCGTGCCGCAAAGCCTGTAGAGAAACTTGAATTATGCTGTTACAAGCATGAGAAGTTATATTCCTTTGCCGCTATCATGTTATCGCGGACGGCTTGCGCCCTCGCCCACCGGCTATCTGCACGTGGGCCACGCGCGCACCTTCTGGACCGCTTATCAACGCGCAAAAGACGCGGGCGGAACACTGGTGATGCGCATCGAAGACCTGGACCCGGACCGCAGCCGCCAAACCTATGCCGAGGCCGCGCTTGAAGACCTGCGCTGGCTGGGCATTCGCTGGCAGGAAGGCCCGGATCTGGGAGGGCCGTGCGCGCCCTACGCACAGAGCCAGCGCAAGAGCATCTATCTTGACGCATGGCGCAAGCTGCTGCGGGGCGGCTTTCTCTTCCCCTGCCGCTGCTCACGCAAAGACCTGGAAGCCGCGCTGAGCGCGCCGCACGAAAGCATTCCGGCAGGCACGAACGGCCCGCAAAGCAACGGGGAGCCAAGCAACGGAGATATGGACCCGCTGGACGACGAACCCGTCTATCCCGGCACCTGCAGGCCAAGCACCGATGTGCTTCTGATCAACAATTCCGATTTGGGTTCGTGGTTTCCCACCCTTTCGCCAGGAAAAAGGCGAAAGGATGGGGCACGGGGCAGCAATTCGCATCCGCTCGATTTCGCGGCGAGCGAGATCGAGGAGACGGATGGCTTCAACTGGCGCTTCCGCGTTCCCGACGGCGAAGCGGTCGAGTTTGAGGATCGGAACCTTGGTCCGCAGCGGTTTGTGGCGGGCGTGGATTTCGGCGACTTTGTGGTGTGGCGGCGCGATGGGATTCCGAGTTACCAACTGGCCTGCGTGGCCGATGACGCGGCCATGAAGATCACGGAAGTGGTGCGCGGCGAGGACCTGCTCAAGTCCACCGCGCGGCAGATTCTGCTCAACCGCGCGCTGGGATTCGACAATCCCGCCTGGTTCCATTGCCGGCTGGTGGTGGACCGCAACGGCCGCCGGCTGGCCAAGCGCCACGACGCGCTGAGCCTGCGCGTCCTGCGCCAGCGCGGGCTTACGCCGGAGCAGATTCTTTCGGCGGAGTTGCCGGTGGAAGCGTGAAAGCTGCTAGCTCCTAGCTCTTATTGATTTGACCCTTTTGGAATGCAAAAGGAATCCCACCCATACGGCAAGAAAAAAGGCGAAAGGATGGGACACGGAGCGTTCTCCCTGGACTGGTTGACGCGCCACTCGGCTCACTTGTGGCGGATAAATGAGCCGTTCTGCAGCTCACTCATCGCCTGCTGCAGCTCAGCCTGCGTATTCATCACGATCGGCCCGTACCAGGCCACCGGCTCCTCCAGCGGCTTGCCCGAGACCAGCAGGAAGCGGATACCCTCGGGGCCGGCCTGGACCACAATCTCGTCGCCGCGGTCGAACAGCACCAGCGAGTGGTTTCTCGCGTCGTACACCGCCGGTGCATTCGGGTCGATCCCCGACTCGGTCAGCACTGCCCGCGGGTCCGAAGCATCGCGAAACGTCCCCGCGCCTGCAAACACATAGGCGAACGCATTGCGCGTAGTCTCCACCTGAATCCGCCTGCGCTTGCCGGGCGGAACGGAGATGTCCACGTAGCGCGCGTCTACGGAACTCGCCCCGGCGGCCACGCCCTCGACAGGCCCCATCTTGCCCCAGAACTCCCCGCAGATGATGCGCGCGTGGGTTCCGTCATCCTCGGTCACCTCGGGAATGGCGGCAGCCGGAATGTCCTGGTAGCGCGGATCGGTCATTTTGAGCGCCGCAGGCAGGTTGGCCCACAACTGAAAGCCGTGCATGCGGCCCTGCGCGTCGCCCTTGGGCATTTCCTGATGCAATATCCCGCTGCCGGCGGTCATCCACTGCACGTCGCCGGCGGTCATGCGGCCCTTGTTGCCCAGGCTGTCGCCGTGCGCCACCTCGCCGGCCAGTACATAGGTGATGGTCTCGATGCCCCGGTGGGGGTGCCAAGGAAATCCAGCCAGATAATCGGCCGGATTGTCGTTGCGAAAATCGTCCAGCAGCAGGAACGGATCGAACTCTTTGGTCTTGCCGAAGCCGAAGGCGCGCTGCAACTTCACGCCGGCACCCTCGATGGTGGGTTTGGTTTCAAGAATCTGCCTTACAGGACGAAGCGACATGGTTGACCTCCTCTGCCGTACAGAAGATTGGATGCGCGAGGATGATATTCGTTGCAACAAGTATCGGCTCGGAGGCAGGAAGCCTGTCCCGGGTATCGTGCAATGCGGGGTTCCAACACACTTGACCACTAGCGCATTAAATGGAATGCCTTAATCCATGGCACCAGATTGGGCAGGAGGTCACCGGCAGCATGTACGATCACCAGCACAGCGATATTCTTCGTTCGCATCCACAAGACACCGAGGAAGAGCCCGGTAAGTGAAGTCAGTATGATCGAGTATCCGACGGCCATGAATAGCGAAGGATGCGAGCCAAGAGCTTCCTGTGTAGCTGCCGTACGCAAGTAGAAACCAGGTGCATGTACCAACCCGAAGAGCACGGCTGCCACAACCAACCCGCCCCACGGTGACCGCAACACTGCTGCAAGTCGCTCTTGCAGCAGCACGCGAAAGAAAAACTCCTCGACAACTCCAACTTCAATCATCAGCCAGGCGAAGCTGAGGGGTGTAGCTACGGAGAGCACCCAAATCGGCAAGTGCGCTTCCCGAATGTCGTGCAGGCCGCGTCCCAGGAATGATTGCATGAGGAGAGCAGCCACCGACATCCACAACGCCGGATGGAGTTCACGCCACCTCAGCGAAATCGGCATGAGCTCAGCGATCTTGTAGTGTCCCACGGTCATGATGATCGCTGAGGGAATGACAACAAATTCAACGAGCTTCACGCCTAGAACCGCAGCAGAGTGCCACGGCTCGATGCTAAAGTGTGCCAGCCGGTCGAACCCCAGTACGAGCAGCCATGCGACCACCGCCAGGTACATCAACAGGGACGCAGCTTCGATCCGGGGTCGGTGTACAACGCTGGGCAGCACTGAAACTCGACGTGTGGCCAACATGGCGAGCGCAGGAAAGGCCACTCCGAGAATTACCAATGCGGCGAGCGCATCGCTTGTCTCGAATCCCTCAAAGCTTCGCAAAAACACGAGAACAATTGCCCAGAGCACGAAATAAGCTCCCAGGTAAATCCAAGGGCGGGCAGATGAAACGGAATTCTCCATGCACTTCTCATACGCATACCGCCGACCGTGGGTTCCGATGGCGCCCAGGTAACCATGCGTTGCTCTGACCCAACGTCTGCAGCATTGGGCTTGCTACGGGCGAATGGCCGGCCACGCGGAAGCAGACTGTGGTTCCATGTCTTCCACTTCCCACCCCCGTCGGCCTTATCCTCAATACAGACCATCCCGTGCCCGATTTTGCCCAAACCGTTAAGCAGCAGGCCGACATCGTCAAGGTGATCGAGGGGTACATCCGCCTGCGCAAGGCGGGGGCGCAGAACTACCAGGGCCTTTGCCCCTTCCACAAGGAGAAATCGCCCTCGTTTTCGGTGCACGCGGTGCGGCAGTTCTACCACTGCTTCGGCTGCCAGGCCTCGGGCGACGTATTCAGCTTTGTGGGCAAGATCGAGAACGTCACCTTCCCTGAGGCGGTGCGGATCGTGGCGCAAAAGTGCGGCATCCCGCTGCCCAAGCGGGAATTCTCCTCGCCGGAGCAGGCGGCGGAGGCGCGGCTGCGCACCAAGCTGCTGGAGTTGCACGAGACCGCAACCGCATGGTTCGAGGAACAGTTGCGCGGGCCTGAAGGGGCTGTCGCCCGCGAGTATCTGGCCGGCCGCGGACTGACGCCCGAGGGGATCAAGACCTTCCGCATCGGTTATGCCCCCGACAGCTTCAACGCCCAGCGCGACCGGCTGAGCGGCATGGCCGACAACGAGACGCTGCGCGCCAGCGGGCTTTTCGCCTCAAAAGAGCAGGGCGATGGCAGCCTCGGCCCCCTCTACGACCGCTTCCGCAAGCGCGTGATGTTCCCCATTGCCAACGAGAGCGGCCGCGTGATCGCCTTTACGGCGCGGACACTGGAGACCGGCGACAAAGCGGGAGCCAAGTACATCAACTCGCCGGAGACGCCGCTCTATTCCAAGAGCCTGGTGCTGTTCAACCTGGACAAGGCGCGCACCGCGATTCGCCAGAAGGACATCGATTTTGCCCTGCTTGTGGAAGGCCAGATGGACTGCATCTCAGTCTATCTGCGCGGCATTCACAACGTGATCGCGACGAGCGGAACGGCCTTCACCGAGCAGCAGGTGGCTCTGTTGCGCCGCCACACATCGAACGTGGTGGTCAACTTCGATCCCGACGCCGCCGGAGCCAATGCCGCCGAAAAGTCCATCGCCCTGCTCACCGAGGAGGGTTTCACCATCAAGATCGTCACCCTCGACGGCGGCCTGGACCCCGACCGCTTCATCCGCGAGCGGGGCGTGGAGGCCTATATGCAGGTGCTGCGCGGCGCGCGCCGACAGGCCGACTACCTGATCGAACGCGCCCGGGCTGCGTTTCCCGGCGCCAGCGCGGAGCAAAAAGTGAAAGCCATGAACTACCTGCTGCCGCACATTCGCCGCATGCCGGAGATGCTGGCCCGCGACCAGTTTGCCCGCGACGCCGCGCAAAAGCTGAATATCGACTCCGCCGTTTTGCGTCAGGAGTTGCGCCAGGCCGCGCTCAAGCGGCGCGGCCGCATCGAAACAAAGGCGACGGCGCTGAGCGAGGTCGAGCGGGTGCTGCTGCGGGCGCTGGCCATTACAGATCCCGACAATGAGCGGGCGAGGCGGCTGGCGGCTGAGACCATCGCCAGGGAACCAGCCTGGTTTGAGCATCTTGGCACATTCTCTGCCCTGCAGGCGCTGGCACAGCGGCAGACTAAAGACCCCATGGACGCGGTTGAGGACGAGGCGCACCGGGCTTTGCTGGCCGAGACTCTGCTGGCCGAGACCAGGGCGCCCGAGGAGAACGAGGTGCAGAGCGCCATACAGGAGATTCAGGAGCGCTCCATCGAGAGCCGCCAGCGCGACCTCCGCGCGCTGATTGCCGAGGCCGAGCGCCGCGGCGACTTTGCCGAACTGGCCCTGCTGACGCAGCAGAAGCTGGAACTGGACCGCGCGCTGCGGCAGTTGCATCGAGACGGGGTATAATCCTGCCAATACGTGCCCCTCGCGGCACAATGGAGCGCGCCATGATCCTCGAACTCAAACCCGAGCATCAAAGAGTGCTTGATCGGGCTGCCCGGTCCGGCATGAGCCCGGAAGAGGTACTCGATCAGGCCTTTGCCGTGATTCAGGAGCAGTATCGAAATGAGGACTGGATGCTGGCCGACCACATGGCCATTGCGGCGCAGATCGAGGAGGGTTTTGCGCAGGCGCAACGGGGAGAGCTTCTGGATGCCGAGCAAGCGGTCAGCATCCGCCAGAAAACGTCGCAGCCCTGACCCTCACTCAGCCCGTCCAGACCAGTAGCCTATCGATTTGCAACCGTGCATCATTCCGGCCCAAAATTGCGTCTAATTTGTAGAAGCAGGAGCGGGCGAGAAGCAAAACTGCCCGGCCCAGTTGCGAAGCGACCTGCAAGCGCCCTGACTTCAACGGATTTTGCGTTGGCAGAACCGGGATGAACTGTGGTAATCTATTGATCTCTGTGAGGATGCGCGCCCCTCTGCCCCAACCATGAGCTTCGGCTCGCGGGCGACCCAGGCGAAACCTGAAGCGCTTGTCATCCTGTTCCGAGAAACTACCTGAAACCGCTTCTTTTTGCGGGTGACCGCGGGTCTGTGTCCGCATGTGCGCCCGGATTTCCACGCTTTCCTCATGGGAATCTTTTTTCGCGCGCTTGGGCTGGACCCCGCGCCGGTGCGCAAACCGGCGCCGAATCTGCATTCCGTAAGAGAGTAGGAACATTTTGGCGATTAACGACAAACACGACCACGAACACGATCATGATCACGATCACGACCACGATATCGAGGGCCTGATCGAAGTTGGCAAGGAGAAGGGCTATCTCACCTACGGCGACGTGAATGACATCCTGCCGGATGAGATGGCTTCTTCGCCCGAGGATCTGGACGATCTGATCACCACCATCGGCACCCAGGGCATCGACCTGCTGGACGGTCCCAAGTTCCACGGCGACAAGGACTTCGGGCTGGAAGAGAGCGAAGACGTCGAGCTCGACCTGACCCCCGGCACGTTGGAAAAAACCAACGACCCGGTGCGCATGTACCTGCGCGAGATGGGCACCGTGCCGCTGCTGACCCGCGAAGGCGAGGTAGAGATCGCCAAGCGCATCGAGCGCGGCCAGATGCGCGTGCTCAAGGCCATCTCGCGCTCGCCCATCGTGATCCGCGAGATCGTGGCCCTGGGCGAGGACCTGAAGCGCGGCGTGCGCAACATCAAAGAGGTGGTGATCTTCGACGAGGAGGAACTCACCGAGGAAGTGGTGCAGACTCGCGTCAAAGCCACGGTGACCCGCATCGACGCGCTGGTGAAGCACCAGAAGAGGGTTGCGCAGCTTGAAGAAAAACAGGCCGCGCCCAAGGCCAAGGCCTCCGTCGTGCGCCACACACGCTGGCTCATCGCCCGCGAGAAGGTCCTCGTCTCGCGCATCGTCCGCGAGTTCAAGTACACCGCGCTGGAGCGCAAGCGCCTGCTGGACAAGGTCAACAAGACCGTTGACACCATGCGCACGCTGGAGCGGCAGATACGCTCGCTGGAGCAGAAGCACGAAGCCAGCAGAAGCGAGGAACTGAAGAAGGAGTATCGCCGCCAGCAGAAAAACTGCCGGGCCGACCTCGAAAAGATCGAGGGCGATGCGGGCGTGTTGATCGCCGAGCTCAAGCGCACGCAGCGCGAGATGATCCAGGGCGACATGGACGCCGAACAGGCCAAGCGCGAACTGATTGAAGCCAACCTACGCCTGGTCGTCTCCATCGCCAAGAAGTACACCAACCGCGGCTTGCAGTTCCTGGACCTGATTCAGGAGGGCAACATCGGCCTGATGAAGGCCGTGGACAAGTTCGAGTACCGCCGCGGCTACAAATTTTCCACTTACGCAACGTGGTGGATTCGCCAGGCCATCACCCGCGCCATCGCCGACCAGGCCCGCACCATCCGTATTCCTGTGCACATGATCGAGACCATCAACAAGCTCATCCGCACCAGCCGTCAGTTGGTGCAGGAGCTGGGCCGCGAGCCATCGAGCGAAGAGATCGCCAAGCGCATGGACATTCCGGTGGCCAAGGTGCGCAAGGTGCTCAAGATCGCGCAGGAGCCCATCTCGCTGGAGACGCCGATCGGCGAAGAAGAAGACTCGCACCTGGGCGACTTCATCGAGGACCGGCAGGCGGTATCGCCCTCCGAGGCGGTCATCAGCGTGAACCTGAAGGAGTACACCTCGCAAGTGCTGCGCACCCTCACCCCGCGTGAGGAGCGGGTGATCAAGATGCGCTTCGGCCTGGAAGACGGCTCCGAGCACACCCTGGAAGAGGTCGGCCAGAGCTTCCAGGTCACCCGCGAGCGCATCCGCCAGATCGAAGCCAAGGCCCTGCGCAAGCTGCGCCATCCGTCGCGCAGCCGCAAGCTGAAGGCGTTTGTGGAAGGCGTGAAGGAGATGTAATTGTCCGGCGCAACTCAGCCGCAAAGAGCCACAACCTTGGAAGGGGTTGCGGCTCTTTCTTGTTTTTCCGCCTAGATGAGTGATTCGAGCTGTTGGCGACAAGCGAGATCGATTTTCCAGTGAACTGCACAAGAGCCGATCCCAATTCCAGGGAAAGAGTCTTATTGCGCCAGCCCGTAACGTATGTCGGCAGAACTAAGCTGCATATTGCTCGTCGCTCACCTGCTCCATCCAATCAACGGTTTTGCCGTTCAGCTTTTCCTGAATGGCAATATGGGTCATTGCCGTCGTTGGCGCTGCTCCGTGCCAATGCTTCTCTCCCGGTGCAAACCAGATGACATCGCCGGGCCGGATCTCCTCGACTGGGCCGCCCCAGCGCTGCGCGCGACCACAGCCCGACACGACAATCAGAGTTTGACCGAGCGGGTGCGTATGCCATGCGGTGCGAGCGCCGGGCTCGAAGGTAACACTGGCGCCAACAACACGCGCGGGGTCAGGCGCCTCAAACAGCGGATCGACCCGGACCGTGCCCGTAAAGTACTCCGCTGGTCCCTTGCGCGACGGCTGGGAGCCGTTTGGTTTGATCTCCATGGCTTGAACTCTCCTGTCCGAAGCGGAATCAACGATCATCCACTTTCTGGTTTTTGGCGAAGACGTGGTAGGTAACGTTGTCCCAGGCGTTATGGATGCCAATCAGCAGCAGCAAGAACGCGGATGTTGCAACGCAAAACAGCGATGCGCCCGGCTGCGCGAATCCTAACAACGCCGACGCGATCAGCGCCGCATACGTCACAAGCGGCAATGCGGAATAAAAGAGCCAGTCTTCTAACTCAGGCTTGTATGCCGATTGCCGCCGCAAACGCCGCGTGACAATCACGCAATAGACTGTTCCGGCAAGCCCCGCCGCCCCCCAGAGAGCAGCAACCGGAGCGATCCCGCGCCACGGAGCGCACATGATTCCAGACAGGAAGAGCACGGTAGCAAAGTGAACAATGGTCGGCGTAGTAAACGCTTCTCCGGCCTGAGCTAGTTCAGGCGTGCGCGACACGTTCGCGATCAGGGCCATAACCACAAACTGCAGTCCGATCAACGCGCCTGCGGCTGAGCCGAAGATCACGTAAACGTTCTGCCATTCCGTCAGAGCTGTCATGGAGTCACCTGAAGGTACGCAATTAAACCATGATATGACCTGGCCACGCATCATTCACAACGGTTCAGCGACCGGTCATCTTCTCAATGGCTTCGGGGTAGCGTGCGCCTTCCACCTTGATCTCCGCGGCGGCGCTTTCGATTTGCTTGAGATCGTCTGCGGAGAGCTCCAGCGCGGCGGCGCCGATGTTCTCTTCCAGGCGATGCAGCTTTGTCGTCCCAGGGATCGGCACAATCCACGGCTTCTGGGCCAGCAGCCAGGCCAGCGCGATCTGTGCGGGCGTCGCCTTCTTCTGCGCCGCGATCTTGCCCAGCAGATCGACCAGAGCCTGGTTCGCTATGCGAGCCTCCGGGGTGAAGCGCGGGATCGAGCTGCGGATGTCGGTTTTGTCGAAGGTCGTGTTCTCGTCCATCTTTCCCGTCAGGAAGCCCTTGCCTAGCGGGCTGTATGGAACAAAGCCGATACCGAGTTCTTCAAGGGTCGGGATGACTTCGTCCTCAGGGGTGCGGTACCAAAGCGAGTACTCGCTCTGGAGAGCGGTGACGGGTTGCACGGCGTGGGCGCGGCGGATCGTCGTCGCGGCTGCTTCGGACATGCCGAAGTGCTTGACCTTGCCCTCCGCGATCAGTGCCTTCACCGCTCCAGCTACGTCCTCGATGGGCACGTCCGGGTCAACGCGGTGCTGATAGTAGAGATCGATGACATCGGTCTTCAGGCGCTTGAGCGAGCCCTCCACGGCCTGCTTGATGTGCTCAGGCAGGCTATTGGTCGGCCTCGCGCCGCGGCTTCCGTCGGGATTGATATCGAATCCGAATTTGGTGGCGATGGCGACCTGTCCGCGGAAGGGTTCCAGAGCCTCGCCCACGAGTTCTTCGTTGTTGAAAGGGCCGTAGACCTCGGCCGTGTCGAAGAAGGTGACGCCGCGCTCGACAGCCGCGCGGATCACTGCGATCGAATCCTTCTTTTCCGGGAACGGAGCATAGGAAAAGGTCATTCCCATGCAGCCCAGGCCGAGAGCCGATACTTCCAGATTGCTGTTTCCGAGTTTGCGTTTTTGCATTGATTCACCTATCAGTTTGTCGGGACCGAAGCCTCTCGTAGCAGATGCGGAGCCCATCGTTTCGGGCTGCTCCGCCGATTGGGTTGCTCTGGCGGGTCGAGAGCGAGAGGAACGGCCGCCCCACTGCCCTTCTCAATCCAAAGGCTACAGAACAATGCCGTCCGAGCGGTATCCCAATCCTGCCGATCTATTGCTTATTCCTGTCGCATCGTACATATTTGTGCACACCATATGGCATTCAGTGCTACTTTGGTTTTTGAAGGAGCGATGCGGGTCCAAGTGGCGAAACCTATGGATACAAGCGGAGAACGAAGGGTGGTTGAGATGCGGGCCAAATTGGCGCGCAAGATTGCTGCCCACATCCACATGGAGGGTCCGGTGGCTACCGATCTGCCGGGCCTGAGCCTCTCCCGCAGATGTGCGCCTACAGACTGCTATTCTGCCGCCTACGAGCCCGAGTTGGTTGTCTTCGCTCAGGGTGAAAAGCGCATCAACGTCGGCGGCGCAACGCACGTATGCGACGGGTCCAACTTCCTGCTGACCTCGATCGATTTGCCGGTAGTGAGCCAGTTCACAAAGGCATCAAAGAACGAGCCGTTTCTGGCTCTGGTCCTCAAGCTCGAGATGCCTGTGGTGCGCGAGATTCTCAGCCAGGATGAGTTCCTGGTCCCTGAGGTCGCCTCCCGCACGCTCGGCATGGCGGTCGGCAAGACCCCGGTAGAGTTGTTCAACGCCTGCTGCCGGTTGCTGGACCTTCTGGATGCGCCCCAGGACATTCCTTTCCTCGGCGGCCTGATGCAGCGGGAGATCATCTACCGCGTGCTGCGAGGATCGCTGGGCAAGCATCTGCGCGCCATTGCCACGCTGGGCGAGCAGAGCAACCGGACAGCCAGGGCCGTTGCCTGGCTCAAGGCGAATTACGAAAAGCCCCTGCGCGTCGAAGAACTGGCCTCCGTGGCGCAGATGGGCGTCTCCACCTTCCACCATCATTTCCGCTCGCTGACCGCAATGAGCCCCCTTCAATACCAGAAGCGGCTACGCCTGCATGTAGCAAGAGAACGCCTTCTCAATGACGGTCTGGATGCCGCAAGCGCAGCCTTCGAGGTCGGCTATGAAAGTGCAAGCCAATTCAATCGGGAGTACAGCCGATTCTTCGGCCAGCCGCCGATGCGGGATATCAAAGCGCGCCGGCTCGCCAGCACCGCGACAGCCCGCGACTGAAGACAACCCACCGGCCGCGATTCCATTGGAGAGTGCGAAGCTGGCGGAACTCACCATCATTTGGGCATGATGCCGTTGGCAGAGTCCTATCCATCCAATACACGCCGCCCTCGAACTCATTGAGCACCTTAGCTGGCGCCAAATCGCCGATCCCGCGAAACACGTCTTCACGGATGATGATGGGACACGGGCGGTATTGGCCAGTGGAACCCGCGAAGGGGCGGTTGCGTATCCTGAATTGAGAGCAAGGAGAACCGGCCATGAGCAGCCAACCGTATCCCAACCCGCAAGCCATCTTTTATCAGCAGTATGAGTCGGTGCGCCGCGACGAGGTCGTAGGCATTCTGCTGGCTCTGTTTCTGGGCGGCTTCGGCATGCACCACTTCTATCTGCAGCGGACCGGCCTGGGTATTCTCTACTGCTGCTTCTGTTGGACGCCCATCCCATGGGTGCTCGGCTTTATCGAGTGCTTCTTCATGCCCGGCCGGGTGCGGGAGTTCAACGCCATCCAGGCGGCGGGAATTGCGGCGATGCTGGGGATCGCGATGCCGGGGTGGGGCCAGCCGCTGAACGTGACCGTCAACATGCCTCCCGCGGCGCAGCCGGGCACGCTCGCCGCCTGCGGGCGCTGCCGGCAGACCAATCCGCCGGGTACGCGCTTCTGCTCGGCGTGCGGAACGGCACTTTAGAGCAGTATCAAGATAGATATACCCAGAGGTTGTGAGGCTGTATTACGCTTGTGTTCTCTGGTGAAGCGATCGCGATGGGACGAGCCTACTCGGATGATTTGCGGATAAGGATCTTGGAGGCCTACGAGCGCGGGGAAGGAAGTTGCCGTGTGCTTGCGGGCCGTTTTGGCGTCAGCTGGGAGTATGTGCGCAAGGTGCGCCA
>Ga0224534_1000677_pt1 | contig 20732 bp, 17 predicted proteins | sample 714E12024metaG_FD_172012 | JGI IMG/M metagenome (GOLD analysis project Ga0224534, IMG submission 172012) | Peat soil microbial communities from Stordalen Mire, Sweden - 717 E1 20-24 | ecosystem: Environmental > Terrestrial > Soil > Wetlands > Peat | place: Sweden: Norrbotten County, Stordalen... | reverse complement strand
CGGCGGACAGTGGAGAGCCGGTGTGCGATGACGAGCACGGTACGGCCTTGCATGAGGTTGGCGAGCGCTGCCTGCACGGCGGCTTCACTTTCGGTGTCGAGCGAGGAGGTGGCTTCGTCGAGTATGAGGATGGGGGCATCTTTGAGCAGGGCGCGGGCGATGGCGAGGCGCTGGCGCTCACCACCAGAGAGACGCGCTCCGCGCTCGCCGATCATGGTGTCGTAGCCCTGCGGGAGACGCTCGATGAAGTCGTGCGCGAGCGCTGCCTGCGCGGCGGCAACGATGCGCACCATGGGGACATCGGGCCGGCCGTAGGCGATGTTGTTGCGCACGGTGTCGTTGAAGAGTATGGTCTCCTGCGTGACCTTGCCGATCTGTTTGCGGAGCGAGACGAGGGTGAGATCGCGGATGTCGTGGTCGTCGAGGAAGATGGCGCCACCGGTAACGTCGTAGAAGCGGGGCAGCAGGTTGACGAGTGTGGATTTACCCGCGCCACTGGGTCCGACGAGGGCGACGACCTCGCCGCGGCGGACGGTCAAGGAGACGCCGTGCAGAATCTCTTTAGATTCGCCGTCGCGCTCGTAGCCGAAACGGGCTTCGCGGAACTCGATGAGGCCGCCGAAGCCTTTTAGCGCGATGGCCTTGCGCCGCTCGCGAACCTCGTCCTGCGCATCGATGAACTTGAAGATCTCTTCGCTGGCGCCGACCGCCTGCTGGAAGCTGTTGTAGTAGGTCGGCATCTTGCGGACGGGATCGTAGAGGGCTATGACCGCGATGAGGAAGGTGATGAAGGTACCGGCGGTGTCGCCGTGCAGGATGCGCTGACGGCCGTAGAAGAGCAGGAGCGCAATGGCAACGGCGCCGAGGGCGTCCATTAGCGGCGAAGAGATGGACTGCACCGCGACGGAGCGCATATTGGCTGTGAGGAGGCGGTCGCCGGCCCGGCGGAAGCGGTTCATCTCCCAGTGCTCCATACCGAAGGCCTTGACGATGCCGTTGCCCATGATCGTCTCCTGCACGATGTTCTGGATCTCGGCGAGCTTGTCCTGGCCACGGCGGGTAGTCTTGCGAACGCCACGGCCCACGCGGCGCGTTGAAGAGACGATGATGGGCACGAAGATGAGCAGCACCCAAGCCATGCGGCCACCAACGATGATGACCGCGCCGATCATAAAGAGAAGGGTGAATATCTGCTGCAGACAGTCACTCATGACGCCAGCCATGGCAGACTGGACACGCTCGACATCGTTAATGAGCGTGGAGATGAGCGTGCCGGAAGTGTGGCGCTGGAAGAAGGCAGTGGAGCGGCTCAGGATTGAGTCGTATAGATCGTTGCGGAGGTCGGTTACCATGCCGAAGCCGGCTTTGTTGGCGAGCAACGTGCCGAGGTAGTCGGCGGGTGACTTGATGATGGCCGAGGCGACAAGGGCGACGGCGACGACCGTCCAAGCGTTGTGGAAGTGATGTGGAAGGAGTGTCTGCAGATTGACGTGGAGCTTGGTGTGGGGGATGACGAAGTTGAGGACCTTGTCGGGCGATGAGGCTGCGCTGAGGACGTTGTCGATGATGGGCTTGATGAGCAGGATGCGGAAGGCCGCGAGTGCGCCTACGACTGCCATGAGCAGCACGGAGAGGACCCAGTAGAGAACGTAGGGCCGCATGTAGCCCAGGAGGCGGAGGACGAGCTTCATGCGTGGCTCCGTGGGTCGTGCATGGGCTGCATGCTGGCGGTAATCTTCATCAACAGCTAGTGTACTGCGCTGGGGCACGGAACAGATGTCCCGTGCCCCAGCCGATGGGCTAGACAGTCACGACGATCTTGCCAATCTGGGCGTTAGACTCCATGTAACGATGGGCGGCGACGATCTGATCGAGTGGAAAGGTCTTGTCAATGCGTGGGTTGAAGGCGCCGGACTGCAGGTGGTCAAAGACGTACTGCTTGGCCTTGAGGAAGACCTCGGGGTCGGCGACGACCTCAAAGAGCGTGTAGCCCTTGATGGTGAGGTGCTTGCTGAGGGAGGCGAAGAGCGGATACGGCGTGGGCTCGGTGGCGAGTGCACCGTACTCGAAGATGATGCCGCTGGCAGAGGCTGCGGCAGCGATTGCCTCGAGGCCCTTGCCCCCAACGGGATCGAACGCGATGCGCGTGCCCTTGCCGCCGGTAATCTCGCGGACGCGAACGGCGAGGTCTTCTTCCTCCGTGGCAATGACGTAGTCGGCACCGAGAGCATGGAGTTCGGCCTTCTTCTTTGAAGTACGCGTGGTGGCGATGCTGATGGCGCCTTCGGCCTTGACGATTTCGATGGCTGCGATGCCGACGCTGCTGCTGGCAGCGGTGATCAGGATGAAGTCGCCCTTGGCGAGCTTGCCCTGCTGGATGAGCGCGCCATAGGCGGTGAGATACTGCATCCAGATGCTGGTTCCCTGCTCGAACGAGAGCGACTTGGGGTAGGCGGCGATGGTGCCAACGGGGACGATGGCGACCTCGCCGTAGACGCCGTACTTGTTCGCGGGGAATGCGGGGACGGTGCTGACGGTCTTGCCAATCAGGCCAGGGTCGACGCCGGGGCCAACGGCCTCAATGGTGCCGGAAGCCTCATAGCCGAGCAGCGATGGAAGCTTGGGTTGCTCAAGGTATTGGCCGCGGCGGAACATGACCTCGGCGCGGTTCAGGCCGATTGCCTTGACGCGAAGGCGGATCTCGCCGGTTGCGGGCTCGGGGGTAGGAAGGGTCTCCAACTGCAGAACTTCGGCCTCACCGGTCTGGTGGAAACGGACGATCTTTGCGGTCGACGGGGTTTCAGCTGGCATCTTTTTCTCCTCCTTACGTACGAGCACTTTAGATGCCGGCCAGGGGGAAAGGACGCGGGGCTACCGGGGCATGTCGCGGTGGGCAGACTTGGCGCGATATCCTGCGGCACTGAGACGCTTCTTCAGCTCTTCGGCAATCATCACAGAGCGGTGCTGGCCGCCGGTGCAGCCGATCCCGATGGTGAGGTAGCTCTTGCCCTCGTGGATGTAGTGCGGCAGAAGGAACGTGAGCATCTCGGTGACCTTGTCGAGGAACTCGCGAGTCTGCGGAAACTGGCGGACGTACTTTGCGACCTTGGGATGCTTGCCCGTCAGGTTGCGGAACTCGGGGATGAAGTGCGGGTTAGGGAGGAACCGCACGTCGAAGACAAGGTCAGCATCGGTGGGAATTCCGTTCTTGAAGCCGAAGCTGGTGACCGAGATGGTGAGGTTGCGGTCGCTCTTGCCGATCCCGCGGGTGAACTGCGCATTGATGTGGGTGCGGAGCTCATGCACGTTGAAGCGCGAGGTGTCGAGGAGGATGTCGGCGACATTGCGGATGGGGTCGAGGCGCTTGCGCTCGGCGCGTATGGAGGCGATGACTGTTTCGCCACGACCGAGGGGATGTGGGCGGCGGGTCTCGGAGAAGCGGCGAACGATGGCGTCTTCGGTGGCTTCGAGGAAGACGACGCGTGTAGGCAGAACTTTGCGGACCTTCGCCAGAATGAGGGGAAAGCGTTCGAGGCGGCTGCCTTCGCGGACGTCGACGACGAGGGCAGCGTGCGTAATCTCGGCGGATTTTGCGACGAGGTCGGCGAAGCGCGGGATGAGTTCGAGCGGCAGGTTGTCGACGGAGTAGAAGCCGAGGTCTTCGAAGGTCTTGAGTGCGGAGGCCTTGCCTGCACCGGAGAGGCCCGTGAGGATAACCAACTCGCGTGGCTCACCATCGTCCGATTGTGTGCGCTTCTTCGCCGGCCTGCGCTTATCAGGCTTCGCAAGCAGCTTCTTCGCCTTGGCGGGAACCTTCCTCGGGGCGGGGATCATGGGGGAATCGTAGCACCGTTGGGAGGATGGCATCCTCTCGCCTTGCACACGGGAGGATGCCGGAGAAAGTGGGTGGCTACGCGGGTAGCGGCTTGGGGCGGTCGCGGACGGTAGCGTAGCGCTCTTTGTGGCGGATTGCCTGCAGCTCCACCTTCTGCAGCGCGTCGTGGAGAGCAGTCTCCATCTCCGTGGACTCGCACGTGGCGACAAGATTTTCACCGCGGCACTGCACGCTGACATCCGCGATTTTGCGGTACTTGTCTTCGGTGAGAATGACGTGGGCACTGGTGCAACGGTTGGTAACAAGGTCGATGCGAGCCATGCCCGCCTCGGCGACGGTCTTGAGCTTTGGTGTAACGGTCGTATTACGTCCAGTGTATTCAATGATCATGAAGCACTCTCCTTGCAGCGCACACGCTGCAGTTGAGACTTGTGAGATGCGCCCAGAGGGTATCGCGTCTATGGACAGCTAACGCTGGCGCCGCTGGTGTGTACTGGGAATCTGCATGTCTTCGCGATACTTAGCAACTGTGCGCCGGGTGACCTGAATTCCCTGCCGCTGGAGCTCCGCAGCGAGATATTCGTCGGTCCAAGGCTTGCGGGGATCTTCCTCCTCAATTAGTTTTTTTACCCGCCGCTTCAAGAGAAGCAGCGGCAGGTCTCCACCCTCAGGCCCACCTACACCCTCGGAGAAGAAGAATCTTAGCTCATAAACGCCCTGTGTGGTGTGTACATATTTATTAGCGACGGCGCGGCTGACCGTGGAAGGGTGGACGCCGATCTCTTCGGCGACCTCCTTGATCATCATGGGGTGCAGACCTTCGACGCCACGCTCGAGGAACTCGCTCTGGCGGCGGACGATGATTTCGCAGGTGCGAACAATGGTGTTCTTGCGCTGCTCGATATTGCGCAGGAGCTGGATTGCGGATTTGTAGCGCTCCTTGACGTACTCGCGGACTTCGCGGTCGACGGTCTTTTCGCGGAGCATGCGGCTGTAGCCCTTGTTCAGACGCAGGGCGGGCATATCCTCTTCGTTCATGACGACGACGTATTTATCGTCGCGCTTGACGAAGGCGACATCCGGCTCGATGAGACGTGCTTCAACCTGGTTATAGCGCTGGCCCGGGCGCGGATCGAGCCGGCGGATGAGCTCGACGGCCTCGTTCACGCGCTCGACCGGGCAATGGCAGAGGCGCACCAGTTCACGCATGTCCTTCTTCTGCAGCAAAGCAAGGTGCTGGCCAACGATCAGGGCGGCGGTATCTAGGATGAAGAGGAGTTGATCGGTTGAATGGGCTTCTGCGTCAGCCTTCGCACGGCGAACGGCGGCGAGTTCCAACTCGCGGCGCTGCGCTTCAAGCTGCCAGAGGAGGCACTCGCGGAGGTCGCGGGCACCGACGCCAGCGGGGTCGAGGCGCGCAATGAGGGAGCGGGCCTGCTCGATCACGGCCAGGTGATCGAACGCAGATTGACCTAGGGGTGGGACGGCATCGAGCAGCGCTTCGGCGAGCTCTTCGACACTGGCGGTAAGGTACCCATCCTCGTTCAGATTGCCGATGATGAGTTCCGCTGCTGCCTTTAGCTCGTCACGTAAAGAGATCGAGCCGAGCTGCCAGAGCAGGTGGTCGGTCAGGGTGCTGGGTTGCGAGAGGAACTGCTCGAAGGAGGGCTTATCGAGCTCTTCGAAGTTCGAAGCGGTGCGGAAGCCGGGGTCGAGATAGTCTTGAAAGTAGCTTCCAAAGTCGACCTCATCGAAGGGATCTGCCTCTTTGTGCTCCGTTTCGCCGGCAAGCTCCTCGGCGCTGCGTTCGCGGTCGCCTTCCTTGCCGGAGCGCTCGTCGAGGGTCTCGGTGGACTCGTCGATCTCCTCAAGGACAGGATTTTCGACCAGCTCGCCGTTGATCATGTCCTTGAGCTCGAGCTTATTGAGCGCAAGAACACTGACCATCTGGACCAGGCCTGGGGTGAGTACCTGGCGCTGGGAGAGCTTGACATTAAGGCGTGGCTGCAACAATAGATTCTACCTCGCGACTATCGCAGGAACGTGCGGTCAGCGTCGCTGGCAATAATTTTCCAGCACGCTGAGGGCCATTTTACCGCGCAAGCGCCTAAAAGGTTTAGACAGGGGGAACCTATAGAGTTAATCAACTGCCTCAAAGTGGGGCGGCGGCGTGGACTTCCTAGACCAGCGAGAATCCTTCGCCGAGGTAGACGCGCTTGACTTCGAGGTCGCGGCCAAGATCGCCGGGCGTTCCGGTGCGGAAGATGCGGCCCTCGTTGATGATGTAAGCGCGGTCGGTGACGGATAGGGTCTCGCGGACGTTGTGGTCGGTGATGAGGACGCCGATGCCGGAGGTTTTCAGGTCGAAGATGATCTGCTGGAGCTCGAGGACGGCGATGGGATCAATGCCTGAGAAGGGCTCGTCAAGCAGGATGAAGGCGGGTTCAATGGCAAGGCAGCGGGCGATCTCGACGCGGCGACGCTCGCCACCGGAGAGTGCGTAGCCGCGGGTCTTGCGGACGTGGCCGAGATTGAGCTGCGAGATCAGGCTTTCGGTTCGCATGCGGCGCGCCTCCCAGGTGATGTGCTGGGTCTCAAGCACGGCGAGGATGTTCTCCTCGACGGAGAGCTTGCGGAAGATGGAGGGCTCCTGCGGCAGATAGCTGATGCGATGCTCGCGAGCGCGAAGATACATCGGCGTGCGCGTGATGTCGACGCCATCCGTGAGGATACGACCAGAGTCCGGCCGCACCAGACCGACGATCATGTAAAAGCTGGTGGTCTTGCCTGCGCCGTTTGGGCCGAGCAGACCGACGACCTCGCCCTGGCGGATCTGCAGGCTTACACCACGAACTACCTGGCGACCGCCATAGGCCTTTGTCAGTTCCTCGGTTTCGAGGGTTCTCATGCGGCTACTGCCTCTCTTCTTTTGCAGGGCTGACGTGCGTTTCGGTTCGCACACGACCACCTTTGCCCTTGGGGGCGCCCGGGCCACCAGCCACAACAATCGTACTACCGGCATCGCTGAAGAGCAGCGTCGCACCGGTGACATTGCCCTGCTGGGCGTCGACGATGTGCGGTGGAACGGTGGGAGTTCCGGTCAGGATGTAGCTGCCGGTACTGGCGGTGTAGAGCAACTGCTCGCCTGTGCCATGGCGACCGGGCTGCTCCATCTGCACGGAGCCGTAGACAATGACGCGGTCGATGGAGCCATTTAATGGGCTCGGTTGGGCTTGTAAGGTGACGGGCGGTTGCTTGTCCTCGGGAGGTTTGGTTGCGGCCACAAGAAAGACGACCGCATGTTGGCCGCGCACTTCGCCCATGGTGCCGTCGATGATGACTCCACCGGAGAAAGTGACCTCGCGCTGCAGATCGTTGTAGTCCATCTTCGGACTGGCAACGCGAATGATGCTGGCGGCTCGGGGTGAAAGACCGGGCTTCGGCGGAGCGGGGTTTGATGCGAAGATCGCGTGGATGAGGTTTCCGGGCTTAGCGGGACGCGCGCTGAAGGTCCGCCTGACGCCGTCGAATAGCAAGGTTGCGGCCTGCACCTGCGAGGCATCCTGCCACATACTCGCGGGCTTTGCATCGGTGCCGTAGAAGTTGGCGAGCTGCGTTGCGTGCTCGAAGTGAGCGCTTGCGGAGAGCACATGCGTCAGCGGCGCCGGCTTGGCTTTTGCAGATGCGGCGGCGGAGCCTTTTGAGCCCTGCGCCGCGTTCGAGGGAGCGTTCTGGAACGTGGCCTGCACGCCACCATTGGCCTCCGTGTCCTGCGTTCGTTGGTCAAAAGAGACCGTGGGTGCGATAAGTGATGCGTTGTCTCCATACAGATGAGCGTTGCCGGTGAGCGTGAGCTTCTGGGTTGCCCCGTCATAGGCTGCGCGGTCAGCTGTACCGGTCGAGATGGATCCGGGTTCGCTGGATCCGGCCTTTCCGGCAGCGCGATCGTGGATCGCTATATGGCCGGTCTGAACAGCCGAAGTGATGTTCAGTGCATCTGTGTCTGGCACCGCGGTTGCCGTGGGAACGGGTGCCGCGCCGAAGGCTACTTCGAGAGTGTCGCCACTGCTGGTCTCCTGCTCGCCGAGCGGAGCGTCCTGCTGGAGCAGCGTGTGACCGGTTCCGTAGAGCTTCTGCGGCTGAGCCTTGCCATCCGAAGTGGTGGTGAAAAGGACACGGAGGTCATCCGCCCAGACCTGCACATTCTTTAGAGGGAGAGGCTTCGTCTTATCAACAACGGTACCTTTGGCGGGGGTTGCGACTGACTCTCCGCCTGCATGCGCTGAACCCATCGCGTGGATCTCTTTGAGCTGCGAAGACGACTTGTGCTGGCCGGGTTTGAATAGCGCAACAATCTTTGCGCCGTCCATGGAGCGTGCCAGCCCGCGGGGGCTTGCTTTGTGGTCGACCATGGAGAGCTTCGCGGCGCCGGTGGCGACTACGCTGGTGGGCGCTCCCTGGGCGTTGAAAGCCACATCGAGGACGCTGGCCGAGCCGTGCATCGGCCTTACCGGATCGGTATCGAGGAGCACGACATCGCCCGAAAGCCTGGCGGCTTGTGGGATGGATTGCAGGTTCAGCGTTGCATCCAGACGATTGCCTGTAATCTGCTGCGTGGCCGAGCTGAGCACGACGTGGTCGATGCCCTGCACACGTTCGATTGAACCATCCTTACGCAGATTGATTACAGCAATATCGGCCTTCGCTCTGCGGCCGTCAGAGGTAACGACGGGCTGTGTGAGGTTCACGATGTTCGCGTTGCGGTCCATGTCGGCGTGCGCGGCGGTGACGTGCAGCGGCTGACCGTGCGCCAAGCCGTCCATATGCACGTTGGCGAGAAGCCGAAGGGTGCTCTGGTCGGAGTTGAACTCAGCACCGAGCGCAGTACATTGCATGCCGCCGTAGCTGAACTCAACCTGCTGGTCGGTCGATGCAACGCCCAGCTTGCGCATGTAGACCAAGCCACTGGTACGCACGTGGATGACGGGCGCGGACTCTGGCTTCACCTTGGCGGGTGCTGGGTTGTTTGCATGACCGCTGCTGGCGACCCCAGGCTGCGCCGCTGCACGGCCGCCGTTGGTAAGGCCCTGCGGCGGCTGCAGATCCATGAATACCTCGCCCATGGCGCGCGCAACGCCCTCATTCTCGTCGTACTCGATCTCGGAACCGTAGATGTGGTCGGGATGGTCACCAGAGCGGTTGTACAGCAGCATCTCAGCGTCGTGGAGCGCCCACTTGCCGTTGCCAAGAGACCTTTCTGTCTTGGCACGAACAGTGAAGATCTTCCTGCCCTGCACAGACTGAGAGTAGGTCACACCGTTCGAGTCATGTGTCAGCGTCACGCCGGAGTGTGCGAGAATCTGCCGGTAGGCCTGGAGCGCCCGATAGCGGCCGTAACTGATATAAGCGGCGAGCACAACGACCAGAAGCAAAGCTCCTGCAATCAGTACCCACCGAAGTCTTTGTATCGACAGCCGCATCGTTTCCCTGGTCTTATCTTCTCATTGTGCAGTTGCATCTGTTGCACGTTGTGTCGGATACAACATGAGACGAGCGGATCGATAGAATAGAGATATGGCCGATCAGCTTTATCTCAGTATCTGGTACCCCAACTTCCGCCTGGAGTCGCTGCCCGCAGCGCTGGTGGGTGTTCTGCGGCAGTTTGCCATCATTGCGAAGGACGGCCAGCCGAACAGCGCGCTCGGTCGCGTCGCTGCGGCAAGCACCTATCCGATCGATTGGACGGAGTCGCCAACGTATCAGCGGATTTACGTGAACGACGAGCGTGCGCAGAGCTCGGAAGACACCGAAGGCTCGATCATCGAGAACGCTGTTGCCGAGGCCACCGAGCAACTGCATGAAGATACAGCGTACGAGTTCGAGATGCGCTGGATGCTATGGATCCCGGACACGGGTGCCGGCATGCAGGGAGCGGAGTTGGACACGGCATGGCGACTGGAGCCGGCGAAGGTGCGGATTACTGGCTTCGGGCCGGAGTTTGATGCAGGAAGCTATGAGCAGAATGGCCATATCCGCGTGGACTTCGGATTGGATACACCGTGGGTGCTCGAGGATGAGTTGATCGATCGCGCGGCCGCGGAACGCATCAAGCAGAATGTCGAGAAGCTGCTCGCGTTCACGCTGAGCGTCGAGAAGAACTGCGGGATATCGAGCCGCTTACTGTGGACCGAGAGTGGCGAGCCGCTGGCGGAGAAGTTGATTGCGCGGTTGCAGCGGTTGAACTAGCGACCGGAGTGGGGGGCACCCCCCCTCCCCCCTCTTTTTTGCAAAGTATTCAAAGGAGGAGGTTTACGGGCAAAGTATTCATTCTATTCAGGTTAGTAACCTATTTGAAATGAGCAGTTTATCGAATTTTCGGCTGTAAACTATTCCATTCAGATACTTTACGGGTAAAGTATTCCATTCATTGGGGTTAGGTCCTGCGCGGACGGCGAGGGGCTGCGCGGAGCGGGAAGAGGGTTGGGGTGTCGGGTGGTTTGGTGTCGGGTGGTTTAAGGGCTAGTTCTATTTTAGTGGGTTTGTGGGGGGGATTATGCCACGTCTGGGGGATGGAAATCGCCAGTGTTGATTAGGGGTTAGGCGATTTTGGGGGACGGTGGGGGGTTGACATGTGATTTTTGGGCTGTTTTTCAGGGTGGTTGAGGGAATTTATTTTGGTTGGGCCTTCGGGATGGGCGGGGGCGGTCGCGCGCTACCACGCGGACGGCGGGCGTTGGATTGTGCGCGTGGAGTTAGCCGGCGGTGACGATCTCGGAGAAGTCGGCGATGCGGGAGAAATCTTCGACCGTCCGCGATAGAAGAGCGAGACGGTTGGCGCGAATAGCAGGGTCTGGCGACATCACCATCACCTTAGTGAAGAACTCGTCGACTACCGGACGCGAGCTGGCAATCTGCGTGAGAGCCGCACTATATTCGCGCTTTGCGCTAAGGGCTTCGACGTCTTCGGCAATGAGCGCAGCAGTAGACGCGAGTGCCTGCTCGGCTGCATCGCTGAGGAGCGCGGTGTCGACCGTGGCGGGGATTGGTTCGGACTTGGCGCGCGCCTGATCAAGGATGTTCTTCATGCGCCTGAAGGCGGCGCTGACGGCGAGGAAGTCTTCGCTGCCACGGACGGCGGTGACGGCTTCGGCGCGGGCGACGAGGTCGCGGAGGTCGTCGGTGCCGGCGGCCATCGCGGCTTTGACGACGTCGTAGGCCTGGTCGCGGCCTTCGCGGAGATAGAAGTCGATGCGTTCGGTGAAGAAGGCCTGGAGCTTCGCGGAGACGTCGGGCTTAGGGGAGACTGCGTTGAGGACGTCCGAGAGGGTGAGCGGAAGCTCGGATTCGGCGAGGATTTTGACGATGGCGTTGGCGGCGCGGCGCAGGGCGAAGGGGTCTTTGGAGCCGGTGGGCTCCATGCCGAGGGCGAACATGCCGGCGATGGTGTCGATGCGGTCGGCGAGGCCGAGGATGGCGCCTTCGGGCAAGCGCGGGATGGCGTCGCTGGCAGAGGCTGGGAGGTACTGGTCGTAGATGGCGTCGGCAACGGTGGCGCTGAGGCCCTGGGAGGCGGCGTAGAGGCCGCCGATGATGCCCTGCAGCTCGGTGAACTCCTTGACGAGTTCGGTGGTGAGGTCGGTCTTGGCGAGAGTTGCGGCTTCATCAATGGCGAGGGCGTTGAGGGTTGCGCCGCGCAAGGTAGCGATGGTGGTGAGAGAGGTGGCGAGGGCGCGGACGCGCTCGGCTTTTTTGGCGTAGCTGCCGAGGTCTTTCTGGAAGGTGACGTTTTCGAGCAGCTTGACGCGTGCGGCTAGCGGGGTGCGCTGGTCGAACTCCCAGAAGAAGCGGGCGTCGTTGAAGCGGGCTCGCAGGACACGTTCATTCCCTTGTTTGATGATGGGCTCGTTCACGTCGTCGAGTGCGATGTTGAGCACCGCGAGGAAGTGCGGCGCGAGTTTGCCCTGTGCGTCCTCGACGGCAAAGTACTTCTGGTGATCGCGCATGACCGTGACGAGGACCTCTTCGGGCAGCGCAAGATACGCAGGCTCGAAGTTGCCGAGAAGTACCGCAGGCCATTCCGTCATGTGCGTGACGGTGTCGACGAGGGCCTCGTCTTCGCGCCAGCGAAGGCCGGGAACAACGCGGGTAGCTTTCGTGATTCTGTCGAGCGCTTTGCGGATCTTGTGGCGACGTGCTTCGACGTCGGCGAGAACGTACTCGGCTTGAAGTTGTGTGAGGTAGGTGCTGGGCGACGTGATCTCGAAGGGGTCTCCGCTGGAGAGAACACGGTGGCCGTAGGTGACGCGGCTGGCGATCTTTCCGGCGAAGGTGAGCGGCACGACCTCGTCGCCGAGCAGGCAGGCGATCCAGAGGACGGGGCGCACGAAGCGCTCGGGTTTGCCGGGACGCCAGTACATGCTCTTCGCCCAGTAGATCGCGGCGATCTCTTTGGGCAGCTCGGCGGCGATGACTTCGGACGCGGTGCGGCCCTTCTTTACGCTGGTGGCCGCGAGGTAGTCGCCCTTGGGTGTGGAGATGGTTTTGAGGGCTTCCACGGAAACTCCCGCCTTGCGGGCGAAGGCCTCGGCGGCGGGCGTGGGCTGGCCGTCCTTGAAGGCGATCTTGAGGGCGGGACCGGTGGTCTCCTCGGTGATGTCTTCTTGTTGCTCGCGTACGTCTCGCACCAGCACGGCGAGGCGGCGGGGCGTGGAGTACGACGTTGCGGTGCTGCCATCGGCAAGCAGGTGTTCGCGTTCGAGCAGGGCGAGGGTGCGCTTGAGCAGCTCGGCTTGAGCAGCAGGCAGCATACGCGCGGGGACTTCTTCCAATCCGATCTCAAGCAAAAAGTCTGGCATTGCGTTCCTGAATTCCTTCTGGTGTTAGGCGGCTGCGGTGAGTCTTCCCTGCTCGGCGTAGATCTTTGCGACGCCGACGATGAGGTTGCGGATGCGCGCCATGACGCCGACGCGCTCGGTGACGGAGATGGCTCCGCGGGCGTCGAGGAGGTTGAAGGTGTGCGAGCACTTGAGCGCGAGTTCGTAGGCGCCGAGGGTGGGGAAAAAGCGAAGCTGTTTCCACATGTCTTTTTCGAGAGATTCGACGGTTTTGTTCTCAACTTCTAAACGGTAAGCGTCAGCGTATTTCCAGAAAACTGCTAGTAGTTTTGTGCATTCTTCTTCGTACAAGTCGAGGTGCTTCCACAAGGAGTAAATGTCGGCGTAGTCGAAGGAGTACGCGGAGAATTGCTGCTCTTCATGCAGACGGACGTCGCCGTAGGTGAGTTCGGCACCAGTCACAGGATCGCGCGACCAGACGATGTCGTAGATGGAGTCAAGGTCCTGGAGAAACTGCGCGATGCGCTCGAGGCCATAGGTGATCTCGCCGGAGATGGGGTCGAGGTCCATGCCGCCGCACTGCTGGAAGTAGGTGAACTGGGTGATCTCCTGGCCGTCGAGCATGACCTGCCAGCCGACGCCCCAGGCGCCGCCGACGGGCCACTCCCAGTTGTCCTCCTCGAACTTGATGTCGTGCTGACGGAGGTCGATGCCGATGGCGACGAGACTCTCGAGGTAGAGCTCCTGCACGCGCTCCGGTGGCGGCTTCAGGATCACCTGCAGCTGCGTGTGGCGAAATAGCCGGTTAGGGTTCTCGCCGTAGCGGCCATCGGCAGGCCGGCGCGAGGGCTGCGCATAGGCAATGTTGATCGGCTTGGGGCCGAGCACGCGCAGAAAGGTGTCGGGCGACATGGTGCCAGCGCCGACCTCGAGGTCGTAGGGTTGCTGCAGCACGCAGCCGTGCTCGGCCCAGAAGCGCTGCAGGGTGAAGAGCAGCTCCTGGAAGGTTAGGGATTTCTTGCCTGCCATTGGTGACGAAGTCCTTTAGTGATTCCTCTCGATTCTAACTGCTCAGCGCGGTAACAAAGCGGTGGCGCTCCTAAGTCGCCGTTCAAGGTGCCGCTCCAGCGTGCCGATGGCGAAGGCGCGGAGGTCGGCGGCGCGGGTGGAGGGCCAGTCTTCGGCGGCGAGATCAGCGAGGGGCGTGCGGGCGATCTTGTAGCTCTCGGCGACGGAAGCGGCGGCGAGAGCGCGGGATTGGGGGCGGCGGTCGTCGTGGCAGGTGACACCGTCGGCGGTGGGGGACCAGTAGACGGTCTGGTTGCGGAGGTCGAGACCGCAGGCGGCGCAGTGGCCTAGCTCGGGCATCCAGCCCATCAGGCGGTTCATCCAGAGGCAGAAGTAGGTGACGGGCAGCCAGACGGCACCGGCGTGGATGGCCGTGAGCGTGGTGAGGGCGAGGCGGTAGATGTTGTCCTCGGGGGCAAGCTCGGGCATGGCCTCTTCGAGAACCTCGACGACCAGTTGCAGGCCGGCGGTGCGGAGGTAGTCGATGGGCGCGGTGAGCGGAGACCAGAGGATCTCGAATTGGTCGAGGCGGACGAGTTCCTGGCATGGGCGCTCGGTGTAGTGAGCGCGGACGTGGGTTGTGGGCTCAAGGGCTCCGCCGAAGCGGCGGCGGCTCTTCATGGCATGGCGCGCGACGCCCTTCACCTTGCCCTGATCGCGGGTGAAAAGGCTGACGAGCAAGTCAGCCTCATGGAAGGGCCAGGTGCGGAGAACGATGGCCTCGCCGTGGTGCGGGATGAGTCTGCCTTCGGCCATGTGGCTCTATGGTAGCGGGTGCAAAAGCGAAGCGCGCAGCCTCGGCTGCGCGCTGTTGCGAGCGTTCAAAACGCAGGGATTAATGACCAAAGTGGGCGGCGTTCTTTTCCTTGAAGCTTTCCCACTTCTCGGGCAGGTCGTCGCCGCTGAAGATCGCCGAAACCGGGCAAACGGGTACGCAGGCGCCGCAGTCGATGCACTCGACCGGGTCGATGAAGAGCTGATCGTCGGTGTCCGCACCGGCCTCGTCAGTCTTGGGGTGGATACAGTCTACCGGACAAGCGTCCACACAAGCCCGGTCTTTGGTGCCGATACAGGGTTCCGCGATTACATATGCCATCTCAAATTCTCCTTGGTCATGCTTTGACTCAAACTTCTCGAGTATTCTACCGCTAATTTTAGCAACAAACCGGGTTGTGCCAAACTCCCGAAATTCACAACGTGTACTCAGTACGACTCAACTTTAAGACCTCCCGCTCGGCCCGGCGCGCGGCGAATTCTGCAGGTGTGGGAATGGGTTCGAGGCCGCGGCCGGCGAACATGTCGGCGAAGAGGTGCTCCATCTCGGTGTGGATGAGGCCATTGGTGGCGAGGATCTCGCGGCTGTCGAGGGTGAACTTGCTGCCGTCGAAGTGCGTGATGCGACCGCCGGCCTCCTCGACCAGCAGGCAGCCGGCGGAGGTGTCCCAGGGGTTGAGTTGGAACTCCCAGTAGCCGTCGAGACGACCGCATGCGACATAGGCGAGATCGATGGCCGCCGAACCGGCGCGACGAACGCCGTGCGAGCGCAGCGTGAACTCCTGGTAGAAGTGGACGTTGGGGCTGTTGTGGCGCTTCTTGCTGGGGAAGCCGGTGGCGATCAGCGACTCCTGCAGCGACGTCGTGCGCGAGACGTGGATGGGCTCGCCATTGAGGGTCGCGCCCGCGCCGCGCTCGGCGGAGAACATCTCGTCGCGCAGCGGGTCGTAGATGACGCCCGCGACGATCTCGCCGTCTTCGTCGGGTGCGAGGCCGGGATGGCGACGCTCGCAACCGAGAACAACACAGAAGACCGGGAAGCCGTGCGCGAAGTTGGTTGTACCGTCGAGTGGGTCAACGTACCAGCGGAACTCGCTGTCCAGTCCCTCGCGCGTGCCCTCTTCGCCGTAGATCCCGTGATCCGGAAAGGCGGCGCGGAGGCGTGCACCGATCAACGCTTCGCTGGCCCGGTCAGCCTCGGTGACGAGATCGACGTCCCCCTTGTACTCGGTGCGGACGCCACGGTGATAGAACTCGCACAGCAGGGCTCCCGCCTCGCGTGCGATGGATTCTGCAGTGCTAAGCAAATTGGCCATTAATTAACCTGGGTTCTCGTCGCGGTTCGAGGTTCGTCGCAGCCCAGATGCGCCGCCCTCGGTGATGGTGCGGATCTGCGCCTTGTAGATGAAGAGGTTGGGCTTCCCTTCGCGGGTGAGACGGAGCATCATATCGTCGAAGTACTCGATCCAGCCGCTGACGACCTCCCCATCGCGGAGCTTGATTGCGACAGGAACCTGGCGGTCGCTGAGCGACTTCAAGTACAACGCTTCTTGTCCGGTCTCGCCTGCGGGCCGCCCCTTGTGACGCTTCGTCGTCGCCATACTTAGATTGTACGGTGAGCGTTCACGGTATGTCTCAAAGCTAGCGGTTGGCGTAGTAGGCGGTGCGATAGCGCAACGTGTACCGCGCACGCAGAGCGGGATCCTTCAACTGCAAATGAATGTGGCGAATATCCGACAAGTCACCCTGCGGCGCATAGTAGCCCACCGTGTATTGGGTGCGCAGGTCGTCGGAGACGTGCTCAAAGGCAGACCCGAGATCGCGCTTGCCCTCAACGTAGTAGTACTTCCCGCCGGTGTCGTTGGCCATCTGGATGAGCGCGTGCTCGCCGCCGATATTGCGGCCGGCATCCGCTGCAACGGGCACGATGATCAGCGAGTAGATCATGGCTCCTGCACGCTCGGCCTGCTCGATTGACGAGTCGTAGCTACCGTGGCGCGTGGTGTTCTCTCCGTCGGTGATGAGCACGACGACGCGTCGGGCACCGCCAGCCAATGGAGCCTCTGCGAGCCGCTTGCTGGCGAGATAGACAGCGTCGTAGAGAGCAGTGGCGTCGCCATGCTCGATGCGACCCAGGCCGCTTTCAATGCTCTTCGGGTCGTTCGTAAAAGAAACCAGCTCTTCTACGTTGTCGGAGAAGGCCATCAGATCGATCCGGTCCTGCTCACGCAGCAGCGACTTCACGAAGCTCCTGGCTGCATCGCGCTCGAGCCGGTCGTCAGTGAAGACACTCTCGCTGGCGTCGATGGCGAGTACGATCTCGAGCGGCGTCGTCGACTCCTTGTCGAAGATGGCAATCCGCTGCGGGCGGCTGTCTTCGGTTAGCTCGAAGTCGGCAGCCTTGAGGCCCGGAACGGGTACTCCATGCTCGTCGACGACATTCAGCGCAACGCTTACCAGGCGGCTCTCTACATGAATCGTAGAGATGCTGGGCATCTGGTTGACGAGCGGCGGACGCTCGATCGGTGCGGGCTGCTGTTGCTGCGGCGCGGCCATAACCGGGAGCGGCACAAATAGCAGGAGCAGTGGCGACGCGATAGCACTGAGCGCAAAGTTCATCTTCCAGTCGCTGAGATATCTTCAGGGAACGGCTCGCCATCGGCCCAGGCTGCTCCGTCGACGAACTGTTCTTTCTTCCAGATGGGGACGGTCTTCTTGAGTGTGTCGATTATCCACCGGCAGGCATCGAATGCCGCGCCTCGATGAGCCGAGGCGACGGCGATGAAGACGCTAGTCTCTCCGACGGTGAGCCGGCCTAAGCGGTGTACGATCGCGACTTCACGCACGCCGAAGCGTTCGATGGCCTCGGAGCGCAGCAGGTGCATCTGCTTGAGCGCCATGTCCTCGTAGGCTTCGTAGTCGAGGTACAGGGTCGGGCGACCGCGGGTGTTGTCGCGCACGATGCCGTCGAAGATGCAGACCGCTCCATCGGTGCCGGCCTTGATTTCGCGCTCTATGGCAGCAGCGTCGATGGACTCGCGCACCAAGGCTATGTGGGGGTCCGAGTCAGCTACATGGGACACCGCGCCGCCGCTCACGGGCGGCAGGATCGCGACCTCATCGCCATCCTGCAGGGTCTGGCCGGATGTTGCGAACTCGTGATTCACCGCAACCGCAGCCGAGCGGAGCGCTGCCTCCTCGATGGTGCCTTCAGCACACAGCTTCGCAAGCAGGCCGGCAACCGACTCTCCTGCGTCGAGTTCGCGCCAGTCGCCGCCCTCGGGAAAGATCGTCTTCAACGAACCGAAGGAGAGCAGGCGCACGCGCATGGAGGAAGAACTCATATACCAAGAATACGTGAGTATATCGATCGGTTTGCGCAGGAAGATAGATTGCCATTCGCAGCAGGCCGGGCGGTATACTCGCCGAGTAATCGAGCTCACATTTTCAACACCTTGGAGGATCCATGCTCAAAGGATTTCGTGATTTCATTCTGCGCGGCAATGTGATGGACCTGGCTGTCGCCGTCATCATCGGCGTGGCCTTCACCGGGATCATCACGGCGCTAACGAATAACATCATCAACCCGCTGCTCGGCGCGGTGGTCGGCAAGCCGAACTTTGACTACCTCGTGGCGCATCTGCACGGCGGCGAGATCAAATATGGAACATTTCTGACCGCCATTATCAACTTCCTTCTGATAGCAGCGGTGGTCTACTTCTTTCTCGTTTTGCCGACACAGTATCTATTGAAGAAGTCCAATCCGCCTGCCGTCGCGCCTCCGGCCACAAAGGCCTGTCCGCAGTGCCTCAGCGATATTCCAGTCGCTGCGACCCGCTGCAAGTTCTGCACCCAGCCGGTTTAGTTTGCTGCGGCCCGGGCTGCGATCTTCGCGTACACTCCTAACAATTCCTTAGGAGCTTGTCACTATGCGTCGTTCCACAGCCTGGGCCCTTTCGCTGCTTACCCTACCCCTTGTTTTCCATGGCGCTGCACAGGCGCAGACGCCCACACCGCAGGTCTTCGGCTACGGCGACTTCTCGCAGCAGGCCAAGTGGGACCAGACTTTCATGGCCATCCCCAACGCGAAACTTGCCGGCGAGGAACTGAAGACGTTGACTGCGGAGCCCCACTGGGCCAGTTCGCCCGAGGACCACAAGACGGCGCTGTACGTCGCGGAGAAGTTCAAGGCTGCGGGTCTGCATACGGAGATCCAGCCGTTTCGCGTGTGGATGAACAAGCCGGTGAAGATCGAGATTGAGGCATTTGACGCCAAGGGCAAGAAGCTGATGTCGGGGCCAACGCCCGAGCACGTCGATCCGAAGGCCTACGGCGGCGATCCCTTCCAGGACGACCCACGCATCCTGCCCGCGTTCAACGGCTCGTCGCCCTCAGGCGATGTCACCGCCGATGTTGTGTACGCAAACTACGGCACACTCGAGGACTTCAAGAAGCTCGCCTCGCTGGGAATCAGTGTCAAGGGCAAGATTGTGATTGTGCGTTACGGCGCCAACTTCCGCGGCGTAAAGGTCTATATCGCGCAGCAATATGGCGCAGCGGGTGTTCTGATTTATTCCGACCCGGCGGACGACGGCTACACTCGTGGCGATATGTATCCGCGCGGGCCGTATCGCCCGGCGTCTGGTGTGCAGCGCGGCAGCGTGCAGTTTCTGCCAATCTATCCAGGTGATCCAGAGACGCCAGGGATTGCGTCGACGCCCGACCTGCCGGACTCTCAACGCATCACCGATCCAGCCAAGATGAATCAGCCGTCGATTCCGTCGAATCCCCTGTCGTATCAGGATGCGGCGCCGATTCTTCAGGCGCTGGATGGGCTGGAGACTCCGCGCGAGTGGCAGGGCGCACTGCCCTTCACCTACCATCTCGGCGGGACGGGCGCAGTGAAGGTTCACATGAACCTGGTGCAGGACTACAAGCTGCGCACCATCTGGGATGTGATCGGCACAATCGATGGCGCAGATCCGGAGCAGAAGGAAGATTGGGTCGTTGCCGGAAATCATCGCGACGCGTGGGTCTATGGGGCGGTCGATCCGAATAGCGGCACCGCTGCGATGCTCGAGGCTGTGCATGGGCTGGGCGACTTGTTGAAGCAGGGATGGAAGCCCAAGCGTCGCATCGTGATTGCGAGCTGGGATGCCGAAGAAGAGGGCCTGATGGGCTCGACCGAGTGGGTCGAGATGCACGCGAAGGAACTGACCCATGCAGTGGCATATTTCAATACCGACGTTGGCGTTGCAGGGCCGGACTTTGATGCGTCCGCTGTGCCGTCGCTGCAGGAGTTTGTGCGCGATGTGACGCGTGAGGTGCCGAGCCCCAAAGGCGGAACGGTGTATGAACAGTGGAAGGCGATGCAGGAGACTAACGCGGGTCACCATGGCTCTGCGGTGCATGGCGCGGTGTCGCCCAACGAACCTGTACGCGTGGGCGATCTCGGATCTGGCTCGGACTTTACGCCGTTCATCCAGCACCTTGGTGTGCCTTCGACCGATATTGGCTCGGACGGCCCTTACGGTGTCTACCACTCTGTCTTCGACAACTACAACTGGTTCACAAAGTTTGCGGACCCCACGTTCGTGTATGAGCAGCAGCAGGCGCGCGTGTTCGGGCTCGAGATACTGCACATGGCGGACGCAGATGTCCTGCCCTACGACTACCAGCTCTACGGCAAAGACGTGGTCGGCCATGTGGCCGACGCGCAGAAGCGCGCCACGGCGGCGAAGATGCAGGTGGACTTCAGCGCAGCAAGCGCCGCGGCGAACCGCTTTGCGGCGGCCGGAGTGAGTGTTCACAAGCTGCAGTCTTCGGCTGTTGCGGGTTCAAATGCCGCGAAGCTGAACGCGGCGCTGCGCGATGCAGAGACGGCGTTGCTGAACGACGCAGGGCTACCGCATCGTCCGTGGTACAAGCACACCATCTATGATCCGGGCGAATATACCGGCTATGCGGCAGTGGTGATTCCCGGAGTGAACGAGGGCATCGATGCGGCAGACAATGCGCGTACGCAGGGACAGCTCGATGCGCTGGCGGCGGCGCTGAATCGCTCGGCGGCGATTCTGGAGGGAGCGGCGAAGTAGATTACGAACGTGGCTGAACGCATGATGATCGGGATAGGGGGGAGAGTCACCTCTCCTCCCCTCCCACACCACCGGACAAGCGGGTCCGCATCCGGCGGTTCGATGAGTTACTCCCCTGCCGCACTG
>Ga0224534_1000674_pt1 | contig 20852 bp, 18 predicted proteins | sample 714E12024metaG_FD_172012 | JGI IMG/M metagenome (GOLD analysis project Ga0224534, IMG submission 172012) | Peat soil microbial communities from Stordalen Mire, Sweden - 717 E1 20-24 | ecosystem: Environmental > Terrestrial > Soil > Wetlands > Peat | place: Sweden: Norrbotten County, Stordalen... | reverse complement strand
CGAACAGCTGGCCGTCGTGCCGCATCATGACTCGGGCGCCTCGCACCATTTCTGGCGGACGCTCGAGCTCGCCCCGGCGGGGATCCCGATCGCCGGTATCCCCGAGCACACGGCGCTGATCAGGGAACCAGACGGCTCGTGGCGATCAGCGGGCGAAGGACATGTCACCGTCTACCTCGACGGAGTGCAGGCCGGCCTCGAAGCCCTGCGTCGATAGCGCGCCCGCCGAGGGCGCCGCTCAGGCCAGTTCGGTGACCGTGACCGACTCGATCAGGACCTTTTCCTTGGGGGCGCCCGACTTGGTCCCCACCGAGTCGATAGCCGCGACGACGTCCCGCCCGGAGACCAGCTGACCGAACAGCGAATAGAGCGGCGGCAGACGCATCCCGTCAGGCCCTGAGATGACGAAGAACTGGCTCCCGTTCGTATCCCGTCCCGCGTTCGCCATGGCGAGCGAGCCGAGCTCATAGCGTCCGGGTTTGGGCAGCTCGTCCTCGAATCGGTAGCCGGGCCCGCCGGCACCGGTCCCCTCCGGATCGCCGCCCTGCAGCACAAAACCCGGGATGATCCGGTGGAACGCGATCCCCTCGAAGAAGTGGTAGCGCGCCAGGAACACGAAGTTGTTCACCGTTCTCGGAGCGCTCACCGCGTCGAGGGCGAACACCATCGTGCCCTTGGACGTGGCCATCTCGGCGGTGTAGCGCTTGGAAAGGTCGATGCACATCGGTGGCAGCCCGTCGAAGTGCCGGGTCTTCGGCGCAGAGCCATCGGCTGGGGGGCACTGGCTCGGCATGGGGGCCTCCGTTTCGTTCGTCGGGCTGACGGCCGGGCTCAGCCGGAGATCTGTTTGACGGTGACGCTGAGAAGGTAGATCTTGACCTTCGGGGTGCCGGTTGGAGCTGGACCCCCGAGGGCACCGATCCTGTCGACGACGCTCGTCCCAGAAGTGACCTTGCCGAAGATCGTATACAGGGGCGAAAGCTGTGTCTGGCCGCCGGGCAGCACGAAGAAGAACTGGCTCCCGTCGGAGGTCGCGTGGCCTGTGTTGGCCATCACGAGGTCGTAGGGCTGGTAGCACGCAGCCTGTGACGGCTTGGTCGCACAACTTGCCGGTGGCGTATTGCCGGTGAACTCATAACCGGGAAAGCCGTACTTCGCCTCTCCGCTCTTGCCGCCGACGACGGCTCCGCCGGTACCGAGACCGGTGGGGTCGCCACCCTGCACGGCGAACCCAGGGACCACCCTGTGGAAAAAGGTGCCGTTGTAGTACTGGTAGTCGGCGAGGAAGACGAAGTTGTTGACCGCCGCGAACGACGCGGCTGCGGGCATCTTCACCACGATGTCGCCAAGGCTCGTCTTGAAGGTGGCTTCCCAGACCGAGCTCGCAGGTATGCACGCCGGCGGCGCCTTGGTGAACAACACGACCCGCTTGGTCGATCCCGTGGCCGGCGGGCAAGTTGGGGCCATGGCGACCTTCGTCAATGGCTGGGTCGTCGGCGTGGGGAACGTCGTGGTCGTGCTCGATGTCGTGGTCGTCGTGGTCGTGCTCGATGTCGTGGTCGTCGTGGTCGTCGTCTTGGCCGACTTCTTGGCCGACTCGTTCACGAGGAACACGATGCCGATGATGGCGGCAGCGATGATCACCGCCCCAACTGCACGCCGCGTCTTGCGGCGCCGCTTCCGGCCCTTTTCGATGACGGCTTGCTTCTGTTCACGAGCGGCTCGCTGCCGCGCCCTCTTCTCGGTTGGCACGGAGCAGAAGGCTACCGAACCCGCAGGGCAGGTTGCATCCGCGTGCCGTTCGTGGGTCTCGGGCCTGCGCCCCGGCCCGCCGCGAACCGGGCCGTCCGACCAGACCCGGCCCAGGACAAGTCGCTCACTCCCGTCCGCGGGCCGGTGGTCACCCGCGCACCTGGCCCGGCGGTAGGTTGGCTGGCGTGACCCTCGTCGTTCAGAAGTTCGGCGGAACCTCGGTCGGCGACGCAGACCGCATCCGTGCCGTCGCGGACCACGTCGCTCGTACACGTCGTGCCGGCACGGAGGTCGTCGTCGTGGTCAGCGCCATGGGCAAGACCACCGACGGGCTGATCCGGCTCGCCGAGGACGTGAGCCGCGTGCGGCCGGGCCGCGAGCTCGACATGCTGCTCACCGCGGGCGAGCGAATCTCGATGTCCCTGTTGTGCATGGCGCTTGCAGAGCTTGGTGTCCCGGCCGCTTCGTTCACGGGCAGCCAGGCAGGCATCATCACCGATACCACGCACACAAGGGCACGGATCGTCGAGGTGAAGGGCGACCGTCTTCGCGAGTCGCTGGCTCAGGGCATCGTCCCGGTCGTGGCCGGCTTCCAGGGAGTCTCGAGCAAACGGGACGTGACCACACTCGGGCGCGGAGGTTCCGACACGACAGCGGTGGCACTCGCCTCTGCCCTCGAAGCCGATCTCTGCGAGATCTACACGGACGTCTCGGGAGTCTTCACCGCGGATCCCCGCGTAGTGCTGACCGCCCACCGGATACCCAGAATCTCCTTCGAGGAGATGCTCGAGATCGCTGCAACGGGCGGAAAGGTTCTTGCGCTCCGCTCGGTTGAGTTCGCCCGGAACTACCACATACCGCTCCACGTGCGTTCAAGCTTCACCTGGGAGCCCGGGACCATCGTCAGCGAGGAGGATTCTTCCATGGAGCAACCCATCGTCTCGGCGGTGACGAGCGATTCGACCGAGGCCAAGGTCACGATCGCCGGCGTCCCGGACCAACCCGGCATCGCCGCCTCCGTGTTCAGGGGGCTCGCTGGCCGGGCGATCAACGTCAACATGATCGTTCAGAACACCTCACACCACGGCACGACCGACATTTCCTTCACCGTCCCCCGTTCCGACTTGGAAGGAAGCCTCGAAGTAGCAGAGCAGCTCGTCCCACAGCTCGGCGCGGTGTCGGTGATCGCCGACGACGACGTTGCGACCGTGTCTGTAATCGGTGCGGGCATGAGGACCCACCCAGGAGTCACCGCAACGATGTTCGAGACTCTCGCGAGCGCCGGCATCAACATCGAGATGATCTCCACGTCTCCCATCCGCATCTCGTGCCTGGTTCGATCGGCGCTCGCGGAGCGGGCGGTTCAGGTCCTCCACGCCGCTTACGAGCTCGGGACCTGACCGGCTCGGATCCAGCCACCGAGGGGCGGCAACTAAACTCGCCTCATGCGAGTCGGGGTTTTCGGTGCCACGGGACAAGTCGGTGCCGTGATGAGGTCGATCCTTGCGGAACGAAGCTTCCCGGTCGACGGCGTGCGTTTCTTCGCGAGCGCAAGATCGGCCGGTCGCACTCTCGAGTGGGACGGCGATGTCGTAGTCGAGGATGTCGTCGGCGCCGACTTCACCGGGATTGACATCGCGTTGTTCTCTTGCGGCGCGAAGGCCTCCCTCGAGCTCGCTCCCCGTGTCGCTGCCGCCGGCGCCATCGTCATCGACAACTCGTCGGCATGGCGGATGGACCCGGACGTTCCGCTCGTTGTCCCCGAAGTCAACCGCGAGGCGCTGGACTCCATACCGAAGGGGATCGTCGCCAACCCGAATTGCACGACGATGGTTGCCATGCCCGTGCTGAAGCCACTCGACACGCGGGCGGGGCTGCGCCGAGTGGTGGCCTCCACCTATCAGGCTGTGTCCGGCGCGGGCCTGGCCGGAACCTCCGAACTGGACGAGCAAGTCCGCAAGGTGGCAGATGGCGCCGCGGCGCTCGCACACGACGGCAACGCCTTCGAAATGCCGGCTCCCGTGAAGTTCGCTGCACCCATCGCGTTCAATGTCATCCCGCTGGCCGGCCAGAGCGTCGACGACGGGAGCGGTGAGACCAACGAGGAGCAGAAATTCAGGAACGAGAGCCAGAAGATCCTGGGTCTGCCCGACCTCCTCGTCTCGTGCACCTGTGTCCGGGTGCCCGTGTTCACGGGTCACAGCTTGGCGCTCAACCTCGAGTTCGAGCGGCCGCTCAGCCCCGAGGAGGCGCTGGCCGCGCTCGACGGCGCGCCAGGTGTCGAGCTCTGCGACATCCCGACCCCGCTCGGTGCGACGGGTCGTGACGCGTCACTCGTGGGAAGGGTGCGACGAGACACGACGGTGCCGTACGGGTTGTCACTCTTCGTCGTCGGCGACAACCTCCGCAAGGGTGCTGCACTGAACGCTGTGCAGATCGCCGAGGTGCTGGCCGGAATCGCCTGACGGCTCGGGCCTGCAACAGGCGCCGCTCAGCAGCACAGGTGCCGTCGTGCCCCACGAGCGGCGACCGGGTCGATCACATGCCGATCGCCGGCAGTATCTGAGTGGGCAGGACGCGCTGGGAAGGAATCACCACGACGTACGGTCCGCTGTAGCGGATCGCGTAGCTGATGTGATGAGCCTTGCACCACTCGATGATCTCGGGCACCAACAGGCACTGCTGGTCTGGCGCCACACACGCCGGATCGAGGGCCGTCGTCCCGGCCTCGACAGCTGCCTCCATCTCGAGGGCAGGGCTCACGAAGATCCACGCGGGCGCAGGACTCTTCGCTATGGCTTGGTAATACGGCAGATAGCGGATGAATGCGGGCCCGGCAGGGCTCACGGTGACGCGGCCCTCCGAGAGGAACCCCACGTCGTACCCGAGCCAGTAGCTCGAGAAGGCGTAGTGGACGTGCCAACGGACGAGCGCGTTGGCGAGAGCGGTGGGCAAGTTGTTCGGGTTCGCATGCCACGAGAGCCAACTCGTGCGCTCGACGGCGGGGAAGGCCAGCTGGGGCTTGTAGGGCGCCTCACCCCTGGCCGCGCCCAGCGTCAGCGCCAGCCCGCCAACGAGCACAAGCCCTGCCATGATTGCCGGCGCGAACCGTGGGGACTCGATCGCCCACATGCCGACTTCGCAGACGAGGGAGACGGCCACGAGCGCGAGGACGGGCGCGAGGAAGACCGCGTAGCGGCCGTCGTGCCAATACCAGGTGAACGGCTGTGCCGCGTAGAGAAACGGGAACGTCGCGACGAACAGCACCAGCAGCCACGCACGTCCCCGCGCCGCCAGGTACACGAGCCAGCCGACGAGCACGATGATCGAGATGTTCACGAGATGCGGCGTCAAATTCGACGGGACCATCCAGACGCCCGCCCCGCGGGTCCGAAGGCCGAGAACCAGCGGAACCACGTAACGGCTGAAAATGCCAAGATGCCACCAGTACGTCCCTCCCGGGCCCGGAGGCGAAGGCTGCGGAGGCCCGGCGAACGAGTCGAAATGCTGGAGGAGGTTGTGCCACCACCACGGGAGCGAGCCGACAATCAGAGCCGCCACACCCAGGATCAGCGAACCAAGAGGCACCTTCGCCCGTCGCTGGACGACACGCGCGAGGAGGTAGACGCCGGCCGGGGCGAGGAAGTAGGCGATCTCCGGGCTCGACCACCATCCCACGCCGGCGCCGAGCCCGAGCGCGAACCAATCAGTTCGCCTGCCGTCGCCGTCCCCGATCCTGAGCACGGTCAAGAGAACCGTCAGCCCGCAGATCAGCACGATCCACCGGAAGCCGTCCCCATGGTCGTTGTAAGTCACGTAGGCCTCGGGCCAGACCCAGAAGGCGATCGCGGCCAGCGCACCGACCGGACTTGCGAACATGCGGTTCCCGACGCGCCAGAGGACCACGAGCGACCCGGCGCAGAGCAGGATGGGAGTCAGGCCGAGGGTGAACGCAGAGCCTCCGAACAGTGCGAACACCGCCGCGACGGCGTACGCCTCCGTGCCGCCGTAGTTCTCGGACCAATAGAAGGCGAAGAAATGACCGTGCAGGATCTCGCGGGCCATGAGACCGACAACCGCCTCGTCGGAGTTGATCGTGCCCCTGCCGAGCGCGTAGAGCCTGAGCAGGAGACCGAGCAGGAGCGCCAGGACGACCACGGCCGTGAGTGCCGGGTTCGCCCGCCAGCACGCGGCGAACCGCTGCCAGGGCGTCGATCGACTGTACGGAGCCTTCACCAGCGCTGCTGCTTTGCAGGCGGGCCCACGAGGTGACCCGCAACCCGGCGCGAGTCACTGCCGGCCATTGCTACTTCAGCTTGGCAACATAAGGACTGAGCAGCTTCTCGATCTGCTTTGCGGCGATGTCGACCTCGATGTTCACGTTGTCGCCTGGCACTCGCCGCCCGATCGTGGTCACCTCCGAGGTGTGAGGGATCACGGCGACGGCGAAGCTGTCGTTGCCGACGTCGAAGATCGTCAGGCTCACGCCGTCAACGGCAATCGAGCCCTTCTCGACGCAGTAGCGGGTGAGATCGGGCGGGATCCGGACCTTGAGATCCGGCGGCGGGGCCAACACCTCCCCGATGGCGTCGACATGACCCTGGACGACGTGTCCGCCGAGGCGGTCGCGCGCTCGGACAGGCCTCTCGAGGTTCACCAGGTCGCCGGGTCGCAGGAAGCCGAAGGTCGTTCGGCTGAGGGTCTCGGCCGTGATGTCTGTCTCCCAGAGCTCCGGCGTGCACGCCACAACGGTCAGGCAGCACCCGCTCACCGAGATCGAGTCGCCGACCTTGGCATCCTCCAACACGAGCGACGCCCTGATCCGGTACCGGTCGCCATCGTGGCCCTCGTACCTACCCATCTCTTCAATGAGACCCGTGAACACGCTCGGCGAGCGTATCAACCTGCCACTGCCGGTGTCACTGACGGGCGAACAGGATGCAGCCGACCGTGACGCCGAACCCGAGGACAAGCACGCGCAGCAGGATCGGGCTGAGCCGGCGGGCAAAGCTCCCGCCCAGGCGGCCGCCGGCAAGGCTGGCCACAGCCATGATGGCGACCGCGGTCCACGCGACGGGACCGAACACGCCGTATGCAACGACGGCCACGGAGTTGATGATGACCGAAAGAACCTGTTTCAGGCCGTTCAGTTCCTGCAGACAGGCGGGGATCGCAAACCCGAGTACCGCCAGGAGCACAATGCCGAGCCCTGCCCCGAAATAGGCGCCGTAGATCGCCCCGAGCAAGACCGCGGCGTGGAGAGCGAGCGAACGGTGCTCCTTGGACGAAGCCTGTCGCTTCGCGAGCGCGCGGCTGGCGAGCGGCTGCAGGGCGAACAGGGCGCACGCGAGAAGGATCAGCCAGGGCACCGCCTGCTTGAAAACCCTCGCAGGCGTCGTGAGCAACAACACCGACCCGAGGGCGCCACCGGCAATGCAGGTCGCGCCCAGCACGATCGCTCTGGACCGCTGGCCCTCCAGCTCCCGGCGATAGGCGGCCGTTGCACCCACGTAGCCGGGCCAGAGGGCGACGGTGTTGGTCATGTTCGCGGTGACACCGGGATAGCCCACGGCAAGCAGGGCCGGGAAGGAGATGAGCGAACCGCCTCCGGCAACGCTGTTCACCGCGCCCCCGAGAAAGCCGGCGACGCCGAGGACGATTCCCTGCTCGGGCGTCAACGACCTAGCGCCTGCTACCTCGTGACGACAGGGCGCCCAGCTCGGCGCGCTTGACGGCGGGGACCGGCACTGTCACTCGCCGGCTGGCCCGTCGCCTACCGCCGGGGTGCCCCCCGGGTCCACGGCCGCGCTCGGCCAATGCTCGTCGCGAACCTCGGCGAGGTACGAAGCGTGGTTGCGCTTCAGCTCCGAGACGCTGTCCCCCCCGAACTTCCGCAGCGCTTCGGACGCCAGCACGAGGGCCAGCATCGTCTCGGCAACGACGCCCATCGCGGGCACCGAGGTGACGTCGGTGCGCTCCTTGAACGAGACGGTCTCCTCCTTGGTCAGGACGTCGACGGTCTTGAGGACCGGGCGGTTCAGCGTGGCGAGCGGCTTCATGGCCGCGCCGACGAGGAGCAGGCCCCCTGTGGAGATGCCGCCCTCGATGCCACCGGCAAGCGACGTCTCTCTTCTGTACTCGCGTGAGCCGGCATCGAAGAAGATAGAGTCGTGGCCGCTCGATCCCCGGCGGCGGGCGATGTCGAAGCCTTCGCCGATCCACACGACTTTCACTGCCTGAATGCTCATCAGCGCCTGGGCGATGAGGCCATCGAGCTTGCGGTCCCAATGGACGTGGCTGCCGAGACCGACCGGCACACCATAGGCGACAACCTCGACGGTGCCGCCGAGGGAGTCCCCCTCCTTGGCTGCCTCTCGGATCTCGGCGATCATGCCGGCCTCGGCTGAGGGGTCGAAACACCGCACCGGCGACGCATCAACCGTGGGAAGGTCACCCGATAGCGGGCGAAGCCCCGCTGAAGCTTCCGCGCCGCCGATCTGGACGACGTGGCTCACGATCGCGACCCCGATCTGTGCCAGGAGAGCCTTGGCCAGGGCGCCCGCTGCGACTCTCGCGGCCGTCTCCCGTGCCGAGGCGCGCTCGAGGACGTCGCGGGCGTCGTCAAAACCGTACTTCTGCATGCCGGCGAGATCCGCGTGGCCCGGACGGGGCTGTGTGAGCCGATGCGAGGGACGCCCGGGCTCAGGGGACATCTCCGCCTGCCACTTGGGCCACTCGGCGTTGGCGATCTCGATCGCGACCGGCGATCCCAGGCTGCGTCCGTGGCGGACGCCGCCGACGATGCTGATCTCGTCGGTCTCGAACCGCTGCCGGGGACCTCGCCCGTAGCCGAGCCTCCGCCGGGCCAGCTCGCCGCGGATCTCGTCCGCGGTGATCGGCAGTCCGGCGGGAAGCCCCTCGACGACGGCGATGAGCGCACGCCCGTGGGACTCGCCCGCGGTCAGAAAGCGCAACACACGCCTAGCCTACGCCGGGGTGCGTCCGGAGGAATCGGCCAGGGTGCGGCGGCAGTCGCTCAGCCGAGCCCGGCCGGCCGACAGCCACTCGCCGGCAGCTCGCCAAGGCGCACCGGCCTCCATTGCATGCCTCCAGAGGCCGGCACGAGCTCGGACCACGATCCGGTCGGGAGGTGGAGCTTGGCCGAGCCCAGAGCGGGAACCAGCCGCATCAGGAGCGCCCGGAGCACGGCGTCATGGGTGACGAGGGCGACGCCGCCCTCCACGCTCGCGGCTGCTGCACCGTCGGCCTTCGCGGCGTCGATGGCATCGCAAAACGCCTCTTCGGCCCTGGTCTCCAACAGCTGCCACGCCTCGACGAAGGGGGCGGAGTCGATCGACCCGAACAGTCCCTCGACCTGCTCGAGCGAATGCCCCGCCCACTCACCGTAGAAGCGATCTCTGAGACGGTCGTCGATCGTCACAAGCGCCCCCGAGGCAGAGGCGACCCGGCTCGCCGTGCCGGCCGCCCGCCTGAGCGGGCTCGACACCACCGCGCTCAGCGGCACTCCCCGAAATACCTCGCCGAGAGCGACGGCTTCGGCTTCACCGGTCGCGTTGAGCGGGACGTCGAGCTGTCCCCGGAGCACGCCAGCAGCATTGAGAGCCGTCTCGCCGTGCCGGATGAGGAAGACGTGCACGGCTGCCACACCTGAACAGGGTAGGCAACCACGGCAGCAGGCAGGACTTGGAGGTGACACTGGTCGAGGTCACCCGGCTGAATCGGCCCGAAGAGACCGGCAAGGCCCTGCACACAACGCGCGGTTCGTGTTCGTCACGGCGACATTGGCGATGGTCGTCAGACCGGGCTGACCGTACCGTCGCTCAGGCTCGAGTGCCCTTGACCACCGAGCTGTCCGGCTACGGGACCTTCGCCAAGAGCGTCCGCACATCCTCGATCGCCTCGCGGGCTGCCTTGTCCTCGGCACGCTGGCGGTCCTGCTCGAGCTCAGCCCGCTGACGCATTGCCACGGCTCTCCGGGCGGCCTCGGCGATCGACGCCGCCGTGTGGTCGAGCTCGGCGAACATCGAGTTCTCAAACCGGCGCCGAGCCGCATCGAGTCGCTGCGCCAGGTCCGAGCGGGCCCGCCCGGAATGCTTCTCGAGCTCGTTGCCGAGCCGTCGAAGTGCCCTCTGGAGAATCATTCGACAAGCGGCACGCCGGGGCAGGATGAACGGGATGAGGCGGGCCACGGTCTCGCCCGGCGCGTCGACCCGCATCACGAGAGAGAAGAAGCGCTCTCTCTCCTCGCTCACGTCGCCGACGCCCACCTGCGGCAAGGACACCTCGAAGAGGTTCGACGCGAGCGTTCGCAGCTCGTTCACCCGTGCCTCGGTCTTGGCGCGCAATCGCTCGGCAAGCTCGCGCCAGGCGAGGTCCACGACCTGGGTCTCGTTCTTGCGCACCTGCTCGAAACCCTCCTCGATCGCCTGGGTGACGAGCTGGTGGAGCTCGTCCTCCAGCCGCCGTACGCAAGCGGACTCCGCGAGGTTCTGCATCCTCGGTGCCCAGTCGGCCTCGACCAGGCGAGCGAGGTCGGAGAGGTCAGAAGCGACGCGCTCGGCGAGAGCGGCAATGTCGCGGGCAAACAGCAGTCGCTCATTGGCGAAGGCTCGTCCTTCCTCTGAGGCGGCCAGGTGGAATTGCTCAGCCCGCTCGGCGAGCGTCTCGACGTCGAGCTCGAGGGCTGCCTCCGTCAGGTCGATTGCCTCCGCGAGGTCGTTGGCGAGACGGGCGAGCTCGTTGCGCGCCGTCTCCAGTCCGGCTGCGGCCATGTCGGTCCTCGCGAAGCGCGACAGCTCCGCCTCGAAGGCCGCGAACTCCCCTGCCTCGGCTCCCGGTTCCCTCCCGGACTGGCGGGCTTTCAGAGCAGGAAGGGCAGCCAGGCAGAAGAGCCGTTCGGGTCGGCCGAGGCTTGCCGTGAGCGCCTCGGAGATGAACCGCCTCATCTGGCTCAGCTCGTCGCTGCTCAGATGGTCGATCTTGTTGAGGACGAAGAAGGTCGGTGCCCTCTGCTCGGCGAGACTCTCCAGCAGAGTCCGCTCCCGCTCGGAGAACGGTGCGTCCGCCGATAGCACGACCACGGCGGCGTCGGTCTCCTTGAGCGCCAAGCCTGCGACGAGGTCGCTATGGGCGTGGATCGAGCCGATGCCGGGCGTATCGACCAGGACGAGCCCCGAAGCGAGAAGCCGCGCCTCGCGCCGCACCTCGACCCGGGCGACCTGGCGCTTGTTTGCCGGGTTTCGCGACTCTGTGACGAAGTCGGCGAGATCCTCCTCGCTGCCAAGGAGCTGCCGTGTCCCGTCAAAGTGGACGACCGCCGTCGCGGGCGGACCGAACGAGATCTCGGTAGGGACCGCAGTGACCGGGATGACGCCGGTCGGCAACAGTGGCTCGCCGATGAGCGCGTCGAGCAGCGTCGACTTGCCGCGTTTGAACTCACCCAGCACCGAGACGTGGAAGCGACGAGCTGCAAGGCGCTCGGCGAGGCGCTCGGCACGACGGACGACCTCGTCGTGGCCCGCTCCGGCCGCCTTCGCGAGCGCGACGCAGGCTTGCTGCAGCTCGTCCCGCTGATGGTCTCGCTCTGACATGACAGCCTCCGGTCGCGTGGTCAGCTTCCGAGGAGCCATCAGCCACGAAGGCGGTTCTAAGGCGAGCTCCATCGCCACGTTCACGATATACCGACCACGCCAGTGGCTCCTGCCTCGCTGGACGACCTATGACATGCCACGTGTCGGCCGCAGGCAAGCAACTCTGATTGGGCACCGCGTCGGAATGGGCGATTACAGCCCCAGCGTGAGTAGCTCGCCAGCGAGTTGCGAGGAGACCGATGGTCCGACCTGAGGGCTTCAGCCTGCGAGTTCCGGCGGCGTCAGTCGGCCAGCCCATAAGGCAGCGGTTCGGCCACCTCGATCTCGATGAGGCGGTTGTACTTCGCCACCCGCTCTCCACGGGCCGGTGCACCGGTCTTCATGTGACCGCAGCCCGTGCCGACCGCCAGATCGGCAATGAAGGCATCCTCGGTTTCGCCCGAACGGTGCGAGACGAACTGCGCGTACCCTGCCTCTCGACAGATCCGCATCGCCTCGAGCGTCTCGGTGACCGTGCCGATCTGGTTGAGCTTTATGAGTGATGCGTTCGCCACCTTGCGGGCAATCGCCTCGGCGATGATGGCGGGATTGGTGCAGAAGATGTCGTCGCCAACGATCTCGAGTCGGTCACCGAGGCGTTCCGTGAGGCGAAGCCAGCCGTCCCAGTCCGACTCAGCGAGGCCGTCCTCCACCAGCCAGATCGGGTAGCGGTCGGTCATCTCGACGTAACGGTCGATCATGTCCTCGCTCGATAGGGTCTCCCCAGCCACGTGGTAGCTGCCGTCTCGGAAGAATTCGCTCGCAGCCGGGTCGAGAGCGATCGCCACGGCTTCGCGACCGGGCCGGTAGCCGGCCTGGTTGATCGCCTGAACGATCAAGCCGAGGACCTCCTCGGGTTCATCGATCTCCGGAGCGAAGCCTCCTTCGTCGCCGAGGCCCGTCGCGAACCCCTTGCCCGTCAGCAGCTTCCGCAGCGCCGTATAGACCTCGGCGCCGGCCCGCACGGCTTCCGCAATGCTCGGAGCGCCGATCGGAGCCACCATGAACTCTTGAAAGTCCAGCTTGTTCGGCGCGTGGGCCCCGCCGTTGAGGACGTTGAAGTGCGGAACCGGGAGCCGCGGCGTCACCCCAGAGGGGTTGAGCGCACGCCACAACGGCACTCCGGCGGCCATGGCCATCGCCCGGACGGCAGCCATCGACACCCCGACGGTGGCGTTGGCTCCGAGCCGAGCCTTGTTCTCGGTGCCGTCGAGCTCGATCAGGGTGTGGTCCAGCTCCGCGATATCAGCAAACATCCGTCCACTGATCGCCTCGGCAATCTCACCGTTGACGTTGCCGACAGCTCCGAGAACGCCTTTGCCACCGAAGCGAGCCGGGTCGCCATCCCGGAGCTCGACTGCCTCCCGCGTGCCGGTCGATGCGCCGGAGGGTACGCCTGCGCGCGCAACGATGCCGTCGCCGAGCGTCACCGTGACCGCCAGGGTCGGGTTACCCCGGGAGTCGAGAATCTCCACGGCTTTGACACCTGAAACAGTTACGCCCATCTTCGGCTCTCCTTCGATTCCGACTAGTCGCGCAGCGCGCGCGGCGACTTCGCGAGTGTCGCCTACGGGAGAAGGTATCGGCAAGCCGGGTCGTCCGCGAGCGGGTCGCCGGTGGCCGCGTAGGCCCGCGCCCTCGACCCGCCGCATTCGTCGGCGTACTCGCAGCGCCCGCAGCGCCCGGGGAACTCGGCATTCCGGATCGCCCTCAACACAGGGTCTTCGCGATAGATCTCGAGCACGCCCTTGTCGCGCACCGATCCGAGCGAAAGGGGCAGGAAACCGGCCGGGTACACCCGACCGTCGTGGGCCACGAACACGATGCCCTTGCCATCACGGGTCGCAGCAGTCGGCGCCAGCACCGGGGAGGTCGGCTCGCCCATTTGTTCGTGCAAGCGCGCACGTAGCTCCCGGTAGAGCGGCCCGAGCCGGAATTCGACTACCGGGTCGATGCTTGCGTCGGGCCGCTTGGACCGCCAGTCGCGCACCCGGCGAAAGAATGGCGCCTCCACGGTCCGCACCGTCATCCCGTACTGCGCGGCGTCCACGAGGAAGTGACAGACGTCCTCGTACTCGTCGCCCTCGATCTCGGCGATCGCGTCTCCGCGTCCCACGCTGATGAGAAAGAACACCTCCCAGGTCCGTACCCCGTGGTGGACGAGCAGCGCCGCTATGTCCGCCAGCTCCCGGACGTTCTGCGCCATGACGGCGGAGTTGACCTGCACCTCGAATCCGTGCTCTTTGAGCAGGCCGATAGCGCGGATCGTGTCGGCGAAGTGACCGGGGACCTGGCGAACCTGATCGTGGGTCTCGGCGACTGCCCCGTCCAGGCTGAGCGACGCGGTGCGCACTCCATTGGCATGCAGCATCGAGAGCGTGGCGGGGTTCAGGCTGGGGGAGACCGAGGGCGAGATGGCGACCGGCACGCCCGAGCTCTGCGCGTACGCGGTCAGTTCGCCGAGGTCGCGACGTTGCAGGCAGTCACCACCGGTCAGGATCAGGACCGGGGTCGGACCTGGGACACCTGCGAGCTCGTCGATGATGGCCTTGCCCTCTTCGGTGCTGAGCTCGTCCGATGCCGGGTCGCGTTGCGCGACCGCCCGGCAGTGAACGCACGCAAGTGGGCAGGCCTTGGTCGTCTCCCAGAAGACCAGGCGGGGCGCGCGATCGAAAGACGTGGCCCGGCGGGCCCGCGGTTCAGGCACTGACTGGCCTGCGACCGCCGGATCTGTCATCCGCCCCCCGTTTCAGTGGCCGGCGCCTCATCGTCCGACCCAGCTTCCAGTTTGCCCGATCTACAGCACAGTGTCGTTGCAGCGCTCCAGCGACGCCGGGAGCTCAGGCGATCCGCTCGAGGCGATCCCGGAACGATTCGGCACTCTTGCGCAACGGTCCCCGGTGGAGATCTCCGCCGACCAGGATGGCGACGTCATTGCCGTAGAAAGCTGCAACCTCCGGCACGTGCTCGAGGGTCATGCCGCCGCCCGGCGCAGGAATCGTCTCCGACAGGGAGCCAAGACCAGCACGGCAGTGCTCGGCGATGCTCGAGCAGTCCTCTCTCGAGAAGCTGAACCTGCCTCCTGAATGGGGGAAGACCGACAAGTCGGCACCTGCCAGCCGCGGCAGGCTTCCGAAGACGAGACCGGGCGCGATGCCTTCGCTCTCGTCGAGGACCAACGCTCCGAGCATCGAGGGATGAGCCATTATCGGAACGCAGCCGGGAGAGCGTGAAGCCAGGTAGCGGATGACGTCGTAGCCGCCGATCCCCGGCAGCACGAGCAATCCTCCCGCACCCGACTCGAGCGCGAGATCGACCCTTGCATCCAGCTCGTCGACCGGAGCGTTCACGCAGGGCATGTACAGCGCGCGCGTCCCGTACCGGTCATTTGCGGCGCGAACCGCGTCACCACAGCGCGCCACCCGCTCGGAGAACGGTGCGTACGGCTGGTTCGCGAGCCCGTGGTCGTCCTTGATGATGTCCACACCCCCCGCGGCGCACTCGAACACCATTTCCGCGAACACCTCGGCCGAGGTGCCCATCGGCTTGATCGCCGTCGCGAGGAGCGGACGGCTGTCGGCTCCGAGCAGCTCCCGGATCCCGGCGGTGCCAAAGCGCGGCCCGGAGAAACGCTGAAGCAACGAGTCGGGAACGCTCACGTCGACAAGGCGGACTCCCGGCCACATTGAGCAGTTGCCGAAAAGGACATTGATCAGCTGAGGTAGCTCCCAGCCCGTCACCTCGACCGAATAGCTGATTGCCACGTCGTGGCAACCTTCGCCGATCGCCTCGATTCCTTCGACCCGGCCGATGACATTCTCGTTGATTTCCGGGTCCGTCACGAGCTCGGCGGGAAACTCTATCGTCTCTTCGACCGTGAGGGCACGGGCGATCACCTCGACCTGTTCGGCCGTGCCGTGCAGTTGATAGTACGCATACAACCGACCGCTGTCCGAGCCGCCTTCCCGAACCTTCATCGCAACGTCAGCCCTCTTTGCTCACGATCGTTTCCGCGTGTGAGCGGCGGCCGGCACCGGCATCGACGACAGGGCACAGGTTCAAGACCATCACCGCGACCTCTCCCCCGCGCGCTGGCGCGCTTCGTGGAAGCGAGCCACTGCTTGCGCGTAGTACGACACCCCTGCGACCAGCCCGATACTCGCATATGCGGTGCACTCGCCCGTGCTGACATATCCGAGCGCAGTGCGCTCGAGCTCGGCAGCGAAATCGGCGTGCGGGAGGCGGCGAATATCAAATGACGACAGCCGATCGGCGACTTCGCGCTCGAGATCTGGGTTCCACGACGACATCTCGTCTGCGACGATCGCGCTCTCTGTCACGACCTCGGGGAGGACGGCGTCGAGGACCTCGATCATGGACGGGACACCGGCCACGAGCGCAAGGTCGATGCGCAAGGCGTGCCGCGGAATCTTCAGCCCGGCGTCCGCGAGCACGATCACGTCGCCGTGGCCTGCCCTCGCGAGCAGCTCGACCAAGCCGGGATGGAGGATTCCGCTTGGTCTCACAGCGCTTCCGCCTTCTCTGTCGATGGTGCACCCTCGCTCTCCGCGGCGCGCTCGAGCTCGATCCCGAATCGTTCACCGGTGAGCCGTTCGACCGCGTCAACCACGTGTCGTGCGGAGAGACCGTAGTACTCGAGAAGGTACGGAAGACTCCCGCCGTGCGCGTAGGTGTCATACAAGCCCATCCGTACGAGGCGGTGGCCGATGGCCTGTTCGGCCATGAGCTCCGCGAGCGACGAACCGAGCCCCCCCGTGACGAGATGGTTCTCGAGTGAGATCACACCGCGCCGCGCCGCGCCGACTGCCTCGAGCACGGCCGGATCGGTGAAGGGCTTGAGCGTCGACACGTGAACGTGGCCGATCGAGAGGCCCTTCGCACGAAGCGCCGCCACGGCAGGCATCGCCTCGCCGGTGCAGACGCTCGAGGTGAACAGGCACACGTCGTCCCCGGACTCGAGCACGCGAGCCCGGCCGAGCTCCAGTGGCTCTCGGAACAGGCGTGGGACACGCCCGCGAAGGATGCGGCAGTAGACGGGCCCGTCGACGTCCTCGGTCGCGTCGAGCACGCTTTCGACGTCGGTTGCGTCCCCGCAGTCGACCACGGTCATGTTCGGAAGGACTCTCATCAGCGCGATGTCGTCGATGGCCTGGTGCGTAACGCCACCGGGTGTCGTGAGCCCGGGAAGAAAGCCCATCAAGTGCACCCGCAGATTCGGATAGGCGATCGACATCGCCACCTGGTCGTACGGGCGCCGCGTGACGAACACCGCAAAGGTGTGCACATAGGGGAGAAGGCCCTCCCGGGCGAGACCGCCGGCAACGCCCATCATGGCTTGCTCGCTCAGTCCGCAGGAGATGAACCGATCCGGACAGACCTTCTTGAAGTCGTCGATCTCAACAGAGTTCGTCAGATCGGCCGAAAGGCAGAGAACCTCTCGACGGTTCCGGGCGAACTCGACAAAGCTCGCCGCGTACGGACGGCTGACCTGTTCGATCGCACTCATGAGCGCGCGTCCTCTGCACTGAGGCGGAGATCCCTCAGGGCGAGCTCCGCCTCTCCGGGGCGGAAGCGGACGTAGTGCTTGTTGGCGCGCGATTCGAGACTTGGGATACCCCTCCAGGAACAGGTTCTCGCGATCACGAAAAGCGGCTTTCCGTGGGACGGTTCCAACGCGGGCGCGACCAGTGCGTCCGAATCGTGGCCGTCGACTTCGTGGACCTTCCAACCGAAGGAACGCACGCGCTCGGCGATCGGCTCGACCTCGTGCACGGCGTAAATGGGTCCATCGCACTGGCTACCGTTCGCGTCGAGATACACGCCGAGGTGGTCCAGACCATGGTGTGCAGCAAGAGAGAGGGCCTCCCAGGTCTGGCCCTCTTGAAGCTCCCCGTCGGACATGTAGACCCAGACGCGGCCACGGTCACCACGCTCCTGGCGCGCTAGAGCGATCCCGAGGCCGATGGACAGTGCCTGTGCGAGCGAGCCGGTCGTCACCTCAATTCCCGGCGAATGCTCGGCTCCAATCTGCTCGACGGTCGAACCGTCACGATCGTAATGGTCGAGTGCATGCTCATCTAGACGGCCAACCTCGATCAAGGCCGCGTAGAGCCCGAGCGAGTAGTGGGTGCACGAGAGCAGGAACCGGTCGTTGTCGGGACCTCGCTCGCCGTTGTAGGCAGCTCCGCTGCCCGCCGGCCAGCCAGGGCCCGGCACACCGTCGAACTCCCGTGGAATGAGCGGCCCGACCGAGGGCCCGAGGTGCATCACCCGCAGGTACAGCGTCGCGAGCGTCTCGGCGGAACTGCATGCCTGGCAGAGGTATCCGCCGTTGTTCTCGATCGTGTGGAGGAGCACTCTGCGCCGTATCGCTGCAGCCACCCGATCCACATCGGCCTTGGTCGCTTGCACGGACATCGGTCAGCTTCCTCCTCTTGCCATGTGCGCGCTCGCGTCTGTGCCGCACGCGTGAGGCTTGCCGGCCAGCTCCCGTCGGCCAACCGGAGACCGCCGGCCACATCCGTGTGAGCCCAGTAGTCCGGAACGCCCGCGGCGCCGCGTCACGCGACAGCAAAGCCGACGATCGCTCATGGCCTCACGCCGTTCTCGAAAGCCCTCGGGATGCTCTCCGCGTAAGGTGGGCGAAGGACGCCGCGATCGGTGATGAACGCGGTGATGAGATCTGCCGGCGTCACGTCGAAGGCCGGGTTCCACACTGGCACGCTCGCGGCAACCTGTCGGCCGCCATAGCAGAGAACCTCACTGGCCGGCCGCTCCTCGATGACGATCTCGTTGCCGGAGCTGATATCCAAGTCGAACGTCGTCAATGGCCCGGCCACGTAGAAGGGAATCGCGTGCGCGTGAGCCACGACAGCGTGTGTGTAGGTGCCTATCTTGTTCGCCGTGTCACCGTTTCGCGCGACGCGGTCACATCCGACGACCACGGCCTCGACACGGCCGGATGCCATGACGGCGCCCGACATGCTGTCGGTCACGAGAGTCACTGGGATCCCGGCAGACGAGAGCTCCCAAGCGGTGAGGCGCGCGCCCTGGAGCAGCGGACGGGTCTCGCTCGCAAGAACCTCGACCGGCTCTCCTGCCGCCGCCTTTGCGTAGACAACGCCGAGAGCGGTACCCCACCCGCTTGTCGCAAGGCGACCGGTGTTGCAATGAGTCAGGATTCGGGTGACACCAGCGAGCTCCCTGCGCCCGTACTCACCGATCAGCCGACATGACTCGCGGCCTTCGGCTTGAATCGCGAGTGCCTCTTGCTCGGCTCGCTCGATCATCTCTTCGGCCGAATCCGCGTCCGCGGTCGCGGCGGCGGTGCGCTGCACCGCCCGAGGGAGGTCGACCGCCGTCGGACGCGCCGCAGCGATCCTCACTGCAACCGATTCGAGGGTCTCGCGCGCGGAGCACACGGTGCCCAGCCTCGTGCCCTGCAGGCCGAGAACGACGCCGAAGGCGCCACACACACCAATCGCCGGCGCCCCGCGGACAACCAGTCGGCGGATCGCATCCACGACTCCTTCGACGGTGTCGATCCTTCGGAGCTCCTCGCGCCCGGGCAACAGGGTCTGGTCGATGACCTCGATATGGTCGCCGAACCACTCGACCGAGAGGCGAAGCTTTGACGCCTCGGTCACAGCGCAAGTCCGATCAGGTCGTCCGCCAGATCGACCAGCTCACCTACGGAAGCGATCTTGTCGCGCTCGGACGCGAGCTTTCGCGCGAGACGCAACAGCGCCCGCACCGCGACGGCCCGCTCCCGCTCGGGAAGCGATTCGATGTCGGAGACGTGAGCAAGACCAATCGTGCGTCTGCAGAGCTCTGCAGCCGTCATGCCAACCGCGTCGCGATGGACCTTCTGCAGCCAGCTTTCCAGATAGGCATCGCTGAACACGCGCGGGTCGACTCGGTCTGGCCACAACGCTCGCATCTCTTCGGCAAACCCGTTCCACGTCTGCGCCGGGAGCTGCCGAACGAATCTCGAAAGGTCATCATCACCGCGAACGCGCGCTCGAGCGAGGGCGAAGAGGTAGTTGCCGAGAAGGCAGCTCAGATCAAAGCCGACCGGACCATAGAAGCCAAACTCGCAATCGAACGCACGCTCCTCGCCGTCAGGCCGCACCATGACGCTCCCGGTGTGAAGGTCACCGTGGATCAAGGCCTCCGCTTCGGTCATGAAGGCGTACTTCATCTCTCCGATCACGGTGAGGAAGGCCTCGTCAGCTCGAAGTGAGGCGACCTCCCCCGCGAGCTCGGGCTGAAACCAATCGCGCTCTTCGGCGATGTAGGGCTCGGTGAAGACCAGGTCCTCGGTGATCTCGCACAGCGCGGGGTTGACGGCCTCGGCGACGCGAGCCTTCAGCTCCTTTGCTTCGACACCGAACAGCGAGGTTCCGAACGCGACCCGGGCTACATAGCGACCCATCGCACTTGCAGCGCCGGGATGGCGCTCACCGTTGTTGAGCGCGTTGCGCCACACCTGGAAACTGCTCAGATCCTCTATTGCAAGGACGTACTGCTCGTGACTGAAGTCGTAGAGCTTCGGCACGAGCTTCGGCGCGAGCCGACCGTGGACCTCGAGCACTCGTGCCTCCGCAGTCGTGCGCTCGGGAGTGAGAGGCCAGCTCGGCCCCGTCATCCGAACGTAGGGGAGGGCCTGCTTCAGCACGAGGCTTGCACCGGCTTGGTCCCGCACGATGAAGATGAGGTTCAAATTGCCGTCACCGACCTCGCGGACCTCGAGTCCGGAGTCGGTGTCCAGCAATCCGGACAGTGAGGGTCGCGAGTCGAGGTACCTGGCCACCGATTCCGGCGCGAGCAGTTCGTAATTGGAGTCTCTCGAGGTCATGGTCACTCAATGGCGCCGAAGGTCTCGTTATCACTCTTTACCCGCCGGCAGCCGTACCGACAGCCGGTCACATCAGCGCCGCAACCAGGGTCGCAACCAGCCCCTCGGACTCTCCTGCTTCGCATCTCAGCCCTCCCAAGAGCTAGCCGGGCACGTGCACAAAGACTAATGGCAGCAAGACGGCGGGTCGATCGCCGTAGGCAGCCCCTTCGTTGTGTGCCTGCCGCCACGACATCTTCACCGCGGAGCGGGATCGTGCCAGCCGTCACATGCCGACATTCGGGAGAAGCCTCATGGTCGATCGCCCGATGGTGGACTTCCCACGACCGGACTGCCCGCCACTTCGACTCAATCGCTCTCATCGGCATGCAAGGAGACGCCGTCGACGGCCACGACGGTAGACGCCGAAGCCCGAACCCAGTCAGTAGTGTCCCGGTTTCGAGAACGTACTTGGATAGCGGGTCCCTACTCAGCCCATCTCGATGAATGACGAGCGGAGGAGGAGTCGTTCTACGCGAAAAGCGGCGGTACGTCCTCCGGCGTGGGTGCCCGGGCGAGGCGTGTGAGGAACT
>Ga0224534_1000670_pt1 | contig 20952 bp, 16 predicted proteins | sample 714E12024metaG_FD_172012 | JGI IMG/M metagenome (GOLD analysis project Ga0224534, IMG submission 172012) | Peat soil microbial communities from Stordalen Mire, Sweden - 717 E1 20-24 | ecosystem: Environmental > Terrestrial > Soil > Wetlands > Peat | place: Sweden: Norrbotten County, Stordalen... | reverse complement strand
CAGGTCCTGCGCCATGCGGTACAGCTCGAAAAACTTGCGCACGCGCGGATGGGCAAGATCCAGGCCGGCGTCGCGGAACTGGGCTTCGGTCGAGTCCTTGGGGTCTTTCCATTCCCACGCGCGCACCAGGCCGGAGAGCCGATCGAGCGTCGAGACCTCGAAACCCAGCGCCTTGCCCACTTCGCGCGCGGCGGAGCGGCCGCGATAGGTGATGACGTTGGCGGTCATGGCGGCGCCGAGCTTTCCAAACCGCTGGTAGACGTACTGGATGACGCGCTCGCGCTTTTCGCCGCTGGGGAGGTCGATATCGATGTCGGGCCACTCGCCGCGCTCTTCGGAGAGGAAGCGCTCGAAGAGCAGGTCCATGCCCACGGGATCGACGGCGGTGATTTCGAGCGAGTAGCATACCGCGCTGTTGGCGGCCGAGCCGCGTCCCTGCGCCAGGATGGCGTTTTCTTTGCAGAAGCGCACAATGTCCCAGACGATCAGGAAATAGCCGGGCAGCTTGAGCTTTTCGATGAGCGCCAGCTCGCGCTCGATTTGGCGGCGGGCTCGCTCGTGATATGGCTGGTAGCGGCGGCGCGCGCCTTCATCCACGCGCTGGCGCAGGAAGGACATCTGGGTTTCGCCCTGGGGCACGGGGTAGCGCGGGAATTGGTAGCCGAGGTCGGCCAGGGTGAACTGAAGGCGCGAAGAAATTTCGAGTGTGTGAGCGATGGCCTCGGGCAGGTCGGCGAAGAGGCGGGCCATTTGGGCGGGCGTCTTGACGTAGCGCTCGGAGTTGCGCTCCAGAAGCCGGCCGGCAGTTTCGAGCGTCGTTTTTTGGCGAACGCAGGTGAGGACGTCGAGCAACTCGCGCTGGGCAGCGGTGGCGTAGGCGACGCTGTTGGTGGCGACCAGCGGCATGCCGAGGCCGCGGGCGCATTCCACAATGGCCTGGTTGCGCGCCTCCTGCTGGCGATGGTGGTGGCGCTGGAGCTCGGCGTAGACGTTGTGGGTGCCGAAAATATCGAGCAGGCGCGCATCGGGGTGGCGCGTGAGACAGATGAGACCGCGGGCGAATTCCGCCAGTTCCTCGAGGGTGGCCGCGCCCTCGCCTTTTTTGGCCCGCAGCTTCATGCGGGTGACCAGGCGGCACAGGTTTTGATAACCTTCGCGCGTTTCTACCAGCAAGGGATATGTGAGACCGTTGGTGCAGGCGATTTCCGAGCCGATGTGGGCGCGAATGCCCGCCTTCCTGGCGGCCATGTGGAAGCGCGGCGCGCCGTAGACGCCGTTGCGGTCCACCAGCGCCATGGCGGGCATGCCGAATTCCGCGCAGGCGCCGGCCAGATCCTCGGGAACGGACGCGCCTTCGAGGAAGTTGAACGCAGAACGCGCGTGAAGTTCGACGTAGGCTTCAGTCATAGCTGCCTTCGACGAACCAGCCGCGCGGCTCGCAGTAGATGCGGTAGAGCGCGCCATCGCTGAGTGCGATGTCCCATTCGTCGCGCGACCAGGGGTTGGTGGTCCACCAATCGCCCGAAGTGCGCCAGGGACCGGCGAATTCCAGGACTTGACCGCGAATGCCGTCGGCGGCGATGAAGCTGGGTTGGTTGGAAGACAGGGAGACGCGGGCGGAGCGGGGGGGACGGAAGAACCGGAGGGCCAGTTGGCAGACGACAAAAGGCGATCGTCTGCCCCACAGGGCAGGTTGGCAGACGACAAAAGACGATCGTCTGCCCCACAGGGCAGGTTGGCAGACGACAAAAGGCGATCGTCTGCCCCACTTGGACTTGGGCTGCCCCATTTTAACCATCTGGAACCCTTCTGGGCGGTGGGTATCGATCAACTCCGGCGAACCAACACGGGCTTCCCCGACGAGCGCTTGGATGCGCGCGAGGGTCAATTCCAGCTTCACCGGCTCGGGCGCAAGCGGGACGAACAGGCCGCCCTGCGCGGCGCGCGGTTTCACCGGGTTCATCCCCATCCATATGTGCACAATGGGGGCCTCGGGGGGATGCGCGGCCAAGTCGAGCTGCCACAGCTTCAAAAATGCTTTGGTGTCGAGCGACGGCACGGGCAGCCGCAGGGTGCGCTCGTCGGTGGCGCGGTTTTCGAGCTTCAGGCGCAAGCGCAGCTCGTCGGTGGCCAGCGCGCGCGTGGCCAGCCGCGCCGCCACGCCGTTGAGCAACCGCGCCAGCAGAAACGCCAGCGGCTCGAGCAGCTCCACCGGGTATTCCAGCTCGATTTGGTCTTCGAACTCGAGCGGCGGGTCGAGCGGGACGAGCTTGCGCTCCGCTTCGCCGCGCGCCAGTTCACGAAGGCGTAATCCTTCGGGACCGAGGCGTTCGGCGATGCCCAGCGGGGGAAGAGCGGCCAGGTCGCGGAACCGGCGGATGCCCCAACGCTCGAGGGTTTCCAGCAATTCCGGCGATGGGGCCAAGCATGCGAGCGGCAGCGGGCCGAGGAACTTGGCCTCATCGCCTTGCGGGACGATGCTGACGCCGGGAAAGCCGCGCGCCGCGCAAATGGCGGCATCGGGATTGGCCGCGAGCGCGATATTGATTTTCACGCGGATTTCCGCGGCCCGGCGCGCGATGGCGGCGGCCACGTCCTGGGGAAACCCCCACAGGCGATCGAGGCCGGAAGCATCGAGAGTCACCGTATCGGGCGCAGTCTGCTCCACCAGCGGCGAGAACTCGAACGCCAGCGCCGTCAGATTGCCGTTGCCGTGAAGACAGGCGAACATGTTTTGCTCCGCGCGGTGGAAGTCGCGCGCACCCTCATGCCGCGCAGCAATTGCGAGGCGCCGCGCGCGCCGGACCACGTCACCCGCTCGCGCGCACATTCGAGCACCAGCGAGGCGCAGGTTTTGGCGTTCGATTGCCGCGCCACCGTCACCAGCACGGTGGGGGTATGCTCCACCCCGCGGCGCAGCCGGAACCACGAGGTGAGGGAAATGCGGCGCGCGGCGTTGGGCGGCGTATCTCCCAGATCCATCGCCACCAGTCCAAAGCCGCCGCCCTGAATCAACAGATCGGCCGCCTGGAGCGCGTGCTCGGCGTTGTGGCTGCAACGCACCCAGAGCAGGCGTGGCAAGCGCACCCCGGCCGCGGCGGCGGAGGCGGGGTCGAAAGAATCTTCCGCATCCACCAGCGCACAGACCTCCTCGCGCGCGGTGGCCGCGGCCAGGATGGAAGCCAGCAGGCTGGTGCGGCCGGAAGAAGCCGGACCGATAATTTCGGTCAGGCAGCCGCGCGGGAGTTCGATTCCGGAAATGCCGCTGGGGGCCAGTTCGGGTGACGGCCGGGACTGCCAGTCCAGGTGGCCGCCAAGCATGGATTCGAACTGTTTTTTGAGGGCCGCCGCGCGCACCGAGTTTCGCCTTTTCTTCGCCTACACTATATTTTTACAGGATGGAGGTGGGGGCTGTCAATAGGCGGGCGTGACGCGCCACACCATCATGGCGCTGGAAGCGGGCAAGTATTTCCCGTCGCTGCTTCTGGCCTTCCGCACCTGTGCGCGGTGGTGACACAGTGTCGAAGGCAGCGTCGGCATGAGTGCCCGGCCCAGAGGGCACCCCGGCAGGCACGAGTGCCTGCGCCACGTCACCACACGCAAACTCCCGTGAGAAACGCGGGTTAGGCACACTTGGCCTCGAACGTGGTCAGCAGAGGATGCCCGCCCACGTCCAGCTGTCGCGCGGGTTACCAGGCCAGCGCCAGGGCCGGGCAGCGGGGGTCGGCGCCGGCGCTCACGGTGCCGGTTCCGGCTTCCACCAGGATGCCCGCGCTGTTATTCATCGACCAGGGGCCGCGCATGGTCACCTTATGGCCGCGACGCTCCAGTTCGGCGCGCACGGCATCGGGGATGCGGCCTTCCAGCCAGAGGTCGCCCGGATACATGGTATGGGGGAAGGGCGAGGCGGGAAAACTGCGCGTGGACCAGCGCGGGGCTTCGATGGCTTGCTGCATGTTCATCCCGAACTCGACGATGTTGAGCAAAGTCTGCATGGTGCGCATGCACTGGTCGTCGGCGCCGGGGCTGCCGGTCACCAGGAGGGGCTTGCCGTCCTTGAGCACCAGCGTGCCTTGGAGCGTGCTGCGCGGGCGCTTGCCGGGCGCGAGCGCATTGGCGTGGCCGGGGACGAGCGAGAAATAATCGCCGCGGCAATTAAAGATAAATCCCAGATTGCCGATTACCACCTTGGTGCCGAAGGCGCTGTGCAGGCTAGGCGTGAAGGAGATCATGTTGCGCTCTTTGTCCACCACGGCGATGTAGCTGGTGTCGCCTTGGTGATCGGCGTCCCCGCTCAGGTTGACATCGGTGGGGCGGGCGACCGGCGTGAATCCGGGCGTGTATGGGGCGGGGTCCCCCGGACGAAATTCGAGCGATGCTTGGGCGGGATCGATGAGCTTCCGGCGCGCGGCGGCGTACGGGTTCGAGAGCAGACCCGCGTAGGGGATCTGGATGAAATCCATGTCGCCGAGGAAGGTGTCGCGATCGGCCATGGCGAGTTTGATGGCCTCGGCCGAGGTGTGGATGTAGTCGGCGGAGTTGAGCCCCATCTTTTTAAGGTCGTAGCCCTCGAGCATTTTAAGCGCGAACAGTTCGGCGGGGCCCTGGGTGGCGGAGGCGTTCTTGTAAACCGTGTAGCCGCGGTAGTCGATGGAGACCGGCTCTTCGAGTTTGGCGGTGTAGGCGGCGAAATCTTCATAGCGGAACAGGCCGCCGTTCTCTTCGGAGAATTTGGCCATCTCGCGGGCGATGTCGCCCTTGTAGAAACGGTCGCGGGCGGCCTTGAGCGCGGCCTGGCGGCCCTGGGGAGAGGCCTGCTTCTCGGCCTCAACCAAGCGGCGAAGCGTGCGGGCCAGGTCGGGGTTCTTCCAGACCTCGCCGTCGTTCCAGCTCCGGCCGGCGGGAGGGGCGTAAACGCGGGCGCTGGTGGGATATTTCCGGAGGGCCGGCGAATTCAGCGTGCGACCCATGGGAACGCCGCGCTCCGCCAGTTCGATGGCGGGCGCCAGCAATTCGGCGAAGCTCCTAGTGCCCCAGCGCGAGAGCAGGATGTACCAGGCATCCACGACGCCGGGCACGGTGCCCGCGAGCAGCGAATCATCGACCGGGATCTTGCCGCCCTGGTTGGCCTTGTACCATTCGATGGTGGCGAGTTTGGGCGCGGTGCCTTCGGCATTCAGCGAGAGCACCTTCTTCTGTTTGGCGTCGTAGATGAGCAGGGTGGCGTCGCTGCCGATGCCGTTCATGTTGGGCTGCACGATGCCCAGCACGGCCTGGCCGGCGACAATGGCATCGAAGGCATTGCCGCCGGAGCGGAGCACGTGTTCCGCGGTGAGAGTGGCCTGCGGCATCATGGAAGCCGCGGCATATTCGGTGCCGCGGACCAGTTGCTTCATGGTCTGGGTTTGTGCGCTGAGAGAAGCAACTGCAACCAGAGACAGCGCCAAGGCTATTTTGCGATTCATGATGCCCCCTTAGACAACGCCTAGTATCTCAAATCGGCGCAGCGGGGCCAAGCGGGGCAAGCTTTCCAGCCAGCTCCGGTTCACCCTTTATGGTTCCAGTACTCGTGAGACTTTAGAGAGCAGATTATCCTTGCAATCCACTCCCTCTATCTGTATTCTCAGGAGGTACGGGTGGTAGGACTTAGAACCGCCTGAGACGGACTGAGGTACAAACATGCGAAGAATCATCGGAATGGGGCTGATCATGGCCGCGACTGCGGCGATCGCCCTTGCAGTCGGGGGAACTCCAGAGATCGATCCCGGATCGGCGACCAGCGCGCTGGCTCTGTTAGCGGGCGCAGCGCTGATCATTCGGGGCCGGCGCAGAAACTAAGCGTCTGGCGGTACTGAATCACAGACACACGCCGTTCGCAAAGAATGGCGTGTGTCTTTTTCATTTCTTCCCTTGGCTCAAACCTCTGGCGTTTATCCCGGTTGGTTCTCGCACGCGGCGATCCGGCGCGCTTCGCTGCTGGCCTTTCTTCTGATCCTGGAACTGCTGGTGTTTTCCGCCTGGCTGGATAATGCCTCCCTGGGCCGCGCCGTGGGGTTTGCCTGGCTGATTGGCCGATGGGGAGCGTGGACCGCGCGTTTCGTCGTCGCGTTCGCCCTCTTCTTTCCGATCTTCGGCTATCCAAAAGCCAGGAACTCATTTCAGTCCATCTCCGCGCTGGTCGGCGAAACTCCCATCTCGTGGAGGCTTCTGGCGGGTCACTTCTGCTCCGTGGCGGCCTTTGCCGGACTTTCGGTTCCACTTTATGCAAGTCCATCCGGGATCCCCGGCAACCTCGTTGCCGGCGCCTGGCTGGCGGCGGGCGCGCTGGCCGTAGCCCTGGCCGGCGTTGCGTTCGCGCCTCCCAAGCTGTGGATGCAGGCTGCCCGGGCGACGGGTCACGCCTGGATTTACGCGTCGGCCGCGGGTCTTTCGGCCTGTTTGCTGGGGGCGGCCAGCCGGCTGATGTGGGCTCCGGCGGCGCACCTCACCTTCCTTATGGTGAAGACGATTCTGCGCGCTTTCGTCTCCGGGGTGATCGCCGATCCATCGACTCACACCATTGGCAGCCGGGGATTCCACGTGGAGATCGCGGCGGAGTGCTCGGGGCTGGAGGGCGTTGGGCTGATTCTCGCCTTTGGCGCCGCGTGGCTGTGGCTGTTCCGGCGCGAATTCCGCTTCCCACACGCCCTGCTGCTGATCCCCGCGGGCGTCGTCGTCATTTTTCTGATGAACGCCCTGCGCATTACGGCCCTCATCCTGATCGGCGCGGCGGGCGCGCCGGGGGTGGCCATGGGAGGATTTCACTCGCAGGCCGGGTGGATCGTGTTCAATGCCGTGGCGGCCGGCTTCGCTGTGACCGCGCAGCGCCTGCCGTGGGTAACAGTTCCATGCCGCACGGCCGCTCGACCGGCACGTTCCACGGAGAATCCCACCGCCCCATACCTGGCGCCCTTCCTGACGATCCTCGCGGCCGCCATGATCTCGCGCGCCGCCTCCAGTGGATTCGAATGGCTCTACCCGCTGCGCTTCTTCGCGGCGGCAGGGGTCTTATGGTTTTACCGCCGGAAATATGCGGCTCTCGACTGGAAATTTGGCTGGATGGCGGCGGCCATTGGCGTACTGGTTTTTGCGATGTGGATGGGGTTGGACTGGGCGCGGGGCGGCGGCGTGGACGCCGGAATCGCATCGGGTCTCGCCGGCCTGCCCGCTCCGGCCCGCGCCGGCTGGCTTACCTTTCGGACCCTGGCAGCCGTGGTCACGGTCCCCATCGCCGAGGAACTGGCGTTCCGCGGCTTCCTGTTGCGACGCCTGGTATCGGCGGATTTCGAGTCGGTTGACTGGCGGCGGTGGGCGTTTTTCCCGGTGCTGATTTCTTCGGTTGCTTTCGGCGTCTTGCACGGCGACCGCTGGCTGGCGGGGACGATTGCGGGCGTGCTTTACGCCGCCGCGCTCCACTGGCGCGGACGAATCGGCGACGCCGTGGCGGCGCATGCCGTCACCAATGCGTTGCTGGCCGCCTGGGTTCTCATGAGCGGCACCTGGAGTCTGTGGTAAGCCGGGGGGCGATCACTTCGCGGTGGATACCGTGTCTCCGACTTTGGCCGGAGCGGCTCCCGCAAACTTGCCGACGGCCGACGACTCGTCCACTTCGGTGATGAGGATGGAGCCGACCGCATCTTCGACGGTGCGGATCACCTTGCCGGTGCTTGGGTCTTTCACCTCGCGGATCTTGCGCCGAATGTCGAGCCGGTCGCCGACTTTCACACCGTTCTTCGAGCCCACATTGACGATCACGGTGCCATCGGGCGACGCATCGGCCACCAGTCCGCTGATCTGCACGACGGTGGTGGGCAGCGCCGCGGCCTTCGAATCCAATTGCTGGGCCAGATCGGCGACGGCCTTGTTCACGGCTTCGCCGAGGATGGTGGCGCCGAAATTGCTGGATTTCATGTCGATCCCGCCCCCACCCGCCCCATAGCCGCCGCCGCCCGCTCCGAGGAGGCCCGTGCCCGAGCGGGACGACTCGCCTTTGCCGGAGGCGCTAGCGAGGATTTCGGCGGTGCTGGTATCGATCATTCGGGCGGTGATCTGGACCACCGCGGTGGACTGGCTCTTGCGCACGCCACCGATGCCGAAGCGCCCCGTGACGCCGCCCAGCGCCCCGCCGCCGACGTTGGTGCTCTTATCGTCGCGGCCGAACTGAGTGATGCTGCCGATGATGATGGTGTCCACGCCGAGGATGCGCGCGATCTTGGCCGCGGTGTTGGCGTCGGCGCGGTCGCTGTTGGAGAAATTCTGCTCGGCGAGAATCTTATCGAGAGCAGCCCGCTCGATGACGCGGTAGGCGCCGTCCGAGACCAGTTTGTCGACCAGAAGGTCGGTAATTCCCTTCCCGACATCCTGATCGGTGCCGAAGATCGTCGCCACCGCGCTGCGCACGGTGCCATAGTCGAAGTTCATCACCGCCACGCGCTTCTTTTCCTGCGCCTGCGCGGCAGTTAGAGCCGTCAGGGCGAGCAGCAATACCACTGATTTACGGAACATGTATCACCTCTTACAAACAAACATATTGAAATCGCCGTGCGGAGTCAACCGTCAATTGCCGCGCGGACGCGTTCGAGAGTCTCGAGCGGGTCGGGCCGGTCCACGCGAATCACCGTGGCGCGCTCGCCGGTGGGGCGCCAGCGGTGGAACATCCGCGGGGCGGGAAAGCCGGCGAAGATGCTCACCAGCGGCACTCCGCACGCGGCCGCCACGTGCTGCCCGGCAGAGTCGTAGCCCACGTACAGGCGGCTGGCGGCGATGATGGCCGCGAATCCGGCGAAGGAGCCTTCCCAAAACGCGGCCTTGACGCCGGAGCGCCCGACGGCGCGATCCACGCGGGCGGCTTCCTCACCGCCGGCGCCTTTGTCGATGACGAGCGGGGCGCCGCCGGGCGTCAGCAACGCCAGGAGCCGCTCTTCGAACGGGTCGGGAATACGCTTGGCGGGGTTGTCGCCGACTCCCAGGCTCACGGCCGTGTGGGCGCCGCGGGGGTGCCCTCTGGGCCCGCCACTGGGATCCAACGCGACGTACGGCTTGGCATTCGGCACGCCGAACGTTTCTTCGGCCCAGGCCGCCGCAAGTTCGGGAAGCGGGCGGTCCGTCTCGCCGCCGTATCCGCGGCTTTCGAAGAGGTGGTCGAATTCCTCCGGGCAAACCGGCAGCAAGCCCAGTTGCGTGAGGCGGGAATCGGGATCGATGACCACCGAGCCCGGCGCGGCCAGCAGCGCTTCGAGCGGGTCCCAGACGGCCAACCGCTGGCGCAGGCCGCCCCGCAGGTAGGCCAAGTCCGCGTGGCGGAGGCGCGGGTCGCCGGCGAACAGCTCATAATTCTTCCGCGGCCCCACAAACACGATCTCGGCATGGGGGAAGCGCTGCTTGGCCGCGGCCAGCAGCACGCTGGTCACAGCTACGTCGGCACCCAGGGTGACGCGCGAGAGCACGAACACGCGATGCGGGTCGCCCAAAACGGGGCGCGGCCGGCGGACACGCTGGTACCGGGCCATGAGCAGGGCGGGGTCCACATTTTCGGCCACCTGGGCCACGGCTTGCGAGAACAGCCGCGCGTAGACGTCGCAGAGCCTCGGCTCGAAGCGGTCCGCCAGGCCCTCCACCAGGATTCCGAACAGGGCTTGCCCGCCGGGCTCCTCGACGAGCGACAGCGGCAATTCCACGGGAGGCCGGTCCGCGAGACACTGGTCCAGAAGTTGGCGCGCGATCTGGTTACACGAAGTACTTGTCAATCAGGATCCCCAGCTTGCGGCGCGTGGCCGCCGGAACCAGTTGGCGGTCCGTGATGATGGCGTGGGCCAGCGCCGAGCCGCACTGGCAGCCGCGGGCCGCAGGCATCGAGGCGACGGCTTCAGCCACCACCTGGCGCGCGTTTTCGGCGTTCTTCATCAGGTTGGCGATGATGTCGTTCACCGTCACGGCGTCGTGCTGGGGATGCCAGCAATCGTAATCCGTCACCATGGCCACCGTCACGTAGCAGATTTCGGCTTCGCGCGCCAGCTTGGCTTCCTGGAGGTTGGTCATGCCGATCACGTCCATGCCCCAACTCCGGTAGACGTTGGATTCGGCCTTGGTGGAGAAGGCCGGGCCCTCCATGCAAAGGTAGGTGCCACCCTTCTTGATGTTGACCTCGGCGGCGCGGCCGGCGGCTGTCACCACCTCGCTCAACTCGGGGCAGACGGGGTCGGCGAAGCTGATATGGGCCGCCAGTCCCTCGCCGAAGAAGGTGGAAATGCGGCCGCGGGTGTGGTCGAAAAACTGGTCGGGGACGACGAAATCCAGCGGCCGATGCTCTTCCTTGAGCGAACCCACGGCGCTGAGCGAGATAATGCGCTCGACACCCAGCGATTTCATGCCGTAGATGTTGGCGCGGAAATTCAGCTCCGAGGGAGAGATGCGATGCCCGCGCCCGTGACGCGCGAGAAATGCCACCTGCCGGCCCGCCAGTGTGCCGATGACGTAATTGTCCGAAGGCCGCCCGAAGGGCGTTTCGATGGCGGCCTCCTGCTGCGTTTCAAATCCGGGCATGGAGTAGAGCCCGCTGCCGCCGATAATTCCAATTTCCGCTTTCAAGTCCGCTCCTTTCGCCTTGGTAATACGATTTCGCAAATACGGTTGCGCTCGCCGCGTCCCGCTGCGCGGGACGCCGGCGAGGGCAGGCGGAACCGCCTGCCCCACCAAGCCTTGGTACTCAGACGATCTCTTCCCTGACGGCATCCCAGCGCATGGTGCGCTGTTGCCGGTAGCTCTCCACCGCCATGCGGCACGCGATGGAAACGCGGAACCCCAGCTCGAACGGGCAGTTGGGCTCCTTGCCGGAGCGGATGCAATCGAGGAAATTCTGCATGTGGGCGCGCGGGATGCTGCGGGTGGGGCCCATCATTTCGTTGCCGCCGGGCCGGTTCACCTTTTGCGGGGTATAGCGAATCTGCTGGCTCCTTGAAATGGTGCCGTTGTCGCCCAGCGCGTCCTCGGTCACCTTCAACTGGTCGTTGCCGAAACCGGAATCCCAGGAAAACAGAATCTCCTCGGGGTGTTCCATGGAGACGTTCATGGTGTCGGGCACTTCGCGGCCGTCTTTCCACAGGTAGAGGCCGCCGGTCATGGTGACCGCTTTCGGAATCGTCAGCCCCAGGGCCTTGTACCAGAAGGCAACCTGGTGGCACATATTCTCGTAGACGTTGCCGCCGGAGTAATCCCAAAAGTAGCGCCAGTTGGTGTACCGGTTGGCGTCGAAATCGCGCGCCGGAGCCTCTCCCAGGAACGATTTCCAGACGATGTTTTCCGCCGTCATGTCGGGATAGACGGGCCTGGCCCACTGCGGCTTGCCATGGGGCGTGTTGCGGTACATGTGAGCGTGGATGGCGGTGATTTTGCCCATCAGCTCGGGCTTTAGAAAACTGGCGGCGTCGGGAATCTGGCCGCTGGAGAGCCACTGGTGCCCGATCTCGACGGTGCGCTTGCCGGCCCGCTGCCAGGCCGCGCGCATCTTCTTGGCGTGCTCCACGGTGAAGGCCATGGTTTTTTCCTGGTAGACGTGCTTGCCGGCATCGAGCGAGGCCACGAAGTGCTCGCAGTGCAGGTGCTGCGGGGTCGAGATCAGCACCGCGTCGATGCTCTTGTCGTCCAGGAGGTGGCGGTAGTCGAGGTAGGTCTTGGCGTTGGGCGCGATCTTCTTGACGTCTTCCAGACGTTTTGTATAGACGTCGGCGGCGCCGGCGCATTCGACGTTTTCGCAGGCTAGCGCTTCACGCAGGATCTCGGTCCCGCGGTCCCCGGGTCCGATGATTCCCAGGCGGATACGGTCGTTCGCGCCCAGCACGTTGGAGGCGGCCAATGTGCCCGCCAGTCCGCTGGCCACTTTGCTCATGAAGACACGGCGAGATTGCATGAAGGAACTCCAGTTTGGAGGATCAAACTAATTATACTTGGCGCGGCGACCATACTGTAGTTGACTTCGGCGTTGGCGGGTCTTTGTAGTAGAGGAAACCTGTCATTTGAAGCGGTATCCCGGTTGTTTTGTCTGGATGAGCTTGTTGGCCGGAGTTTTGGCGGCGCAGGACGGTGCGGCGCGCCACAGCCTGGAAGCCGGCGGCGGAGGTGTATTTCCGCTCAGCGGCTGGAAAGCCAGCGAGTATTCCGCTGGGCCCGCGCTGCATACGGGCTACCAACTGCGTCTCCAGAAGTACGTTGCGGTGGAGGCCGGATGGACCGGCTCCTGGCTGCCTGGAACTTCGTGCAGCCGGTACGGGTGCGAGCACCCGCGGGGAGAGGTCAGCTTTCTGGACTATGGTCTGCGGGGAATCGTTCCAGTTGCCGCCGGACGGGTGGAGCTGTCGGCCGGGCTGGGCGGCGGTTACATCTGGTATGGGCCCGGTGACGCGCCATACTACAACGGGTCGCTCCTACAGTACTCCGGCAGGGCGACCGTAGCGATCGACCATCACAAACACTTTCGGGTGGGCTTCACCGTACGCACCTGGCGCGATCTCGGGCGGCCGATTCAGCAATGGCTTTCCACCACCGCGAGCGTGTTCTACGGCTTGGGCACGGTACGGTAGGAGGTGGCCGGGCGGCACGGACAATTTGGCTCAAACGCGAAGGCAACGACTTGCTATTGGTTATCAGCGAATGATAACCTTCCAGTAGAATGAAGCGGCAGAGCCGGGACCCGAGCGCCGACGTGCTCCTGGATCTCGACGGCCAGGTGCTTGTGATCGATTCGAAGGGCGACTATTGGGTTCGGTTTTCGGTCTGTCGCGTCACCTCGACAAGGGAGCGGCGTCACGGGCTGAGGTATTCGCTGACGCTCCATGGTCCGGACGGCGGCCGGCTGGTGGGTTTCGACAACGCCCACTCCGTGCCGGCGTCAAAGAGCCCGGGCGGGAAAGGCCGTGGCGGTTACGATCACAAACATCGCTTCCAGACGGTGCGGCCATACCAGTTCAAAGACCCAGCCAGTCTGCTGGGAGATTTCTGGGCCGAGGTAGACAGCGTGCTGAAGCAGAAGGGGGTCGTCTGAGATGAAAACGCTGCGCGTTGGTATTGCCAGCTATGAAGAGATGAAGGCGCGTACGCTGGCAATTGCAGGAGGTAGGTACCGGCCCGGCCTCAACGAGCCGAAAGTCTGGTTCTCCTCGGCGGAGAGCTTCGCCAGGATACTGTCCGACCGGAACCGCAGTTTGCTTCGGGTGATCGCAGAGTCCGCTCCCCAGTCACTGGCAGAGTTGGCCGAGCTGACAAGCCGCAAGAAGTCGAATCTATCCCGAACTTTGAAGACCATGGAACGTTATGGCTTTGTTCGGCTGAGCCGCGGCGCGCGCGGCACGCTCATCCCTCGGGTGCCCTACCAAAAAATCTCGCTCACATTGCCATTGTCGAAACCGGAGCGGGTGGGGAACGAGACGGCGTAAGCCAAATCACCACTATTCACATCGCAATGCGACCATGGGATCGACCCGGGAATCCCGCCGCGCCGTCGCCGCCGGAGCCCTGGCTGGTTTCCTTCCCGCGCGGCGAGCGGCGTCAGTGGAACCGACACTGGCGCTGCGGAGCGAGTAGCACCGCGAGGGCGAGGCATGCCTCGCCCCTACAACGGCGGGGTGGAGGGGCCAGGCGGCCCAGAGGGCACCCCGCGGCCCGAAGCGCTGGAGTTCGCATCGGCTGGGTAGGAATCGCTTTACGTTTGGCAGGGGGCCCTGCTGTCTTTACAATGTAAAGGTGACCTCGACCAAGGCAATCAAGATTCCGAAATTCAAGAGCGAGGCCCAAGAGGCCGAGTGGTGGGATGCCCATCCGGAAGTGGCCACGAGTATCATGTCGCGGGCATTGAAGGCCGGCACAGCCAGGCGCGGCCCGCTGAAGACCGTTACGATCACACGGACGGGCCGCCAGCCACCCCGTGTTACGCTCGAAAGTAGTGTTTCGCCGCGTAATCTGGATCGTGATTGACAGTGTGGGCATCGGCGCAATGCCGGACGCCGCCGAATATGGCGACCCGCCCGGCGCCGACACGCTCGGCAACATCGCCCGCATCCGGGGCCTGAAGGTCCCCAACTTCGCCCGGCTGGGGCTGGGCAATATCAAGCCGCTGGCGGGTATTGCGCCGGCCGAATCTCCCGCGGGCGCCTATGGGCGCTGCACGCTGGCCTCGCCGGGCAAGGACACAACCACCGGCCACTGGGAAATGGTGGGCATCCACCTGGTAAGTCCCTTCCCGCTCTACCCGCACGGGTTCGCGCCGGAAATCATGAGCGAGTTCGAGCGGCGCATCGGCCGCAAATCTCTCGGCAACGTGGCGGCCTCCGGCACCGAAATCATCCAGGATCTCGGGCCCGAGCACATGCGCACCGGCTCGCCCATCGTGTACACCTCCGCCGACAGCGTCTTCCAGGTGGCCGCGCACGAAGAGGTCATCCCGCTCTGGGAACTTTACAGGATCTGCGAAATCGCGCGTGAGATTCTGCGCGGGCCCAATGAAGTCGGGCGCGTCATCGCGCGGCCGTTCATCGGCGCGCCGGGCAGTTTCACGCGCACCGCTAACCGCCACGATTATGCCGTGCCGCCGCCCAAGGGCATGCTGCTCGACCGGTTCGAGGAGCGCGGCGTGCCGGTCTACGGCGTGGGCAAGATTTTCGACATATTTCTGGGCCGCGGCATCCGGGAATCGGTGAAGACCAAGAACAATGCCGACGGCATGGTCAAGATTATCGAGGCCATGAACTCGCTCGATCGCGGCCTGATCTTCGTCAACCTGGTGGATTTCGACCAGCAGTACGGCCATCGCAACGATATCGAGGGCTACGGGGCCGCGCTGGAGCAGTTGGACGCCTGGCTGCCGCAATTCCAGACCGCGCTGCGGGAAGGCGATATCGCCATCTTCACCGCCGACCACGGCTGCGACCCCACCACGCCGGGCACGGACCACACGCGCGAGTATGTGCCGCTTGTGGTCTTCGGTCCCAAGGTCCGCGCCGTGAACCTCGGACTGCGCGGCTCGTTATCGGATATTGGCCAGAGTGTGGCCGCGAATTTCGGCGCGAGCATCGAGCACGGCGCCAGCTTTCTAGAGGAGATCTTATGAGAAAACCAGTCATGGCGGGCAATTGGAAGATGTACAAGACGCCCGCGGAAACCGTCGCATTCTTCGAGAAATTCCGGCCGCTGGCCGGACAAGCGGAACACTGCGAAGTCGTGATCTGTCCCCCTTTCACGAACCTCGCCGCGGCCGTCGGAGCCGTCCAGGGAACGCGCATCCACATTGGCGCGCAGAACATCGCCTGGGCCAAGGAAGGGGCGTTCACCGGCGAGATTTCCGGCCCCATGATCGTGGCCGCCGGCGCAACCTATGCGATCGTCGGGCACAGCGAGCGGCGCCAGTATTTCGCCGAGACCGACGAAACCGTTCTCAAGCGCACCCTGGCCGCGCTGGAATTCGGCCTCAGCCCCATCGTGTGCGTGGGAGAGCGCCTCGAAGAACGTGAAAGCGGCCACACCGAAGCCGTGCTCGCGCGCCAGTTCCAGCAGGGCATCGCCGGTCTTTCCGAGCAGCAGTTCGCCCGGATTGTGATCGCCTACGAGCCGGTGTGGGCCATTGGAACAGGGAAGACCGCCACGCCGGAGATCGCGGCCGACACGCATCGCGCGATCCGCGGCCAGGTGCGGGCCAAGTTCGGCAAGGAGGCGGGCGATGCCATCCGCATTCTGTATGGCGGCAGCGTCAAGCCCGACAACACCAGGTCGCTGATGGCGCAGCCGGAAATCGACGGCGTATTGGTGGGCGGCGCGAGTTTGGACGCGGTGTCGTTCGCCTCGATCGTGAACTTTTAGCTGTTCCGCCCGGGCACGTCTACGGCATGGGCGTGATGCGGCCAAGTGGACGGAGCCGATGTCTCAAAAAGGGTCCTTTTCGGAACAAAGTGCTCCGGCTCCGAAACACTGAAACATGCTAATATATCTGCGGTCAATGGAGCTTTGCCCCAAGAAAAGCGGCACTCTCGTTCCCGCAATATCCCACAAGAGGCATGCATTGCGGAACGGAAGGAATGCCTGCCCATCCCAAGGTGATCCTACAAACCGCCGCAGCGCCCGCGTTCCGCGCTCCGTGTTCAACTCGGTTGAACACGAGGGGGCGTAACAACCTGCGACAGAGAGGGTCGTGATGTTTGACGACGTAGAAGCTCAGGGAGTGAAAAGAAGGACAAAGTACCTCATTGGCGCAGCCGCGATCGTTATCTTAATCGCGATCGTTGCCGTAGATCACTTCGCTACCGAGGATCGCTGCCTGGTCAACGTGGTGATAGCCCCGACGGCTGGAGGTGCCTACGTCAATTACTCGGATGGCAAAGGACATGAGATCGTTCGTTTCACCACTAAGGCCGTGCCTTGCGATTGCCTTCCCGGATCGCGGGGTTTTTGGACGATGTTCCACTCCTGTCCCAAGCCCGCCGGCATCGCTCCCGGCGGGGAGCGGCTCATGAAGGACTAGGTTTTGTATGCTGACATCGCGGAACCCGAGTAGGCAAATATGGACGTCTTAAACTTGAACTCCGGAACCGGGTCACCTACCGGGCCGGCGGTTCGTTCTGGCTTCCTGCGTAACCTGCGTGACTGTGGCTGGCTCTCTTTTCGGGGCCGCACCGGTCGAAAGGACTACTGGATTGCATTTGGCGTGGCGCACATTTTGCTACTGGTGGTAGCGCGAATTCCGCTGGTGCTGCTGTCGGTGCTTTTTGGTCCCGTCCCGCCGACAGACCTTGTCGGCAGAGGCCTCGGTCTTGTTCTCTCGATTCTGGGTTTGCTCATTCTTGTGTTGGGCTTCTGGTCCTTATCGGCTGCTCTGGTCAAGCGTCTACACGATCTTACAATGACTGGCTGGCTGGCTTGTCTTCTGCCCTTGGGATACCTCCTGGCCCTCGTACCCTTCATCCTGCTCGGCTGCATCAAAGGAGCCGCTGGGCCTAACCGCTATGGTGGCGATTCCCTCGCGGCTCTTTAGCGCAAGAAAGACCGTCGCAAAAAGGGTAAGTTTCGGGACAAAGCCGGAAAGCCCTGAAATCAAGGCCTCCAGCGTCTCGAAAGCCAGTCCCAGAATGAGAACCAAATGGCGGTCGTCGCAGTGCTGACCCTGCTGTCGGCGGCGTCCCGAAATTCTGTCACGAAACCAGGCAGCCTTTTCGTCTCACACCTTGGAGATTTCTGCATCTGCGAATCCACCTGGCTGGCTTGTCCCCGACTCGCATAACCGCCCGGCCGGGGCGAACTCCCCGGATAAGGGTCGGTCACAGCCGCCGCTCGATCTCGGCCACGAACTCGGGCTCGCGGTCGATCGTCATGCCCACTTTGAGCCAGTAGAGCGGCAGCGGCGCCAGCAGGTCGTCGGGCGATTCGCAGAGGTTCATGACGTCCTTCTCGGTGGTCACGAGCGCGGTGGCGCCCTGGGCGCGCATCCCTTCCGAGATGCGCCGCAGCTCGCGCGCGCGGTAGCGGTGGTGGTCTTCGAAATCCACCCAGGCTACCGGTTCCACGCCCATGCGCTCGAGCGTGCGGCGAAACGCTTCCGGATTGCCCAAGCCGCAGAACACGCCCGCGCGTTCGAAGGGCCGCTCCGCCGGCGAGTGGCGCCGGCCCGTGCGGTGCTCCACCCAGGCCTGGGGTTCGACACCGGCGCGGAAGACCGGCGCGCGCACGTTCCACCGGCGCACCTGGCGCTCGATGACGGCGGTCAGGTCCGAGAGTTCGCTGCGCGTGATGAGGATCAGGTGCGCGCGCGCCAAGCCCGCGGGCGGCTCGCGCAGGCGGCCCAAGGGAAAGATCTGGCCGCCGCCAAACGGGTCCAGGGCGTCGATCAGCACCACGTCCACGTTGCGCGCCAGCCGCTGGTGCTGGAACCCGTCGTCCAGCAGCAGCACGTCCGCGCCGAAATCGCGCACCAGCAGCGTGCCGGTATGAAAACGGTCCGCTCCAATGCCCACCGGCGCCAGACCCGAGCGGAGGAACATCTGGGGCTCGTCGCCGGAATGCTCGGGGTTCAAAATGGCCCCCGGCGCGAGCGCCAGGTGCTTCTGGGGGGAGTTGCGGCCGTAGCCGCGCGTCAGGATTCCGGACCTGCGCCCCCGCTCGTTGAGGATCTCCGCCAGCCGCAGCACGCAGGGCGTCTTGCCGGTGCCGCCCATGGTGATATTACCGAGGGAGATCACCGGTGCAGCCAGCTTGCGGCGGCGGGCATAGTCGCGCCGCAGCTTTTTTCGGGCGCCCCATCGCCACAGCCGCGCCAGGACCGAGGCCGCCGCGAAGCGCGGCTGCGCGGGGCGGTAGCGAGGCACTCGGTACAACTCGCGCACCAGGGTCACGGCGCGGGCGGTGGCGCCGCGGCGCGCCTCCGCCGACAGATGCGCGCGTCGCCCAATTTCGCGGGCCAACTCCGGCGCTTCCAGCAACCGAGCGACCGCGCCGGCCAGTGCGGCGGCGTCTTCGATCTCCACGCACGCGCCCGACGCGCGGAATTCGTCTGCAATGGCCTGGAAGTTCTCCATGTGCGGCCCGACGATCACGGGCTTGGCGAAAAATGCGGGCTCGAGAATATTGTGCCCGCCGCGGCGGGCCAGGGTTCCGCCCATGAAGACCGCGTCCGCCACGGAAAACAGGCCGCTCAATTCGCCGATGGTATCCAGCAGAAGCACCGCCGGAAGCGGCAGCGTTTCCGAGCCGCCCAGTCGCGAGCGGCGCAGGTAGGGAATCCCGGCCGCCTCCAGTTTCCGCGCCGCCGTGTCGAAACGCTCCGGCTTTCGCGGCGCCAGAATCAGCAGCAGGTCCGGGCGCCGCGCGGCGAGTTCCTGGAACGCCCGAATCGCCGCGTCGTCTTCGTCCACGTCGCCGGCCGAAGAGGGCGGCATGGTGCTGGCGGCGATCCACACTTTGCCGGGCCGCACGCGCTCGAGCAAAGCGGGCACCGGGGAGCCGGGCGCCGCCGCGCGCGCCGCGAAGTCGTACTTGAAATTGCCGCCGGTGCGGGTACGCTCGGGAAGCGCCTCGAGCGCCAGAAACCGCTCGCGCATGGCGTCCGTTTGCGCCAGGATGGAATCGGCCGCGGACAGTACTCCCCGAAAGAACCACCGGAAGGGCAAGTAGCGCGGAAAAGCCCGGTCGGAGATGCGGCCATTGACGATCGCCAGGCCCGCGCCGGTGCGGTGCACCTCACGAAAGAGATTGGGCCAGATCTCGGTCTCCGCAATCACCACGGCCGCGGGGCGCAGCGCGCGCAGCACGCGCCGCACCGCCCACACGTAATCCACGGGCGCGTAAAATACGCCGTCGGCCAGATCGCGCAACTTGTCGCCGGCGGTGGCGCGGCCCGCCAAGGTCGAGGTGGAGACGAAAAGCCGGGAGCATGGGAACTCCGCCCGCAAGCGGCGCAGGAATTCCACGCACGCCAGGACCTCGCCCACCGAAACTGCATGCAACCAGATGGCCCCGGGGCCGGTCTGTCTAAAAGAACGCGGGAGGAAGCCGAAGCGCTGCGGCAAACTCCGCCAGTAGCCGCGGTTCCGCAGACCGCGAAACAGGAAATACAATAGGAGGACAGGCAGACCGAACGCCTGTAGGACTCGGTAGAGGAAATAGATGCCCCGTATTTTCAAACGTTTGGCTCTTCTAATGAGTATAGCGGCGGCGTTTGCCGCGGACAAGGACACGGCCACGTTCCGGCCTCCGCCGGTCAGCGGCCTGGACCATCGCCAGACCAACGCCCAGATCACCATCGGTGTGGACGCGTACGTTTCGCCAGACAAGGTGAAGACCGCGTTCGGAAAACTGGACCCATACCAATACGGCATATTGCCGGTGCTGGTGGTGATCCAGAACGATAGCGACAAGGCCATCCGGCTCGACGGACTGAAGGCCGAATACGTGGGTCCCAACCGCGATCGCGTGGATGCCACGCCCGCCAAGGACGTCCGCTACCTGCGCGGGGCCGAACGTCCCGGGGTGATCACCGGGCCGGGCGGCAAGCCGAAGATCCTCTCGAAGAAGAACCCGCTGGATGCCTGGGAGATTGAAGGTCGCGCGTTCGCGGCCCAAATGCTGCCGGCGGGCCAGTCGGCGAGCGGATTTTTCTATTTCCGGACCGGCGTGAGGCGGGGCGCCACGATTTATCTGAACGGGCTCGCCGAGGCCGCTAGCGGCAAGGAATTGTTCTACTTCGAGATTCCATTGTAGGGGCGCAATCCGGTCACAAGAATTCACAAAAATCTTCAGGCTAGTTAAGTGTCTTCCCTGCTATAAGTTAGCGATTTGTGCCCGCGCCGGGCCGGGGTTTCCGCGCGGGTCCGCCGGGTAAACTGAAGTTGGCAGGAGGGTTCCGCTTTCCCCCGCGCCCGTTCCGGCGCGGGTTTTTCTTTTTCCGGAGGGATCATGACGTTGCGTTTGCTTTTCGCGGCAGTGTGGCTGGCTTCGTCCGCGCTTGCGGGGCCGCCGCTCACTACCATTCAGGATGTGCTCTACAAAGCCGATGGCACGCGTTTCAATGGCACCGTGACCATCAGTTGGACCAGCTTTCAAGCCATGGACAATTCCACAATTGCCACGCAGAGCGTCACCGTGAAAATTGTGGACGGCAATCTTCACGTGCAGCTTGTCCCCACCACCACCAGCACCCCGACGACGTATTACTCGGCAAAGTACAACAGCAATGGGCGCATCCAGTTCGAAGAGACCTGGTCGGTGCCGTCCAGCGCGCAGCCGCTTCACGTGCGGGATGTCCGGGTGGCGATGGCGGGCAATGCCGCGGCGGCCGATACCGGCGGGACATCCACCCCGGCTCAGGAATCCGACATCGTGGGGCTCATCGCCGACCTGGGCGCGCGGCCGCTCAAGGGACCGGGCTTCGCCGCCGGCCGCGTG
>Ga0224534_1000669_pt1 | contig 20974 bp, 24 predicted proteins | sample 714E12024metaG_FD_172012 | JGI IMG/M metagenome (GOLD analysis project Ga0224534, IMG submission 172012) | Peat soil microbial communities from Stordalen Mire, Sweden - 717 E1 20-24 | ecosystem: Environmental > Terrestrial > Soil > Wetlands > Peat | place: Sweden: Norrbotten County, Stordalen... | reverse complement strand
AAGGCCTGGTAGAAACGGGGTCGGATTTAACATGAGCCATTATAAAACAGGCTCGATACGGGGGACAGAACTATCGGCAATCAGGCAAAGATTTTCTTGCCTCCACTGCCTTAAGTAAGCGCCATTCTAGGAAACTGCCTTACCGCCAGAATTGTAAAAATCAATATCGCCAGCGCGTGCAGTGACCGGAGAAGCGCGCACGAATGGCGCGGTGCGTTGTTCATTTCCGCTGAAACGTGCGACATTGCCGCTGTTCTCTGTGAGAATCTCGTTTCGCGCTTCTTTGGCAAATTCTGCCATGACAGCTTCACGACTTTCACCCTTATAACCACTTGCCTTTAGCTTGAGGGCAACGGCATCAACTACAGATTCATACGGTATCAAGTCTGGATATTTATCGAAGAAATCTTTCCGAAATTTTGCCGCCGCTTGCGTTTCAGCGTCGACTGCATTACTTGGTTTTTCGACCTGGGACACCGCGCGGCTGTCTGGTTTTTCCTGTGCCGTTTTGGTTTCTTGATTATTTACAATCAGCGATAGGATTACTAAGAAACCAATAATTCCACCAAACCAAACAAGTCCACTCCGGTTGTAGGGTTTGGTCGTGTTTGGCTGAATTGCCGATTCCGGCTTTCTCTGAGCGGCGTAATAAGCGACTGCGGCTAGGTAGGCAATCAACCCGACAAATAAGCCGCAGCACCCTGCAAAAAGCATCTGCCCGGAAGATGAAAAGTCCGTATTGTTTTTATTGCCCTGATAGAAGCTTGCAACGCCGACAAAGAACCCAAAACCGAACGCTTTATCTGCGCGTTTCCACGGAGACATTTGACTTGGTGGAGTTGGTTCGCTCATTCCTGTCGGTTTTTGTTTGTCTCTCGAACTCCCTTTTCCAGATAACCCAAAACCTGTGGAACCCACTGGGAGACGGTGATGCTATAGCTGACATCAACCTGATTGAGACGATGGTCAATCTCGCGGACGAAGTCCGATATGCCGGACACCAAAGTTTTCACTTCTGAGTGTGGAACATCAGGAAGGGGCGCTTGTCCGAGAGCCGTAGGCATATCGGAGTGCGAAAGCTTCTTATGCCTCCAAATTTTTATACCCCTTTCCCAAACGGGCCGCATTTCGCTAAGGCGTCGCTCTAGGTCGAGCCTGATCGAAACCACTTCTTTGAAACCGCAGACAGTTGCTAACGACAAATTCGTCTGATTTCGATTAGCGGCTGGATCGAAGAAACGTGAAATCGACAAGAAAATCGTGTCGAGAAGGTAGGTATGTAGATGAATCCAAAAATTCGGCCCCGTCCGATTAAAGACGGCATAATTTCTCTTATCCGAAAATAGTTCATCGAACATCTGCCATTGGACATTTAGGTCCACGATGAGATTGCGCAAGTGCTTTAGTTCGGGAGAGTCGACATTCATCTTTGTTGACAACATTTTCAGCTTTGCGCCTCGTAAAACTTTTGTCGAGAACAAATCACATGGCTGCCAACCCCGTCAGGGGCAATCGAGACGGGCAACCAGAATCCCAAGGGGATTCGATCCTCCAGCCCAGGGTTGCGAGGCACGAGCTACCCTGGGTCAGCGTCCGACACATTGCCCAACCCTGAAAGGGTTGCATTGCCAACTGCGCCAATTTGATTCAACCCTTTCAGGGTTGATTCCCATTTTATTCGATTACCCGGCGTAGTCCGATTTTATCGGCCAACGCCGGGCTGAATGATGAAATCCCGTTGGGATTTTTTCCGCGCCGACGGCGCTTTGACATTCCTGCGCTGCTGGAGTCGCCGTCTGTTTGGGACGCCGACACGGCGTCCCTCCCGGATTACTCCCGGATTGCACGTTGAATTTGAACGGCATCACGCCGCCGTCATCCCGCCGCATCCATCCGCAGCAGGCAATGACCGTAATCCACGTGCGGCTGGCCGGTCGCGGAAAGATATTGTTTCGGAATTTGATAAAGCCGCCCGCGTCCCTGCATCACCAGCCCGGCTTTGCGCAGCACAATGAGATGCCGCCCGGCGTTGTCGTAATTGCAGCCGGCGGCGGTTGCCAGCTCGCCAATCGTGCGCGGCTCGCCCTTGCTCAATTCCTGAAGCATTTTCCACCGCACCGGACTGCCAATCGCCTTCACCATGCTGCTGCAATCCGGCAATGGTGAAGGAAGCACTGTCTTTTGACTTTCAGGAGTCACATTCATTGAAAAACATGATAAATGCTGGCAAATTCAAGTCAAGCACTGAATATATCATCGTTTCAATGATGAAATTTATCGTCTCGCTGATGAATTTTTTCTGTCCGATACTGAAACTTATCGTTCTGGTCTTAAAAGTTATCGTTCCGCTACTGAATGTTATCTTTTATACCATGACTGTTATCGCTTCGCCATTGAAGATTATCTGTTCGATTATGAAATTTATCTTTCCGCTTTTGAAATTGATCGTTGCTCCGTTGAAATTTATCTGTCAAATGTTGAACTTGAAGAGCAGCACGTCGCCGTCTTTCACGACGTAGTCGCGGCCTTCGATGCGGTAGTGGCCGGTCTCGCGGGCGTGGCCGACCGAGCCGCACTTCACCAAGTCATCCCAGTTCACCGTTTCGGCCTTGATGAAGCCGCGCTCGAAATCGGTGTGGATGGTTCCGGCGGCCCGCGCCGCCGTGTCGCCGGCGTGAATCGTCCACGCCCGGACTTCCTTTTCGTTGAAGGTGAAAAATGTCCGCAGGCCGAGCACGTGATACGCGGCGCGGATGAGCGCGCCGAGGCCGGATTCGGCCACGCCGAGTTCCTTCAAATACGCCGCGGCTTCCTCCGGCGGCAAATCAACGAGGTCGCTTTCAATCTGTGCGCTGACGACGACGGCTTCGCAGGCGAGATGCGTCTTCACATGGTCGCGCACTTTTTGGACGAATGGATTTTGGTCCGCCATGGCGAGTTCGGATTCCTTGACGTTGCAGGCGAAGACGACCGGCTTGTCGGTCAGCAAAAAGAAACCGCGCTGGATGATTTTCTCGTCCGGTGCCAGCGGGAGCGCGAGTGTGCTGGCCGGTTTGCCCGTGTTCAAATGGGCGCCGATCAGTTCCAGCAGGCGCTCTTCCAGCAGCGCGTGCTTGTCGCCGCGCTTCACGTCCTTGGCGATTTTTTCGCGCCGCTTTTTGACCGTTTCGATGTCGGCCAGCACAAGTTCGGTGTTGACGATTTCTATGTCGCGCACGGGGTCAATGCCGCCGGTGACGTGCATGATGTCGGGGTCTTCAAAACAGCGGACGACATGGACGATGGCGTCCACCTCGCGGATGTGGGAAAGAAACTTGTTGCCGAGGCCTTCGCCGTGCGACGAGCCTTTCACGAGGCCGGCGATGTCCACGAATTCAATCGTCGTAAGAATCAGCGTGCTGACCCTGGCGATTTTGGCGAGCGGTTCGAGGCGCGGCTCCGGCACGGTGACAACGCCGAGGTTCGGCTCGATGGTGCAAAAGGGGTAATTCGCCGCCTCGGCCTTGTGGCTGCGCGTGACGGCGTTGAACAACGTGGATTTGCCCACGTTGGGCAGCCCGACGATACCGGCTTTGAGCATGATGTCTAAAAAGTTTTATGTTTTACCATTTGCCACACGATGTGCATGCCGTCAAAAAGTCCGACGACAATCAGGCAAATGCCGGAAATATGCTGGAGTCGCAGCAAGGTTTGTTCGCTGAACCGCCCGTGGCCGCGCGAAACGCCGTAGCTCAACGCGCAAAACCAGGCGTTGGTGCCCAGCGCGACGCCGCAAATGCACGCAATCTTGGCGGCCAGCGTGTCTTCAAACCAGTCATGCGCCATGACGTTCGCGGCCAGCACAATCCACGTCAGCAACACGCCGAGGTTGCCCAGCACGCGCACGAAGCCGGTCATGAACGCCGAGCGCGGATGCCATTTTCCGCCGAGACGCGCCTCGATTTTTTGCGAGGCGGCGTCCAGTTTCATCGGCACGTTCACGGTCTGCGCCGTGAGAAATTTTGAGCCGATGAACAACAGGAACACGAAGGTGAAAAGCTCCATGGTGGCCTTGACGGAGCGGAAGCCGAAGAATGATGAAAACCCCGTGAAGGCGATGGAACAGTAAATCAATTCCATTGTCGCCGCGCCGAGGCCGATGAACATCGCCCAGCGGAAGCCGCGCTGTGAACCTTCGTTGAGGATGGTGAGGTTGATCGGCCCGACGGGAATCGAGGAGAACAGCAGCGCGGCGATGAAACCGGCAAGCACGGCATGCAAGATGGGCGGCAGTTCGGGCATTGGTCAGCTTTCCGGTTCGTCGTCTTCCTCCTCGATTTCGCGCCGCCACGCGCGCGAGAGGCTTGGCCGCACAAAACCGTAAATCAAATACGCGGTGAAAAACGCGGGCAGCACGTAGTAAAGGATTTTTTCGCGGAAAATAAAAATGCAGCCGACAAACAACGCCGCGCCGATGGCCTTGGCGAACGTGCTGGTCGAACGCAGGCCGAGCGATTTGAAACTCGGATAGCGGACCGTGCTCACCATCATCGCCGACAGAAACACGAGCACCACCGCGATGAGATAATTCCAATGGCCCAGGTTTTTTTCCTTCTCGTTAAAATGAATGATGAGCAGCGTCAACGACGCCACCAGCCCCGCCGCCGACGGAATCGGATAGCCCAGAAAGTCCTTGCTGCCGCCGACGGCGGGCATTGCGGAGAGGCAGTTGAACCGGGCGAGCCGGAATGCGCCGCACAGCAGATAAATTGAGGCGATGAACCAGCCGATTTGATGGTATTCGCCGAAAACGTCCGCCAGCACGACGCGTTGGACGAGAAACGCCGGCGCAACGCCGAAGGAAACGAGGTCGGCGAGGGAATCGAACTCGCGTCCGAACGGGCTTTCGATGCCGCCCATCCGCGCCACGCGGCCGTCGAACAAATCAAAAATGCAGGCGAGCAAAATGAAGGCGAGCGCCAGCTTGATGGGCATCCAGTTGACGTAGCCGGCGTCGTCGGGTATGAGGTTCGCGTCAACAATCTTGGTCAGCGCCACAAAGCCGCAAAATAAATTGCCCGCCGTGAGCAGGTTCGGCAGAAAATAAATTTTCAGCCGGCTCCCGTCGTCATCGGGCCGTGGTGTTGGGGAAATAGGCTCGCTCATTTTCATTCAAAAGAGGCAATCACCGTCTCGCCGCCCTTCACCCTGTCGCCGAGCTTGACCTGGATTTTGGCGCGCAGCGGCAGGTAAACGTCCACGCGCGAGCCGAACTGGATGAGGCTGATGCGGTCGCCGCGCTGGACGGCGTCGTTTTGGGCGACCCACGGGACGATGCGCCGCGCAATCAGCCCGGCGATGAGCCGCACACCGATTTTTTCGCCGGGCGGCTCGCTGGCGTCGAGGCCGATGAGCACGTTTTCGTTGAACTTCGCGCTGTCGGTTCTCATCGCGTTCAGATACTGGCCGGGCGTGTGCTTGAAAAAACCAACGCGGCCCGTCACCGGCGCGTTTTGCACGTGAACGTCGAACACGGAAAGAAAAATCGAGACGCGCCGGCATTCGCCGCCGATGAAATCCGGCTCGGTCGTCGTGTCAATCACGTCCACCTTGCCGTGGCCGGGCGCGAGGACGAGATTTTTGCCCGTCGGCACCATCGGGTCGGGGTCTCGGAAAAAATAGAGGGTGAACCCCACAAAAAGCGCCCAGACCGAGATCAAAACCCAGGTCAGGCCGAGCACGAAGATGGCAATCCATTTGGCAAGGAACGCCACTACAAGCAGCGTCAGCAATGCCGCGAAGGCAATGCCGACCAGTTTCAGCGCGGCCATTGCGGCTTTTCCCGAGTGTTTCACGCAGCCAAGGTAGGAATTTCAAGCGAGACTTGCAATTCGGCATTTTCGGTGCAGTTTGATTTCCGCCGCAGAAACCGGCACGGTGCCGGAGCGGCGGCTTAACAAAACCAAACACGAAAATTATTATGTCATTGCACACACCTGATTTGACGAAGTTCCCGCCGCGCAGTCCGCGCGTGCGGCTGGGCGGCTATGTGATTCTGCCGCGAATGCTGGACAAGGGCCGCGCGACCGTCGCCGGCAAACACGGCGAATACCACTATGCCTGCCCGCTCGACCAGCGGTTTTTGGAATTCGTCGGCATTGATCCCGAAAAATTGAAAAAGCAACTCGGCAAAAGCGACGGCGAAGTTCTGGGATGGATTAACGCCAATGCAAAACATAAGCGCAGCGATGCGGAAATCGCCGCGTGGTCGGCCGTGGCGGAACAGCGCGCGCCTGCGGACGTGGAATCGCGCGAATTTTTCAACGGCCTGCACAAGGCCGCCGCGCCCAAACGCGAGGACGTCGTGACGTGGTTCGATTTGCTGGACGTGGACGACTACGCGAGCTTCGGCGGCAAAGCCTGAAAGAATTTACGATTTGCGATTGACGATTTACGAGCGCGGGAAATTGCGCCCCCCTCGTAAATCCGTCGTGGCATCAGGAGTATTGAGGTGGTTGCAGTCTATCCTCATATTAGGCGACCTCCTTCCTGCGAGAGACTGCCGAAAGTGCCTGAAGCTGAATCAACATAAGCCAAGTGCAGAGCCAGCCCAAGAAGCCCGGCGTCGCCACGACAAGGCCATTGTCATCTCGAAACGCGATACCGGCAACGCAGGACGAAAACGAGCCGTGAGACAGAGCGTTACGGATACGCCGCACATAGTCCGAATTCAGCAACTTGCTAACTCGCTCGCAGCACGGTTTGCCAGACCGGGCACCGTGAGCAATACGACTACTCAAGACACCTTCGCGCATATACACCAAAGCCACATACAGTCGCAATACGAGTGACCCTTCTACGGTGAGCCTAGCCTTTACAGGAAGGGGTATCTCGAAGTGCTCGTCGAACGGAGTCGTGGGAAGTCCATCGCGGCGCTGGTCGAGCGAACTCGCCAAGGAGAACCACAATACGCCGCTCAACATCTCGTCAAATTCTTGGTCTGAATGCGATGCGACGCTCGACAACTCGCGCATCAACTCGTCGCTCGTCAATCGGGTGGCAAGCTCATCAAGAACCGTGCGGCAGCTAGAGAACTGCCGCAATAGCACTTGGTCGTTCAGCGCGTTGAGGAGAATCTCGCGCTCTCCGGGTGGCAAAGAGTCAGCGCCTACAATCTGAGTAACATCAAGACCAGCCGGAGGACCTTCATCTGGCATTCCATACGTCGCATAAAAGCGTCGGAGAAGGTCGCCGATGTTGTCAGAGGGCACACTCATTTAGGTTGCCTAACAGATAACGGACAGCACGATATTCAGCCTATCCCGCTTCACGGGGCAAACCTACGGCTACGCTTCCACCGGAACGGCAGGCGGGGTCACTGGCGTCTCACTTTTCCACGCCTCGATTTTTTCGATGCGGTGCCGGTGTTTCGCGCCGTGAAATTCAAATTCCACTTCCTCGCCGGGTTTGTGGTTCAACAAAGCCGCGCCGACGGGCGAAAGGTAGCTGATGACGCCCTTGTCCGGGTCGGAATCCCACGCGCCCAGAATCGTGAACGTCTCCGGCTGGTTCGTGCCGAGGTCCGTGGCCAGCACGATGCTGCCGATGCTGACGGCGTCGGTCTTGGTGTTGGAAAAATCCGTGCCGCGGGCGCGCATGAGCTGCGCTTCGAGCTCCTGTTTCTGGCGCATGAGGATTTTCTGCATTTCCTTGGCGGCCTTGAATTCGTGGTTTTCGCTCAAGTCGCCGTAACTCCGGGCGATGGCGATTTCCTTCGAGTTGGCCGGGATTTTTTTCTGCACGAGTTCCTGATATTCGAGGCGGCGGCGCTCCAGGCTGTCCCACGAAACCAGCAGCGCGGTGTCCTGCTTGGTCTGCTCGCCGGTGATGAGCGCCTGGATGGCGGGATGCGCCTTGACGAGCCGCGCGAGCAGCGAACGCTTGTCCATGTCGTCGAACACGGTCGAAAGCTGCAAGGCGCGGGTCAAATCCTTGATGACCTCGATGTCGGCGGACGCGGTCAATTCGCCGAGCAATCCCTGGTCGTCGAGGATGAATTCGCGCAGGCGGTTGGAGCGTTTCTCGTTGAACTGGTCGCGCTCCATCGCGGTGAGCATGGCGCGGAAGACTTCGGGACCGAGGATGTCCGCGAAGGAATCGTTGCGTTCGCGGCCGAGCCAGAGCAGCAGCTCGCTGCCGGCGGTGTGCTGGCTAATGAGCCGCGACAGCGTCTCCTTGAGCAAATCCATTTTGCCGCCCTGGATGAGCAGGCTGGCCAGTTCGCGGCACAATTTCGAGGAGGCGGCGTTCAACGCGCCCCGCACAATTTCATGCCAGCGGGCGGGGCTTGACGCCTTGAACGATTCCAGCGCGCGATGATGTTTCGCGGCGGGAATTTGTTCGAGCACCTGGCCAAATTTGATGCCGTCCTGCAACCAGATCTGCGCGTCGGTGATTTCTTCCGCAGCGGGCGGGAGTCCCGCGACGGCGCGCAGCTCGTCGCGCGCAAAAACCGCCTCCAGCGCAACCGCCGTTTGCGTGCGCTGGTGCGACGCGATGTCCGCGTTCAGCGCCGTGATGATTTCGCCGGCCACCGCCGCCTTGTCCGCCAAATCCGAAACCGCCTTGAGGACTTCGGCGACCACCGCGACACGCGCCTTCAGACCCTTCGCCGCGCGAAAATCCGCGAGCAGCCGGTCTTGCAGCGACGTTTCCTGCGCCTGAAAAACGACCGGCTCGGTTTTTTTCAGCGGCACGACAAAATGGCCGTCTTTTTTCATCTCGCGCTTGGCGGTGTCCCACCATTTCTTCCAGTCGTCGCGGATGACATCGGGCAAGAGCACCTGCTGGATTTGATCCGCCGTTGCCCGGCCGCCAAAACTGTTCAGCACGAGCTTGATCAAATCGAGGTGATGCGCGGCCAGTTGGCGGACGCCTTCGAGGTCGTTGGTCTTGCGGGCGAGGATGTGGTCCTTGGGAATCGGTTTCAGCGTCTCGGCGGCGAATGCCAGGTCCATCGTGTGCCCCGGCTTGCTGGCGAAATCAATCGTGAACCGCGCGAACACCGTGTCCACCGTCTTGATCTTGCCGAAGCCCCAGCTCCGGTGCGTGCAGCAGCCGCTCTCCGCCAGTATCGTCAACGGCTCGACATGGCGTCCCTCGATTTTTCCCGCCGCCGCCAGTTTTTCAAATTCTGATCTCATAATAAAATCGTATTTTCCCCGTCACGGACTCACAATAGTTCATTAAACGCGATGAACGGGCAAAATCCAAGAGAAATTGCGGCCAGAGTTTTGGGACAACGCAAGGCTGGCGGCGAATTCACGGAAAACCTGCTGGAGCATGCGCTGGCGGGCGCTCGGCTTTCGTCCGCCGACCGCGGGCTTTGCCAGGAACTCGTCTATGGCATCGTCCGCTGGCAGGCCGCGCTCGACTGGCTCATCGCCCGGAAAACTGGCGGGCGCGAACAGAAATCCGGTCTGCAAAACCTGCTGCGGCTCGGCCTCTACCAGATTTTCTGGCTCGACCGGATTCCACCGCACGCCGCCGTCCACGAAACCGTCGAGCTTGCCAAACACGGCGGCTTCGGACAGCAGGCTGGATTCATCAACGCCATCTTGCGCGGCTATTTGCGCGAAGCCGACGCGACCCGGAAGCTGCTCGCCGATTTGAAGACGACGGATCCGGCGACCGGCTGCTCGCATCCCGAATGGCTGGTCGCCCGCTGGCGGAAAAATTTCGGCGCGGAAAAAATGGCGCAACTGCTCGAATGGAACAACACGCCGCCAAAAACCTTCGCGCGCGTCAACGCGCTGAAATTTGGTAGGGCGGGCAGTCCTCTGCCCGCCGAGCACATGCAGGCTGAAAGCGGCGCGCACGGAGTGACGCGCCCTGCCTTGGAAAACGCCGGCGATCTTCTGACTCAATGGCGCGGGGAAAATGTGGAATACGATTTCGTCCGGCGTGACTGGCTGGAGGAAAATCTCGTCTTTGAGCTGAAGTCGCATCCGCCGCTGGATTCGCTGGCGAGTTTTCGTGACGGTTGGTTTTACGTTCAAGACCCCGGCACATTGCTCGCCGCGTGCGAACTCGGCGCGCAGCCCGGCGAAACAATTCTGGATTTATGTGCCGCGCCCGGCGGCAAAACCACTTTCATCGCGCAGCTCATGCGCAACGAAGGCAAAATCATCGCCTGCGACATTTCCGAAGAACGGCTGAAATTGATCCGCGAAAATTGCCGGCGACTCGGAATTTCATGCGTCGAACCAATTTTGTTTTCAACCTTCAACCTTCAACCTTCAACCTTCAACCGTATTTTGGTTGACGCCCCCTGTTCCAACACCGGCGTGATGCGACGCCGCGTGGATTTGCGCTGGCGGATTTCGCCGGAGGAAATTTCACGGCTGCACCAGACGCAACTCGATTTGCTCAAGCTCGCCGCGACGAAACTGAAGCCCGGCGGCGTTTTGGTTTACAGCACTTGCAGTTTGGAACCGGAGGAAAATTCCGAAGTTGTAAAAGAATTTTTACGCGAACACGCCGGCTTCAAATTGGAAAGCGAGCGCGAATTGCTGCCGTTTGCGGACAATGTGGACGGCGCGTATGTGGCCCGATTGAAAAAGGGGTAGCACCCGCGTCTCGCGGGTCAAATTCGGCGTCGCGCTGAATTTCATCGGGGAAGGGACGACACGCGTGTTCAGAAGTCGAAAACGAATCGTTCGTCGCAAAATGTTTCCGGCGCGACGCCGGAAACGACAGGCCGGAGGCCTGTGCTGCAATTACAAATTACATCCCCATGATTTGATAACCGGAATCCACATAAATGACTTGCCCGGTAATTGCCGCCGCGCCGTCGCTGGCCAGAAAAACGCCGGTTGCGCCGAGTTCTTCCGGCAAAACGTTTCGTTTGAGCGGCGACTTGGCTTCGTATTGCTTGAGCATGTCGCTGAAACCGGCGATGCCGCGCGCGGCGAGCGTGTTGACCGGGCCGGCGCTGATGCAGTTGACGCGGATTTTTTTCGGGCCGAGATCGTAGGCCAGATAGCGTGTGCTGGCTTCGAGCGCGGCCTTGGCCACGCCCATGACGTTGTAATGCGGCACGACCTTTTCCGCGCCGTAATAACTCATTGCCACGATGCTGCCGCCGCCGGCCATCAGCGGCGCGGCGGCGCGGGCGAGCGCCACGAGCGAATACGCGCTCACGTCGTGCGCCACGCGGAACGCCTCGCGGCTGGTGTTCACAAATTCGCCTTCGAGCGCGTCCTTCGGCGCAAACGCGACGGAATGCAGGAGCAGGTTTAGTTTGCCAAATTCCTCACCGACGGTTTTGAAGACGCCGGCGATTTCTTCATCCTTTGTCACGTCGCATGGCAGGAGCAGGGTGTCGGCGCCAAACGTGCTGGTGAGTTCCGTGACGTTGTCCTTGAGCCGCTCGCCCTGATAGGTGAAGGCGAGCCGGGCGCCCTCGCGCGCCCACGCTTGCGCGATGGCCCACGCGATGGAGCGATGATTGGCTACGCCGAAAACGATCCCGGTCTTTCCGTCAAGCAATGGCATACAATTCGTTATGATGGTGAACAGTCAAACTGTTAAAGCACCAGAGCATAGGAAAAACGCCCTGGCGCTTCAACCTTTAATCATCACGACGCTTAATGCTTGAAATAAAGCTCCTCGGCGTTCCATGAAGCATGGTCAATATCCATCGCGGTCACGCGGATGTTGCCGATGTCCGTGCGCGCAGCGGCATAATAAATCGGCACGACGGTGTAAATTTCCGGCTGCTGCTCGCCAAGGATATCCTGGACCTCGTCGAAGTATTTTTTGCGCTCGTTGTAATCGAGCGTCTTGAGCTGCGCGTCCATCAACTGGTCAATTCGCGCTTCCCAATCAGTGGAAGGCGTTTTCTGGCGCGGAAACCACTGGTGCGTGAAGCCGCTGGATTTGAGAATGTTCATCATCATCGCGGGATCGGGCGGGCCGCCTTCGGAGAGCAGGACGCATTCGAAATTGCAGGTGTTGTCCAGCTTGTCAATCAGCGTGTTGAATTCAATCGGCTGAAAAATAACGTGTATGCTAAGTTTTTCCAAATCTGATGCGATGAGCAGGCACATTTTTTGTCTCATGCCATTGCCGGTGTTGGTGTTCAGGACAAATTCAATTTTATTTCCGTCGGCATCGGTCAGGAAACCGTCGCCGTTGCGCTTTTCGATTCCAATTTCTTTCAGTAATTCCAGCGCTTTGGCGGGGTCATGTGAATATTGCGGGGTATTGGGATTGAACCATTTTTTATTGCCGCGCGTCACAAAACCGTATTCTGGTTCCGAATGGCCGGAATAAACCGTTTTGACGATGGCGTCGCGGTCAATGGCATAAGCAATTGCCTGACGGAATTTCGTGTTGCGAAACCATTTCATTTTTTTCGGGTCAACGAACGGCTTGCCGTTTTTGTCCATGTTCGTGTTTTGATTGAACATCACAAAACCGTCGTCCGCGCCAGGCCCCGGCTCAAGCAATTTGATTTTTCCGTCCGCTTCCGCCGCCTTGAACGTATCGTATTCATCCGGCTTGACGACGTCGTCTATGTCATCTTCGCCGTGCAATATGCGCAGCGACACGGCATTCCAGTCCGGCACGATGCTGTAAATCACGTTGTCCACATACGGCAGGCGCTGGCCGTTGCTGTCCACTTCAAAGAAATAAGGATTGCGCGCGAGCAAAACATATTGCGCCGGCTTGTATTCCTGAATAACGAACGGCCCGCTGCCGACAACATCTTGCGGCTTCCAGTTTATGCCGTAGGCGGAATTGAAAGTGCCGTTCGCCACGAATTTTTCCAAAATGTGTTTGGGCATGATGGGCACGCCCGCGCCAAACGCGTCGAGAAATGGCGCAAAAATCTCCGGCGTCACGACTTGCACGGTCAAATCGTCCACTTTTGTCACCGCGAAATCTTTCCCATCCACGCGCAACGCGTCGGCCACGACCGGATTGATGTTGGTGTTGTAAATCAAATCGTTGCAGGTGAAGACCACGTCGTCCGCGGAGATCGGCTGCCCGTCACTCCAGCGCAAATTTTTTCGCAGATGAAACGTCCATGTTTTGCTGTCCGGCGAATTGGTCCACCAATCGGCGAGGCCTGGGCCGACTTCTTGTGTGTTTGGATCATAGCCCAACAACGAGGCAAAAAGAAAACGATAAATGTCCTGTGATGATTGCTCGTTGCCCGTGATGGGATTGAATGTTTTTGGGTCCACAAATGTGGACATGACCAGACGACCGCCGGGAATTCCCGGATGGCAATCGGCGATCAGTGGCGGATCGGGCAGCGGATAATTCACCCGCGAATTTTTTGTTTCGGAATCATTTCCACAGCCGGAAAAACAAAAAGCCGCCGCAACAAAAATCACAACGACGCAAATCCAATTTTTCATGCGCGACAATCTAGCATCTTATTTTTCCGGCGAAAGTTTCCTTTTCGGTGGAGCGAGACTACTGGCGAGCCGATGCCGATTGTTTGCCAAGTCCGGCTCGCGTGGACGCTCGCCCCACCGATTTTCCTTTTCACTCGCCCATGCATTCCTTTTTTGCCACGCTAGATTGATTTGCGATGTGGCAATTCGTTCTAAAAAGGCTGCTGCACATGATTCCGCTCCTGCTGGGCGTGTCACTGCTCACGTTTTTGCTCATGTCAATGGCGCCGGGCAATTACTTCACCACGCTCCAACAAAACCCGCAGGTTTCGCCGGATACGATTGCAAAACTCAAGGCGCAGTTTCACCTCGATAAGCCATGGTATGTCCAATACTTCTTCTGGCTGAAAAATGTTTCGAGCGGGAATTTCGGCTATTCGATGGCTTATAAAATTCCGGCGACGTCGCTCATTTTCCAGCGGCTGTGGAACACTTTTGTGCTTTCGTTTTTCGCGATGCTCATTGCGTGGGGAATTGCCATTCCGTTGGGAATCTGGGCCGCCGTCAAAAAGGATTCGTGGGTGGACCGCGCCTGCTCGCTGGTTTCGTTCGTGGGTTTGTCCATTTCCGACATTTTGCTGTCGCTGCTCGCGTTGTGGTTCGCGGCTTCCACCGGCTTGTTTCCCATCGGCGGCGCGCAAAGTCCGATGCATGACTTGATGTCACCGCTGCGGCAATTTGGCGATTACGCGTATCACCTCATCCTGCCTGCGCTCGTGCTGGCCGCCGCCGACATGGCCGGCATCATGCGCCAGATGCGCTCGAACCTGCTCGATACTCTCCGCGCCGAATACGTCACCGCCGCGCGCGCCCGCGGCCTCGGCGAAGGATGGGTGATTTACAAGCACGCGCTCCGCAACGCCATCAACCCGCTGCTCACCATCTTCGGCTACTCGCTCGCCGGATTGTTGAGCGGCGCGTTCATCGTGGAAAATATCATGGCCTGGCCCGGCCTCGGGCGGCTGACGATGGAGGCGTTTTTCGCCAAGGATTCCTATCTGGTCGTGGATTGCGTCGTCCTGGCCACGGCGCTGCTCGTCATCGGAAATTTCATCGCCGACATTTTGCTCGCGTGGAGCGATCCAAGAATCCGGTTGAAATAAAATGGAAACCGCCGCGCCCATTTCAATCGCCGAACCGAAGCTGGCGCTTTCGCCGTGGCAGCTTTTCCGGCAACGGCTGTGGCGGCGGAAAATCGCCATGCTCGGCGGCGGCATTTTGATTTTCCTTTACCTCGTCGCGTTGTTCGCCGGTTTCGTCGCGCCGTATGGCTACAACCATCTGGACACCGACAACTCCTTCCACCAGCCAATCTGGCCCCGACTGTCGGGTTTTCATCTGGTCGTGCCGCGTTACGAATCGGCGCCCGGTGATTTTGTCTATCGCGAGGTTCCGAATGACACCAGGCCGCTCCACGTTTTTATACGCGGCGACCAATACAAATTGTTCGGCTTGATCCCGTCTTCAATCCACCTTTTCGGCACGGGCGATCAAAATTATCCGGTTCTTCCTTTCGGCGGCGACCAGTTTGGGCGCGACATTTTTTCGCGGCTGCTTTACGGCTCGCAAATCTCGCTTTCGATTGGCGTCATCGGTATTCTGCTGTCGTTCACTTTCGGCATGATTATTGGCGGCATTTCCGGTTATTTCTCCGGCGCGACGGACACCGTCATCATGCGGCTCTGCGAACTCATCATGTCCATTCCGGCGCTTTACCTCATCATTTCGCTGCGCGCGACATTCCCGCCGGGAATGAGTTCGTCCCAAATTTATGCAATGATTGTCATCATTTTGAGCTGCATCGGCTGGGCGGGCATGGCGCGGGTGATTCGCGGGATGACGCTCTCACTGCGCGAACAGCAATTCATCCTGGCCGCCCGCGCGCTGGGCCAGTCGCATCTTAAAATCATTGTGCGCCACATTTTGCCGAACACGCTGTCGTATGTCATCGTGGCGGCGACGTTGAGCGTGCCGTATTACATCCTCGGCGAAGTCGTGTTGAGCTTCCTCGGCGTCGGCATTCAGGAACCGCAGGCGAGCTGGGGCAACATGCTGACCGCCGCCGAAGACGTTCAATACCTGCAAAATTATCCGTGGCTGCTCGCGCCGAGCGCGGCGATTTTTGTCACCGTTCTCGCTTTCAACTTTCTCGGCGATGGATTAAGAGACGCGGCGGACACGAAGTCGTTATGAACCTGCTCGAAATCAAAAATCTGAAAATGGACTTCGGCAAAGGCGCGGACGCGCTGCGTGCCGTGGACGACGTGTCGTTCACCATCGGCGCGGGCGAAACCGTCTGCCTCGTCGGCGAAAGCGGCTGCGGCAAAACCGTCACCGCGCTATCCATCGCCCGGCTCGTGCCGACGCCACCGGCCAATTACGTCGGCGGAGAAATTTTGCTGAACGGCCAAGACACCTTAAAAATGTCGGCGCGCGAACTGCAACAGATTCGCGGCGGCGTGGTGAGCTACGTTTTTCAAGATCCGGGCGCGTCGTTAAATCCCGTTTTCCGCATCGGCAACCAGATCAAGGAATCGCTCAAACTCCACAAGCCGGAAAAGGCGAACGACGCCGAAGTCATCCGCCTGCTGAAACTCGTCGGTATTCCCGCGCCGGAATCGCGCATCAAAAACTATCCGTTCGAGATGTCCGGCGGAATGCAGCAGCGCGTGATGATTGCCATGGCGCTGGCGAGCGAGCCGAAACTGCTTGTCGCCGACGAGCCGACCACCGCGCTCGACGTGACGATTCAGGCGCAGATTCTGGATTTGTTGAGCGAGCTGAAGCAGCGGCTCGGCATGGCGATTCTGCTCATCACGCACAACCTCGGCATCGTCGGCGACATGGCCGACCGCGTGGCCGTGATGTATGCCGGGCAGATCGTCGAGCTGTCACCCGCGCGCGAACTCCTGCGCCGCCCGCTGCATCCCTACACCCGCGCGCTGATGAATTCCGTGCCGAAACTGCGCGGCGACGCCGACCGCCTCTCGGCCATTCCCGGCAACGTGCCGAGGATTGGAAATTTCCCACCCGGCTGCCGCTTCGCCCCGCGCTGCCCGATGGCGAAGCCGGAATGTTCGGAAAAAATCCCCGACTTGGCCGGGGTCGAGGCCGGACGATGGGTCCGATGTCCGTTTTGGAAATAATTTTAACCGCAGAGGCGCAAAGACGCAGAGAAATGGAAAAATTTCTAATGCACTACGGAACGGATGCACCTGAAAGCCAAGCGTCTATGTCGCTTCTCATCTTCGATGCGTCTGCTGTCGTCTTTTGTATCAACAGTTGGGCTTCAGGACTGTATTCAAGAAGCGTTTTGTTGTTCAGTTCTATATTTACTTTCTCACTTCCGGTCGGAAGGGGAATTAGCCAAAAGTAAGTTTCTGTCCCTGCGGGTGTTTGCCTGTGTGCGGTTGCAGCGAGCAGTGTGTCCGTTTCTTTTATTTGCGCGCTGAATTTTCCATCCACATCTGTGATCGAAATTGGAATCGGTTTCCCCATTTTCTCGTAGGCATTATTTCCGTAATACGCTGGCTGTATTTCCTTTTGCCATTTTTCCCATTCAGCTATGGCCGTTGTTAGGTTTGTTTTGGCATTCTCAAAAAGGGCGGCTGTATTAGTGCCCACATTGTGAGATTCTTGCGCCATTTGAATTTCAAGCCGGTTAAGACTGACAAGCGCATAGTGCCCCACCAAGGATTTGCCATCTTCGTTGAGTTTTTGCTCCGCCGTTTGTCTTTCCGTATCTATAATTTTCTGCGCTTCATTTGTGGCGATGTCAAACGCCACTATTTGAACCATTGGCAGTCTTATTGTTTCTGCTCCTGCCGTCATTATGTAAACAGTTCCGGTGATTTCCCTGTTTTCTGATTTTTGTTCCTGATTATTGGCCGGTTTTTCCTTTTGATTACAGCCCGTTAGAATTAACAACATCAATGCGGCAATACTTATGCACGTCGTTTTTGTTGTTTTCATGTTCAATTTGTGTGAAGGCTAACGGCGAGTTGCATTGCGTCAATTATTTTCTCCGCGTCTCCGCGTCTCGGCGGCAAATTCAGTTTGCCGCATTGACGCCCAACCGCATTGGGCTTAATTTTCCAGCATGAGCACGGTTGCTGAAATCAAGGCTGCGATTGACCGACTCTCGCTGGAGGAGCGTTGCGAGTTGGAGGCATTGCTGCATCCTTTCGAGGACGATGATTGGGACAAGCAAATGAAACGCGATGCCGCCGCCGGCAAGTTCGACAAGCTCCATCGCGAGGCGGAAGCTGAAGCCAAAGCCGGCAAGCTCGTTGACCTTAACACAATTTGCACTTAATTTCCCGCCATGAAAACGCTGCAAGTGGAATTGCCCGACCAAATGGCGCACGAAATCGCCGACGCCGTGGAAGCCGGGAAGTTTGAAAACGCGACGGAGGTCGTGCGCGCGGCGTTGCGCGAATTCATTTCCCATCGCCGGTTTGAATTGATGGAGCGGCAGCAGTTGGATGACATCGCCTGGGCTTTGAATGAAAAGTCCGCCGCGAAATGAAACCCCGCCAGCGCCATCGGCGCGAAAGAAAATAGCCCACCGATTTATCGGTGGGTTTCGATGGCAACGGGAACAAGTCCCGTCAGGGACGGCAGAATGGGGTTTGATTAGCGCGCCTCAACATTTATTCTTTCCGCGCCATGCACACATTCATTTCCTGTCATTTGCATTGCGTTTGGGGCACCAAAGAACGCCAGCACTTGATCACGCCCGCGTTACAGGAACGCCTTTGGCCGTATCTCGGTGGAATTGCCCGCGCCAACAAGATGACCGCCATCGAAATTGGCGGCGTGGAGGATCACATTCATGTTTTGCTGTCGCTGCCTTCAACCCTTTCCATTTCAAAGGCGGTTCAACTATTAAAAGGCAATTCTTCAAAATGGATTCACGAAACTTTTCCCGAACACCAGGCGTTTGAATGGCAGGAAGGCTATGGCGCGTTCAGCATCGGCGTTTCGGGAATTGAAACAACGGTTGATTACATCAAGCGACAGGCGGAACATCATCGCCAGCGGAGTTTCAAAGAGGAACTCATTGATTTTTTGAAGAAACACAACCAATTGTATGACGACACGATGCTTGATTAAATTCTGCCGTCCCTGCGGGACTCGATTTTGTATTGACGGACAACCCACCATTGAAACGGTGGGCTATTGTCTTTCGTCCTGCGGACTTTTAATTGCATGAGCCTGCTCGAAGTCAAAAACTTGAAGGTGCATTTTCCCGTGAAGCACGGGATGTTCAGCCGCGTCCGCGAATTCGTGAAGGCGGTGGACGACGTGAGCTTCAGCATCGCGCCGGGCGAAACGCTCGGGCTCGTCGGCGAAAGCGGCTGCGGCAAGACGACGCTCGGCCGCGCCATCGTCCGGCTCGTCGAGCCGACGGCGGGAGAAATCTCGCTCGACGGCGAGGACATCTTGAAAATGAACGGCGCGGAACTGCGCGCACGGCGGCGCAAGTTCCAGATGATTTTTCAAGACCCTTACGGCTCGCTCAATCCGCGCATGACAGTCGAGCAGATCGTCGGCGAGGCGCTGGACATCCACAAACTGACCGACGGCAAATCCGCGCGGCAGAAGAGGATTTTTGAACTGCTCAAGGACGTCGGCCTCGACCCGGTTTATGCGCAGCGTTATCCGCATGAATTTTCCGGCGGGCAGCGCCAGCGCATCGGCATCGCGCGCGCGCTGGCGGTCGAGCCGGAATTGATCATCTGCGACGAGCCGGTGAGCGCGCTGGACGTTTCGGTGCAGGCGCAGATCATCAACCTGCTCCGCGATTTGCAGCAGCAACGCGGCATCGCATATTTGTTCATCGCACACGACTTGGCGGTGGTCGAACACATCAGCCATCGCGTGCTGGTGATGTATCTTGGCAAGATCGTGGAAACGGCGGACGCGAAAGCCATCATCCGTAACCCGCAACATCCTTACACGCAGGCGCTGATTTCCGCCGTGCCGGAAGTTGATCCTGAAACAAAGCGGAAGCGAATCATTTTGCCGGGCGATGTCCCGTCGCCAATTCATCCGCCGAGTGGCTGTCCGTTTCATCCGCGCTGTCCGATTGCGCAGCTTCCGAAATGCAAAGACGAATTCCCGGAATCACGCGAAGTTCAGAAGAGCCATTGGGCTTCGTGCCATTTTGCCGGGACGAAGATTGAACAGAGCAACCGCGCCGGCAATCGAAACCCCTGAACTTTCGCATGAAGCCCGCGATCAAAGTCAATGCGCGCGGAGCATTCACTTTGATTGAATTGCTCGTGGTCATCGCCATCATCGCAATTCTGGCGGCGATGTTGTTGCCGGCGTTGAGCCGCGCCAAGGAATCGGCCAAGAGAATTTCCTGCGCGAATCAAATTCGTCAATTGGGTTTGTCGCTCATCATGTATCTGGACGACAACGGCGGCAATTATCCGCCGCGGGTCTGGATGACGAACACCTGGCCGTGGCGCTTGCAGGACGGTTTCCAAACCCCCAGCATCCTGTTATGTCCGAGTGACGGCCCCAATCCCGCCACCTTCACCAACAGCCCAATGGCCATTGACCGTTCGCCGCGCAGTTACATCATGAACGGCTGGAACGATTATTTTGAAGCGCTGGGCGATGAAGTCTGGGCGCGTTATGAAGCCGGCGACGGAACCTTGGTGATGCCCCAAACTGCCATCCATTATCCAACGGACACGATTGTCTTCGGCGAGAAAGATTACTACGCGAATGATTATTTCATGGACTATGAAGAATACGACGACCTGCTGCGCCTGGACCAAAGCAAACATTCCACCGGTCCAAAAGGCGCCAACGGCAACGGCGGCGGCGGATCGAACTACGCGTTTGCCGACGGCAGCACGCGTTTTTTGAAATTTGGGAGGGCGTTCGATCCAATTGACCTTTGGGGCGTGACCGACGCGCAGCGCAACTCCCTGATCATTCCGTGAAAACCGTCACGGCCGTTTGAAATCACATTCGCCCCGCTGTCGGCCCGCTTCCATCAACAGAAGACAGTCAACATTTGTCGCCAACGGTTCCGCGCGTGCGCCGGAAACGGATTCCATGCCTGCGAAATTTTGTCCGTAAATAAACGCCTTGACCGGCTGCGAATTCGTCTTGGCGGTGAGATGCCAGAGCGGATGCGCCGCTTTGTTGGTCGTCCATTCAACGAGCGGCACGACCTTGAGGCCCGTCAATTCATAAGGCTGATCCATGCCGAAGGCGACATCCCATCATGGCGGATTTGCGCTCGCATTGGTGTGCCGGGGAACGCGCCGTTCGTGAAGCGTGTAAAGAATCTGGATCTTCGGCGGTCTGGACATGACCGACCAATAGCAAATCAAGGCGCCCAGCGGAACAAGGAGCAGGGCAATTTGAAATGCGATTTTTTTATTCATGAGAAAAACTTGGAGGCATGAATTATATTTTGAGTCCGCCGATTTTCTGCCAATATGAAAATCACATTCCGCTTTGCAGGAACAAAGTTTGACGCAGCGCGTAACCCGGTTCCG
>Ga0224534_1000668_pt1 | contig 20983 bp, 19 predicted proteins | sample 714E12024metaG_FD_172012 | JGI IMG/M metagenome (GOLD analysis project Ga0224534, IMG submission 172012) | Peat soil microbial communities from Stordalen Mire, Sweden - 717 E1 20-24 | ecosystem: Environmental > Terrestrial > Soil > Wetlands > Peat | place: Sweden: Norrbotten County, Stordalen... | reverse complement strand
TCCTCCTTGACGCCGCTCGCTCTCAGGTGCGGCCCGCAACAACCCAAGGCGATCGCCTGGTCGTAGGAGAGAACGCCCTTGCCGACCGTCCTGGCCTTGACGGTGTAGTCGTTGACCAGCACGTTGTTGAGGGCCTCCGCCTCCTTGCGGACATCCTTCAGAACCTCGATGCAGTGCTTCTTCTGATCGTCGTCGATATCCCGGCGCACCCCGCCGACGACGGCGACGGATTGGGTGACGCGGTGCCCGGCGGTCATCTCCAGGATGTCGAGCACCTTCTCCCGGATGCGCCAGTACTGCATGAACATGCTCTCAAAACCAAGAGCATCGACCGCTAACCCCAGCCACAGCAGGTGGCTGTGCGTTCTGCTCATCTCAGCCCAGATGGTGCGCAGATACTTGGCGCGCGGTGGGATCTCCAGCGGCCACAGCTTCTCTACCACGTCGCAGTAGGTCATGCCGTGGATGGCGCTGCAGATGCCGCAGATGCGCTCGCAGAGGTAGATGTTCTTGGGGTACTCGTTCAGTTCGCACGCCTTTTCAATGCCCCGGTGTCCGTAGCCGATAGCCGGCAGGACGTCTACGACCTTCTCGTCCTCCAGCGTCAACTTCAACTGGATCGGTTCCGGGAGCACCGGGTGTTGCGGGCCAAATGGCGTTATCGTACGCGGTGCCATTTATTTGCCCCCCTTCTGCGCGGCAGCCTTCTGATCCTCGGACTTCAACATCGGCAGCACAGGGCTGTCCTGCGCCAGCATCATGTGGCCGCCGAAATCGATGGCAAGATCCTTCACTTTCAGTCCAAACAGCTCTTTCATCTCGTTCTCGATCAGCACGGCGGTCAGGTAGATGCCGGTCATGCTGGGCACTTCCTCGCCCTTGCCGACCACAAACCGCAGGGCCGACATATCCATCCCGGGGCTGGCGTTGAAGTAGTAGGTAACCTCCAGCTTATCGCCCAGGTCGTTGCAGGAACCAGTCACGAACTTTGCCTTGGAGTCGGCGTACTTCTTCACTTCTGCAAGCAGTTGGTCTTTGCTGATCTCTTTCAGCTTGTCGATCATAATGCCACCCCCTGCAGTTTGGCCAACTTCTGCAGCGCCATCACAACCCCGTCGATGATCGCCTCGGGGCGGGCTGCACAGCCAGGTACATAGACGTCTACCGGGACTACCTTGTCCACACCGCCGAGTACGTTGTAGCAGTTGTGGAAGACCCCGCCCGAGATGGAGCAGGTGCCTACCGCGATCACCATCTTGGGGTCCGCAATCTGATCGTACAGGTTCTTCAGCACCCTGGCGGTCCTTCTGTTCACCGGCCCGGTGACGACGAGCACGTCAGTATGCTTCGGATTGCCCATGTTGACGATGCCGAAGCGTTCTATGTCGTAAAGGGGGGTTAGGCTGGCCAGCACTTCGATGTCGCAGCCGTTGCAGGAACTGTTGTCAAAGTGCATGATCCATGGCGATTTCAATCGCGAAGTTGCAATGATCCCCATCTAAGACACCCCCTTAAAAGCAGCAAATACCCAGAACCAGATCAGGTTCAGGATGCACAGTGTTACGCCCACCGACCAGACGAACCGCACCATCCAGCCCACGGTCATACGGGCGGTGATGTTGTCGACGAACAACTCCAGAACGTAGGCCGCCAGGGCGATGATGATGCCCACCCAGAGCGGGTTGGCCACGAAGAGGGATACGATACCGAGCACCAGCACGATCTCGTACCACTCAGTGAGCTCGATCAGGGCGTAGTAGGGGCCTGAGTACTCGGTCATGATCCCCTTGACCAGTTCTTGGTGAGCATGGTGCGAGGTCGACAGGTCGAACGGGGACTTGCGGAGCTTGATGGTCAGGATCACCAGCAGGGCGATGAAGATCGGCCACAGACGGGATATCAGCGGTGTCGGGCTGGCGTAGATCTGGCTGATCAGGAAGCTGCCGTTCTGAGCGTAAACACCGAGCGCCAGGAACAGCAGCACCGGCTCGTAGGCCAGCATCTGCATCAGCTCGCGGTTCGCTCCGAGGTGGCTGTAAGGCGACCGGGAACTGAAACCACCGAGGGCGAAGCACACGCCGGCGAAGCCGAGGATGAACATCATCAGCAGGATGTCGAGCCTCAGCACCAGGAACAGCAGGGCGGTGATCATCAACACCAGGTAGGCGTAGATCCACATCAACTGCAGCCTGCTGGCGGCGATCTTGGACTTGCCGAGCAGCTTGAAGAAGTCGTAGAACGGCTGAAGAATCGGGGGGCCGAAGCGTCCCTGCAACCGCGCCGTGATCCTCCGGTCAATCCCGGCCAGGAAGCCACCGATGAACGGGGCTACGATCACCGTAACGATGGCGATAATCCATGCATTCATTATAGAGCACCTCCTATCGCCAGGAGCGCCACAGCGAACATAATCACCATCAGGACGATGGACAGCGTGTAGGTCCACGGATTCAAGGCCGCTTCACCCAGGACGCCCTGGAAGTAGTAGCCGCCGAGTTGCACCTTCGTCTTGACATCGGCAGTGGAATACCACTCGTCGGTATCCGTCCCGCCGGCCTGCTCGCCGCACATGTACACCGGACGAAGTTCACCCGGCTTGATGGCGACAAAGATGAACGGGATCAGCACGGCAATGGCGAACACTATGAACAACGGCCAGACCGGATAGTTTCCTACCGCAAAGTTCGCCGTCGAGGAGACAGCAGAAACGCCGTTGACAGTAAGACCCCATCCCTGGACGGCCAAAGCCTGCCCGGAGGAGATCACGTCGGCCACGGCATTCTGGACTAATCCCGTGTAGACAGAGGCCACGCCGATACCCACACCGAAGATGCCCAGCACGAGCAACCACAGCGGCACGGTGTAGCTGAGCGACAGGCTCTCGATCTTGCTGCCCAGCTTCGGCAATACCTGCAACAGGCGCCCGAGCCACTTCGCCCAGAAGACGATGCCAGCGGCGCTGGCGATCACAAACAGCCATGCGGCCAGCGGAATCACGGAGGCGGACTCCAGGGCCATCCACTTGCCCAGCAGCATGCCGAACGGCGGTAGGAACATGGACAGCATGCCGATGGCGGTGATGGTGGTGATCATCGGCGCCTTGGCCGCCAGGCCCTCCATGTCCTCGATCTCCCGGCTCCAGATGACGTGCTCGATGGTGCCGGCGCAGAGGAACATGAGGCCCTTAGAGACAGCGTGGAAGATGATCAACAGGATCGCCGCCGTGATGGCCAGCGGGGTGTTGATCCCGGCGCAGGCGATGATCAGGCCGAGGTTGGCGATGGTCGAGTAGGCCAGCACCCGCTTGCCCGTGGTCTGGCTGATCGCCAGCCCGGAGGCAGCCATGAAGGTGAAGGCGCCCACCAGCGCAATCATAACCGACAGCCTCGTTCCGGCAAAGGCCGGGGCCAGGCGGAGCACCAGGTAGACACCGGCTTTGACCATGGTGCTGGAATGGAGCAGGGCGGAGACCGGAGTCGGCGCCACCATCGCTCCCAGCAGCCAGGACTGGAACGGCAGTTGGGCAGCCTTGATCATAGCGGTGAAACACATCAGAGCCACCGGCAGCAACAGCACGGCAGAAGCGACGCCGCCGGAGAGGATGCCGTTGAGGGACATCGGAACATCCTTTGCAAACAGGATGATCATGGCAATGATCAGGGCAGTGCCGCCGATAGAGTTCATCCACAGCGCCCTTGCCGCATTGCCGATCGCTTCCTTGGTCAGGTCATGAGCGATCAACTGGAAGCAGATCAGCGTGGTCAATTCCCAGAAGAAGTACAGGTAGATCAGGTTATTGGCGAAGACGAGTCCGTTCATGGCGCCCAGGAACAGCACCAGCCAGAAGAGGAAGCGGGACTGCCGCGACTTCTCCAGGTGCTGATGGTGCTCATGGTCGTACATGTAACGAATGGCGAAGACACAGATCAACGAACCGACGATGGAGATCACCAAGGTCATCACGATCGCCAGGTGGTCGACCACGAAGGTCGGGTTGACATTCGCCAGAGCAGCGCTGCCGCCCATCCCGAACTCAAGCCACGCCAGCGGAATGATCTGGGTCAGGGCAAAAATCAGGACGAGCCAGTTCTTGAGCGAAATACCGACGTAGATGTAGAACAGCAGGATCAGATAATCGAGTACCGTGACTACCATGTTCCACATCTGAGCGTTTGCCGGCGAGAACGTGTCTTTGCCATGCAACAGGAACAGGATGCTGTTGACGATCAGTGCGATTGCCGCCAGGATGACGATCACGCCTCTTACATGGTATTGGCGGATGATGTAGACCAGGACGGCCGCCACTACCGGAAGCAGAATCGCTACTGCCATCATCCAGTTGTAAGGCAGCATGTATTCTTCCCTCCCTTAAAACCTTTAATCTTTACTACCCACTCACAAAACCTACGCTCACGCTTACCCCTTTAACACACTTATGCTTGTCTCTAACGGTCCACCTCCTCATATGCCCTGTCCACCCCTACTGCAGCAGGGAGCAGCAAAAAACACAACAAATAAACTCCTTGTAACAATTCTATTTCTGTTTTTTTTGCAAAATTCCTTCACTGGGCACGAAAAAAATCTCCCGCCTTTCAAAGACGGGAACCCTCGTTGCTAACATAATCCTTGATCCGGTCTAACCTTCTCCACACTAACCCCTGACCACAAAGTTCACCAGCTTGCCCGGGACACAGACAGCGCGCACCAATTCCTTACCCCGTAGCAGATCCTGGACGCGTTGCTGGGCCAGGACTGCCTGCTCCATCTCCACCTGACCGATCCCCGCCGGAACATTCAGGTGGTCGCGCACCCGCCCGTTTACCTGCACCACGATCTCGATCTCGTCTACCAACAGAGCCGCCGGATCGTGCTCCGGCCACCGCTGCTGGTGTATGCTCCCAGCCTCGCCCAACATTTCCCACAGTTCCTCTGCCAGGTGCGGGGTAAACGGAGCCAGCAGCATGGCCAGGCTGACCAGGCTCTCCCGAAGTACTGGAGTGCTGAGTGATGAGTGCTGAGTGCTGAGATCCCCCGGAGTGATGAGTGATGAGTGATGAGTGATGAGATCCTGGTTGGCGGGTGCCCGCCCTGGCGGGCGCGCTCCGCCAATGCCTTCCTGTTCTCCTGACTCCTGACTCCTGACTCCTGACTCCTGGTAGTGGTAAATAGCGTTGACCAGTTCCATGATGGCGCTCACCGCCGTGTTGAAGTTGAAGCGGATGCTGACATCCTCGGTCACCTTCAAGATGGTGCGGTGGGTCGCATAGCGGAGCTGGCGCTCCGCTTCAGTCATCGGACTTCGGACGTCGGACGTCGGATTCTGGTCAGCTTTGGCCTCGCCAATGCCATCTTTTCCTGACGACTGACGACTGACGACTGACGACTGATACAGGCGCCAGACCCGGTTGATAAACCGGTAGGCCCCCTCCACCCCCTGGTCGCTCCAGTCCAGGTCGCGCTCTGGGGGGGCGGCAAACAGGATGAACAGCCGGGCGGTATCGGCCCCGTAATGCTCGATGATCTCCTCGGGGCTGACCACGTTGCCCTTGGACTTGGACATCTTCGCCCCATCCTTGAGCACCATCCCCTGGGTCAGCAGGTTGGTGAAGGGCTCGTCGACCGGCGCCAGCCCCAGGTCGCAGAGTACCTTCATGAAGAAGCGGGAGTAAAGCAGGTGCAGGATGGCGTGCTCGACCCCGCCGATATACTGATCCACCGGCATCCAGTAGTCCACCTTGTCCCTAGCGAAGGCGTGTTCCCCGTCCCTCGGGTCGCAGTAGCGCAAATAGTACCACGACGAACAGACGAAAGTGTCCATGGTGTCGGTCTCCCGCCGGGCAGGTCCCCCGCACTGCGGGCACCTGGTGTTCAGGAAGTCCTTGGCCTTCAACAGCGGCGACTCCCCGGTGGGCTCGAAAGCCACGTCCAGCGGCAACAATACCGGCAGGTCGGCCTCCGGCACCGGCACGATGCCGCACTTGTCACAGTAGACGATCGGTATCGGAGCGCCCCAGTAGCGCTGCCTGGAGATCAGCCAGTCCCGCAGCCGGTAGTTGACCTGCTCCCGGCCTTTGCCCCGCTCAGCCAGCAACTGGATGATCCGCAGTTTGGCCACCTCGCTGTCGATCCCGTCGAACTCCCCGGAGGCCGTCATCAGCCCCGGTTCGGAATAGGCCTCGACCATCGTGGCCGCATCCAGGTCCTGCCCCAGGGGCTGGATCACTACCCGCACCGGCAGCCGGTATTTGCGGGCAAATTCCAGGTCGCGCTGGTCGTGGGCCGGCACGCCCATCACGGCGCCCGTCCCGTACTCCGGCAGCACGTAGTTGGCCACCCAGATGGGGAGCCGTTCCCCGGTCAGGGGATGGACGGCGTGCGCCCCGGTAAAGACCCCCACCTTCTCAGCCTCGTTGGAGGTCCTGTCGATCTCGCTCTGGACCCGCACCCGGTTGACGAAGGAGCGCAGGTCGTCATTGCCGGCCTGCTCCAGCAGCCGCCCCACAAAAGGGTGCTCCGGAGCCAGTACCATGTAGGTGACCCCGTATATAGTGTCCGGGCGGGTGGTAAAGACCGGGAGCGGTGTTCCATCCCCGGCCACAAACTGCACCTCGGCCCCGGTGCTCTTCCCGATCCAGTTCTCCTGCATGATGCGGACCTTTTCCGGCCAGCCCTGCAGTTTGTCCAAATCTGTTAAAAGGCGTTCGGCATAGGCGGTGATCCGGAAAAACCACTGATTCAGGCTCTTCTTGGTGACCTCCGTGTCGCAGCGCTCACACCGTCCGTCCACCACCTGCTCGTTGGCCAGCACCGTGGCGCAGGCGGGGCACCAGTTCACCGCAGCCTGCTTCCGGTAGGCCAGCCCCCGGTGGTAGAGCTGCAGAAACAGCCACTCGGTCCAACGGTAATAGCCCGGGTGGCAGGCAGCCACCTCCCGCGACCAGTCGTAGCTGACGCCCATGCTCTTCAACTGGCGCCGCATGTTATTGATGTTATCCCTGGTCCACCGGGAGGGATGGATACCATGCTTGATGGCGGCGTTCTCCGCCGGCAGGCCGAAGGCATCCCAGCCCATGGGGTGCAGCACGGCAAAGCCGCGCATCCTGTGATAGCGTGCCACCACGTCCCCGATGGCATAGTTGCGCACATGCCCCATGTGCAGGTTGCCCGAAGGGTAGGGAAACATCTCCAGGCAGTAGTACTTCCGCCGGTTAGGGTCCTCCCCCACCCGGTAGGCGTCGTCACGCTCCCAGCGCTCCTGCCACTTCTTTTCAGTCAGCCGGAAATTATATCTGCTCTCCACGACTTACCCCCCAATTAAAAACCCCCGTCCTTGCAAAGGGACGGGAGTTATATTTTCCCGCGGTACCACCCGATTTGGCAAATTATTGGTGGAGCTGGTGGGAGTCGAACCCACGACCTCTTCCATGCCAAGGAAGCGCGCTCCCACTGCGCTACAGCCCCACATGACTGCCCACTCCAATTCAATTAAGCGAGTAGCTACAACTTTATCTCAAAGCCAGGGTTAATTATATTGAATTGGTCCGCCCCTGTCAACAAGATATTAGAGGTATATAACCATCATGGCTCCCGGCTCACAATTTTGGCGTCTCCCCAGAGGTGTTCGAGGTCATAAAACCGCCGCGCCTCCTCGTTGAAGATGTGGACCACCACGTCGCCACCGTCCAAAAGCACCCAGCCGGATTCCGGCGTCCCCTGCCGGCGCAGGTACGGCATCCCGGCCTGGTCCAGTTCCTCCTGAACAGCCCGGGCAATCGCCGTGATCTGGGGTATATTGCGTCCGCTGCAGATCACGAAGTAGTCTGCCACCGGAAATACCCCGGTCACGTCCAGTACCCGGACATCAACAGCATTCTTGGCAGCAACCGCATCGCCCGCACGTAAGGCCAGTTCCCGGCCCTCTGACAAACAAACTCCCCCTCCCTTTCTAGAAGTCCGGGCGCAACCCGGATGCTCCTAACCTCTAGCCTCGAACCTCGAGGATGCTTGCTCACCAAGAAAATAATTCCACGCCGCAACCGTCTGCGGGTGGATCACCTTGCTCCTCTTCAACAGATAGCGAATCGAAAAAGCCAGGGAGATCAACATGGCCTGATCCAGGTCGCCCTGCACGGCAAGGCGCAGTTTCCCGACTATCGGGCAGGTCCGGCCTGCAGCAATCAGGTCTGCCAGGTAAATGATCCTGGCCAGCCGGTCCATTCCCGGAGCCCCCACTGTATGCACCACGATTGCCCGCAGCACGCTCCTGTTCTCAACCCCCAGCTCTGACCGGACAAGCCAAGCGCCTACAGGCCCATGTAAAAGCACCGGAACCCGGCGTTCGATCTCATGCTCGATCAGTCCATTGGACCCAGCAATCCGGAGCAATTCGTCCGCGGACAGATCGCGGGCGTAATCGTGCAGCAACCCGGCCATCTCCGCATCCTGAATGGAGACACCGTGCATCCCGGCGATCTCCATAGCACTTTCAGCCACTGCCAGGGTATGCTCATACCGTTCCGGTGTCATGCGCCTTTTGGCAGCGGCTGCATATTTAGACTCTACGATGTTCATCGTCCTCCAAAGGTTACTGGCGCGGCTTGGCTTCGTTGACCGTCAGGATCCGGCCCTCAAAATCGACGCCGTTGAGGGCATCGACGATCTTCTGGGCATCCTCGTCGTTCACCTCGACGAAACCGAAGCCCCGTGACCGCCCGGTTTCCCGGTCAACGATGATTCTGCTGTTGACCACGCTGCCGTAATTGCCGAAAAAGTTGTTCAACCCATCAGCGTCCGTACGCCACGGCAGATTGCCGACATACAATGTGCGTGTCAAATCCCTTTCACCTCTGTTATTTATAGATCTTTGCCCCTGAAAACCTACCCCCTCGTGGGGTAGGATGAAAGGGCGCGTAAGGCCTTGGCTTGGCAAGGCTGCTCCCGATGAAGCGAGAAGCCTCTAGGCTCGTCCTGGGGGAGGTTCACTTCAAGTGTAGTATGCGGTGGCATAGAATTGGATATACCTCCGCCCCCACCACTTGGCCGACCCGCCTTCGCTGGGTACCCCGTCGTGGGCCATTGGTCGTTGGATGCAATCACCGTTTTTCCACCTACCACCCACCACTAACCACTATAAAGCCTGTTCTTTATTATATAAGCCTCGACAGCTTCGGGTACCAGGTACTTGATGGAGGCGCCCCTCCGGACACGCTCCCTGATGTCGCTTGAGGAGATGCTTGGCGCTGGGATCTCCAGGATGGAGACCGACCCAGAGAAATATTCACCCAGCAAGGCGTTGAGTTGGCGGAGGTCATAGCCTGGCCGGGTGGCGGCAATGAACCGGCACATGGCCAACAACTCCTCAGGCTGCTTCCACTCAATGATCTCCAGGATAGCATCCGCCCCGGTGACAAAAAACAGCTCCGTACCATCGCCGTACAATTGGCGGAAGGCTCGCACCGTATCCACCGTATAGGAGTGTCCACCCCGCTCGTACTCCATCCGGGAGACTTCAAAAAACGGGTTGGTGGCGGTGGCCAGCACCGCCATCTGGTACCGGCTCCAGAAATCCGATACCGTGCCCGCCGTTTTATGGGGTGGATGCCCCGACGGCACAAAAACGACCTCCTGCAGACCATACCACTCCCTGGCCGCCTCTGCTGTCACCAGGTGCCCATAATGTACTGGGTCGAATGTCCCGCCCATGATCCCGACGCGTTGCCCGCTCATCTACCTGCACTCCGCCCTTATCATAATACTGGTTTCGACAATATGATATTTCCATCAGCGCCAATGCTGCCGCATTTCTTAGCATATACAGGGCATGGGAAAACAATCCTTCTCTTGATTCCAACCGTTTAATTCTGATCTTTGATGAAAAATTCCTGCCATAAGATTACCGATTCTTCCTTGTCTATTAGTTTCGAATTTGCCCGTCGCCGAAGATGATGTACTTGATGGAGGTCATCTCCTCCATGCCCATGGGGCCCCGGGCATGCATCTTCTGTGTGCTGATGCCGATTTCCGCCCCGAACCCGAACTGGTAGCCGTCAGTAAAGCGGGTTGAGGCATTAACAAACACCGCCGCCGCGTCCACCTGCTGGAGAAAGGTTCTGGCCTTGGCGTAACTGCTGGTGATAATCGCCTCGGAGTGCTTGGTGCCATAGGTGTTGATGTGCTGGATCGCCTCCTCCAACCCATCTACCACCTTGACCGCCAGCACCAGGTCGAGATACTCGGTCTTCCAGTCCTCTTCAACGGCCGGAATTACGTCTGGCAGGATCTCCTGAGTCCTGGGGCATCCCCGCAGTTCCACACCTTTGGCCCGCAGGGCCGCAGCCGCCGCCGGCAGGAAGACCGGAGCCACCTTGGCATGCACCAGCAAGGTCTCCATGGCATTACAGACGCTTGGGCGCTGGGTCTTGGCGTTGACTACGATCTTTTCCGCCATGGCTAGATCTGCGTCCTCTTCCACATAAGTATGACAGTTGCCAACCCCGGTCTCCAGCACCGGCACCGTAGCATTCTGCACCACGGTCCGGATCAGCCCGGCGCCACCCCTGGGAATCAGCACGTCGATGAATTCATTCATCGTCAGCATGATGTTGACCGCTTCCCGGTCGGTAGTATTCACCAGTTGGATTGTCCCGGGCGGCAATCCGGAGCCGGTGGCCGCGCCGCTGATCACCTGGGCGATCGCCTGGTTGGAGTTGAAAGCCTCGGAACCGCCCCTAAGGATCACGGCGTTCCCCGCCTTCAGGCAGAGGCCTGCAGCATCAACCGTGACGTTCGGGCGGGCCTCGTAGATAATACCGATCACACCGAGGGGTACCCGCATCTTGCCGATCTGCAACCCGTTTGGCCGCGTCCACATCCGGAGCACCTCACCGACTGGGTCCGGCAGCGCCACCAGAGCACGCAGCCCCTTCGCCATCTCTGAAACCCGGTCCGGAGTCAGAAGCAGCCGATCCAGCAGCACCCCGCTCAGGCCATTTTTCCGGGCGGCATCCATATCATCCTGGTTGGCCTCCAGGATCATGTCGGATCGCTCCTCCAGGCTCCTGGCCATCGCCTGCAGGGCGTCGTCCTTGACTCTGGTCGACACTCCGGCCAGCTTAAAAGACGCTTCCTTGGCCCTGGCACCCATCTGCCGCAGTTCTTCCGCCAGCATTTTATTGCCCCCTCAACTTGGTCTTTGGCTTTTAGTCGTTGGTGTTGGATACACTCAATAAAATTATATCACTTGCTCTCCGGCCATCACAGCAAGGTTGTCGCGGTGGATCACCTCGTCATAGTCGTGATAACCGATGATTGCTTTGATTTCCGCGCTTTTATGGCCTCTGATGAGGTTGATCGCCCAGGAGGAATAATTGCTGATGCCCCGGCCCAGTTCGCGCCCATCCTGATCGGCCACTCCGACCACGGTCCCGGCGGCGAACTCCCCCTCCACCCCGAGGATACCGCTGGGCAGCAAACTCTTTCCCTTATTCAAGATAGCACCGGCGGCGCCCTGGTCGACGTAGATCCAGCCCTGGACCGGAGAACTGAAGGCGATCCAGTGCTTGCGCGACTGCATCCTGCCAACGCCCGGCATAAACAGAGTGCCCACCGCCTCCCCGTTCACCACCCGCTGGATAGTGCCCGCCTTCAGGCCACTGGCGATCACCAGGGGAATCCCAGCCGTCATGGTAATCCGGGCTGCCTGAATTTTGGTCTCCATGCCGCCGGTAGCCAGGGTGGAGCCGCGGCCTCCTGCCAGGGCCTCGATCTCCGGAGTGATCTCGGCAATTTCCGGGATCAACTCCCCGGCCCTGCCGGGACTGGGAATCTGCTTGTAAAAGCCGTCCTGATCGGTCAGCAGGATTACCAGGTCGGCGTCCACCAGGCAGGCCACGTGGGCGGCCAGGTTATCGTTATCTCCAAACCGGATCTCTTCCACGGCCACCGTATCGTTTTCGTTGACCACCGGGACCACGCCCTGGCTGAGCAAGGCCTCGAAAGTGTAGCTGGCGTTCAGGTAACGCTCCCGGTCCATGATATCGTATCTGGTTAGCAGCACCTGGGCCACGATCAGGCCACGGGGCGAGAACAGGCGCTCATATTGCTGCATCAGCACGCACTGGCCGACGGCTGCCGCCGCCTGCTTCTCCGGAATGGTACGCGGCCTTCTGGCCAGCCCCAACCGCCCGACGCCGGCCCCGATCGCCCCGGAACTCACCAGCACCAACTGCCGCTCCTGCTTCAACAGGGCCAGGTCTGAGACCAGGCTTTCCATCCGGCTCTGGTTGAACTGCCCCCGGGCGCCACAGAGAAGCCCCGTCCCCAGTTTCACCACCACCCGGCGGGCCTGGGACAAGGGGACGCGGTTGTTGACCGGTTCCTGTTTCATACTATAAGTCACTCCACTCGAACTCGAACTCCCCGATCTTTACAACGTCACCCTGTTTGATGCCTCTCGATTGCAGAGCATCATCCAGGCCGATGCGCTTCAGGGTATGATGCAGGTAGCGCAGGGCAGAGGGATTGTTGGAGTCGAACCTGGCCACCAGGCGCTCCACTCCCTTGCCGGAGACCTGCCAGCCGCCGTCGGTCTCGACGACGGTGAAACCGCGCTGCGCCCAAAGGGCACCCGGCGCCCGCTCGGGCTCGGCCCTGATCACCAACACGTCCTGGTCCTCCTGAGCTTGCGGCGCGCCCAGAGAGCGCCCGGGTCGCTGCTCATCCAGCAGGCGGCCGATACCAAGCAGCAGTTGGTCGACCCCTTCGCCGGTGGCGGCGGAGATCGGGTAGACCTGCACATCCGGAAAATCCTGGCGCAACAGCGGGAGATTCTCGCGGGCCTGGGGCAGATCGATCTTGTTGGCGGCGATCACCTGCGGCCGACCGGCCAATTCCGGGTTGTAGACCTGCAACTCCTGGTTGATCACCCGGACGTCCTCCCGGGGATCGCGGCCCTCGGTGCCGGCCGCGTCTACCACGTGCACCAGCACCCTGGTACGCTCCGTGTGCCGCAAGAAACGATGGCCTAGACCGGTGCCGGTGTGGGCGCCCTCCACCAGGCCGGGCAGGTCGGCCACCACGAAGCTGCGGTCCTCGCCGATGCGCACCATGCCCAGATTAGGCTCCAGGGTGGTGAAGGGGTAGGAGGCAACCTTCGGTCGGGCTGCGGAGATACGACGCAACAGGCTCGATTTGCCGGCGTTGGGGAACCCGACCAGTCCCGCGTCCGCCAGCAGCTTCAGTTCCAGCTCCAGGATGCGCTCCGCTCCGGGGTCTCCCCGCTCTGCAAAGTGAGGCGCCTGCTCCTTGGAGGTGGTGAAATGAGTGTTGCCACGACCTCCCCGGCCGCCCCTGGCCGCCACCACCTGCTGGCCGGGCCTGGTCAGGTCGGCCAGGGTATCGCCCTCTTCCTCCCTGACCACCGTGCCCGGAGGAACCCGCAGCAGCAGGTCTTCCCCGTTTTTCCCATGCTGGTTCTTGCCCCGTCCGTGCTCACCCTGCCCGGCCCGGTAGTGCTTCTGGTATTGGTAATCGACCAGAGTGCTCAGATTGGGATCGACTACCAGCGCCACGTTGCCGCCCCGGCCGCCGTCGCCGCCGTCTGGTCCGCCGTTGGGAATGAATTTCTCACGCCTGAAAGAGGCTGACCCGTTGCCGCCGTCGCCTGCTTTCACAAAGATCTTGACGTAATCGTAGAACATACATCAGCACCACCTTATGAAAAAGCTTCCCCCGGAATTGGGAGAAGCCATACTGCCGGTTTGATCCACTATGCTTGCGCCGCTTCCGAAGTGATGCTGACCTCTTTGCGGTCCTTGCCCTTGGTCTCAAACTGCACGTATCCATCCGCCAGGGCGAACAGAGTATCATCCCGTCCCCGCCCGACGTTCCAGCCGGGGTGGATGTGGGTTCCCCGCTGGCGTACGATAATGCTGCCAGCGTTCACAAACTGTCCGCCGTACCTCTTGACGCCCAGCCGCTTGCCTGCACTGTCACGGCCGTTCCTGGAACTGCCGACTCCTTTTTTATGAGCCATGATGTCGCCTCCCGAAAATTGTCCCGTTATTCTCCAGCCAGTTTTTTGGTTTATTCTGCCGCTTCCGCTAAATCTTCCGGTTCTCCCGCCGGCACCGTCCCGGTACCTGCGCTGTTATCCACCTGCTCGACGCTGAAGCCTGGGCAGGTGATCCCTTGCACCCTGATCTCCGTGAAAAACTGGCGGTGGCCATTCTTGCGCCGGTAGTTCTTCTTCGCCTTGTACTTGAAGACGATGATCTTCTTGGCCTTGCCCTGCTGGAGTACCTGGGCTATGACCTGGGCTCCCTCGATATAGGGAGTGCCGATGAGCGTCTGGGCATCGTCACCTACAGTCAGGATACGATCAAGTGTAACCTGATCGCCCTTGGCCGCCTCAAGCTTTTCCACCCTCAGGACACCGCCCGGTTGCACCTTATGCTGCTTGCCCCCTGTTTCCAAAACCGCGAACAAACCTTTTCCCCCTTCCGCCAGAGCTGGTGGCTTTTTAGTGCACTTGAAAACCCGCCCCGCGCGCATCTTCCTGTAGCTAAGCTACAATGGCAATTCTAGCATCGGCAGCAATCGCTGTCAAGCAATGTGAAAGCAATCCGGTAAGGCAAGTACCATAGCGAGCATGGCTCTCATGCTGGGAGGATAGGAAAGATATGATTCTTACAGACAAATTAAGCGACATGGAAATAATCCCGCCATATATCGTGGCTCAAGTTCACTCTGCATCTGGCAGGCTGATGATGCGGGCCTTGGCGTAGGTACGGAAGACTTTGGCGATCTCCACGTATGCCGGCTTACCCACCTGGACACCGCCATCCTCCACATCGATCACGAAACCCTGGACCCGGCCGATGCCATTGGCCGGGTGCGAGCTGTGGGCCTCTTCAATCTTCACCTTCAGGATCTGGCCAGGATGCACCGGGGCCGACAGGTTGGCGATCTCCTCCTGGCTGTAAAGAGGGCGCATCTGCACATCCTCCAGATGGGCAGCCTCGCTCCCCTTGACGATAATCTGCTTCCCGATCTCCTGCTCCAGGGACCGGAGGTGGCTCCCCCCGCCACCGATCAGGAAGGCGGCCACGCCCGGGTTGACTTCCACCATAACTGCCGGGGCAGTATTGGTACGGGCGAACTCCCGCAGATCCTGACAGGTTTTCAGGCCTACAGTCTCTTCCGACAGCACCCGTCCCTTGCCCTCGCAGTAAGGACACAGCCTTTCCAGCAGGCTGCTCAGGCTGGGCCTCACCTTCTTGCGCGTCATCTCCACCAGGCCGAGGTGGGTCAAACCTAGGACATAGGTTCTGGTCTTATCCCGCTTCAGATCCTCGTCCAGGCGCCTGAGAACCTCAGCCCGGTGTTCCAGGACTTCCATATCGATGAAATCGACGATAATGATGCCACCCAGGTTCCGCAGCCGCACCTGGCGGACGATCTCCGGGATCGCCTCCAGGTTGGTACGAAACACCGTGTCGGCGAAATTCTTACTCCCCGTGTATTTCCCGGTGTTGACGTCAATCACCGTCAGGGCTTCAGTTTCGTCGATCACCAGGTAGCCCCCGCTGCGCAGCCATACCTTGGGCCGTAGCGCCCGGGTCACTTCCTGATCGATTCCGTAATCCTCCCAGAGGTCGGACTCCACCAATTGTACTTTCCGGCCAAAGCTGTGAGCGTCGGAACCAAGCAGTTCCAGGATCCTGTCATAGGTCTCCGGTTCGTTGACCACCAGGCGGTCGATCTCTTCCCCCACCAGGTCCCGCAACACCCAGGAGACCAACTCCAGGTCCTGGTACAGCATGGCCGGAGCAGAGTACTGGCCCGATTTCTCCTTGGTCCGTTTCCATAACTCATTGAGGGCGGCCACATCCTCCGCCAACTCATCCCGGCTGACTCCCTCGGCCACTGTACGCACGATCAGGCCGCTGCCGGAAATGCGTACCTCTTCGGCCAGGTTTTTCAGGCGCTCACGCTCGCGCTCCTGGGTAATGCGGCGGGAGACGCCGATGCAGGCCAGATCCGGCAACAGTACCACGTACCGGCCAGGCAGGGTGAGTTGGGTTGTTACCCGGGCCCCCTTGGTGCCGAAGGGCTCCTTGACCACCTGGACCAGGATCTCCTCCCCCTCACGGAGCATGTTCTGGATCGGGAGGTTCTCGCGCTTGCCAGGCGCCGTATGCACATCTTCGACATATAGAAAGGCGTTGCGCTCCAGGCCAATGTTCACGAAGGCCGCCTGCATGCCCGGCAGGACGTTCTCGATCCGTCCCCTGTAGATATTGCCGGCCAGGCGCATCTGGAACGAACGCTCCAGGTAGACCTCCACCAGGCGCCGCTTCTCCAGCACCGCCACCTTCGTCTCTTCCATGGTCACTTGAATCAAAATCTCTTTTAACATAGCTCTTCTTCCTTCGCAGCTTATATTAAACTTGGCTTGCGCCAACCGTTGGCGAAGGCGAAGCCCTAGTTGTGCTTACACTTGTTTTATAAAAGTTTATTCATCAAGTATTTCGAAGAAGTCAAGTCTCCCAGAGCTGCTTCCGCTCCCCAAGGGGATTGACCAGGCCGCCGTTCTGGTGCAGCAGCGCCATTCGGGTGACCCGGGCTGGTTCGTAGCTGCCAGCCGTTTCGGCCAATGGCAGCAGCGTTTCCACAATGCCGCGCAGGGGTGCGGTCGCCTCCCCGAAATCCACCAGCAGGTCTAAAACAGAGGACATCTTGCCTCCGACCTCCGTTAACCGGCAGGCCGCCAGTCCGGATCTGACATCAAACAGCTTGCCATCCTTGGGGCGCTTATAGTAGAGAGGATCGGATCCGCAGACCAGACGGTCGATAGCTTGCTGCCAGGTGTCAACAGTCTGTTCCGGTGGCAGGGCCAGCCGGTACCAGGCGCAGTTTACCGTCTTGCCGATACCGGGCGCCTCCGGCGGCAACTCCATCAGGCACCCGATCTCCAGTCCGGGAGGAAGCTGCCGCCCGAGGGATGCCCTGCCCTCAGACAGAGGCATAGCAGCAGCCAGGTCCACGTCCAGGTACTCCCGCAGCCCGGCAACGCCCACGCCCAGGGAGGGGCAGTAGGAAAGCCTGGGGTGCGGGTTGAACCCCCGGCTGAAGACCAGAGGCAACCCGGAGCGGCGCAGCGCCCGAGTAAAGGTGCGTACCAACTCCAGGTGCGACAGCCACCTGGCTCTCCCAGTTTTAGAATACTCAATTCTGTATTCTACCATCGATCTCTCCGACCCCACCTTCGGCGGTTACCAATTGGGAAGCCTATTATCTTGAAGCCTTGACCAATCGGGGTTCCACCCCGAAGGAGGGGCATACCCCGCACCCTTCGCAGGAGCCCAGCCGGCAATCGGCGGTGGCCACTCCGGCCAGGGCCCGCCGGTGTTCACGGACCAGGAACTCCCGGTCGATACCGACGTCGATCAGGTCCCAGGGTAGGACCTCGTCGTATGACAACCGCCGTCCGGCATAGAACTCCGGATCCAACCCGGCCGCCCGGAAGCTGTCCTGCCACAGGTCAAAGTTAAAGTGCTCCGTCCAGCCGTCAAACCGGCAACCCCGGCGCCAGGCCTCGAATAACACCTCAGCCAGGCGGCGGTCGCCCCGGGCCAGCGACGCCTCCAGAAAACTCGTCTTGATATCGTGCCAGTGGTAATCGGCGCCGCTGCTTTTGACCAGGTCCCGCAGAAAGGCATGACTCTCCGTCAACTGCTGCCGGGGCAGTTGCCCCTCCCACTGGAAGGGCGTATGCGCCTTGGGCACGAAGGAGGAGGCGCTGATCGAAAAACGCAGCTTTTTTCCGCCCCGGGCGCTGCGCCCCGCACGTTGCGCCTTCCGCACCAGGTCGCCGATCCCCTCCAGATCGGCCTGTGTCTCGGTGGGCAGCCCGACCATGAAGTAGAGCTTGATCGCCGACCACCCGGCCGCCACTGCAGCCGCTACCGCTTCCAGGAGATCGGCCTCGGTAACCCCCTTGTTGATCACGTCCCGCAGGCGCTGGGTGCCCGCCTCCGGGGCCAGGGTCAGGCTCGTCCGCCGGCCCCCGGGCAACTTCTGGGCAACGCCCACGCTGAAGGAGTCAACCCGCAGGGACGGCAGGGAAATGCCCGTCCGGGAGAGAGTGCATTGATCCCCCAAAGCCGGCAGCAAGCCGTCCAGATCACTGTAATCCAGGCTGCTCAATGAAACAAGCGAGATATCCTCGTAGCCGGTCTTGTCGATGATCTCCCGGGCCTGTCGCAGCAGAGTCCGGGGATCGCGCTCCCGCACCGGGCGGTAGATCATCCCCGCCTGGCAGAACCGGCAACCCCGGGTGCAGCCACGGAAGACTTCCAGCATCCCCCGCTCGTGGACCGCCTCCGCCAGGGGTACCACGGGCGCGGTAGGGAAGAAGGCATCGTTCAAGTCCGGCGCCAGGCGCCGCCGCACACAACTCTGCAACTCGGGACGCAGGGCGGTAAAGCTCTGCACCCCTCCGTTCTTATTATATTCTACGCTGTAGAATGAAGGGATGTAGACACCGGGGATCCCGGCCAGTTTCTCCAGCAAACGCCGGCGCGACCACCGCGCCCGCAAGCGGGCACCCGGGGCACCCGCGCTCTCCTTGGCCTGCCTGATCACTGACAGCACTTCCGGCAGGGCATCCTCCCCCTCACCGATCACGAAGGCATCGATGAAGGGCGCCAGCGGCTCCGGGTTGGCGGCCACGGGGCCGCCGGCGATCACCAGCAGGTCGGCATCGCTGCGCTCGCAGCTCTGTAGCGGGATCCCGGCCAGATCGATCATGTTCAGGATGTTGGTAAAGGTCAACTCGTACTGCAGCGTGAACCCCAGCAGGTCAAAATCTCTGAGCGGGCGGTGGGACTCCAGGCTGAACAGCGGCAGGCCGCCTCGCCTGAGCTCCGCCTCCAGGTCCGGAGCCGGAGCAAAGACGCGCTCCATCAGATAGTCCGAATGGGCGTTGACCAGTCCGTAGAGGATCTGCAGGCCGAGGTGGGACATCCCCACCTCGTACAGGTCGGGGAAGGCGAAGGCCATCCTCACCGCCGTCCGGTCCCAGTCCTTGTGCACGGCGTTCCACTCGCTGCCCAGGTAGCGGGCCGGTTTTTCCAGGTGCGACAGCAGTTCGTCCAGGTCATGCTGCTCCATCGAGATACTCCTTCAATGTCGATATGTGCTGCAACGCATTCAAATTTTTCTCGTCTTACTATCTTACCATTCCTGGTAGAAACATATCACTGGGCATTTTCTATTATATTGACGTACACCGATCTGATAGAAAAATATTCAAGACGGATTAACATCCATCACAGGATAATATATAAAGTCCTGAAGGAAGAAGGTGTCGTTGCGGTTTTCAGGATGTGGACGCATTGTCAATAGAAAGTGCGGCATTCGCCGCACTTTTTTTAACCACAGATCTGCCTCAGGACTGATTCTGCTGCAGGTGCTGCACCGGATCGACCAACTGGTCGCCGTCCCGCATCTCGAAATGCAGGAAGGAGCCGGCCACGGTGCCCAGCAACTGCCCCTGGTCCACCTGCTGCCCCGACTGTACCGCCACGGCGTCCAGCCGACCGTACAGGGTGGCCAGTTGGTCGCTGTGGTCGACCACCACCACCGTGCCCAGGTTCGGGTCATTGAACACCCGGTTCACCGTCCCGGGCAGCACTGCCCGCACCGGAGCGCCCTTGGCAACCGCCAACTCCACTCCGTCCGAGAAGCGCGGCCAGCCGTCGCTGCCCTCCTGCCAGCCGAAGCCCCTGGCCAGTTTGCCGTCAACCGGAAGTCCCGGTTGCTGAACGGCAACGTCCCCCTGAGGGATCGGCTTGTCCACCTGCACTTCCAGGCCTCTTTTAATGCCCAGCAGGACACTCACCTGATCGATCACCGGAGAAAAATTGAAGCTCCGAAGATCATAGTTGGCGTGCAACACGTAACCGACCCCGTTCCGGGCCTCCTGCCCCACCGCCCCCCCGGCCATGGACAGGAGCCAGGCCAACACGAAGATGGCCAGCGCCGCCAGCAGCCGCCAGGCAAGGTCTCTGGCTCTGCGCAGCATGAACAGGTAGCGCTTCGCAACCGCTTCCCCTCTCATCAGGTATCACTCCCCAGCATTTTACATATTCTTATATATGGGTGTACCTGCTGAAATATGAGGAAAATTTTGCCGCGATGACTACCAGTTCTAATTCCCCCCGCTTCTTCTGACCTCTTACCTCTGAGTTCTGAAATGGCAGCGTCAGAAGAGCAACAACTCTTTTCGCATATAGACGTTCAGGATCAACCCCACGGCGATCAGGTTGGTCAGCATGGAGCTGCCTCCGTAGCTCATGAAGGGCAGCGGGATGCCGGTAACCGGCATGATTCCGATGGTCATGCCGATATTTTCCATAATGTGGAACAGCCACATGAAGAGGACGCCCCCGATCAGCAGCCTGCCAAAGGTATCCCGGGACTGGAAGGCCATGGCCTGTGCCCTGGCGATCAGGTTGTAGTAGAGCACCAGCAGGACACCCGCCCCCAGGAAGCCGAGTTCCTCGCCGATGACCGAGAAGATGAAGTCAGTGTGGTGCTCCGGCAGGAAGTTCAACTGCACCTGGGACCCGTGGTACAGCCCTTTGCCCCAAAAGCCGCCGGAACCGACAGCCACCAGGGACTGGATGATGTGATAGCCATCCCCCTGCGGATCCGAATAGGGGTTGACGAACACCACCAGGCGGGACAACTGGTAGTCCTTCAAGGGAAGGGGCACATGCAGGGGAGAGAAGTGCAGGGCCAAAGCAAGGGCGATCACTGCCAGGCCGCCCCCCAGCAGTTTGAGCAGCAGTGCACTGCGTGCCCCGGCCAGGTACAGCATACCGAAGAAGATGACGATGAAGACGAGCGACGTCCCCAGGTCCGGCTGGATGAACACCAGCAGGAAAGGCACCGCGAAGTACAGGATGCAGGGCGCCAG
>Ga0224534_1000665_pt1 | contig 21004 bp, 14 predicted proteins | sample 714E12024metaG_FD_172012 | JGI IMG/M metagenome (GOLD analysis project Ga0224534, IMG submission 172012) | Peat soil microbial communities from Stordalen Mire, Sweden - 717 E1 20-24 | ecosystem: Environmental > Terrestrial > Soil > Wetlands > Peat | place: Sweden: Norrbotten County, Stordalen... | reverse complement strand
AGCGGCACAACTCTCCTCTCCTCTAAGTCCGTCACCATCTACCACTACCTCAACGGCGTCCGCTACAACGACGCCACCAAGACCACCACCGCCACCGGTCAGGTCACCCTCACCACGAGCTTTGGCTCCACCGGACAACGCACCTACTACGCCACCTTCGCCGGTACCAGCTCCTATCAAGCATCGACGAGCACGGTCGTGACGATCACCGTTCATTAGCCTAGATACGCGAGCGAGGGTGTTGTTTGCGCCAAAGCACGAGGCGAACCGCGAAGAAAAAGCAGGATAAAGGCCGAGAGAGTCAGGCAAGGCCGAGAGTCAGGCTGCCAAATCGCGGGCAGAAGATTGAGTTTGCAGTAAACTATCTTTACGATCCCGTTAACTCGTGGGCGAGCGTCACATAAGCGCAATCTGGAATCGTAACGGGGACGTAATAAATAACACGGCCACTTCGCCAAATCGTCGTTTTCACGCAAAAAGAAGGTTTACAGTTTTCATCTTGCATTAATCTGATGGCGTACTTGACACTTTGCGGCACAGCACGCGCGACCGAGCCACGGCAGAACACCATGATTAAACGGCGAGCCAGGGGCTTCTATTACCGGCATCCAACGTCAGTTTTGGCGGGGATAATATTTAGCTTGCATCATTTGTTTCAGGACATCGCTGATTTTCTAGCGACGCTGACAGGTTATGTTCCGTTGCATACCGTGCGATTCGTGGGTTATTGTGCTTGCTCGGAGTAGACCTCCCTCGCGATTCTATACTACATTGGCGGTGCCGCTTTTTTGATCCTTGAGGGGTACGTATACGCCACCATTCTATCATTGGCCACGATGACGTTCTTCGGTGCGACGACTCGGCATACAAATCGGAACAACGAGATGGGCGCTCAAGTGCAAATCTTCACGATGGACAACGACGTCAATGCCCAATTCTTGCAGGACAGGGGGGCTTATGATTACGTCAGATCGGGCAGCCTCCAGACCCGGATCTGGCATTTTCAGCGGCCTTAACCGCTGAACGCGCAGCGCGGACGATGGCTACGCGACACCCTTCGTCACGCAGCTGTGATGGGTGGGCTCATATGCTCGACTTACTGCATCGCGAGTGCGCACCTGATCGCTAAACGAACCTACCTGCACATTGTTTTGACATTTCGGCGATGCAGCGAGCAGCGAAAGTCCGGTTAATGGGACTCGGCAGGATTCGGTGGTAGTTAAGGTCGAAAGCATGGGTGGCGTAGCTGTGTCATCGTTCGACGACCCTCACATTTTGACCGGTTCTGACTGCAACACTAACGATCAGTAAGTCGCGATCGGCGGCTTCCCGATCTTCGCGCGACAGACTTTCAACGTTACCTCCAATCTCGCGGCTCTCAAAGGATTACGGTGTGCCAATCGCCTAAATCGAGGTCAGCACCAACGTATTTAAATACTTTAAGTGAGATTTATCATTTGTTATACAAGATAGCAATAATTACTATTTTGTTATAAAGAAAGAGAATAATTATTCGAGCGCACTCTACAGGGAATGAGTGCGTCGGGGCTTTTATGTCAAAAACAGTTGCCGTCATAGGTGCTCGAGGAATCTCCAATTGGGGGGGATTTGAAACCGCGGCGCGCGAGATAGCTCCTCGGCTGGTCGAAAAGGGCTATGACGTATATTGCAGCTGCGAGAAGAACAGCTGCGATCTAGACACGTACAAGGGCGCAAAGATGATTTACTTTCCGCCACGGATGCCGAAAAATTATGGGCTACGAAAGATTTTCGAAGTGCTGTATGATCTGTACTTCATAATTCGGTGTTCGACCACCCTAAACTGTGACATCATCTACAGCCTTGGATATAACGCAAATATCTTGACCCTCTTTCCGCGCTTATTTAGAAAAAAGATTGTGTTCAACCTAGCTGGCGTCGAATGGGAAAGATCAAAGTTTGGTAAAGTTGAGCAAAAAATTGTGAAACTTTTGTTTCTTCTAGCGTCAGTTGGCACACATCACATCATAATCGATCACGAGGAGTTGAAATCATACGTGCCCTCTCGCTACCGCGACAAGGTCGTCTATTTGAGCTATGGTGCCGATGAGCAGGTCGCCCCTCCTTGGAACGCGCGCCGGTTGGCCGATCACGCGGGATCCAAGGAAGCGTTGAATATCTCGCCCAATGAGTATTGGTTGGTTGTCGCACGATTGGAACCAGATCAGCAAATAGGAACCATTGTTGACGCCTACTTGCAAAGCGCCAGTACCAAGCCGCTTGTTGTCGTAGGCGACTTCAGCTCGAAGAATTACGAACAAGCTGTCACGGAAGCGCTGCACAACGTACCGCGAGACAAACAAGTCATCTTCACCGGCGGCGTATACGATCAAGATCTGCTCGCCATGCTCAGGCGCAACTGCCTTGCATATATTCACGGGCATTCCAAAGGGGGTACAAATCCCTCCCTTCTCGAAGCGATGATTAATCGAAAAACCATCATCGCGGATGATAACAAGTTTAATAAGGGGGTTTGCCGTGATCTCGCCCTGTATTTCAAAAATGCCGATGAACTGCAGCATCAACTGGGGATGATTGAGAGCGATCCCTCGAAGTACGTCGAGATGAGAAACAAAGCTTATGAAAGGGTACGCGCTGAGTACTCTTGGGACAGCGTTGCGGTCCAATACGACACCTTTTTTGCGCAGTTACTTACGAACGAAAGCCCATCAGCAGAAAGCGTGCGCGCGCCGACTAGCACGTGATTAGATTCTATAACCGATCGATATCTCAGCCTTTCGTGGAGAACACTAGCCGCACATAACGTTTCACCATCGAGCTCCCGGAGCCCCATAACTTTTTTCTTCCGCACAGTTATAGCTGAAACTAAGCAGATCGTTTTGCGCGGCACGAAAGCGAGGAATGAGATGCCAAACTGACTGCGCAGCGCATCAGAAGGCTTATTAGGATGCCTAGTTATTGCGAGAAGTGATGGAACTGTTGTTCTTATCGCACGAGATTCCTTCTCCGGCAGCGTCCGATACCCTGCCCTTATACCACCTGATTCGCCATTTGTCAGTTCTTTACAGACACGATATCACCCTTATTTCGTTTGTGTCAGAGCGTTCAAGAGCTGAAGATTTCGAGCACGTGAAGGACGTTTGCACCATGGAAGATCCAATAAGGATTCAATGGGGTGCGCTTACAAAGATGCTTCTTAAAGCGGCCAAAAACAGTATTTTGAGGTTGCCAAAGAACTTAAAACACGGTTTGTTTGTGAATGAGCTGGATTACTATTACGACCAGCGGATGGACCAGAAGATAAAAGAGGCACTCAAAAAGAACAATTTCGAGCTTATCTTTTCGACGAGGCAAATGGCAAACTACGTTGTTGACGTAGATGTTCCAAAGATCGTGCAGCCTTTTGACGCTATGTCCGAATGGCACAGGCAAGTATCTTCAAATTCGCGTGGATTAAAGAGAATCTTCTACTTTATTCGGTATTTATTGAATCGATCATATGAAAAGCATATTTACGAAAAGTTTGACGCGTGTCTCGTCGTAACCCGGCTCGATAAAGAGCTTCTTGAGTCATCGAATCCGCGGATCCGGTGTGTGGTGATTCCAAACGGGGTGGACGTAGATTACTTCAGTCCTGCCGCCACAAGCGAGGAACCCGCATCGTTGATTTTCATAGCGAACATGAGTGCGCGTGTTGCAGTCGACAACATCATGTACTTCTACAATGAGATTTTCCCGTTGATACTCAGGGAGAATCCCGAAGTGAAACTCTACCTCGTCGGGCGTGACCCAAGCAAGGAGATAAGAAAGCTGTCGGCTGATCCGTTAGTAACCGTCACGGGATACGTCAATGATCTTCGGCCGTATCTGGCAAAGTCCACTGTTTCCATCGCGCCATGGTTCATTGGAACCACCGGAATGAAAAACAAAGTACTAGAAGCAATGTCTATGGGCAAAGCGGTCGTTACGACTACCAACGGGGCGCGAGGTATTACCGCTACGAACAAAGAACATCTCGTTATCGCAGATGCCGTCAACGAGTTTGCGAGAGATATAGTCGCTCTCTTGAATGATCAACGCTTACGACGTAGACTAGGAGAAAACGCGAGGAGACTCATTGAAGCGCACTACTCTTGGGAAGTGGCGACCGAAACGTTAAATGACGTACTTCTCAACATTCCACGTGCGCGTGAGTAGCTCTTTTATTCAGGTCCGTGAACGTGATACGACCGATTGTTTGGGAAAATGGATGACACTTAGCTCGTGACGTAGACCTATCGTGACCCCCTCTTCAATAGTCTGGCTTGTAGCGGGACAATAGAAATGTCAGAAACGGCAAAAAATAAGATCGCGGTGTTTTACTTCTCGTGCATTCCTTACGGCGGTTTATACCAGCGTCCGCAACAACTACTCAGCACGTGGCGATCCTATTTTGAAGATTCATTTGACTTCTACTATTTTGACTCCCCAAAATTCATCGATACTGTTGTAGACGTAGCACAAACAGTCGTGCGATCCATAGGAAAAAAAGAGTTCAACGAAAGAGGCACGACCGATTCACACGTTATAAAGGGAGGCCTATACCCCCCACGCGGCACAGGCAGGTACTGCTTGCCCCAGTGGATGTTTGAAAACCCTCCCTCATTTGAGACGTGCAATTTCTCCGTCACTAAGGCGCTCACCAAGCGTTGTAGCGGATCTCAAAAACGAGTGGCAATTGTCGCTGCTCCCTTCTGGGAGCCTTTTATTTCGAGAAACGAATTCGATCTTGTGTGTTACGATTACTTAGATGCCATCGACGTTTCGGCGACGTTCTTTAGCCACTCAGCCACGAAAGAGCAACACGAAAGGCTCGTTAGAAGAAGCGACGTAGTTTTTGTGACCGCAGAGGCGTTAAAACAAGAGACTCTCGCAATTGCACGTGACAAAGAGGTCGTGGTTGTTTCAAACGGTGCTGACAGCGAATTCTTTGAACGCAACAAAGAGTCGCATCAAATCTTAGACTATGCGAAAAAAAACAGAAGAATTGTCGGCTATATCGGTACCCTGGGTTCGCGGATAGATCTCGATCTTGTATATACCGCGGCTGAAGTGGACTTCGTTTTAGTGGGGCCTTTTGACCAAAAAACTGAGACTTACCTCAAAAACAAGCCCAAGAATGTACCTGCTTTGGGGGTCAAGCCTTACACGCAAATCCCCTCATACGTTAATCTATTTGATGTCGAAATCATTCTTATTAGGTCAGGGCCGATTTCAGACGCGACCAATTCCGTTAAGCTATATGAGTACTTCGCTCTCGGTAAACCGGTCGTCGCGACTCGCTTGAAAGCACTTGAGAAATATGCCAACGGGCTCCTTTTGAAGACAGCAACAAAGCCAGAAGAGTTTGTTGAGGGCATACGCCTTTTCCTGACACAGGACTCGAAGAATTGGCAAACATCCAGACGACAGATTGCACAGCAGAATTCTTGGCTTAGCAAAGCTACGACCATCATCAGAAGTATTGAATCCAAAGTGAGTGAAACGCCTAGTAATTAAACCAAAAACGGAGCAAGCTGACCGCAGTTGAACTGGAAAATAACAATGCCCGAGCCTTGAGTTTGAGAAATGAAGTTTGATAAGCATAACATTGCTTGGCCGTAGTAATTGGTGAATAAGCTCGATTCGATTTGTCGATCAACACCAAGAACCAAAATGCGTTGGACTTGGAACTAGAATGTAGAATAAGGCACTGCAAAGAATGCTAGGAGAAGCCAAGATTGTTGTAAAGGAGCAAAGATCACTTCAGAGCTCGCTCACTACGACGGAAAGCGCTGGGGCGAATAGGCTGTCTGATGGACGTGAACCAAAAGTTGCGATCGTTGTTTTGAACTGGAACGGTAAACGAGATACAGTTGAATGTTTGGCGTCCTTGAATGAGATAGATTATAGCAACTACGAAATATTGCTTGTAGACAACGGCTCAACGGATGGGTCTCAAAAATACTTTAGAGCCCAATATCCTGAGATAGAGCTCATCGAGAACGAAATGAATCTCGGTTTCGCCGAAGGGAACAACGTAGGCATCCGACATGCGATGAACGGGCGAGCAGACTACGTCTTGCTGCTTAACAATGACACCTTCGTGCACCCTAAATTCCTGTCTGAGCTTGTGCGCGTTGCGGAGGGTGGTTCAAGAATAGGCTTTGTCGGGCCGAAGATTTACTATCAAGAGTGGCGTGGGCAACGAGATGTTATTGCGTTTGCGGGAGGCTGCGTCAACCTTTGGATCGGAAAAGCTCGCAACATCGGTGAGGGTGAAAAAGACAGAGGGCAGTATGAGGACACAAAACAGGTGAATTATCTTCAAGGCTCATGTTTGATGGTGAAAAGAGAAGTCACTCAACGAATAGGGTTGCTTGATTCAACCTTCTTCGCTTATTGGGAGGAGACAGATTGGTGTGTCCGTGGACATCGCGCGGGGTTCAAATCGGTGTTTGTCCCAGAGGCGAAGATTTGGCATAAAGTGGAGGCTTCAAGCGGCGGAGCTCGCAGCACGTATTATAAAACGAGAAATCTGTTCTGGTTCATGAAGAAACACGCCACCGGGAAACAGTTTCTCTGTTTCACTCTGTACTTTTTTTTTGTGCAATTTTGGATCTCGAGTGGCAAGATCATCGTAGGCACGCACAGCGGTGATTTGTTACGTTCTTTCTTAAAGGGAGTTAGAGACGGGGTCCGCAATCATAACGGCTAAATCTTGCCCTTTGTCTTCCATTGGGGCCAATGACCGTTATTCTGCGTGACAGATCTCACAAAAATTATCTTGAAGAGGAAAAGCGTTTGTGTCGCGCATGAAAGAGCAATTTTGCCCGCAGCATCGAACATTGCGCCTGCTCCCCGTATGAGGCTCGTATTGCTTCTTAATGTCGTCAAAAAATGACAACCGTTATTTAAATATACTGTTTTGTTCTATGCAGTTCTTGCATGAATGTTACCAGCGAGCGTACGAAATTCAGATAGCCTGTTAACCTTCTGCGCTACGATTGGCCACAAAGCCGCCAATGACGTGCTGCGATGAAGATTACTTTCGTGTTACCTGAGTATTCCGAAAGTCCCATAGGTGGATTTAAAGTAGTTTACGAATATTCCAATCATCTTGTTCGCCTGGGACACAAAGTAAATATCGTCTATCCGTGGCGACTTGACGGATTTGGCTCCAAACGCTCTCTGCTCACTCTTTTTCGTCGACTGAAACGACAACCTTTGCGCGCTTATCTGGCAAGAAACCCTGAAATCAATTGGACGCACCTTGAGAACGACATCAATCTCTTGAAAGTGCCAGATCTGGAAGCACGTTACCTTCCGAATGCAGATGCTATTTTTGCCACAGCTTGGCAGACTTCAACCTATGTGAACGAGTGCACAAGAGACAAAGGGGCGAAGTTCTACCTTATTATGGATTTCGCGCCCTGGCTCGGAGACAGAAGTGTGTTGGAACAAACATGGCGCATGCCGCTCCAGAAAGTTGCCATTTCGGGCTGGTTAGCTCAAACCGTTTTGCAAGCGGGCGTGCCTGAAAGAGATATACGAAGTATACCTATAGCCGTCGATCATGACAGTTTTCGCGTTACGAAGAATGTTCGTGAACGACCTAAAAGAGTTATCATGCTATATTCTCCGGCTTATCACGCTTATAAACGATCTAAATTGGGCGTGTCTGCGTTGTTAAAATGCAAGGACGTAGTCCCAGATCTAGAAGTAAGTCTTTTTGGCAGACTTCGCAAGCGTCCGACCGGGCTGCCCTCGTGGATAGATTACTACGGGCAAGTCAGCGAGAGCCAACTCGTCAGATTATACAACGCGGCATCGATTTGCCTTTGCAGCAGCGCTGCCGAAGGATTTGCTCTGCCCCCTGCAGAAGCAATGGCGTGCGGGTGTGCTGTTGTAACAACTGATTGCGGAGGAAATCGAGATTACGCAGAGCACGAAAAAACAGCCTTGGTGTCGGACCCCGACGATTTTGCATCGCTTGTACGCAACATTCTCCTCCTACTGTCTGATGAAGACCTCAGAACAAGAATTGCGCTCGCGGGAAGAAAACGAATGATGGATTTCACATGGGAAAAAAGCGTGCAACATTTGACTGAATTTATTTATGAAAATTTATGAAAACAGATAGAAACATCTCGAGATTCACGTAGCGCGAACCCGCATTGACCAGTAATGCCTAGTCCCAAATTTTCGGCGGAAGCTAATGAAAAAAAGCATACAAGCCATTCCGGAGCAGCGCAGAAGATGACACACACGATAAGGAACGAACCCGAAGGGCGAGCGAACATGCCCAGAAACGCGCTAACCGGGAGCCCTCTGAACCGCCCCTAGTGAAGGTTAACATCGGGTAAGCACAAAAACAAAGCTAAACTCGTAGAGGCCGCGGGCTTGACAAAGTCCACAATCTACTCGTCGCCCTGGAAACAGATCGCCGAAATTTCTCAGGCTCGAACCGACCACGGAGCTGCGCTCGCTACAGAGCGAACAGACTGCCTACTTCTCTTCTTGCTGGCTCTGGTCATCGCCTTTATCTGCGTCTCGGCCTGCGCGTTTGGACGGCCCCCTGCGTCGTACATTTTGGAATAACGCTGGCTCGGCACACTGAAATCCTGAAACGTCATTTTTTTAGCAAGGGGAGACTGATCGACTGAACTTGTGAGGCGGCACTTAGCAAATCAAACGAGTACCGCACCGTTACGCCTCTCTCGTCAGTTAGAAACTTATATGACACGAGACTTATTTTGACTGCGCAGCTTTGTGTTGATGCGACGGAAGACAACGAAAATAGCAGATTCTCGGCCAAAGAACGATTGTGCGCGGCTCAGGCGGCAGTTCATGTTGAAAAAAAAGACAGGTCTTTTTCTTTTTTCGTGCACGTTTCACGACTCACTCCCACAGCGTCCCCAGCAAATATTTGGTGAGTGGAGGAACGCCCGAGAGGCGTTAGTCGCGTTCTTTTACGTTGACCCGCCAAGTTACGCTCGTTTTGCTCGAAAAACTCTAGGAACACTCCTGCGGCACCGAAAAGGCTCGAGTGCTTCTGCAATTTACGACCAAGAACATCTTATCACGGGCTGGCTCTTGCCTTTTGTGCTCGTCCCATTTGACCTTGGACCGCCAGATCAGCTGCAGAGGGTCATCATAAAGAACTTCTTCTTGCGCCGAGCTTTGCGCACATACCGTCATGATGTTCAGAGAAAAATCGCGATTGTTGCGACGCCTTTTTGGGAACCGGTGGTATGCAAGGACGATTTTGACCTCATCTGCTATGACTATATGGACTCGATCGAGATGTACCGACGATTTAGAGATTTCGCGCGTATTAGAATGAACCACGAGAGAATGCTAGAAAAAAGCGACATCATATTTGTTACCGCTAAGACACTCAGAGACGAGGTTGTTGCGGCTGGCGTCGCGGAGCAGAAAGTGATTCACGTTTCTAACGGCGTTAATATCGACTTCTTTAACAACACGCTCGAGTCGTTCGTCCCGACAGATTATGCTAAGAACGACAAAAAAACGGTTGGATATATTGGCGGCGCCGCAGATTGGGTCGACCTCGATCTTGTGTATGGAGCAGCGTCCAGGCTGCCGAACGTTGATTTTGTCTTCGTTGGCGACAAGCCGTCTGCAACGAAGATTAAAGCTAAGCCAAATAACTTTTACTTCTTGGGCAGAAAGGAGTACTCCAAAATCCCATCATATATTGCGTTGTTCGATGTAGCATTGATTCCGTTCAAGATATGCGCGATCTCGAATGCGGTTGATCCCATCAAACTGTATGAATACTTCGCCCTAGGTAAACCTGTAGTAGCAACGTCGATAAACGAGCTCCAAAAGCTGGACGACGGAAGTTTGCTGCGCATAGCAAATACCGAAGAAGAGTTTGCTGCAGCTATAAGCTTCTTTTTGGCTGCAGACAATACAGAATGGCAACGATCACGAGTACAGATAGCGCAAGAAAACTCTTGGTCGAGCAAAGCAGAACAGATAGTTACGACCGCGATGCGCAAACTAGCCACTCGCGAATACAATTAGCAAAGACGGAGACTGCCCCCTGTACAAACGGTCTGACCCCTCTACGGACTGTTTGCGGTCGCTAACGGCGCGCAGCGCGTATGAAGTCCTAGGAAAGCGCGCTGAGACTCAAAAATGCTGCCTTTTGCTGTGTTGATCTTCTGACTTCTGGTGTCCTATCCCTTCTCATCCGTCAAACTAAGCGAGCTTCAGTCAAGTACGGATTCGTTAGACAAGAACCGTGACACCATTCTGGGATACAGCAGGCAAAGCAGCTAAGCAGAGGCTTAAATTCTATGCTTTATACGATGCAAGTCAGTTGGAAAAAGAGTACCGTCACCTCTCTGCAAGCAACTGAGGTTATTTGATCCTTAGATGTCGATACCGTGCTACGCACCCAGCTTAGCCGAGCTGCGCGCGTTTTCTTATCTCTTTACTACTTCGCACCAAATCTCGCCGTAAAAAGTTTTGAATGAAAAGATTTTCGACATTAGATAAGAAATGGCTTTCGGTGTAATGTTATTCCACAAATGAATTCCAATAGTGGGTTTTATCTCGCACACATCTTTGTAATTTTTCATCTCTCCTCCGCTTAAACGCACGATGTTATACATCTCTTCTTTCGAAAAACCGCAATGTCGATGTGTTTTGTCGAGTTGGTGATATTCAACAACTCCGCGTTCCCACAGCGCTTCGTTTCTTTTTGGTACTAGTAATAGAACATTCTCTCGGCACGCCTCTAAAGCTTTGCTTAATAAAACGTGCGGCTCGTCGACGTGTTCTAGTAATTGGTATAAAACCACCGTGTCGACTTCTGGAAAAGAGACTTTGTACGCGTCACCAATGATAAGCTCAATACCTGCAGGGTATTCGTAATCTGGATATCTTCGCGTGTCAATACCAACGTATCGCCCCATCCATTCTTTTTGGGTTAAGAATTTGTACAGTCGACACGTTCCGCAACCTACGTCGAGGATATCACCTTTTTGGTACTCAAGGAGCAACCAATCGGCGGGATGCGCAACGTCCCCGTGTTTCCATCCAAAATCAAATTCTGTTTTAACGAGTGCTAAATCGTTTCTTTCGACCATGGCCTCGACCCGGCGCTTGCTAGTATTGCGCTTTTTTACGTTATGAAGGCCCATCTCTCTACTTAAATGTCACTAGAACAAGTCTCGCCGTTGATGCTCAGACTATCATTCTGTCGTCCCAGTGAAGCCTCGCATCTCACTGTTACGGATTACAAAAAAAATTCAGGATTGCAAGTTAGATGAAATAAGCGCTTAGTATTCGGCTATTCGCGGCATTTTAAGAGGGGTTCGGGAAACCTGGTGGTGGCAGCGAGGTACGCAGAGAAAAAGGACAATATCACTTGATTAGTCTGAATTAGAGATAATTCCTCCCCTTCAGTCGAGGCCAATATTAAAAAGACGTCGCCAACTGCAATGCCAACTGCGCTTTTTTGCGAGCGGTAGAACCCGAACAAGTGAACTGCCCTTAATTTTTTCGGTCCTTATTTCGTCTATATGGCGTAGATAGCACAACCGCTATCGTATACCTTGTTCATAGTGCCGGTAAATAGCGTACTGTTGAGACCTCCTGTACTCCTGCTGCTGTTCGCGCCAAATTCTTCTATATATGCAACGTCGCTGGAACGCACGTAGATGTAATACGTCGTGTTTTTTTGTGGTCCGGAGATGGTTAACTCTTGTATCTTACCTGCCGGAATGGTGCTATAGGCGAGCAGTGCCGATGCGCTGAAGTAATCGCCGTATACTGAGCCCTCCCCGATAGCCGATCCTAACCACTTCGCGCCGGCGAGGTCCGGTGGGTGTACAAAAAGAATAGAAAATTGTTCGTTAAACAACGCTGGGGCGGGGTTCACCATCGCCTGGCCTGCAAGTGCCGAAAAGAATCCTGTATTGAGTAACAGGAGGATAACTAAAAAAACTGAGACAACGGCGTAGGATTTGCGTCCAGGCTGAAGGGTTCCGCCACCGGTCTGAGTTATCAGGCGTGGCACGAGACAGAGCGTTAGGATGCCGATGACGCAAAATGGCGCTAGAAAAATCAAAGAGAGGTGCTGTAACCTACTCTGGTTCCATGTTACAAAAAACACTGGCACGGCGAAAGTAAGTAGTACGAGACCGCAACCCGTAAGGGCAAACGCCAGGTACTCTCTGTCAAGTCTCAGTCTTTTTCGCTGCGCTAACGCAATGGCTACACCTAAAAGAACAAGAAGAGTTCCAAACGTGTTCAAGCGGTTCGTGATCGTTATGAGGAATGTTGAGGCCGATTGCAGCTTCGCTCCGGTCTGCATGCTCGCTGAGGAAAAGAGGTCAGCAGTTATAGTATTACCAAGTGTGTGGAAGAAGCTAAAAAAAAGCAGTCCTACCTCTGCGTAGGTATACCACACGAACGTCATCATCGCGAACATAAGAACAAATGAAACCGTAATTGCACTCTTTGTGCGCACACGGGAAGTGGGAGACCCTGCAGTCCTAGCCTCTGAAGCGGAGTTGCTTCTTATGAGCGTTCGCCTGATCCTATTGAGGAAGCCGCTGTCCGCTATAACTAATAGAATGAAGACTCCGATCAACTGGATCATGAACAGGTATGCAATACCGTAATGCGAAACAACCAAGCTTCCGGAGAATAATATCAGTAAACCCCTTTTTGTTGAAGTGCGAAACGCCTTGTTGAAGATTAGCAGCAAAACGAGTACCAATAATAGTTCAGCAATCTCTTGCCGCGGAAGGGACAACATTTCCGTAGAAAACGTGAGTACTGTGACAAAATAGAAGCTCGACAGAAATGCGACGATATCACTCGTTTGCTTTCGGAAGAGTTGATACAGGGCAACCGGGACTAGCGCGTACAGGACAGGATAAACGACCTTGAATAACCAGGCAATATCAAGGTTGCCGATTTTAGACAGGATAGGCGCAAAAATAGCCGTGCTCAGCACCGAATTATATTGTGTGACAGTTTGGCTTAATGCCGAATTAAAATCTGCGTTGTAAGTTGGGTTCCAAACTGAACTAGTAACCACCTGATTGACGACATTAGCCTCGCCAAAGACGTCCCAGCCCCACAAATATCGAGATACTAATGCGTTGGAAAGCAAGAGGGACAGCGAGATTACAAAGATGGCAAGGGCGTACGTTGATCCATCGGCTTGACTGCGCAAGCTAACGACGACCACCACGATTCCGATCCCAATCAGCATAACTAAAATCAGCCAGTTGATCCCGTAATAGTTCACCAAATAGGCGCCGAAAATGCTCAAGAACGGCAGCAACAGCAAGCTTAGCTGACCAGGCGACAATGTGTCTATCGGTAACTGCGTTGGCGCGGCAAAATCCTTGTCTCTCGTATAGCTAACGATGCACAACGCGACAATGACCCCACTAAAGACGAGAATTAAATGAAAAGTCGAGAGAGGGTCACTGATACCGACAAGAGGGCCCAAAGTATTGAGCAACAATCCCACAAAAATGACAACTGAAATGCTTATTCCTATCGCGTATAGCGGAGTTTCAACGCTGCCAAGCTTGTGCAAATGGAGGCTTCGAAGGATCGCTATCCCCGGGATGAACAAAAGACAAATGCATCCGGCAGCCTGCTGGAAGAAAGGAATTTGAAACCCACTGTAATTTATGATAGACGTAATCCACAACAGAGCGAGCATAGAAAAGGAAAAAAGCACAAAACTGCTTATTTTCCAGTCATTCATTTCCAGTGGATTACTAAGCTTCATGTTCGCATTCTATAATTGGGGGAGTCGCCTGCTGAACGGGCGCTGGATCGTACCAATGGCATTACGCCTCTGACGCGTTATTCTTGATGCGCTTTTTTACCACTCTATTATCACCGAGTGTTGTACTTTTGCGGCCAATGTTCTCACTAATGCTACGACGGACACGTCAAGACACTAAAACCTCACTCGTGGATCACAATGTTCGTATTGCGCAACCTGCCTAATCAAATCTGACAAAAATGTTTTTGCAGTCGCGGTCTCGTGCGCAGCGACGCGTTTCGAACCTCCCTTCTGCAGTTCAAACTCAATGCGCGGCACAGTTACGTTTCAGTGCCGCAGCGAGAGTATTTGATTCCAACTGGTGAAAAATTTGGGCAGGGAATCCCCATTTTTTCACCCCCAATAACGCCGGCGTGTAACTTTTTCATTTGCTGAGTGCCCTCAACTGCTGCGTAAAAAAATGCAACGCATTTAGAATTACAAACTAGGACAGTACTGCGATTCTGTGTCATCTGCAGCAGCCAACGTAACTGCTTGTTTCTGCTTTTGACGAGGAGCTACCCACGACTTAAGTCTTTGCTTTTCTCGCGCTGGATCTACAAATAGGGCATTTATCAAGCCTTTCTTTACCGATTATATTTTTTTTGATTCTTGAGAGTATGTAAAATGAAATCGAAGCTTTTACTCTTTCGATGACAGGACGCTGGGCACCTTTTTTGGCTGTTTTGCAGAAACTAGCCTGCAGCAACTTCTTGCGTTACGCCCCGTCTCATCTTGCTCCAGACAAAGATCCCGTTGCACACGGCGCTAAAGGTTGTCGCGATGACCCATGCCGAAGCTGCAGCTAACGGCCCTATTGCTGAAAGTAACCAAACGTTGATGGCAACGATTATGATCAGCATGCCTGCATTTATCAACCAACTAATCCGAACCACTCCGAAATTATAGCCAACGAGGAAAAAGGGCGTCGCGAGCACATAGACGCACCACCCTAAACATAATAGCTGCGCCACGAGTATGCCACTTGCGTAGCCCACTCCAAAGACGAGAGGCATCAATAACGGCGCGAAAACGGCGTAGAATAAAACCGCAGCCACTGCAAGGAGTGTCAATAGCATCGCTCTACGCAGGAGGTCCTTGTTTCCTTTAAGAGTCGTTGCAGCAGCCACACGCGGCCAAAGCGCGGTAGTTATGGCAGTCACGAGCATACTGATGGGAAGGGCGACGTAAGTAGCTGCGGTGTAAACACCAATTTGGCTCTTGATCAGGAAAATTCCCATGAGCCATACCGCCGCGTTAAGCGCTCCTACGCTAACCATTTGGTCAAGGAAATTGAATCGTGCAAAAGAGCCGATGCTCGACGAATCTGAAGCGGACGATTCGCCGCTTTTAATCGCTGGAGGGGTCAGGGCCCCCCGTAATTTGAAACGAACTGATCGCCAAGACGTGTCGCTCTTGAAGAACGCGGCTTTTGGAGTGGCCGTTATAAACGCCAACGCACCGATAGCGGTAGCAATCACGGTCACGATAATAACAAGTTCGACGTGCCAAAGGGCGAAAATGGCGACAAGCAAGATGCCTGCAAATGTAATCAACGCTTGTGCCACTTGAATAATGCTGTTCATTCTGAAGCGCCTAATTGATTGTGAGTAAATAATCGGGACGTGTGCAAGCGTGGCGAAAATGCCGATCAAGAGGCTCAGCTGCAGGATTGGGGTCAGACCGTTATCGTGCCATATTGTGCCTGCTATCGTAGGGGCCAAAACAAAAACAACGAGAGACAGAACCAGGACGAACAGCATGCGCAAGCGAAACGTCCAGCGCAGAATTGCAAACTGTCCCTCGACGTCACCTTGTGAGGCGGCTCGCGACGCGTAGCGTATAGCTGTTTGTCCAATCCCCATATCGGATAACCCAATAGTAAAAGACGAAATGCTTATGGCGAGAGCGTATTGCCCCATTCCAAATGGCCCTAAGCCTCTGGCTATCAGGACTGCAGTTATAGCTCCGGTTAGTAAGCTTGCCACTCCTGGAAAGGCTGATACAATCACGTCCTCTATGGCTTTAAGAGACTCAAAAATGACCTTTTTGGGTTGTGCGATAACGGATCTAAACGGCCTCATGACCTTGAAATGTAATTCGCGTCAAATTCAGCTTCAATGAAGTTATTTGTAGCATAGGACAGGCTTCAAGCTTATATGGGCTTCCATTTGCAAAAGGTATGCCAAATTAGCTATACTGAACCTGACAGGAGGTCAGATGAATACCTTGCTAATTGCCGAGCACCGCAAATAATTGTTCGTAAACGCGCGCTATGAGTTCAGTTCAAACGATTTCAATGGGTCATGCGGTGGTCTTCTACCTGGCAGGCCTTTATGGTGTTGAGCACGAGCATTAGGCACGTAGATGCGGTTAGTACGCCTTTTTTGGCTAGCCTCGTCCTGCAAAAAAAGTGTGGCGTCTCCGGTGGCGTAATGTTGTGGGTTTCGGTGTAATGTGGCTGGACAATCGTGAGGTTATTCTGATGATGTGACCCCCCCTACTTTTTCATGAAATATGTTAACCGTCCTATAAATCTGCGTTTTCATGCCAATCAACGATGTCAGCATCAATCTGTCTAAATACTGTTTGAAGCACGATTTCCTTGCCCTTATGCTGTTCAACCAGCACCCCCTTTCCGCGCGCAATGTCCCTCGTTTTGTTTGAGGATTTGCGGTCTCACATATTCAGTTGTGGTGCATGCATCGGTAAGAAAATTGTTTGAGGGGATCTTACCTAATACATCTCCAATCGCACGAGCCGCACTGAGTGCTGACATAATAAATGTTCTCTGTTCCACGCCGGTGGCCCGTTCTTCTGCGACTTCTGTCCTTTATTCCAACACCCCCAGCCTTCATTTGCAACTTTCAACCGTGTAAGTGATTGCAATGCACGAATCAAGTGTTGTCGTTACTTACGTTGACCCCGCCACTTTGTCTGCTTATAGCTCCGCACGGCCACACACTAGCAAATCAAAGTCTTGCTTTCCACATTTGATCTACTCGACGATTTGGCTTTGCTGATTGCGGCCCAAAAATTGGAGCTTGACAATAATATCGTCCGAAGATAACAATGCTATGCACGATGCGACCCGCGCAGAGAGCAGAGCGAAAAGCGTGTATATCACGAGCGCGTCTAGTCAGTGTCATGTCACTTATCTTGACGTTTCCATCAAGCAGTGCGAGCACGAGCAGCGTCATGTCGACGACTTCGGCGATCGCGCTCAATGACATCCTTACCGGCGCCGTAATTGCAATCGGCGCACTTTTCTTCGTGCTCGTTTTAAATTATGTGATGTCGCCGCTCGACTCTTGGAACGCAGATACAGCGACGGCCATGCGTGCCATCTCCGCGCCACTCATCGTGACGTTTTTCGCCTTTATTGTGTACAACGTACTGCACCTCCTGTAAAGGCGGAGAATTCAATAATAGCAGTTCTACCATCACCGAAAGGAGCCGAGCACGCCAAAGAGAATGATGTTGTTAACGGCGAGGATCGTCACGATCAACGCTAGATCTCTCGTTTTGTAGAAGGCGACGCCCAAGACGACGCCGGCTCCGGTCGCAAAGAGGAGCTCGTAGACGTTGGCGTAGCCCGCGTGCATGGCGCCGAAGATCACGCTCATGATGAGGATTCCCGCAACCGCACCGCTTCGCTCAATGAGCTGCGGCTGCAGAAGGACAAGAAAGAGCAGCGCTTCAACGAGCGCCACAAAGAAGATCATCACGATGCTCAACTGAATGAGCTCTGACACCGAAGCATTCGGAATAAGCGCCTTATTCCCAAGAATGGCGTATTCAATAAACGCGAACCCTGTGCCGATAACAACGCCGAGCGGGAGTAACAACACGGAGCGGCGCACGTCATCGATGCCCAGGTCATACCGGCTCATCTTCTCGTGGACGATGACCACGATAAGGGGCAAGTACATCATCCCGTAGACGGTGGCGAGCCAGTAGATCGTCAAGCTCGACACAAGCGCAAACGAGAGGTTGACGACACGAAACACCGATACCAGAGCGAGCGCTTGGACGAGCTGCACCCGCTCCCCGTGCAGCGCCACCACGATAACGGCAACCGCGACGATGTTGAGAGCTTGCACGCCGACGCCGAGCACCTCGTAGCCTGCAAAGAGTAGGCCCTCACCGATCAGGATGAGGAGTATGGACACAACTTCGTACCACGCAAGACGTAATGGAAAGCGTGGGTTGGATCCAAACGTTAACCGTGATACGATGCCTCCCGACGAATCAACGCCGCGATGCGTCGCGCGGGCCTGATTGCGACTTTCGCCCGGCTGAGATAGAGAAGCGGGGTTGTATGTTCCTACACCTGAAATACCGTAAGCTTGCCCTTGCTCAGTGTCCTGCGATTCGGTAGCCTCGCCGTTTGGTGCGCTCAGCGTTCCTTAGCCCCCTTCCCACTGGGATGTCACACTGTAACAAAGATCGCTCATATAATGCTATCGTCGTTGCGTGCCGCGCTGAGCAACTGCGTGCCAGTATCGCCGTGCGTGCGGTTGAAGCCGTGAAAACGCGGCAGACCGCTTAAACCTTACGACAAGGAGCGGTGCGACAGGCATGGGCTTTCCTCCGAGCATCTGGCGGCAGTCGTAATCGCCTGTCCTGAAAATATCGTAAAGTTTTGGTCAACTTTTGTTCGGCCCTCTTACCCGGATATTCGCTTCTGATTCTCGGCCAACGCATCACCAATCGATTTTCGCTGGAACTTATCTGCTCTGATCTCGTCCTCATCTCTAAACGTAATCTTAGGCAACGTGTGCTGCGCCTCTCGATAGAAGTGCGCGTACATCGCAAACAGCTTTTCCGTCGAGATCGAAGACAGGTCCCGCGTTTCGAGTTCGCGCTGAATCCGGCTGAGAACGTCGCCAAAGAACTCGACTTTCTTTCGGGTCGAGAGGTCGTACTTGTCGTACATCGCCTCAGCTCTACCGCGCGGAGATTGCTGATCTCCTCGCTGAACTCCTTGTTCCAATTGATCAGGGGGTTTTGCTGACTTTGATTTCGGTACCTATCTTAACCAGCGGAAGCCCCTGCGTCCGCAACTCCATCAAACGCTCTTTTTTCTGGGTATCTTTCATAACCGCTAGTTATTCCAAGAGAACGATATAGGTTAAGGTGATGTCTCTGTGCGGATAGCAACGATGGCCACGAACCGTTGCACAACGTCGACGCGGCAAGCCTGCACGCCTCAGCAGGTCTCCGCGATGCTTCACGGTCAGCGCTGGGTGCGCGCTCTCGCTCAAGACGTCAATCTATTCGCCGGTCGCACGGCGTCGGCGGTCTCTCCTACAAAGCAACGCGCGAAAGCGGAGAGGTAGTTGAGGAGGAAGTGAGAAACCGCAAGACTATCCCTCGCTTTGGGAGCAACCTGTCATGAAGCTCAAGTTTGGCGAACGGCTCATCGAACCCGAGCTCTAGCGGTTCTATGTCCTTCGAGACGTCGTCCTTTGACACGGCGTGGTTTGAGTGGGCGCCGGATCGCGGCGCGTAATATGTGCACCGTGATCTCGGACTCATCCAGATCCATGCGGAAACTATGACGCATGAGTTCATCAACGGGAGGCTACCACTCAATCGCGCGTAGCACAATGTGCCTGAAAAGGGGTCGCCTACCCGGTTGAGGTCCGAGCAGGGACTGGTGAAGCGAAAACCGATGTACGAGCTCATCGAAGAGCCCGCCCGTTGGCCCTTGACGGCGCCCGAGAAGGACGCCGCGTTGTTTTACACACTCTACAATTGATAGCCGGATACCGGACGTCAGGCGTTTGGTTGTCGTGAGCAACGCAGTCGCCGATTTGGGCAACAATTGCGGCGAGCGAAGCTTTAGACGCTGCCGCCCATCTCACTCGTCGTCTGCCCCGCGCCCTGCGCGGCGAGAGCTCAAGGCCTTCACACCAGCCACATGAGGACTGCGGCCGCCACTACTAGCGTCGTCCCCAGCCAATTGTCCGGCCGTACCAGCTCGAGCGCCCCCGTCTCCCAGCTCAGCGGGTACATCAGCGCGAGCCCGCCCCTGCCAAAAGCGTTCGGATTGACGATCGACAAGTCAGTCACGCACGTGGCTCTTGAAGGATCGAGCGAATGGGTACTAATGACACTCTGATACCCCCTAAATTGGAGACGAACGATACTACAAGTCTTTAGCAACAGCACGAGTTGCTGTCAAGGTGACTCTTAACTCTCTAATTCATATAAATTAAAATTATTGATAATTTTAGGCAACTTTTAAATACTTTGATAATAGTTAAGAAGTAGCGCGGCAGCGCGGAGAGAAGTCTTCGCAGCTGTGGCGTAATTCAAGTGAATGACCATGCGGAGTTTGACGCTGCTGAACTTAGCAAGCGCCGAACAAATCGCTTGACTAAACAGGGGGATCGCCGATGCAACGGACGATATTCAACGATCCGGGAACAGACGAGGCAATGGAGACAGTAGCTGTCGTCATTCCGACGTTAAACGAGGAGCGTTCAATCGGCACGGTCATCGACGGGGTGCCCGTTGCCGACCTCTTGCAGAACGGGTTCGAAACTGCCGTGTACGTGATCGACGGGCGATCGGTCGACCATACGCGCGACATCGCGGTTCAAAAAGGCGCTCAGATCATCGCCGAAAAACGACGTGGGAAGGGCGTAGCTCTTCAGACAGCTTTTCGGGCTGTGGACGCCGACTACGTGATTATCGTTGACGGGGATAACACGTATCCGGTCAGCGCGGCTACCGAGATGCTGCGCCTGTTGCAGACACACGACGTCGTCATCGGATCACGGCTGAAAGGATTCATCGAGCCCGGAGCCATGACGAGGCTTAATGTCCTCGGGAATAAACTGCTCACGCGACTTGCGCAAGCTTTTTTTGGCATCGAAGTTACTGACGTATGCACAGGACTGTGGGGATTTCGAGGCGAAGCGATCAAACGTCTCGAGCTCGAAGCGCAAGGTTTTGAGATTGAAGCTGATATGTATTCCGAGTGTGCTGTTAAGGGACTCAGCATAGCTGAGATCCCAATCCATTACCGCGCTCGAGCGGATCACGCCAAGCTCGCTGCGATAAGGGATGGTTTGAGAATAGGTGCATTCTTATGTCGAAAGCGGCTCATGACTAGGACAAGTAACCCATTGGCAAACTTTCAAC
>Ga0224534_1000663_pt1 | contig 21061 bp, 26 predicted proteins | sample 714E12024metaG_FD_172012 | JGI IMG/M metagenome (GOLD analysis project Ga0224534, IMG submission 172012) | Peat soil microbial communities from Stordalen Mire, Sweden - 717 E1 20-24 | ecosystem: Environmental > Terrestrial > Soil > Wetlands > Peat | place: Sweden: Norrbotten County, Stordalen... | reverse complement strand
CGACAGCATCATCATCCGGGGCATCAAGGCCCTCAGCCCTGCGCGGGTCAAGATCACCGACCTGCGGGCCGGCGCTGCCCTGGCGATTGCTGCTCTGAGCACCTGGGGGGAGACAGAAATCGACGGCATCTATCACCTGGACCGCGGTTACGAGGAGTTGGAAGACAAGCTGAACGGTCTCGGAGCGCGGGTCAGGAGGGTGGAGGAGCAGGCAGCGAACCTATAGTAGTGGTGTGTGGTTAGCGTTTGGTGGTTTGAACATAAAACGGTGGTTGGTGGTTAGTGATCCATGGCCAACGACAAATGGTCTATTGCCCCTTCCCTTGTCATAAATAGGGAAAGGGGCATTTTATATTCGACAGCCACAGCCAACAATGCCAACTTCATGGTTGGTTCTTTCCAAATACTCCCGACGACTAAAAATAGTGGTGGGTGGTCATTGGTTTGGAATTTGTTTTTTCCAACGACCAACAACCAACGGCCAACGACCAAAATGGCAGGGTGGGGTGGCGTGAAACGGGGATACCGGAGCTGCAAGGTAGTGGGGTTGTGCATACTGCTGTTCAGTCTGGCCATGATTGGCCTGCCTGCCCTGCTGGTGCGCGGCTGCAGCTGGAGCGGCCCTTCCCAAACACGGCAACAAGGCCCCATGGTGCGCCTACAGTTGCAGACAGGACAGGTGGTGACCATGCCGCTGGAGGAATACCTGGTCGGAGTAGTGGCCGCGGAGATGCCTGCCGAGTTTCATCCGGAGGCCCTCAAGGCCCAGGCGGTGGCTGCCCGTACCTATACTTTGCTCCGGTTATCCACTCAAAATGGGAACAACAAGCTTTTTGACGCCGACCTCAGCACCGATCCGGAAAACTCCCAGGCCTGGATCCCGGTCTCGGAGATGCGCCGAAGGTGGGGAGCGCTCTCCTTCGGCTATTATTACAGTAAGATTACGGCGGCGATACGGGATACAGCCGGTGAGGTGGTGGTCTACCGGGGCCAGTTGATCGATCCGGTTTACTACGCCAGTTGCGGTGGGCTGGGGACCGAGGATGCCGCGGCCGTCTGGGGCTACGATGTCCCCTACCTGAAAGGGGTGGCCTGCAACTGGGATCCGCCGTCGCAGCAGCAGCCGGTGGCGGCGGCCTTCACCTATGACGACCTCTTTCGGCGCCTGGATATTCCCGACAAGGCGGTCCCGTCGGGTGCCGGTCTTGGAGGCCTGGTCCGGGTTCTTGACCGGACCGCCCGGGGACGGGTCAAGGACCTGAAGGTGGCGACCGAGACCTTCATGGCCACGGATTTCAGGAAGCTCCTCAATCTCCGTTCAACAGATTTTACTGTCAAGGATGTGGGCAGCAAGGTTGTTTTCGAGACCCGGGGCTACGGACACGCCGTGGGCATGTGCCAGTGGGGGGCTCAGGGCATGGCCTTACAGGGCAAGAACTACAAGGAGATCCTCACCTACTACTACCGGGGTGTACAGGTGGTACCTTATCAAGATTCGCAGCCCTGATGCGCCTGTGCTCCGCATTCTTTCCTCCGCATTCAGGAGAAGCGGGGGCATTAGAGCGGGTAGTCATCTGGGAAAGAATCGAACATCGAACTTCGAACAGAACCTCGAAGCATGATTAGTACCTGAATGCAAGTTTTGCCAAATCGTTCACTCCCTTTAGGTATTTTGCTCAGATATTGTATTGAACGGTGATCCTTCTGCAGACAAAATATCCCTTGTCTCACAAAGGCCTGTCCTCTAGTCTTTTTGGCCTGGCGGCGCTCATATAAATGAAAGAGAAACCTGGACAGGGGAGGATTGCGATGCAAGAATACATCCGCCGCCGGGTTATGGAAGTAAGCAGTTATATCCTGGAGTCGTCAGCCACAGTCCGACAGGCCGCCCAAGTTTTTGACGTCAGTAAAAGCACGGTGCACAAGGATGTTACGGAGAGGTTACCAAGAATTGACGGAAAATTGGCTTCAAAGGTGCGCAGTATCCTGGAACTCAACAAAGCCGAGCGTCACATTCGCGGGGGAGAGGCAACGCGCAAGAAGTATCGTGGGGGATGAAAGGCTCGCAAAGGCGAGCCCCTTCTTTTTTATAAGAACTTGAGATTTTATCTGTAGGCAAGGGAAATAACAGAAAGAGGTGCAGGATAACGTAAAAATATGTCGAATGGAACCAATAACGCAAGTTATTTCTTTTTAAGGAATGGTAATATTTTTCGAAGAGATATGTCTCCTATAATGGGACGGAGTCCTAAAAATGAAAGGAATGGCGACAGTAGATGTTTTGGGCGGAAGATATCGGGGTTGATCTTGGTACTGCAAGTGTGCTTGTTTTCGTCAAGGGCAAGGGCATCGTCATGAAGGAGCCCTCGGTCATCGCTATTGAGAGGGACTCCGGAAACATCATCGCGGTTGGCGAAGACGCCCGGCAGATGCTCGGAAGGACGCCGGGGACAATCATTGCCATGCGCCCCATGCGGGAAGGGGTCATCGCCGATTATGACGTCACCGAAAAGATGCTGCGCTACTTCATAGAGAAGGCCGTGGGGCGCCACTTCTTCTTCCGCCCCCGGGTCATGGTCTGCATTCCCTCGGGTGTTACCAGCGTCGAGGAGCGGGCGGCCCGCCAGGCTGCAATCCAGGCTGGCGCTCGCCAGGCATACCTGATTGAGGAGCCGTTGGCGGCAGCCCTGGGCGCCGGGGTCGATATCTCCGAGGCTAGCGGGAACATGGTAATCGACGTAGGCGGTGGCACTACCGACATCGCTATCCTCAGCCTGGGTGGCATTGTCTGCTCCAAGTCGCTGCGAGTCGGCGGAGACAAGTTTGACGAGGCGATCATCAGGCATATCCGGAAGCAGTATAACCTGATGATCGGAGAGCGAACCGCAGAGGAATTGAAGATCGGCATTGGGACCGCCTACATAAAAGGGAAGGGCGCCCCAAACGAGGGGATGGACGTGCGGGGACGGGACCTGCTATCCGGACTTCCCAAGACTGTTGCCGTCACCTCTGAAATTGTGGTACAGGCGCTGCAGGAACCGCTGGAACAGGTGATGAGCTCCGTAAAAGAGGTATTGGAGCGCACACCGCCCGAACTGTCGGCGGACATTGTCGACAAGGGGATTCTGCTGACTGGTGGCGGTGTCCTGTTGCATGGCTTCGACATGCTGCTGACGGAACGGACCGGTCTTCCGGTGCATATCGCGGATGACCCGATCTCCTGCGTGGCCCTCGGCGCCGGTAAGGCTTTGGGTATGTTGGGTATCCTGCAGAATGCTCAGAGTATTGCTGTGCGCCGGGCAATGTAGATTAATGGTTGCTGTTCAGCATCAGCTTCGCTCCGGTGGCGAGTAGTGCTATACCTGCAAGCTTCCACCAGGTGAAAGGGATCTCCTTCAGCCCGAACATCCCGAAGTGGTCTATGATTACCGCGGCCGATACCTGCCCGATGATGATCGCCGTAGTAGCAGTGGCCACACCCAATTTGGAGATGGATGCGACCACCGTGTAGATGATCAGTACACTCAGCACCCCTCCCAGCACTGCATACCAGGGCGCCTGTCCGATCTGGCTCAGTCCGTTCTTGCCCAACCGTAATAGCAGCAGGACCATCACGACGGTGATCGTGCCCACCAGGTGCACTACGAAGGTGGCTTCCAACAGGCCAACTGCCTTACCGAGGATGGTATTGAGCGAGCCCTGGAGTGCCATGGTGATTCCTGCCACCAGGGCCAGGAGCAGGGAGATCGGGGCTAGGGGCATGGGTGTCAGGCTCCTTTATTTAGTAGTAAGTGCAGCGAACATGAGTGCCGGGCGCCGCTTGTGGGCGCGGGCTTTTCGCGATTGAACTGGAATCACTGCTGCGAATATCTACGAGTTCTTACCTTCAGTGGGAACTTGCCTTCCCCACTGAAGGTTAGAACTCGTAGATCCAGTCATCGTGGTAAGCCGGTGAGGATGATCCCGTCCAGGAGGTCAGCCTCGCTGACGGTTATTTGTTCTGCCTTCAGGCTACCGAGGATCGCCCAGAGAATGGTGGTACCGGCTACGATGATATCCGATCGTTCTGGCTGCAGGCCGGAAATCTGCTTCCTTTCCTGGTTAGTCTTTGCCGCCAGGAAAAACAATATTCTCTCAACTGCGGCTCGGGGCAGCCGGTAGCCGTGCACCCGCTCCGGGTCATAGGTAGGCAGCGCCTGATCCACGGCTGCCAAGGTAGTGATGGTGCCTCCAACCCCGATCAGGGGGACTGGCCCTATGGCCTGGAGATCCTCGAGGGGGAGCTTCAATTTGGCCAGGATCTCCGACAACAGCAGCGGTCGCTCGGTAAGGCGGACAGCGCCCAGAGGGATGCTGCGGCTGGTCAGAGTGCCCGGGCGCCCGGACGCAGATGGAAAGGTGAACTCGGTGCTGCCTCCACCGATGTCCACCACCGTGCCCTGCTTCACCCCGGGGAGGGACTGACAGGCTCCGAGAAAGCTCAGGTGGGCCTCCTCATCGCCGCTGATCACGTCAACTGTCAACCCTGTCTGCGATTTCACCTGCTCAACAAAGAGCGCTGCATTCGGTGCTTCCCTAACGGCACTGGTGGCCACCGCCCTGACCTGGCGAACCCCGTGGAGACGCAGCAGGCCACTGAATTCTTGCAGCGATTGCAGAGTACGGGCAACGGCCTGTGGCTGCAAGCCATCTCCCCTGGTCATTCCCTCTCCCGGGCGGCACATCCGCAGCGTCCTGAGCTCAGGCTTCAACTTCCGGTTATGCAACCTGGCGATCAGCAACCGCACTGAGTTCGTCCCGATGTCTATTGCTGCAAACTTGTTGTTGGCATCCTTCATGTTGATGCAGCCCCCTGCCTCTAATCGCCGTAAGGGCCGGTGATACCGGTGTGGTTGTTCTTCGGCAGCGGCTTGGTCGCTCCGGGAGCGGCCGACATCACCAGGTCCTCTCCGGGCTTCACCAGGCCCAGATCCTGGCGTGCCGCTTCATCCGCGTAGGCATCACTGCTATAATACCCGAGCTGCTGTTGGGCCTGCTGCTGCTGGAGAAGCAGTTCCTGCTTCTTGTTCTGAAGCTGGTTAAGCTCCGACTGCAGCTCCCAGGACTTGATCTGCAGAGGTAGGAAAAATGCGCAGAGAAGTATTGCGGCAAGCCCCAGAAAGAACGCCCGACGCTTCCATGGATTATGGGTATGGGCAGTGCCGGGTCCCCGCCCGCCGGGTGCCCTCTGGGCGCGCGCCCGCCGGGCATGCCTGGAACGACGCTGCGGGGTTTTCACGGCTGTTCTGGCTGCTTTTTGCCGTAATGCTGTGCTCTGCCGCATTGCTAACTCAAGCCTCCTCGCCGGTGTCCCCACCGAACAGCCCGAGGTTGGTGGGGATGATGATCACAGCCTGGTATTCCTTGGCCCGCGCCCGGCTCAGCAGCGTGGCTACAGTGGTGGTATTGACACCGAGTTGCCTGGCGATCTCCTCGTTGCTATGGCCGGTCTCTTTGAGGACAACTGCTTGTTTTTCTCTGAAACTCAACCTTTCAGCGCCGCGTATCTCCAGTTGCATCTGTACTTCACCTAATTGTCCACAGATTGTGGACATATTGTGGATAAATTATGTACAATATCATTCTATGTTTAACTAGAAAATCCTTCTTTATCTCTCAAGAAAAATTACTTTCTATGCAGGATGCGGCGCAGCCAGCGGCCAAAACTGCGCCAGCCCTCCCGTAACTCTCGCCATAACCACTGTAGCAGCAGCTTTTCGGGCAGCCACAGGATATACAGCAGCACGTAAACCACCCGTAGGCAGGTGCGTGCCAGCCACCACAACCCCCGGAAGGGGAGGATGATGACCAGCCAGAGCAGCCGGATCAGGTGGCAAAAGGCCCGGAAGAGGAAGAACAGGAGCCGGCCCAATTGGTAGAAGATGAACGTTAGCGGCCTCTGTACTGACCGGCTGACCGACTTCAGGTAGAACGCCGTCCCGATCGGAATGATCAGGATGTTGTAAAAGTTCACTGCGCCGCCGGTCACTACAAAGAAGACCCGGAAGGAGAGCAGGGCGCAGCAGACCCAAAAGAAAAAATCAGCCAACTGGGTTACCAGCCAGCCTGGCCTGAGGAGTCGTCTGAGAACACGGTAGCAGTCGAACAGGAGGCCGATCCCGACGCCGATGGCGAGGTCTATCAAGAGGAGCATAAATTCCTGCAATACAGTCGCGTTCATTTGATCAGGCGTTCCAGGATATTCTTCCCCTTCTCTTTTATTTTCTTGCCTCGCTGTTCCCGGTACTCCATTGCGGTGATGGAGCCCTGGACAGCGATCTCCCCGGCGGTGAGATCGAGGTGGGTGATATTCATCTCTTCACCGCGCAGCATCAGGGCGCCCATCTCAGTCTCCAGCAGAATCTCCCCGTCATCGAAGCTGATCACCTGGAGCACCCCGGTGGCCGACAACCGGGAACGTCCAGTCAGGGTCAGCTCGTGTTGTGTCTCTGGCATCTCGACTCCCTCCTGCCCGAAGCTACAAGATTACGGTATGTCCTCCTTCATGATTATGTCGGGCATGGCCTGATTATACCGTGGGGAAAGGCAGTTATCGGAGCGGCCCAAACAATCAGCGCCCTCAATATTGCTTGAGGGCGCTGATTGGCTTTATCCGAGTTGTCTGCTATGCGGCCAAGGGTTTGAACTCGCTCTTGGAAGCGCCGCAGACCGGGCATACCCAATCGTCGGGCAGGCTCTCGTACGGTGTGCCCGGGGCGATGCCGCCGTCCGGGTCTCCTTTGGCCGGGTCGTAAATGTACCCGCAAACACTACACTCGTATTTCTGCACTTCTTAACCCCCCCCTTTTTTATGATTCTCGATTCCCGCTTTTGGGATTAGTAGCACTCGTAGTAGGGCTTGTAATACTCGTGAGTGTGGCCGCAGAGCGGGCAGATCTGCGGTGGCGCGTCGCCCTCGTGGATATAACCGCACTCCCGGCACTGCCACTTGATCGGCGGTTGCCGTTTCAGCAATTCACCCTGCTGCAGCATTTCCAAGAGCTTCTGGAAACGGGCGGCATGCCGCCTTTCGACCGTAGCCACTCTTTTGAAGAAGTCGAGCGCCTTTGTCTGGCCCTCCGCCTCCGCCACTTTGGCGAACTCCGGGTACATCTCCTGCCACTCGTAGTTCTCGCCGTTGATGCAGGTCTGCAGGTTTTGCCCGGTGTCCCCGAGTTCTCCCAGCAGTTTCATAATCTTCGAAGCATGCTCCATCTCGTTGGCTGCAGTCTCTTCGAAGTACTCGGCGATCTCTTGCCAGCCCTCCTTGCGAGCTACCGAGGCAAAGAAGGTATACCGGTTGCGGGCCTGGCTCTCACCGGCAAAAGCAGCCTTAAGGTTGTCAACGGTTTTCAATATGGGCCACCTCCTTAGAATTGTTGGCTTTTTATGCAATGCCCTATTTTGCCTAAAAGTAAATGTTTGTACAAACCGCAAGACACCCTCGCAGACCCCACCTCCTGCATTTTTACAAATTCCGGGTTGCTAAAAATGGCAAGAGAGTGTTGCCCAAAGGCAACTTGTTAACGGCCCGGTTCTTGTAGAGCCTTTTATTAATAGGAATGGAAGGAAAAAAAAGAGAGAGTGGTATACAACCATTATATTAACTAGCCTGTCTGATGTCAAACACTTCCTTATTCTTCTGAGACCAGGCGCCGTCCTGCCTCGAAGACCTCCTGAAAAGCAGTGGGATGGTTGATGATGGCGCCCTTGGCATCGATCTGCCAGTAGAAGTGGCCACCCTCGTATTTTATCTCCAGCATGTTGGCCGGATATGTCGAAGCGAGAAATAATCCCGGACTCTTCAATTATTTTTAGGGGTCAAGAGGATTTTTGCCTTGGGCGTAGAAGTGATCTGGTATTAGAAGTATGCTTTTCACATGCTTTTCGGGGAGTTTTGTCTCTCCCCCCGGTTTTTTCTTTTTGGCGGTTTTTATGTAGTTGCCCCCTGGACTGGCTGGCGCCCGACGTAGGAGGGCGGTGGGTTAAAACAAATGGCTATGGTTCTGGGGAAACCTTGCCGACCTTGACGGGTGAAACGAGGGGAGGAGTTTATAAAACCAATACTGTAAGTTCAGGCTCTGTGAGTATCAAAAGAATTTCTTGTGGGAGGTGTATTTTGCTAGTGGAAGCTTTTGTTCTCCCGAAAGCAGATTTGGGAAGTTTTGTAGAGAAGTTGAAGGCTGGCTACGAAGTGATCGGGCCTGTTGCCAATGACCCGGAGTTTGTCTTTGCGCCGATCGATTCTGCCGCCGATTTACGCCTTGACTATGATACCACCATTCTGCCGCCGCATAAGAAATACCTGGCGCCGCCGAAGGAGACCCTGATGACCTTCAGCGGGCCGGCGACCAAGACCGGAGAGCCTGCCCCGGCTGGGAAGCAGGTCCTGTTCGGAATGCACGCTTGCGATGTCAACGGCATGCTCAGCCTGGACAAGGTGTTCCTGGGAACCTACCCGGATCCTTACTACAAGGCCCGCCGTGAGAACACGGCGATCGTCGGCCTGAACTGCACCGAGCCCTGTGCCAACGGTTTCTGCTCCTCCTTCAACACCGGGCCGGGCATGGATACGGGATTTGACCTGTCCCTCACCGATATCGGCGACAAGTACGTCGTCTGTGTGGGCAGTGAGACCGGCAAGGCCCTGGCGGCCGGACTGGCCCCGGCGGCAGATGCCGACCGGATTGCCAAGAGCAAGGCCCTGCGGGCTTCCCAGGAGAAGATCGAGCGTCATATCGACATCGACAACTTGGGCGAGTTCATGCACCAGAACGTCGATAACCCGGTGTGGGCAGAACTCAAGGAGAGGTGCCTGGCCTGCGGGTCATGCACCAACGTCTGTCCGACCTGTTTCTGCTTTGCCGTCAAGGACCAGGTCGATCTCACCCTGGTAGCCGGCGAGCGCCCGAGGGATTGGGATTCCTGCCAGTACCTGGAGTTCTCCCGGGTGGCCATGGACCACATCTTCCGTCCTGACCGGGCGGCGCGCATCAAGCAGCGCCTGTATCACAAGCTGACCTACTTCGCCCAGCAGTTTGACGGATCGCCTGGATGCGTGGGCTGTGGCCGCTGTGCCACCTACTGCATCGTGGCCATCGACCCGGTCGAGGTGATGGCCGATCTGCGGGACAATCCGGGCGAGGAGAAGGCAGTCAAGCTCTACACTCCTCCGGATAAGAAGGTCACCCCGGAGACCAGCCCGTGGGAACCACTGCCTGCCAAGATCACCGCGATCAAGCAGCAGAACTATGATAACAAGACCTACACCTTCTCATTCGTGGATCCTGCCGTGCAGGAGAAGTATACCTACGGCAACGGTGTCTTCAACGAGATCAGCGTTTTCGGCATCGGCGAGGTGCCTATCTCCATCAGTTCCTGCGCCGATGTCAAAGGGGCATTTGACCACACCATCCGCGCCGTCGGCAACGTGACCAAGGCTTTGGACAAGCTCCAGGTGGGCGACATCGTGGGTGTTCGTGGTCCGTACGGGGTTGGCTGGCCTGTAGAGAAGATGAAGGGCAAGAACGTGCTGGTAGTGGTCGGTGGTGTCGGCCTGGCGCCCTTGTTAGGCACCATCAAGTACATTGCCAACCATCGCGACCAGTTCGGTGCACTGGAGATCCTCTATGGCGCCCGGTCGCCCAAGGACATGCTCTTTACCGACGAGTTCGAGGACCTGCGCAAGATTCCTAACACCAGGCTGCTCCTGTGCGTCGACGACTGCCTGGGGATGGAGTGGGGCCACAACATCGGCGTTGTCACCACGTTGTTCGACAAGATGTCCTCCAAACCCGACAACTCGATCATGATCACCTGCGGTCCCGACATCATGATGAGGTTCGCGGTGAAGGGCATGCTGGCGCTGGGCTGGAGCCCGGAGCAGATCTATGTGTCGCTGGAGCGCCGCATGAGCTGCGGTATCAAGAAGTGCGGCAACTGCCAGATCGGCCCGATCTTCGTGTGCCAGGACGGCCCCGTGTTCAAGTTAGCGGACATCCAAGGCCTGCCCGAAGCGGCCTTATAAGGAGGTGTGATCATTGGTGAACCCGAAAGTCGCGTTTTTCAAGTTCAGTTCCTGCGCCGGCTGCCTGCTGAACGTGATCAATATCGAGCCGGTGCTGCTGACCGTCCTCTCCGTCATCGACATCGAGTACTTTGTCATGGCCAAGCGGGATAACCACCACGGCCCATACACCATCGGCTTTGTCGAGGGTGCGGTCACCACGCCGAAGGAAGTGCTAGAACTCAAGAAGATCCGTGAGGAGTGCGCCATCGTGGTGGCCATGGGCACCTGCGCCGTAACCGGCGGCGTGCCCTCGATCAAGAACTTCTCCGGCATGAACCAGGACCAGTTGACCAAGACGGTTTATGCAGAAAACATCTACGATCCGTTCCTGGCCTCGATCCCGGCCAAGGGCATCGACCACTACGTCAAGGTGGATGCCTACCTGCGTGGTTGCTCCTATGACTTGGGTGAGTTTGTCGAGTTGATCAAGAGGGCGCTCAAGGGCGAGGACCCGATGTTCCGCCCGCACAGCGTCTGCAACGAGTGCAAGCTGAAGGAGAACGTCTGCCTGCTGGTCAGCAAGGGCCAGCCCTGCATGGGTTCTGTCTCCGCTGCCGGCTGCGGCGCTCTCTGCCCCAGCCTGAACAGGCAGTGCGAGGGATGCCGCGGACCTGCCAACGACTGCAACGCGGCCTCTCTGGCCAAGACCTTTATGGAAGACCTCGGCCTGTCCAAGGACGACGTGGTGCGCAAGTTCCGCAAGTATGCGGGGAACACGCCGGAGTTTAGCAAAGGAGCTGAGGCTGCGCTATGAGCGACCGGAGATTGTATGTAGACTACCTGGCTCGCATGGAAGGCGACGGGGCGATGGACATCGTCATCGGCGAGAACGGCGAGATCAAAAAGGCTGCCTGGGAGGTCTGGGAGCCGCCAAGGTTCTTCGAGGCCTTCCTGATCGGACGCAAGGTCGAAGAGGCGCCGGAGCTTGTCCAGCGCATCTGCGGCATCTGCCCGCACGCCCACCACATCGCCTCGCTACGATCGATGGAGCGGGCGATGGGGATCAAGGTCAGCGAGCAGACCAGGCTGATGCGCGAGTTGATGCACTACAGCGACTGGATCATGAGCCATGCCCTGCACATTTACTGCCTGGCCGCCCCTGACTTCGTGGGCTACGAGAGCGTGGTCGCCATGGCCGGCAACCCGGACCTGCTGCCGATCGTCGGCAAGGCCCTCGGCCTCAAGCGCCTGGGCAACGACATGATCGTGGCTATCTGCGGCAACGAGATCCAGAACCGCACCTCGGTGCTCGGCGGCTTCACCGCCGTGCCGTCCAAGGCCACCCTGCAGGCCCTCAAGGAGCGCCTGAAGGCCGCCAAGGAGTTCGCCTTTGAGACCGTGAAGCTGGTCGTCCAGTTGGGCAACGTCGCGCCCTACAATAAGTTGGAGCGCAAGGCCGAGTATGTCTCCCTGTATGATCCCAAGCGCTACCCGATCAACGAGGGCCGGCTCTATTCCAACGACGGCCTCGACGTGCCGGATGAGGAATACCCGATCTGGATCCTCGAGAAGCACGTGCCGAGCTGCAACTGTAAGCACGCCACCATCAAGGGCAAGGGCATCTTTGCCGTAGGCCCGCTGATGCGGGTCAACAACAACTTCAACACCCTGTCCGCCGATGCCAAGAAGATCGCCGCAGAGGTGGGCTTCTCGGTGCCGTGCTTCTTGCCGTACTTCAGCATCGTCGCCCGGGCGCTGGAGCTTGTACACGCCATCGACGCCTCCATCGAGCTGATCGATGTGCTCGGCGAGCCGAAGCGGGAGGAGATCAAGTACGAGTACAGGGCCGGCGAGTCTTACGCCGTGGTCGAGGCGGCCCGCGGCAGTGCCATGCACGGCGGCCGGGTCGACAAGAACGGCGTCATCCAGAAGTACGACCTGATCGCCCCGACCGCCCGGAACATCGCCTCCCTCGAGGCCGACTTCAAGGCCTTCGTGCCCCAGTTGCTCAACCTGTCGGACGAGGAACTGACCCTCAAGTGCGAGATGATGATCCGGAACTACGACCCGTGCCAGTCCTGCGCCACCCATTCGGTCAAGGTCAACCTGCGCAGGGAGAAATAGTGAATGAAGGCTGATCTGCTCGTCATCGGCTGCGGCAACGAGTTTGCGTCTGACGACGCTATCGGGCTGCAGGTGATCCGGAGCTTGAAGGAACTGAAAGCATCGAAGGAAGTCGAGCTCCCCGACGGAGTGGAACTGATTGAGGCCGGTACCCCCGGCCTCAATTTGCTTGATCTCTGGGACCGGGCGGACCGGGTGATCATCGTCGATGCGATCAAGAGTGGGGCCGCTCCGGGGACGGTCCACGGCTTCGACGCCTCGCTGCTGCCGCCGCGGGATGTGATGCCGGTCTCGTCCCACGGGGTGAACATCATCGACGCTGTACAACTGGGGAAGCTGATGGGGAGGCTCCCCACCCAACTGACCATCATCGGGGTGGAGATCCTCTCGGAGGAACCTTTCCATGTCGGCCTGACCCCGGAGGTGGAGGCGGCGGTACCCCGGGCGCGGCAACGGGTGCTGGAGATGATCAGGAGCCGGTAGCCGGGAGCCAGAGCGAGAGAACCGGCGAAGACATTTGAAAGTCTGCCGTGCACTCTTTTGGCCAGGATGAGGGGCTTGGAATGATTGAAAGATGAACCTGGACGACAGAAACATTACAGGGGATAGATGCAACAGCATCTATCCCCCTTATGCACTTTGAGGATGGGGCCGTCTCCGGCGTCAGGCCTTGTTCTCCTTGACGATCAGCAAGGCGATAAAAGCTATCAGTAAACCGGCGAAAAGCGACCAACTGCCGCCGGCAAGTCCGAAGTGATCGACAAACGACCCCATGACGAGGGGCAGAACGAACACGCCCAGGTTGGTGCCAACCGTGTAGGCGCCGGCTGCCACGCCCATGTTGACCGGGGTGACCCCGGGCATGCTCTCCTGCAGGGAGAAGGCCAGCGTCCAGGGGACTTCGAAGAAGAGGCCGAACAGGATGGCGACTAGGATCAGGGCGCCGATGCCCCATGATGGTATGCTCAAATAGACCAGCCAGACGACCAGGGTGATGGCCAGGAAAATCACGGCGGTAAGCTTCCGGCCCCACAAGCCGGCCAGGGAGGACAGCAGGATCAGGCCGGCGCCCATGGCGATCGGGAACAGTCCAGCGATGTTATTGTTGCCCATGGCTTTGGGTAAAAAACCCATGGCGAAGACGGTGGCGCCCCCCAGGAACAGGGCCGCCACCAGGTTGATCCAGGCCGAGGGCGACTGGGTGACGGTCTTGAACTCACTGCCGAACGAGGGTTTGGCCGACGCCGGGCCGGTCTCCTTCTGGCGGGCGAGGAGCCACCACAGGACGGTGATGACCAGGATGAGGATGCTGTAAAACCAGAAGGCGCCGGTTATGCCGAGTGGGCCCAGCAGAGCGGCAGTGACGATGATGCCCAGGCCGCCGCCGATGAAGAAGGCACTCGCCCCGATGCTGATGAAGGTGTGGGCGTTCTTATGTCCGAACCACTGGATCATCAGGGGGCCGAGGCAGGCCGTCAGGCAGCAGATGCCGTAGCCGGCGATGACGGTCAACACGGCCTGGGTGACAAAAGAGGTCATGAACAGCGGCCGCAGCCCGAAGCCGATCAGGGCGCAGATAGAGCCGATGCCGAGCAGTTTCTTGGTGCCGGCGGTGTCAACCCAGCGGCCGGTGGACACGCCCAGGAAGATGGCCACCAGGCCGGGCAGCGAGAGCAGCAGGTTGCCAGTGGCCTCCCCGATGCCAAATTTCGGCCAATAGCCAACCAGGAGCGGAGCCTGTGCGAACCAGGCGGACCAGATAAACAGAGACATGAGCAAGAATAAGGTCAGCATTATCCAGCGGTAACTGTCCGTTTGTATGGACTCCCCATGATGGGTCATCTTAACCCCTCCTTTGAGTAATTATGGTTTCCCAGGAGCCTGTCCCCGACATCCTGTGCCCGCAACTTGGTCATAAATAAAAAAATGACCACAATAGGCAACAGGGTCAAAATAACAGCTAAAACCAATTCTCCATCCTCCCATCCTACCGTTTATTAAGTTTTACAAACTCATGAACAATTATATTGTAATTTACCATGGCCGGCAAGCACATTTTTGTACAGACATTTTTGTACAGATCATGTCGAAACGATGCAGGGGGCCGGCAGGATTATACGTTTGGACAGTGAATTAAATGTTAATCCTGGTATTGCTTATGTCAGCGCTTGAAGATGGGGAGGAGTATTGATGCGAATAACCAAAAAAGGGTGGCTGGTCCTGGGGCTGTGCCTGGTGCTGGTGGTTTCTCTCGTCTACAACGCAGTTCAGGCCCTGCGCCAACGGTCCTTGGATAGCGATGCCCTGAACGCCTTGAGTGCAGACGTCGATTCCGCCTTGGCCGACCTGGACTCGGCGGTGTACCTGGACACCAACCAGACCAACTGGAGTAGCACGAACTCCCGGTTGGCGTTTTACCAAAGCCTGCTGCAGGCCAGGGAGGCATCCGCCGCCGCCGCCCAACTAGCGTCACTGAGCAGCGGGGATCCCGAAGCGGTTGCCGCCAGGATGGGCGAATTGCAGGAGCGGCTGGATGCGACCTATCTTCCGGCTGCCCAGAGTCTGGCCGCAGGGCAGGCATCTGCTGCAGACCGGTCATCACTGGATAGTTTCTGCGATAGCATCCGTAAGGTGGGCTGGCCGCTCAGGGCGCAACTGCGGGATTCGGGGTGGGGGAAACTGAGAGCTTCGCTGGATGCCCTGTCCCAATTGTTGGGCCCGGTGTCCTCGGTTGTCCCGGTGATCAATGTGCCCGATTACTCTGGAGACCAGCCTGTTTACACCACCAAAAAAGCGACGACCGGGAATCAGCCGTCTGTCAAGCCAGGCTCAGCGCTGGGCATCACCGTCAATGTGGGACCTGCCACCGGAGCGTAAGACTGAAGCGGAGTTGCGAACGCTGACGGATTGACTTACAATTGAGTTGCAATACCCTGTTAATGATATAGCAAGCAGAGTTCTTAACTTCAGAGGGACATCCTCTCGAGTTAGAAGTTCGATGTTCGATTAGCCTTCCTCTTCGAACCTCGAACGTCTAACTTCGAGCCTTGAGGAGGGCGGGGGATCATGCACGAGTATTCGCTGGTGGAAGGCGTTGTCAAACAGCTCAGGACCAGCGCCGGGGAGAACAACATCAGGCAGATCAGCCGGGTGGCGCTGGTGGTTGGCAAACTGACCATGACCGTACCCGACGCCCTGCAGTTCGCCTTCGAGGTCTTCAGGCAGCAGGAGCCGTTGCTCAAGGATGACGCGGTCCTGGAGATCCGGGAGGAGCCGGTGATGGGTGAATGCAAGGACTGCCAACACCGCTATGAGATCAAGGATTACGAATTTATCTGCCCGTCCTGCTCCGGCGTCAACATCAAGCTGGTGGGCGGCCGGGAACTGTACATCGATTATTACGAAGGGGAGTAGACCGTTTTTAAAAAAATTCAAGCATACCAAGGCCGGGCGGGTTTTAGCATTAAATGGTGAGCAAAAGATGCGTCTTAAACAGTCCGAAAGAATCCTGGCAGTATCAGGGGTTCTAGCCTAGTCTCGTTACCCATCCTGTCACAATTGAGTATAGTGAACAGTCAGCAAGACAAGCAATAAAAATTTTGAACATGCTGGTGTGGCTGAACTTATCGAGGTAAAAATCGGGGATGCAAAGGAAATCATTCCTACTTTAAAGGAAAGCTTCGATTTAATATTCCAAGACGTTGGGGATAAAACACTTTACCCTGTATTGCTAAATAATTTGATCACCCTTCTAAAACCAGGTGGGGTATTATTGGCCGAAGACTCTCTTTTACCTGTTATAGACATGAATTTATCAGAATTGAAAAACTTTAAATCAGACCAGGTTGAATCACTTGAAGAATTCAACAAGATGATTGCTCACTGTCCATATTTAAAAAGTACATTACTGCCTATTGGCGATGGATTGACTATAGGCATAAAAATAGTTTAGTACTCAAGGAAGCAGATAAATATTTAGTAGAAGCCGGCGCCTGCTTGTCGTATTAATGGCTTGTGGGCGCCGGTGTCTTCTGCTTCCGCCTATTAGAATGATTGTCATCAGACTTCTCATCATGTTGGCTCCTTGTCGGTTAGTTTATAACGACATTGGCGGTGAGAATCAGTCCGACAAATAAGGTGAGAAGCGACAACTGGATGGGATTTAAATAATGGCTACGATGATTGGTATGATTGAAGTTGGATGATCTTTGCATCCAACTTGATTTAGGGATAATATGGCCGTCATATGCCTCCGCCAATTAAAGATTGAATATCTAATACCGTAATGAGTGAAGTTGCTATTGATGCTAAGGGAGCAAAACTGATGGGAACTGCGTTTGAGCTTGGCAAGTTCTTGATAAGTATTGTGGTCTGCCAGTTGGCAGGAATTATTGGCTCATTCAGTGCCAGGTCCGCCATAAAGGACTGGTATTCCAAGCTCATCAAGCCTAGTTTTGCTCCACCGAATTCGCTGTTCGGTCCTGTTTGGGTGACGCTTTACTTGCTGATGGGCATTGCCCTTTACCTGGTATGGCACCTGTACGGTCATAGGCGAAATGTGTTTATTGCGCTTTATTTTATATGGCACATAGACGGTCATAGGCAATTTGTGTTTATTGCGCTAAGTCTGTTTGTGATACAGTTAGTCTTGAATGCTCTCTGGTCGCCGGCTTTTTTTGGGCTCAGGTCTCCCGTGGCTGGTCTTTATGTGATTGTGCCCCTTTTAGTCTTTGTTTTCTTGACAACCATGGTCTTTTTTAGAATCTCCCTGCCTGCTGGTATTCTGATGATTCCGTACCTGCTATGGGTGGGCTTTGCGACGGTCTTAAATGCATCTATCTGGTTGTTAAACTGGTGATGAGTTTTAGCTGTTAGAGGAGCAGAACCTCAAGTTAATAGTGGAGAAAATCGCTTATTATAAAGAGATGGAGGCCGATGACCATGAATGATCAGTCAAGATACCAGAGAGGGTTGGCTAAATTGGCGGAGGTGGATGGGAAGGCAGGAGAGGAAGTAGTGGCGCCGCTGGGAGACCTGGGTCGCTACATCGTAGAGTTTGCTTTTGGAGACATCTACAGCCGTCCTGGACTCAGCCTGAGAGAGCGGGAGATTGCGACAGTGGCCATGCTGACTGCGCTGGGTGGCAGGGAGCCGCAACTACGTGTGCACATCCAGGCGGCGCTTAACGTGGGACTGTCCAGGCAGGAGGTCGAGGAGATTATCATCCAGACCGTGCCCTACGCCGGATTTCCGACCGCCATCAATGCCCTGAACGTCCTCAAGAACTGCGAAAGCTGAATTTTTAAGATTGTTGAACCCGGATCACACCAGAAGCTTTTACTCATAGGCGCGCTGAAACTGAAAAAATAGGGTTAGAAAAATCTCTATAATCACGAGGAGGTATTGAAGTGCACAAAGGTTTTGGCCTTCCCTTGAGCAGCATCGCCGGCTTTTCCGGTGAGATCCGGGAAAAACTGCAGGCACTGCACCTCACCACAGCCGAGGAGTTGGTTGCCCTGGCGGCGATCGACGGTGCCAAGCAAGGATTGAGCGCTCATCTGAGGATCTCGGAGGATCAGCTGGCCGAGCACATCGGTACGGCCAAGCAGTACTTGAGCAGCCACGTGATCTCGGCGATGGAGGGGCCGTATAACAGACAGCACAGTTTGGGGGCGGTGCAACCCCCGGCCGGGCACGACGCCTCCGTCAAACCAGGGCCCTATGAATCGACCATGGGGCCGGCCCCCCTGCCAGCCAGCGTCAACCTCGTTTCCAGGTTCCGGCCGGTGAAAAACCAGGGCGGACGAGGCACCTGCGTGACCTTTTCCTGCACAGCCCTCAATGAGGATTGGCACAGATACTTGCCGGATGGATGTCCCGACCTGTCCGAGCAGGATCTGTACTATGAATGCAAGCAAAACGACGGCAATCCAAACGGCGAAGGCTCCTTCGTCAAGTGGGCGATGTACTGTCTGGTGCAGTTCGGCCAATGTACTGCAGCCTGCTGGCCTTACAATCCCAACCCCCCCACCAATCAGCCGGGGCCTCCCCCGCCCTGCGCTGCCCCTGAAAGGCCGAACTATAAGTTGCCGGACAGCCAGCAGCTCAATGCAAACTCGGACAACGACATCAAGGGCGCCCTGGCTGACGGTAAACCGGTGCCGTTCTCGATTCCGGTCTACAACAGCTGGTACCAATCGGCAGCGGTGGAGACGTCAGGCAACATCACCATGCCGCTTCCGGGCGAGGCGCAGGCCGGCGGCCATTCCATGTTGTTTGTGGGGTACCAGGATGACTCCTCCACCCCCGGCGGAGGCTACTTCATTCTGCGCAACAGCTGGGGTGTGACATGGGGATCGGAGAGCAACTACGGACAAGGCTATGGCGCCATCCCCTATCAATACATGACCGACAATGGCTGGGAGGCGTACACATATCAAACCCTGTCAGTCCCGCCCAGCCCGGTGTCAAACTCGCGGGGCGTGCGGCACTATATCTTATCGATTTGATGCCTTGCCGGTTGTCATTGTCGTTCCGGTAATATTGATTATGTTTGCATTGCGCCGCCACCTGGAGTTCGCAATCCGGCATCCGGCAGGCAACGGAACCTGCAATCCGATGCGGGCAACACAGGCTTCGACATCGCAAAGGTTTATCGGCATCCTGATTCGGCTGATCCGCATTTCCATCCAACAACGAAGGGAAAGTGAAACCAATGAGGCATAAGCCAGGTACTCCCCTGGATCGGATCGAGGGCTTTCCGAAGGAGCACACTCTCAAGTTGGCGGCGCTGTCCATCGATACTGCCGAAGAGTTTCTGTCTGTGACCAACACCCTGGACAAGCGGGAGCGGATCGCTGTCTATCTGGAGATCGATGGGCAGGAACTTGATCGGTTGATCGGCATGGTGGAACGCTCCCTGCCGGAGAGCGTGGCTAAAAATATGAAAAACCCGGTAGACACCGGCGGCAAGTATGGCCTGGGCGCACTAGGGCCAGAGACAGCGCAAGAGGACGAACAATAAGTATCATCCAGCCCCGGCCGGCAGGGCCTTTCTAGGACTAGATGAGAGTTGCTGAGATATGCTTCCCATACCTCAAGGTGCTGGGGCCATATCCAGTAATATCAAGGCTTACGTAGGTGTAAGCCTTGATATTACCCGAATTAACTGCAGTTTTACTGCTATGGCATATTACATAATGTTGACGAAGCATTATATTACAGTGCAATTACAGCCTTTACTGCCGGTTATGAAGGAATAAATCCAACTAATTTTGCTGCCCATAATGAATTAGTTGCAATGCTATCTTGCTTTGAAGCATTTGTCGGCTTATTTCTCATGGCGTATTTTACAGTAGCATTTTCGAGGAAAGTGCTAAGATAGAAAGATTAGTAAAAAATAGTCCTTGTCCGGCCCCGGATGTGCCGAGAGGCCAATCGAGAACCGTGCAGCTCATAGTGCCCCTAAGCGTAATAAGCAGGATTACACAGCTGCGGGGTAGAAATATATGTGCATCTACCCCGCCCGGCTTCGGAAGGAGGAGAGAATAAGCAATGCGGGGTGGCAAAATATACAAAGGTGGAAAAAATTCTCATTACTTTTATGCGGATTTTCCACCTGGACCTGATGGTAAGCGGAACCAGAGGAAAATCACCGTTAAGGGTAGTTACGAGGATACAGAGAAGTATCAGCGGGAAATTCTCAGCCAGATTGACCGGGGACAGTTTTCAGTTGCACCAACGAAGATGACTCTTGGTGAGTTCCTGGACTATTACTTGGACATAATCAAGGGTAGGAGAGCGAACACTTACACCAGCTTTGTGCTGCAAGGGCTCTAGTAGTTAGAAAGACTTCGAAGGAGAGTAGGCCAATGGTCAAGGTAAGGCTGGCGACGCCAATGCTGCAGGAGAACGACGAGGTGGCCCGGGAGAACCGGAATTTGTTCCGGGAGCGCGGGATCTTCGTGCTGAACCTGATGAGTTCGCCTGGTTCCGGCAAGACGAGCACCCTGGAGCGCACTATCGAGCATTTGCCGGAGGGCTTGAGGCTGGCGGTGATCGAGGGGGACATCTACACCACCAGGGACGCGGAGCGGATCGAGGCGCGGGGCGTGCCGGTGGTGCAGATCAACACTGCCGGAGCCTGCCACCTGGACGCCCGCATGATCAAGCCGGCCCTGGATGATTTCGACCTGGGAGCGGTAGATCTCCTGATCGTGGAGAATGTGGGCAACCTGGTCTGCCCGGCGGAGTTCGACTTGGGTGAGGATGCCCGGGCGGTGGTGCTGAGCGTTACCGAGGGGAACGACAAACCGATGAAATACCCGCTGATCTTCCGCCTGGCCAGTGCCGCCCTGATTAACAAGATCGACCTGCTGCCCTACACCGACTGTGACATGGCGGAACTGGAGCGGGATATGGCCATGATCAACCCGGAGCTCAAGACGTTTCAGGTTTCCGCCCGCACCGGACAGGGTTTTGACCGCTGGATGGAGTGGCTGGCCGAGCAAACGAAAAACAAGAAGCTGGGCGCCTGATCTCGCGAAAATCATCTCTCCTGCCACGGTTAGAAGTTGGCTCCCGGGAGCAAACTAGCGGCAGGAGGTGACATTGGATGTTGTTGATGCTGGATGACGGTTACACCGACGATATGGTCGAATTGGAGACAATTGAGCAGGCCGCCCAGGATTACCTGCGTCTTCCGACTGCAGACGACAATAACATCGCCTGGTCTCGCAGCTTTCAGGTTCAATAGCAGGCATAGAGCCATACAGTGAAAGCAACAACCAGACCGGCTGAGGCTGGTCAGATTGGCGACAACCCCCAGGGCGATGCCTCTGGGGTTTTTGCTTGAGCTAATTGATTGACAACGTTCGCTTCGCTCACAAA
>Ga0224534_1000662_pt1 | contig 21075 bp, 15 predicted proteins | sample 714E12024metaG_FD_172012 | JGI IMG/M metagenome (GOLD analysis project Ga0224534, IMG submission 172012) | Peat soil microbial communities from Stordalen Mire, Sweden - 717 E1 20-24 | ecosystem: Environmental > Terrestrial > Soil > Wetlands > Peat | place: Sweden: Norrbotten County, Stordalen... | reverse complement strand
ACAAATATTCGTTGGTTCCTCTAAAGTACAGCCACTCTTTGGATATTTTCTAATATCAATTCCTAAAAAAGATCACCAGCAGGTGTTTAATAATTTCTTAACAGACAACCTTGACTTTACTTGAAGATGTCTGGTAATATGTAACTAGGAAACCAGGTAACTGGATCACAGCGCGTTATGTACCTGCCTACGTCTACTCGTACTCGTAGCCTACTTCTTTCTCCTCATTTTCTAATCCCCCCCGATCTCGCGGCGATCTGTTCTTTCCCTACCTATTCCGCTCCTGGAGGGCACCTGCCCAGAGCAGGGGGCGTCTTATCAACTTTTTTGGTTGAGGTGAAAGCTGGCCGGCATCGATGGCGGCCATGAAAGGGGTGATCGGGTGAAGCTTGTTTTGAAGATGCCCGTCTGTAGGAAGCAAATTTCAAAAATGTCTATTTCAGGGATCTCTATTTACAAGAAGCTGTCTATCTGGACGCAGCAGATTTCAAAAATATCGATGTTAAGGAATCGGCTGTCACAGAAACCGATCTCAGAGATGTCGATTTTCAAGTTGCTGGAAAACTCGGCACAATTCCGCCTCGTCCTGGTTTCCGGATTATCCGGGCTGCTGGTGTGGGGGGTATTGGCGCTGGCGCCGCAACCTCTCATCATCAAGGTCGACGGTCAACCCATGGTCTACCGGAGCCTGTTCCGGACCGTGGGTTCGGTGCTGGCCGCGGCGGGGGTCAAGCTGGGGCCGAGGGATCTGGTGCAGCCTGATCTCGGCGCCATGGTAAGCAGGGGCATGGTGATCTCTGTGAACCGGGCGGTAAAGCTCAGGGTGGACGTGGACGGCAGGAGCATGCTTGTATGGAGCCCCGAGCTCCCGGTGCAAGAGGTACTGCAGACAGCCCAGGTCAGCTTGGGGCCGATGGATCAGGTGAGTCCGTCCTTGAACCAGTTGGTGGCAGCGGGCACTGTTATCAAGGTCAGCCGGGTGACGCAACGACTGGTGGCCGAGAGTTATCCTATACCGGTCCCGGTTCAACGAACGAATGACCAGCAGATGGAAATGGGGCAGTCGCGGCTGGCCAGGGAGGGAACACCAGGAGAGGGACAGCGGCTGCTTATGGTAGCCTACGTCAACGGAAACCCGGTTCATCAATTGCAAATCTCGGACACGGTACTGCGCTCTCCACAGAGCGCGATCATGGCCTATGGCAACGTCACCAGCGCCTCCAGGGGCGGACAAACGTTTCATTTTCGCAATACCCTAGAGGTTCTGGCTACTGCATACAGCGCCAGACAGGGCCGGCGCGCCTACACCGGGGCCTTGTGCCAGTTCGGGGAGGTGGCGGTGGACCCCCGGGTGATCCCGCTGGGAACGCGCCTCTACATTGACGGCTACGGCTACGCCACGGCGGAGGATATCGGCAGCGCCATCAAAGGGAACCGGGTCGACCTCTTCTTCGAGTCTAATTGGGAATGCGACCGTTGGGGCCTCCGCCGTACCAAGGTTTACATCCTCGATGACTGAATGGGCGTTAAGAGATAAACGGCTTTTGTGGTTCAAAAACGGCTATTTGTCATATCGTTTTGATTTCTGCCCTCTCAACTGGAAAATAAATTTCTCGTCAATGAGCATATTGGGGTATTTAAACTCTAAGGCATCTTTGGAGAAAACTTCAAAGATGCCTTGTTCTCTGTTGGGGCCATCGTGAAAAGTGCCGGCGGTATGGCAATTGATGACGGTCAGGACGACGCTGTCCGAGTGCCGGTTATTTTTAGTATTTCATGGTTAGCGATTAATGACACGCAACAAGCCCGTCATGGCCCGTCTTGATACGGCTGCACCGCCTTAGCCACCAGGCTGGCGTAAAACCAGCTTCCGGCAGGCTCGAGGTGGACACCGTCCGGGCTGAAGAACGATCGGTGGCCGTCACTAGCCGCGTACCAGTCGACCAGAGTGGTGTTTGGCCTACTTGCCGCCACCTGCACCAGAGTGGTATTGACCACATTCTGCCACGGACGAGGCACCCTGGTATTCACCAGTATCACTTGCTGGACCGGCCCGAGGGAATCGAGCAGAGCCACCAATTGATCGCTGGTGAAGGGCCCATTGGTGCCCAGTTCGATGATCACCAGATTGCCCAGTTTGCCCTCATCCTGGAGCTGTTTCACTACTGGTTGAGCATAGATCAACTGCCGCCCGACTTTACCGTCGATGACGATACCGGGGAGCAGTCTGCTCAGGTCCGGGGCGATATCAACCATCACCGAGTCGCCGATGGCAGTGACCCCCTTTCCTGATGTGGCATGCGGGCCAGTTGCCCCGCTAGTATCCGTAGTGCTGGTGTCAATTTCCTCGTTGTCAGAAGCTGAGGCGCTACCCGTTTGCGCCTGGGTGGGTCCGGTGGCCGGGGCAGATCCTGATAAACTGGCGCTAGCAACACCGTCAGTGGTGAGCGGTGTGGCGCCGACAGAACTGCTGATATCGGACGCCGCGCTAGTGGCAATGGCGGAATCGGCGCCGGCGTTAGGAAGAGTCCCCACCATTCCTACGCAGAAGGCGCTGAAGGCCAGTCCGGCAACTGCCGTAGCGATCCAAGTTGTTTTTAGGATACTACTCTGCTTCGAATGCAGCAGTGCCCATAATTTCTGCAAGGCGCCGTGACGGATTGGATCCTCGACAAAGTGCCAGGACAGGGCCGCAAGGGCGATAATGAGTGCTGTTTGCAAAATCACCCGACCGACGTTCAGGCCCATATCCACCACCGGGGTAGTCAATACAATGACAGGATAGCACCAGAGATAGATGCCATAAGAGCGCTCGCCCAACCAACGCAGAGGCTCCCAGCCCATGGCTTTGCCCAGACGACTTGCCGGGTGGGCTAGAGCGGCCACCAGCACGGCGGAGGCAACTGAGCACAGCAGCATTCCACCCTGGTAGAGAAAGGTCTGGTACTGGTTAGTCCGCCAGATCAGGAACAACACAACAAACAGACCGGCGCATCCGGCCAGGTCAATACCGATGCGCGCCAGGGGCGAGATCGCGGTTGACAGTTTCCGGCTTGGCCACACCAAAGCGAGAGCAGCACCGATGAGCAGGGCGAAGGCGCGGGTATCGGTGCCATAATATACTCGGCTCGGATCGCTGCCGGGGTGGTAGAGAACGGCCATCCACAGCGCCGATGCCGCCGCCCCTGCCAGGATCAACCCTGGCAACCCCCGCCGGGGTATGTAGCGCAGTCCGCACCATAGGAGCAACGGCCAGAGCAGGTAGAACTGCTCCTCCACTGCCAGCGACCACAGGTGTCCCAGCGGCGAGGGAGGGCCGAAACTGGCAAAGTAGGAAACTTTATGGAATATAAACCACCAATTACTGACGTAGACGATGGATGCCACGACATCGCTTCTTAAAGCGACTAACTGGGATGGATCATGCAGCATGACGTAGTCGACAACCACTATGATCATAATGAAAAGAGCAGGAAGCAGGCGGCGGGCCCGCCGCAGCCAGAAGTTCTTAAACCTGATCTGCCCGGTACTCTGCCACTCGTAAACCAGCAGGTCTGTGATCAGGTAGCCGGACAACACGAAAAACACGTCGACGCCCAGCAGCCCGCCGGGCGCAAAACTCAGGTTCAGGTGGTAGGCGATGACGCCGAACACCGCCAGAGCCCGCAGTCCGTCCAGGCCGGCCATGTAACGCCCGTTGCCCTTAACCGGTTCAGGCATGGAAACATCACCTTGCCTACCAGATTGCTTGTTTTAACCTTTTGTTGACCACTTTTAACATACTATGCCAACCAGAACATTTATTTGAAGTATCTTCCTGATATCGGTAATATATTCATTATACTTTAAATTTTATGAACTGCCATCAATTATCCGACGAATTTAGAGCATTTTTTTGAATTTCACTGTAAAAATCCCTGGCAATATCCAATAATCACATAATTTAAGAAGAATTTCAAGATCTAGCAAGATAATAGCATCGAATGTCGAATTAAATAGAAGGAAGGAAGAAATAAACACCAAATAACCAACAGAAACCTGCTGTGGATGTCAATAAAGTGTTTAGAGAAAATAATGACCACTATCAGTTGGGCTCTTAGCGGTTAGTATGATGGAAGGTGAAAGTCTCACACACGATGTGAAGCGGGGGAAAGGGCGTGCTACGGGTAACGCCGGGGGCGATCCTTAGCGATCGCGGTTACCCGAAAAAAATCTGGATTCCAATTAAGCCTGTATGGGTGATAGCCGTCCTTTTGCTTCCCGGTCCAACGTTTTCAAATGAAATCGGAATAGAAACGCACGCCCCCTTTGGTCACTGCCGCCACCTGAAAGGGTCCGCCCACCCGGTCATCGCAGGCGGCGATCTTCTCCAGGGAAGTGCGGCAAAACTGGGCCAGATCCTCCAGAGATTGCGCAGGATCAGACCAGAGACGTCCGAACCGGGCCTCAACCGTCAGGACGCGGGGCATGGTGATAATCTCTCCGATCGCCATCTCCTGGAATGGCAGTTTCAAGTCCTTGCTCTCCAGTACAAACGCCCGGCACTGGCCTTCCTGCCGATCGTACCCGGCCAGGGTGAAATAGAGCAGCCGCGGCGCCTCCGGATGAGCTACGAACCAGGGCTTCTGCTGCAATAAAAAGTGGTGGTACTCCTGCCTCAGAAACTCCCGGCCCAACTGGTCGATCTGCGCAAAGTCGTCTATTCCCTCCTTTTCCACCCGTCCCTTGAGTGCCAGGGAGATCTCCACTCCAGCTTCCAGACCGGCGGAGCAGATCAGGGCATGGGAGCCCAGACTGTGCATCTTCCGGACACTACCGTGGGCCACTGCCCCGCCCTCCTGCCAGGACATCACCTGGCTATCGCAGGCTAGCATTACCCGCTCGCCATTCCAACCCAGGATCTGCTGTGACAAAGATCTCTCCACCCCTTTTTAAACATAATCACCTCCGGGTTCCTCGTCCCGAAGAACGTGCCGGTTATAGGCGCCGACGATATCGCTCCTGGTGATGATGCCAATCACTTTCCGCAAGTCCTCTCCAGTAGCATCGATAAATACCGTGTCCACCTCCGTAGACATGGCGTCCTGGACCAGAACCGAGCTGTCTTAGAACAAATTATCTAAACTGCTCGTATTGAGTAGAGCGCTAGAGAGCCCCACCCATTATCGGCAGGGCGCGGGAGCGTTTGCTTTCGGGTTATGACGTTACACTGCTCTTGCAAACTGGCTGTAGTACAGGTCGTGGTAAAAGCCCTTCTGCGCCAGCAGTTCCTCGTGGTTGCCCCGCTCGATGATCTCTCCATGATCGATCACCAGGATGTTGTCCGCCTCCCGGATCGTGCTCAGGCGGTGGGCGATGATGAAGCTGGTACGGCCCTGCATCAGGGACAGCATGGCCTGCTGGATGTATTTCTCGGTGCGGGTGTCGACGCTGCTGGTGGCCTCGTCGAGCACCAGGATGTCCGGGTCGGCCAGGATCGTCCTGGTGATGGAGAGCAACTGTCGCTGGCCGTGGCTCAGGTTGCTGCCTTCCTCGGACAGGATGGTGTCGTAGCCCTCGGGCAGGTGCTTGATGAAGTGGTCTGAATTGGCCATGCCGGCAGCCTGCTCGATCTCCTCATCGGTGGCCCCCGGACGGCCGTAGCGGATATTCTCCCGCACCGTGCCCTTGAAGAGGTAGGTGTCCTGCAGGACGATGCCTAGCTTCCTGCGCACGCTGTCCTTGTCCAGGTTGCGGATATCCTCGCCGTCGATGCTGATGACACCGCTGTCCACGTCGTAGAACCTGGCGAGCAGATTGACGATGGTGGTCTTGCCAGCCCCGGTATGGCCGACCAGGGCGATGATCTGCCCCGGTTGGGCCTCCAAGCTGATATCCTTGAGTACGGGCGTGGTCTGGTCATAGCTGAACCAGACGTGGTCGAACGACACCTGGCCCCTCACCCGCCCGATCTCCCTCTCTTTTTCGTCCTGGTACTCACCCGGCTCGTCCATCACCTGGAACACTCGCTCACCCCCGGCCAGTGCCGATTGCACGGTGTTGTAGAGGGTGGCGATCTGGTTCAGGGGACTGGCGAACTGCTTGGCGTAATTGACGAAGCTGGCGATCATCCCGATAGTGGCCAGGCCCTTGATGGTCATCCAGCCGCCGATACCCACGACCAGGGCGAAGGTGACGTTGTTGAGCAGGTTGCCCATCGGCATGATGTAGCCGGAGAACACCTGGGCGCGCATGGCGGACTGCTTCAGTTTCAGGTTGGCGGCGCCGAATACGGCGATGGATTCCTGTTCGTGGACGAAGGCCTTGATCGCCTTCTGGCCGGTGACATTTTCCTCGATGATCCCGTTCAGGATCCCCAGGTTGGTCTGCTGGTCGACGAACCCCTGCAGGGTGTACCTGGCGATCCACCTGGTGAGCAGCGTGAACATGGGGACGCTGAGCAGGCAGACGATGGCCAGCCGCCAGTTGATCAGCAGCATCACCACGGTCACGCCGGCGATGGTAAGCACGCTGGAGATGAGATTCACCAGGCTCGGGTTGATGGAGTTGTCGATGTTTTCGATGTCGTTGGTGAACCTGCTCATCAATTCACCGTGCGGCCTCAGGTCAAAGAACCTGATCGGCAGTGACTGCACCTTGGCGAAAAGGTCGTTCCTAATACTTTTTACGGCGCGCTGGGCGATATCGATCATGGAGAAGGAATAGAGCAGGGTCACGCCGGCATCAGTCATATAGATCAGCAGCAGGACCAGGGCGATCACCGCCAGGCCACCCAGTCTTTTCGGGATGATGTAGTTGTCGATGGCGATCTGGGTCAGGTAGGGGGCCAGGAGTTCGAGCCCGGTGCTGAAGGCTACCAGCAGCAGCACGGCGATCAGGCCGCCCTTTTGCCGGCCAAGATAGGTCAGGATCCTTTTAAAGGTGCTCCCCAGATCCTTGGGCTTCTCGGCATAGGCCATGGCCGCGATGCTGCCCCTCGGACCGCCGCGGCCGCCGCCGGGGCCCGGCCTGCCAAAACCCGCCGGCCTGGCTGCTACGGCCGGCCCGGCCGGTGGGTCCTTTCTCTCCTCAGGCATATTGAAGGTCTCCTTCTCCCAGTTGCGATCTGAAGATATCCTGATAGATCTCGCTGGTCTGAATCAATTCTTCATGCGTGCCGATGGCGTCGATCAGCCCGTTGTGCAAGACGATAATCTTGTCGGCACCCTGCACGGAGGTGATCCGCTGGGCGATCACGAACCGGGTGGTGTCTTTTAAAACCGTGCTCAGGGCCTGCTGGATCCTGGCTTCGGTGGTCAGGTCGACGGCGCTGGTGCTGTCGTCCAGGATAAGGATGCGTGGCCTGATCAGAATTGCCCTGGCGATCGCCAGCCGCTGCTTCTGCCCGCCGGACAGGTTCACGCCCCGCTGTCCCACCTTCGTGTCGTAGCCATCCGGAAGTCCGGTGATGAATTCGTGGGCCTGGGCGACCCTGGCTGCGGCAATAACCTCTTCGTCGGAGGCCGCCGGCCTGCCGAAGCGGATGTTGTCCCTGACGGTGCCCGAAAACAGGATGGCCTGCTGCAGGCACATGCCGATGCTGCGGCGCAGGTCCTCGCTCCGGTAGTCCCGGACATCGATGCCGTCGACCAGGACCTGGCCGGCCAGCACGTCGTACAGCCGGGGGATCAACTGCACCAGGCTGGACTTGCCCGATCCGGTGGCGCCGAGGATGGCCACACTCTCACCCGCCCTGACGCTGAAGCTGATATCTTTCAAGACTGGGGCTCCGGCCTTCTCATTGTAGCCGAAGGTCACGCGGTCGAAGGTCACCGCGCCCTCGATCTCGTGCAGCACGGTCTGCGCCCGGTCGACTATATCAGGCCTGGCCTCCAGCACGTTGATGATACGATATGCCGAGGCCTGCGCCCGGGAGATGAACATCAGGATGAAGGCCACCATCATCAGCGAGAACAGCAGCATCAGCAAGTAGTTGATGAAGGCCATCACCTTGCCCACATCCAGAACACCGCCGATCACCTGCAGGCCCCCGAACCAGACCACTGCCACCACGCCCAGGTTCGTGGCGATCATCATGAAGGGCGAGAGCAGGGCGATGGTCTTGGACGCCTTGACGTTGGTGCTGGTCAGGTCGTCGTTGACCCGGTGAAATTTTTCGATCTCGTAGTCCGACCTCACAAAGGCCTTGACCAGCCGGATGCCCGCCAGGTTTTCCTGGACGATGGTGTTCAGGTTGTCCAGCCGGCCCTGCACCTGCTTGAACATCGGGTATGCCCTGTTGGTCAGGTACAGCAGCACCGCCATCAGCGACGGCACCAGCACGAAGAAGATCAGCGACAACCGGGGGCTGATCAACACCGCCAGCACCACGCTCCCGATGATCTGCACCGGCACCCGGGCGAGGACCCGCAGGGACATCATGATGAACTGCTGGATCTGGGAGACGTCGTTGGTCAATACCGTGACCAGGTGTCCGGTATTCAGCCGGTCGAGGTTCTTAAAAGATAGAGATTGCACTTCTGCGAAGAGGTCGTTGCGGAGGTCGGTACTGAGGCCGAGGGCGGCGACGGTGGAGAAATAGATGCTGCCCAGGCCGCAGACCATGCTGACCCCGGCTAGGCCGATCATCAGCGCGCCGCTGTGGATAACGTAGCCCAGGTTCCTGGAGGCGATGCCGATGTCCACCACGTTCTGCATCAGCTTCGGTTGGGTCAGGTCCGCAGCCACTCCCAGGATCATGAACAGGGGCGCCAGGATGGATGCCATCCGGTAAGGCTTCAGGTAGTGGAGGATCCTTATGAAGTAATTCATGTGTAAGCTCCTTTAGCGCTGGCAAGACTTGGGCAGGCAATGCTCTGCATACAACAAAAATATCATACTTGAAGTAAGGTGGGCAAGGTGCACTGCTCATGCATCAGGCTTCTGGGGTTCTCCTACTTTGCGGCTGCTTCCTGCGATGTGATGTATTCCGCGGCGTCTTCCCCAGCTGCTTATGCGCGCTCAAGCGAATAGCATCAAGTATTGCCGGTGGCATCCCGTTTTCCGTGCGCAGTATGAATAGAGGGTGGTGCTGCATTTGAACAAATGTTTGTTCACTGAGCGTATACTCTGTTATTATCAAAAGGAGAGGAGCTTACATTCAAAATAATTGAAGAGAGTGCCTGGAAATAGCCAGACAGTTGTGAAGGGAGAACCTCACTTGAAACGGATTGGTGTTTTAACCAGCGGGGGAGACGCTCCGGGCATGAACGCCGCCATTAGGGCAGTAGTGCGCAGAGCGATTTACGATAGCCTGGAGGTTATCGGCATCAGGCGGGGATACTTGGGTCTGATCTGCGGAGATGTGGAGCCTCTGGTCATGAACTCCGTTGCGGATATTGTACAACGTGGAGGCACATTCCTGCGTACGGCGCGGGCGGAAGAATTTTATACCACCCAAGGCCGACTCAAGGCCTGGGAAACCATAAAAAACAATCAGATTGAAGGTTTGGTGGTTATAGGGGGCGACGGTACCTTTCGCGGGGCGAGGCAATTCTCTCTGGAATATCCTTTAGCCGTGATCGGAATTCCGGCCACTATCGATAATGATATCCCGGGAACAGATTTTACGGTTGGTTTTGATACGGCGGTCAACAATGTCGTGGATGCTGTAAACAAAATCCGTGATACGGCAACCTCTGTGGAAAGAATCGTCGTTGTCGAAGTGATGGGACATGACACAGGCTTTATAGCCCTTGAGTCGGGTCTTGCCGGGGGCGCGGAATCCATTCTGATTCCCGAAGTACCTTTCAGTATCGAGGATGTCTGCGAAAAAATACGTTTGACTTACAAGAGAGGCAAGCTGCATAGCATTATAATCGTTGCCGAGGGAGCGGCCAGTGGTCCGGAGATCGGAGATCAGATCAAGAGGGGAACAGGTCTGGATACGAGGGTGACTATTCTTGGTCATATCCAGCGCGGAGGGTCGCCAACCGCTTTTGACAGGAATCTTGCCAGCAGAATGGGCTCTCGGGCGGTGGAAATGTTGATGGCGGGCTGTGCCAACAAAATGATTGCCATAGAGGCGGGCAAAATAACCTCCGTTAATTTTGACGATACCATTGGGCTAAAGAAAAGGATCGATCTCGAGTTATACCGGTTGGCCAATATCTTATCTTTCTAGCAGGGCGCTGAATGGTTTAAGGGGGCATACCGGAGTGGCCGGACCTTGCTCCAGGAGGGAAAGCCGTTCCCGGGGCGCTCGTGACCAGCCGGAATATTATTGTTGACAGTCCGGACGCAGATGCCTATAATTACAGAAGATTCCTTTAAGGCTGGTCCTGTGAGACCAGGAAGGAGGAGAGTTTATTGCTGAGTTTGGTCGTAATCAAGATAGAATGAGGCCTGTTTGCAAGGGGATCCTTGTGGACAGGCTTTTTGGTTGCCCCCCGGTACTGATGCAACGAGATTCGTAGTACCGGGGCGACTGCTGCGGTATGGTTGCAATGTCAGGAGGACACATGGAAATGCAGGAAAAGGCCCAGATCATCGATGCCGAGGGTATCAGTCGGGCGCTCACCAGGATCGCCCACGAAATCCTGGAGCGGAACAAGGGAACCCGGGACCTCGTCCTGATCGGGATCAGGAGGCGGGGTGTCCCGCTGGCCCAGCGGATCGCGGCGCGCATCAAGGAGATCGAAGGCTCCACTATACCTCTGGGCATCGTTGATATCACTCTTTACCGCGATGACCTCAGCAAGCTGGCCTATAACCCTATGCTTAAAATGACAGACGTACCCTTCAGCATCAACGATAAAAAAGTCATGCTGATCGATGACGTGCTCTTTACCGGGAGGACGGTGCGAGCCGCCCTGGACGCCCTGATGGACATGGGGCGCCCACAGTTGGTGCAGTTGGCGGTGCTGGTGGACCGGGGGCACCGGGAGTTACCAATCCGGGCTGACTATGTAGGCAAGAATGTGCCCACCTCGCACCGGGAGGTCATTTCGGTGCAGATGCTGGAACTCGACGGCAGGGATCAGGTGGTCATCAAAGAACCGTGTGAATGATCAGCGAGCGAGCCTCGCTTTTTTCAACACCCGAAACTTCGCGGGCGAGGAAGTAGCAGAGAGGAGTAAGCAGCATGATCGCTTATCTGGCCTTGGAAGACGGCACGGTACTGCAGGGAACAGCCTTTGGCAGCGAGGGGCGCCAGTTCGGCGAGGTGGTTTTCAATACCGGCATGACCGGATACCAGAAGATTCTCACGGATCCCTCCTACTGCGGGCAGATCGTGATGCTCACCTATCCGCTGGTGGGCAACTACGGCGTCAACCAGGATGACTATGAATCACCCCGGCCGTGGGTGCGGGGCTTCGTGATCAAGGAGCTTTGCGACTACCCGAGCAACTGGCGCTACTGGATCAAACTCGAGGAATTCTTGAACAAGCACCAGATCATCGGCCTGGCCGGGATCGATACCAGGGCGCTGACCAGACGGTTGCGCAGTTTCGGGACGATGCGCGGCATCATCGCCACCGGGGAACAGGATACCGCCCGGCTGGTCCAGGAGACCCAGTCTTCGCCCTCGATCTCCGGGCAGGACCTGATCACGGCCTGTACTACCAGAGAGGCGCAGACCTGGGGCGACGGGGCACTGCGAGTGGTGGTGGTGGACTTCGGGGTCAAGCAGAACATCATCCGTTCCCTGCTGCAGCGGGGCTGCACCATCCACCTGGTTCCTCCGGCAACGACCGCCGAAGAGATCATGGACTTCCACCCGCAGGGGGTGGTGCTCAGCAACGGCCCCGGAGATCCCAAGGATGTCGGATACGCGGTGGAGACGACCCGCAGCCTGATCGGCAAGTGCCCGGTGATGGGGATCTGCCTGGGGCACCAGATCCTCGGCCTGGCCTTCGGCGGGGACACCTACAAGCTCAAGTTCGGGCACCGGGGCGCCAACCATCCGGTCAAGGAACTGGCCACCGGCAGGGTGGCCATCACCTCGCAGAACCACGGCTTTGCAGTGGACGACGGGAGTCTGCCGAATGACGAAGTGATCATCAGCCACCGGAACCTGAATGACGGCACCGTGGAGGGGCTGCAGCACAAGACCCTGCCCGTCTTCTCGGTGCAGTACCACCCGGAGGGATCGCCGGGCCCCATGGACTCCGAGTACCTTTTTGATCGCTTCCTGGAAATGATCAAAACGGCGGTCTAAGGCAGGAGACCATGATCGATACAAGAGGCAGAAACCGGAGCAAAGCACTCTGAAAAAAGCCAATTAACAAACGGACTTATTCTGACATCGGTTTCTGGCATCCGGCATCTGCTCCGCCGGTTGTTTGGTAGAGGAGGAACGAGTATGCCCCGCAATCCGGATCTGAAAAAAGTGCTGGTCATCGGATCGGGTCCCATCATCATCGGCCAGGCGGCTGAATTTGACTACGCCGGAACTCAGGCCTGCCGCGCCCTCAGGGAGGAGGGCCTGGAGGTGGTGCTGGTCAACAGCAACCCGGCCACCATCATGACCGATCAGGAGACGGCCGACAAGATCTACATCGAACCGCTGACCCCGGATTTTCTGGCCCGGGTCATCGAGCGGGAGCGACCGCAGGGCCTGATCCCCACTCTTGGAGGTCAGGTCGGTCTGAACCTGGCGGTTCAGTTGGCAGAGTCAGGGGTATTGCAGCAGTATGGAGTGCTGCTGCTGGGCACCCCCCTGGACGCGATCAGGAAAGCCGAAGATCGGCAGTTGTTCAAGGATATGCTGCGGCAGATCGGCGAACCCGTGCCGGATAGCAGGGTGGTGAAGTCAGTCGAGGACGCCGTGGCCTTTGCCAATGACAACGGCTATCCGGTGGTGGTGCGCCCGGCCTACACCCTGGGCGGGACCGGAGGCGGCCTGGTCAACGATGAACCCGAGCTGAGGGAGATCATGAGCCGCGGTCTGACCCTGAGCATGATTGGCCAGGTTCTGATCGAACGTAGCGTGGCCGGTTGGAAGGAGATCGAGTACGAGGTGATGCGGGATGGGGCGGACAATTGCATCACCATCTGCAACATGGAGAACATCGACCCGATGGGGGTGCATACCGGCGACAGCATCGTGGTGGCGCCGTCCCAGACCCTGACCGATCATGAATACCAGATGCTCAGGACGGCATCGCTCAAGATTATCAGGGCACTGGGGGTGGAAGGCGGCTGCAACATCCAGTATGCTCTGGACCCGCACAGCTTCCAGTATTACGTCATCGAAGTCAATCCCCGGGTCAGCCGGTCCAGTGCCCTGGCGTCCAAGGCCACCGGCTATCCGATCGCCCGGGTGGCCTCGAAGATTGCTCTCGGGCTACGCCTCGACGAGATCGAGAACTTCGTCACCCGGAAGACCTGGGCCTGCTTTGAACCGGCCATGGACTACTGCGTGGTGAAGGTCCCCCGCTGGCCGTTTGACAAGTTCCGGAGCGCCGACCGCACTCTGGGCACCCAGATGAAGGCCACCGGAGAAGTGATGGCCATCGACCGCACCTTCGAGGGCGCCCTGATGAAGGCGGTGCGGTCGCTGGACCTCCAGAATGTCGGTCTCTCATACCCGGGCCTGGGCAGCCTGGACGACCAGGAGTTGCTGGACCGGCTGGCAACTCCTACAGACGAGAGGCTGTTCCTGGTGGCGGAAGCCTTCAGACGCAATATTCTCCTGCATCTGATAGCTGACTTGACCAGCATTGATAAATTCTTCCTGCACAAGATCCGGGTGATCACCGATTTGGAAAAAGTGCTTGGAAACGTTCACAATACCTGCGAACTGGACCCGGAAACAGTGCGGCAGGCCAAGCGGTATGGTTTTAGCGACCTGCTGATCAGCCGCCTGACCGGGATCTCCGTCCCGGCGATCAGGCAGTGGCGCTATAGCAGCGGCATCAGACCGGTGTACAAAATGGTGGATACCTGCGCCGCCGAGTTCGAGGCAGCGACGCCCTACTTCTACTCGACCTATGACCTGGAGAACGAGGCCGTGCCCACACCCAGGCGCAAGGTGCTGGTGATCGGCGGCGGTCCCATCCGGATCGGGCAGGGGATCGAATTCGACTACTGCTCCGTGCACTCATGTTTAGCCCTGAAGCAGGAGCAGGTCGAGGCCCTGATCATCAACAACAATCCGGAAACCGTCAGCACCGATTTCGACATCGCCGACCGGCTCTACTTCGAGCCCCTGACCCTGGAGGACGTGCTGAACGTGGTGGAATTGGAACGGCCGGACGGGGTGATCGTGCAGTTTGGGGGGCAGACCGCCATCAACCTGGCCGGTCCGCTGGCAGCGGCGGGGGTACCGGTCCTGGGAACATCCGTGGACAAGATCGACGAGGCCGAGGACCGGGAAAGGTTTGAGCAGTTGTTGACCGGCCTGGGAATCCAGAAACCGCCCGGCAGGGGCGCCGCCGGGATGGAGGAGGCCAGATCGATTGCCCGTCAGATCGGCTTCCCGGTCCTGGTGCGGCCTTCGTACGTGCTGGGCGGCAGGGCGATGGAGATTGTCTACGGCGAGGAGGACCTGGAGAGCTACGTCGCCAATGCCGTGGAAGCCTCACCCAACCACCCGGTGCTGATCGATAAGTATTTCCAGGGTCAGGAGCTAGAGGTCGATGCCATCTGTGACGGGGAACAGGTGCTGATCCCCGGCATCATGGAGCATGTGGAGCGGGCGGGGGTGCACTCCGGAGACAGCATTGCGGTGTATCCGGCGCGCCTGACGCAGGAGGTCGTCGACCGGATCGTCGACGATACCACTAGGATCGCCCTGGCCCTGCAGGTCCGGGGCATCCTCAACATCCAGTTCGTCTATTACCAGGGAGAGGTTTACGTGATCGAGGTCAACCCGCGGGCGAGCCGCACGGTACCCTTCCTGAGCAAGATCACCGGGATCCCCATGGTGCTCCTGGCTACCAGGATCATGCTGGGCCGGACGCTGCGCGGCCTGGGCTACAAGGACGGCCTAGCCGGGACCGGCGCTCTGGTGGCGGTCAAGGTGCCGGTCTTCTCCTTCGGCAAGCTCACCCGGGTGGATACCTGCCTGGGACCGGAGATGAAGTCCACCGGCGAGGTCATGGGTGTGGACCGCACCGTTCCCTGCGCCCTGTACAAGGGCCTGATCGCCGCCGGTTGTTCCGTGCCGCGCTCCGGTTCGATGCTGATCACTATCGCCGACCGTGATAAGCTCGAGGCCCTGCCCCTGGTGGAGGGGCTGTCCGGGATGGGGCTGGACTTTTACGCCACCCGGGGCACCGCCGCCTTTCTACGGGAGCGGGGGCTGGCCGTCAAGGATGTCCACAAGCTCGAGGAAGGATCTCCCCACGTGGTCGACCTGATCACGGCCGGCCGGGTGAACTTCGTGATCAATACATACAGCGGCGGGCAGGGTGCGGCCCGGGACGGGTTCCAGATCAGGAGAGCGGCGGTGGAGCATGGGATTCCCTGCCTGACCTCCCTGGACACCGCCCGCGCCCTGCAGGAAGTGATCGCCTTTCTCCAGGGAGGCGGGGAGAGTTCCCTGATTTCCCTGGACGAATATGCGCAGGCTGGGAACATCGCCATGAGAAAAAAGATTCCGGTATCAGACGTCCGGCAGCTGACATCTGGATAGAGGTGATAGCTATGAGTAAAACGGGTGAATACTCGACAAGGGTGGTTGAACACTTAGTCCTGTCCCGTGATGTTTTCCGTTTGACCCTGGAGGCGACGAAGTTGGCTGCGGCTGCCCGGCCCGGGCAGTTTGCGATGCTGGGCTGCGGCTCTGGTTTTGACCCCTTCCTGAGACGCCCCCTGAGTATTCACCGGGTGCAGGGCGTATCAGGAACGGTGAGCTTTCTGTACCGGGTGCGGGGCAGGGGAACAGAATGGCTGGCTTCCAGGCGACAGGGTGAGGCTGTATCTTTATTGGGGCCGCTGGGACGGGGATTCCGGTATGAGGGGAATAGCAAGCGGGCGCTCTTGGTGAGCGCCGGCATCGGCGTCGCTCCACTCCTGTTCCTGGCCGAAACCCTGATGGGATTGAACTGGACGATAACCATTCTGATTGGCGCCCGAACCAGGAAAGGCATCCTCTGCCGGTCAGACTTCGAGCGTTACGGCAGGGTGCTTGTCAGTACCGATGACGGCAGTGCAGGTCGCCGCGGCTCGGTTGTCGATCTGCTCAGAAAGGTGTTTGACAAAGATTCCTATGCACAGATCTACGCTTGCGGACCACAACCGGTCCTCGTGGCGGTGAGTCAGCTTAGCGCCGATAAAGGCATCCCGGCGCAACTGTCCCTGGAAGAGCGGATGGCCTGCGGACTCGGCGCCTGCATGGGCTGTGTCTGCCAGGGAGCAGACCCCTCACGAATGGTGCGGGTGTGTGCCGATGGGCCGGTATTCGACGCTTCGGAGGTGATCCTGAATGGCTGACCTGCCGGTGCAGATCGCCGGAATCGGCATGAAGAATCCGGTGTTGGTCGCCTCCGGTACCTTCGGGTACGGAGCGGAGTACCGGCCGGTTTTCGATGTCAGCAGACTGGGGGCGCTGGTCACCAAGGGCCTGACCCTGAAGCCGTGCGCCGGCAATCCGGCGCCCCGGCTCTGGGAGACCCCGGCGGGGCTGCTCAACGCCATCGGTTTGCAAAACCCGGGGGTGGACGTTTTTATCAGCGATATCCTGCCGGTGATGCGGTCATACGGCGTGCCCGTGATTGCCAACATCGCCGGGTTTACCGGGGAGGAGTTCGTGGCCCTGGCCGAACGCCTCGACGGCTCCGGGGTGGACGGCCTGGAACTGAATATCTCCTGCCCCAATGTCAAAGCCGGCGGCATGGCCCTGGGGGCCGACCCCTGCCTGGCGGCGTCGGTAGTGGCTGCCGTAGTACGGGCCACCTCGCTGCCGGTGATCGTCAAGCTCACCCCCAACGTGACCGATATTGCCGGCCTGGCCCGGGAAGTGGTCGCTGCCGGGGCGGCCGCCCTGTCGCTGATCAATACCCTGCTGGGCCTGGCCATCGACGTGGATGCCGGAAAGCCGGCCCTGGGCAATGTCACGGGCGGCCTCTCCGGCCCGGCGATCCGCCCGGTGGCGGTGCGGGCGGTGTGGCAGGTGGCCCAGTCCGTTGACGTTCCGATCATCGGCATGGGAGGCATCTGCACCGGACGCGACGCCCTGGAGTTCATCCTGGCCGGGGCATCGGCGGTAGCGGTGGGCTCTGCCCTCTTCCACGACCCCCTGGCGGCAGTGAAGGTCATCAAGGAGTTGGAGCGATACTGTGAACGGAAGGAGATCGGCGACTGGCGGTCGCTGATCGGCGCCGCCTGGAAGCGTGGGAATTCGTTGGCTGGGGAAGTTAGGTGAACGGAGGGGTTTACATGAAAGCCAGGGAGAGACTGATCGTCGCCCTTGATGTCAGCACGTTGGAACAGGCCAGGAGTCTGGTGGCAGAACTGCATGACCTGGCGGACATGTTCAAGGTCGGCCTGGAACTGTTCTGCAGCCACGGTCCCCGGGCGGTGGAGACAGTACTCGAACAAGGAGGACGTGTTTTTCTGGACCTCAAATACCACGACATTCCCAATACTGTGGCCGGTGCGGCCCGGGCGGCCGTCCGCATGGGCGTGTCCATGTTCAACTTGCATATTGCCGGTGGGGCGGAGATGATGATGGCGGCGCTGGAAGCAGCCCTCCAGGAGGCCGGATCGGACGTGGTCCCGAGGATTCTGGGGGTCACCGTGCTCACCAGCCTGGGCGCCGGCCAATTGCGGGACGAGCTTGGCCTGGTGCGCCCTCCGGCGGAGCAGGTGGTGTTTTGGGCGAAACAGGCCAGGGATTGCGGGCTGTCGGGGGTGGTGGCCTCACCCCAGGAGATCCTTTCGATCCGCCAGCACTGCGGAAACGGCTTTTTGATCGTGACACCGGGGATTCGCCCGGCGGGTTCCGCGACGGACGACCAGAAGCGGATCAGCACACCGGGTGCGGCATTGCATGCAGGAGCCGACTACCTGGTGGTGGGGCGCCCGATCACCAGGGCATCCGAACCGCGCCAGGCGGCTCTAGCTATAATAGAAGAGATGGAGGCGGCAAGTCTGTGAACGACAAACAAGTTTTGGATGCTTTTCAACGTTATGGGGCGCTCCTGGATGGGCACTTCCTGCTGACCTCGGGGCTGCACAGTAATGGCTACATTCAGTGTGCCTTAGTGCTGCAGCACCCTGAGGTAGCCACGCAATTAGGGGCCCAACTGGCAGGGTTTTTCAGAAACATCCCCATCGACCTGGTGGCCGGCCCCGCCCTGGGAGGGGTGCTGGTCGCCCAGGAGGTGGCCCGGGCTTTAGGGGTAAGAGCACTGTTTGCTGAACGGGATCAGGAAAGGATGTGCCTGCGGCGCGGCTTTTTCGTCGCTCCCGGAGAGAGGGCACTGGTGGTCGAGGACGTGGTGACCACCGGCGGTTCCACGAGAGAGGTCATTGATGTAGTCACCGAAGCAGGTGCGAAGGTGGTGGGTGTCGGGGCGCTGATCGACAGACGTAGCGGCAGCCTGGATCTGGGCGTACCATTCCACGCACTACTGCGCCTGGAGATCGCCACCTACGACCCTGAAACCTGTCCGCTCTGCCGGACCGGATTGCCCGCGGTGAAACCTGGCAGCCGTAAGGTCGGAGTCACCAGCAGTGTCTGGTAGTTCTCGGGCAACACGAGACCGGGGCGGCCGTTGGCTGACTTCCAGACGTTTTTTTCGAGGTGTGTGAAGTCGACCTAAAGCGAATGCCTTTCGATAAGGATTAGGGCGTGGTTCCAGTAGGGCGAAGGATTCGGCGTTAGCCTCTTTCGCCGGATGTGAACGACAATCGCCCTTAGCCTTGCCTTCCTACCAGGAGGCGGGAAGTTTTTCGGCCGGGGATCAAACAGCACGGATTTTATAGAGCTTCCGGAACCACTAACAGGGTCCGGAAGTTTTCATACAGGACGAATCCCGGCCGGGCCTTGGCGGGTTTCCAGACGTTTTTGCGGAGCGTGTAGTCGACTGGTACCTTGGATGAGCGCCTGCTATCGCTGTAAAAAGCGGCCAGTTGGGCAGCCTGCTCCAAGGTGGCGTCCGGGATCTGACGTCCCGGTTGCGACCTGATGATCACGTGGGAGCCCGGGGCGTCCTTGGCGTGCAGCCAGAGGTCTTCTTTATTGGCCAGGTGCATGGTCAGGTAGTCGTTTTGCCGGTTGTTTTTTCCGACCAGGATCTCGAAACCATCCGCAGACCCGATCTTGGAGACCTGCGGCAGGCTCTTCTGCTGCGGTTTCTCTCTGGGTGCAGAGCCTGCCTTACGCCCCCTGTCTCTCGCTTTCACGTAGTGTGCCTGTTCCAGCTCAGCCCTGATCTCGTTCAACTCGTCAACTGTCTCTGCCAGGTCGAGGGCGGTCCTGATGCTGGATAGATATCTCTGCTCCTCCATTGTCTGATCCATCTGCAACTTGTTGATCTTCAAGGTGTTGCGGGCTTTCTCGTAGCGGCGAAACAACTGCTGGGCGTTCTGAGACGGGGTCAAGGACGGATTCAACTCGATCTCCAGGGGCGGTGCCTCCGGATCGTAGAGGTTGGGCAGCAGCGCCCTGGTCTGCCCTCTTTCGATCAGGTGCAGGTGGGCAAGGAGCATCTCCCCCCGGATCCGGATATCCTGGCCCTGCCTGGCGTCATCCTGGGACTGCTGCTGCAGGGACAGCTTTTTTTCGACCCGGGCGCTTTGCTGCCTGACCGTGCCGGCGAGGGTGTTCTGCAACTGCTGGAACCTTGCTATCTCGGTATGCCCGGCGTAGAAGTCGTCAGCGGCCGCGTTCAGGGACGGTCTGGCCGTCAGGGACAGCCCCTGGTATTGGGTTGGGAGAAATGGAGTATAGCAGACCGGGTTTTTCCCCTCCAGGACCAGGGTCGGCTCGCTATTGCCCTGCAGCAGCGGCCCCACGGTTTTTTGCAACATCTGCCAGAGGGATCGCAGTTCATACTCGCCGCAGTCTTCCAGGCGAAGATCCAGGGGCAGGTTCGCCCGGAACAGGAGTTCCCGGGCAAGTTCGGGCCCGATTCCCGCCAGGCGCTTGAAGACCAGGTCCTCAAGGGTCTTGTCCCAGCCTCCCCCCTGGAGGGCACTGATAAACTGCTCTTCATCCAACTCCAGGGGATGCTGCTTGTTCTGGGCGGGCGGAGCGATGTAGAGCCGCCCGGGGAGTACCTCCCGGTAGCGGCTGACCGCATGGGAATAGCGTTTGATAGCATCGATGATCTGTCCGGTTTTCCGGTCGACCAGGATCAGATTGCTGTGCTTTCCCATGATCTCGCTGATCAGTTGGACATCCTGATAACCGCCGCTCTCATCAAGACGGGAGAAAGTAAAATAGACGACCCGGTCAAGGCCTACCTGCTGAATGTTGACCAGACGGCTGCCCTCCAGGTACTTCCTCAGGACGAAGCAGAAGGTGGGCGGGGAGGCCGGGTTCTTCCTGTCGCGGGAGGTCAGGTGCAGCCTGGCGTTTTCCGCATGGGCGGACAGGAGCAGACGCAGGCTCTGACCGGGCTTGCGCACGCTCAGGACTATTTCCATCTGCTGAGGCTGGTAGACCCGGTCGACCCGGCCCTGCAGGAGTTGGCTCTGCAATTCCCCGGTAATCAAAAAGAGGGTGATCCCGTCAGGCGACATCTGCTTCTACTCCATTCCCGCTGCCGGCGCTGGGCAATCTTGCTACGAAGTATATGCCTGCGACTGCTGACATTCAACTGGAATCAGCTCGAAAAAACGATCAAAGCGCTGCGCCACAGATGACTACCCGCTCTGATGGCGACGCCGCCGGCGTTATGGGGGTCTAAGTTGCACTTATACCTGTTTCATTGTAATATTTATACAGACAAGGATGAGTTGATCTATACATGATGACCGAAAAAGGGGAAAGTGCTATTGCTCGGTAATTGGACTCAGGGCACGTGTGGAGGCGGGCTGTGAAATTTTCCAAGTGGCACGGGCTGGGTAATGATTTCATTCTGGTGGAAGACCGGCCGGATCGTTGGCCGGACGGGCAATTGGCCGAGTTGGCCAATTGCA
>Ga0224534_1000655_pt1 | contig 21205 bp, 22 predicted proteins | sample 714E12024metaG_FD_172012 | JGI IMG/M metagenome (GOLD analysis project Ga0224534, IMG submission 172012) | Peat soil microbial communities from Stordalen Mire, Sweden - 717 E1 20-24 | ecosystem: Environmental > Terrestrial > Soil > Wetlands > Peat | place: Sweden: Norrbotten County, Stordalen... | reverse complement strand
GATCAATCGCTTCCGCAAACTGCTCGTCAGCTTCGAGAAGAAGGAGGAAAGCTACCTCGCCCTGCTTTCTCTCGCCGCCGCCATGATCTGCTGGAGACAGACAATCTCTATTTACGGATAAGCTCTAAAGCCTTGGGCTACCAGCCCGTCCCTTTCAAAGCAAATGCAAACCGACCCACTCCCTAATTTTCATCCGCGCGAATCGCCGTCAGCGCGCAGGCTCAGGCGAGAATCTCGGCCTCGTCCTTGTCCGACGCAACCGCATCGGGCAGGCCGTGCGCGGGAACCAGCAGGTCCTCCTTGCGCATCACCAGCGAAGTCGCGTTCAACGAAGCAAGCTCGAAGCCGTGCCCATGCGTGATCGCGTCGGTCGGGCAGGCCTCCACGCAGTAGCCGCAGAAGATGCACCGGTTGTAGTCGATGTTGTACACCTTGGCGTAGCGCTCGGACGACGAGATGCGCTGGGTCTCGGTGTTCTCCGCCGCCTCGATGTAGATGCAGTTGGCCGGGCAGGCCGCCGCGCACAGATAGCACGCCACGCACTTCTCCAGGCCGTTCTCGTCGCGCTGCAACTGGTGCTTGCCGCGGAAGCGCTCCTGGAACTGCGCGCCCCGCATCGGCCCCTTGCCGTCGGGGTAGTTCTCCACCTCGGTCGGCTGGAAGATCTGCCCCAGGGTGATGCTCATCCCCTTGGCAATCGCAGCGGCATTTTTCACGACAGACATGGCTTAAGTATACGACGGGGCCGCCGCGCGCTGGCAGGCCTGAAATTCGCAAACTGGCAGAACACTCTTGGCAGAGTGGCATCGGATGTGATTCACTTCCACCCATGGCCAACAACTCCTCTCGCCGCAACTTCCTGCGCACGGCTCCCGTAGCCGCTGCTGCCAGCATCGCCCTCACCGACAAACTGCTCTTCGCCGCGCAGGCTCCCGCACCCGCTCCGGGCGCTGCCGCCACACCCTTTCAGGTCTTCACCGCCCAGCAGCTCGCCGACGACGCCAAGGCGCTCGCCGCCAAGGGGGGCAACAACAACCTGGTCGCCGCCGCCTCAGCGGGATTCACCTGCGCCATCGTGATGACCACCGAGATCGCCAAGAGCGCCACGGATTTCGAGCAGCACGAGGGCCGCGACCACATCCTTCAGATCATCGACGGCAGCACACTCTACGAGGTCGGCGGAACGCTGAAGAACGCGCGCACCACCAGGCCCGGCGAGCAGCTCGCCCCAGCCGCCGACGGCGCAACCAAAGTGACCCTGAACAAAGGCGACATGCTCACCATCCCGCGCGGCACGCCGCACCGCCGCTCCACCACGGGCTCTGTCACGTTTTACCTGCTCTCCCCCTCCGGAAAGATGACGGCCTAACAACTACTCAATTCCCAGCTTCTTCCAGATGGAGTCGATCCGCGCCACCACGGACGGCTCCATCTTCAGCATCTGCGGCCACGGACGCGTGAACCCCTCCGCCGCCCACTTCCGTGTCGCGTCGATGCCCATCTTCGATCCGTAGTTGGGCATCCGGCTCGCGTGGTCCAGCGTGTCCACCGGCCCCAGCGTGAACTGAATGTCGCGCTCGGGATCGATGTTGTTGGCCACCCTCAGCGTCACCTCGGCCAGGTTCTGCACGTCGCAGTCCTCATCCACCACGATCACGCACTTAGTGAACATCGCCTGCCCCATCGCCCAGATGCCGTTCATCACCTTGCGTGCGTGCCCCGCGTACGACTTCTTGATCGACACAATCATCAGGTTGTGGAAGACCGCCTCGGGTGGCAGGCACACGTCCACAATCTCCGGCAGTGTCAGTTGCATCAACGGCAGAAAGATGCGTTCCACGGCCTTGCCCATCCACGCGTCCTCCATCGGCGGCTTGCCCACCACCGTCGTCGCGTAGATCGGATCGTTGCGGTGCGTGATGCATGTGACGTGGAAGACCGGGTACTCGTCCGCCATGGTGTAGAAGCCGGTGTGGTCGCCGAACGGCCCTTCAGTTCTAAGCTCGCCCAGGTTCACATAGCCCTCCAGAATGTACTCCGCGTGCGCAGGAACCTGCAGGTCCACCGTCTCGCACTGCACCAGCTCCACCGGCTTGCCGCGCAGGAAGCCCGCGATCAGATACTCCTCGACATCGGGTGGCGCGGGCACAATCGCCGCAAACGTCGTCGCCGGATCGGTCCCGATCGCCACCGCGACCTCCATCCGCCCAGCGTTGATTTTGCTCAGCGTCGTCGCCGGAATCGTCGCATTCTCAGCCGCCGCGGTAGTCCCGCCGGCAGTCTGCGCCATCAACTCCACGCGCGCACTGGCCCAGGTCTCAGAATCGAGACCTGGGGCACCCGCGTTACTCTCTGTAGCCGCGCGCATCCGGTCGCGCAGATGTTCCGCCGCGTTCTTCTGCCGTTGCCAGTGCATCCCCGTGGTCTCGCCGTCGTACACCTGCATGCGATACATGCCCACGTTGCGCTTGCCGGTCTTCGGATCGCGCGTCACCACGCAAGGCAGCGTGATGAACGGCCCTCCGTCCCCAGGCCAGGTCGTCAGCACAGGCAGCTTCAGCAGGTCGATCCCCTCGCCGCCGTCCTCCACCCTGCGATGAATCACCTGCTTGCAAGCCGCGTCTTTCGCGGAGATCCCTTTCGGAAAGAAGCTCCCAACCTCGGCCAGCTTTGGCAGCAGCTTCAGCTTGTCCATCAGCGTGGTCGGCGTCTCGGGATGGATCAGCGAACGGATGCGACCCGCAATCTCGTCCAGCGAGTCCACATCCAGCGCCAGCCTCATGCGCCGCTCCGAACCGAACTGGTTCATCAGCACCTTCGCCCCGGGAAATCCCGTGACGTTTTCAAACAGCAGGGCTGGGCCACCAGGGCCGCAGGCGCTCCCGCCCGCCTTGGCCCAGCCCTTGCCCAGCTTAGCCGCGCGGTCGGCAATCTCCGCCATCTCCAGACGCGGGCTCACCGCCTCAGGTATCCGCTTCAGCTCGCCTGCCTTGTCCAGTTGCCGGATCCAGTCGCGTAGATCGGTATAGGCCACGTGCGCGCTCCAGCCTCGGACCAGCCGAGGCGTCTTCCATGGTAACGGTTCAGACCCCATTAATTTCCATGGCTCATCCATCATCGCGCATCCGGCCCCTATCGCGCGCGGGCGTGCGTGGATAACGCCCAAGGGTGCCTATGCTAACCTTTCCAGAGAATCAACGAGGTTGGAATGCCATGTCGGATGGTTTGGGCCTTTCCTCCAGGGTTGGGGTTTTTCCGTGCCCCAACTGCCAAGAGACGATCAACACCTCCATGCAGGTATGCTCTTTCTGTTCATCCCCAATCGACCCTGCCGCTGCGGCCGCAGCCGCACAGCAATTTGCCAGGGTGAATCAAGCCTGTAGCGACGCCAGCTATTTGAAGATCATGGCCGGCTCCGCCTTCACCTTCTACCTCCTGAGGTTTGTCCCGTTCCTGAATCTGATGGGCATCGTCGTCTTATGGTTCCTCGAAGCCGCCATCCCGCTGATGGCGATCCGCTGGTGGGCCAAGTTCGGCGATCTCAGGATCGACGACCCGGGTTTTGCCCGCGCCCGGCGCACCGCGTTGCATGTGGGAGTCGGAGTCGCGGTCTTCCTCTTTCTTATCGCAATCGGCGTATTCCGCGTCGCAACCGCCGCATTTCGTTTCTAGTCCAGCGAAGAATGTTGGAAGCAGGCGGCCGGCAGGCCCACTGGTCCCATCCAAACCACAATTCGGGGCGCCCCATTCCCCGCGCCCTTATCTCCCGCGCCTGAGGGGCATCGCGCTCAGGCGCTCGCCGAAGATTGATTGCCACCACAACTTTCCGCCCCGAATCCGCATCCTAACCGGAAGCAGTTCCAAGGAGAACAAAAGATGAAGAAGCAAATCCTCACCGCAGCATGCGCCCTCTTCCTCACCGTCGGCGTGGCCAGCGCCGGTGCCCAGATCCGCATCACCATCGCTCCGCCCCGGCATCCTCGCGAAGTCATGCCGCCACCCCCGCCCGAGCACCGCGACTGGGGCTGGCACGCTGGCTACCAACGCTGGGACGGAACCCGCTACGTCTGGGTCCCCGGAGCCTATGAGCAGACGCCACACCCCCGCGCCCACTGGGTTGCTGGAAGTTGGCAGCATCGCCGCGGCGAATACGTCTGGGTTGAAGGCCGCTGGCGCTAACCAATAGAGATTGATCGGCAGAGTACAGCTTCAGCCGTGCAAATACCGATTGATCGGCAGGGCATGGCTTCAGCCATGCCGAAGATCGCGCACACACTTCAAAGACTCGCATCCCTCGATCGCATCGCGATCGAGGGATGCGAGAATAGTGTGCCGCCGATCTGGCGCAATGCCGCACACCAGCCGCATGGAAGACCGCCGGCCCGTCAAGGTATCATCTTCCCATGACCATCTCCGCGGAAGACCGCGCCCGCCGCATCCAAGTCCTGCTCTTCGACGTCGATGGAGTCCTCACCGACGGCCAGCTCTTCTTCATCCCTGAAAACGGCCCCGATGGCAGGCTGCACGGCCTCGAAGTCAAGGGCTTCACCGCGCACGACGGCCTCGGAATCACCCTCGCCCGCCTGGGCGGCCTGCGCGTCGGCCTCATCACCAAGCGCGAGTCGGCCACCGTCGCCATCCGCGCCCGCGATCTCAAGCTCGAGTTCATCTACCAGGGCCAGTCGCACAAGCTCGCCGCCGCACAGGAGATCGTCGCCAAGGCCGGATGCACCCTCGCCGAGCTGGCCTTCGTCGGCGACGATGTGGTCGATCTGCCCGTTATGCGCGCCTGCGGCCTGGCCATCGCCACCGCCAATGCCCGCCCGCAGGCCAAGGCCGAGGCCCACTACATCACGCCAAATCCCGGCGGACAGGGCGCGGGCCGCGATGCCATCGAGTTCATCCTCGCCGCCCAGGGCAAGCTCGATGCCGCCATCGCAGCCCTGCTCGATGCCGACAACCCCGCCGCCCAGGCCGCCGACATCGGCTCCGGCAAGATGTAACCGCGAACCCAACGCATTTAGAATCGAATCCAATCCTTATGCCCGACACCACAACCCGCGACACCGTTATCCTCGGCTCCGGCTGCGCCGGCCTCACCGCCGCCATCTACGCCGCCCGCGCCAACCTCAAGCCGCTGGTCCTCGAAGGCCACGAGCCCGGAGGCCAGCTCTCCATCACCACGCTGGTCGAAAACTTCCCCGGCTGGCCCGAAGGCGTCCAGGGTCCCGAACTCATCGAGAACATGAAACAGCAGGCCGTCCGCTTCGGCGCGGAACTCAGGATGGCCCACCTCGTCTCCGCCGACCTCTCGAAGCATCCCTACGTCCTCGATCTCGGCCCCGGCAAGGAACCCATCCACGCCCGCACGCTCATCATCGCCTCTGGCGCAAGCGCCCGTTGGCTTGGCCTGCCCAGCGAGCAGGCGCTCATCGGCCATGGCGTCAGCTCCTGCGCCACATGCGACGGCTTCTTCGCCTCCGGCAAGGAGATCGCCGTCATCGGCGGCGGCGACTCAGCCATGGAAGAGGAGCTCTTCCTCACCCGCTTCGCCACCAAAGTCACGCTCATCAACCGCACCGACCGCTTCCGCGCCAGCCGCATCATGATGGAGCGCGCCGTCGCCCATCCCAGCATCCAGCTCCTCTCCAGCACGGTCGTCGAAGAGGTCCTCGGCGTCGAAGAAAAAGAGGTTCGCGGCCTCCGCCTGCGCAACGTCAAGACCGGCGATCGCACGGAGCTCCCCGTCTCCTTCCTCTTTCTCGGCATCGGCCACACGCCCAACGCCAAGCCCTTCCACGGCCAGCTCGACCTCGACCCCGACGGCTACATCCTCACCCACGGCAACGTCTTCGTCACCCGCAACAGCAGAGACATCCCCGGCGTCTTCGCCTGCGGAGACATCCAGGATCGCCGCTACCGCCAGGCCATCACCGCCGCCGGAACAGGCTGCATGGCCGCCCTCGAAGCCGAAAAATTCCTCGAAGACCACGGACGGTAACTCGATTTCGCTATACTCCAAGCACGGAGGTGCTTATGGCCACCATTCAAATCCCGGATGAACTAGCGAGCCAGATCGCACATGGAGCGCAGAGCGCAGGAGAGACGAGCGACGCCTTCCTTCGCGAGGCCGTCCTTTCACGTCTGGAGGACATGCAGGACGTTGCTATCGCTAAAGAACATCTCCTCCATCCAAGCGACACAATCTCTCTCGACGAGATGAAGAGAAACCTTGGCCTGGACGATTAAGCCTGCGCGACGATTCGAGCGCGAACTCGCCAAACTCGACAAGAGTGTCCAGCGGAAGATGCTTGCCTATCTGGAGACGCGGGTCGCACCCTCCGACGATCCGCGCACATTCGGCAAAGCTCTCGGCTACGACCTTGCGGGCTTCTGGCGTTATCGCGTCGGCGACTACCGCATTCTTTGCAAGATCGAGGATGAGCAACTCGTGATCGTCGCCGTATCCGTTGGTCATCGCAGCGTCGTCTACGATTGAGCGTTGTGATCGACAAGCCACCAACTCCCGTGACCGCCTCTTTCGCAATCCGCGACATCCCTGACGGCTGCACCCTCCCCGTTCGCGTCCATCCCGGAGCGCGGCGCAACGCCATCACCGGCATCCACGATGGCGCGCTCAAAGTCTCCCTCACCACGCCGCCCACCGATGGCCGCGCCAACCAGTCCCTCATCGCCTTCCTCGCCGGCGAACTCCATCTCCCGCGCGCCCGCGTCACTCTGCTCACCGGCGCAACCAGCCGCAGCAAGTCGCTGCGCATCGCCGGCCTCAGCGCAGCCCAACTCCGCGCCCAACTCCGCGACACCCTCGCCCCGCCCAAAACGGGATAAAATTCGCACACCCGCGAAAAATAAAATCCTCGCACCAGCCGACGAACGAAAAAATGCCCAGGCCTCGAAATCGAGACCTGGGCACTCCTGTGAATCAAACCTGAATCGACAACCCGCCGATTACGCCTCAGCTTTGGGTTCATCCTTGGCCGCGGGAGCCTCGCCAGCCTCCGCCGGGGGATTCTGCTCTTCCATCTGTTTGGCGATCTCCTCGCGCTTCTTGGCGCGTGCTGCCTCGCGCTTCTCGCGCTTTTCATCCAACTCCTGCTCCGCACCCAGCAGCTCGATATACGCCATCTCGGCCGCATCGCCCTGGCGAACGCGGCTGCGCGTGATCCGCGTGTATCCGCCGTTGCGGTCGCCGTAGCGCTTCGCGATCACACCGAACAGCCGATCCACACTCTCCGGCGTCATCATGTAGCTCAGCGCCTGCCGCCGCGCATGGACCGTGCCGCGTTTGCCCAGCGTAATCATCTTCTCCACCAGCGGCTGGGCGGCCTTGCACTTGGTGATGGTGGTCTCGATGCGGTCCATCAGCAGGATCGACGTGACGAGGTTGCGCAGAAGCGCGCGGCGGTGGCTGGGGTTGCGGCCAAGTTTATATCCTGCATTGCGATGACGCATGGTGGAGTCTCCTTCGACCCGGCTTCTGCCGTCGGTCGGTACTACAGTGGATTGCGTTCCCTGAATCGGTTGTACATGCGCTGCCGGGCAGCCTCACGGAATCCATGAGGCAGCTTCAGGAGTCGCTTCTGAATCTACTTCTGGCGACGGGCAACCGGACGCGTTTCATCGTTCGATGAAACTAAAGTAACCCATCTCTTTTCATAGGATTGGCATTGCCGACGATGAAAAGCAGAGGAACCATCCGGCCGCGTCAGGCCAAGCGTTGCGCCTGAATCCGGCCAAATCCATTGTAGCTTGTCCCGGCGCAAACGTGTCAAGCGCGCGCGCTCCATTTGCCGCGCCGCGAAGCGAATCCGCGCTCACCGCTGCTAGACTAAATCTTTCCTCATTTCTCCCTCGGCCATCTATGTCCATCGTCCAGCTCCACAACATCCGCAAGGTCTACGACACCAAGGTCGCGGTGGATGATCTCTCCTTCACCATCGAGCCGGGAACGATGTTCGGCCTGCTCGGCCCCAACGGCTCCGGCAAGACCAGCTCCATCCGCATGATGATCGGCATCACCCTGCCCGACTCCGGCTCGGTCTCGCTCTTCGACCGGCCTTTCACGCGTTCCGCGCTCGCCCGCGTCGGCTACCTGCCGGAGGAGCGCGGCCTCTACAAGAAGATGAATGTGCTGGACCAGCTCACCTTCCTCGGCCAGTTGCACGGCCTCTCCGCGTCCGTTTCCTCTCGCCGCGCAACCCTCTGGTGCGAGAGGCTAGACATCGTCGAAGCCATCCCCAAGAAGACCGAGGACCTCTCCAAGGGAATGCAGCAGAAGATCCAGTTCATCGCCGCGCTGCTGCATGATCCCGACCTCATCCTCATGGACGAGCCCTTCAGCGGCCTCGACCCCGTCAACTCATTCCTGCTCATGAGCACCCTGGTCGACCTCTGTAGCATCGGCAAGGCCGTCCTCTTCTCCACCCACCGCATGGACCAGGTGGAGAAGTTCTGCAACAGCATCGCCCTCATCCATCGCGGCCATCTCATCCTCTCCGGCTCCATGCGCGAGATCAAGTCCAGCTACCCGCGCAACCGCGTCCTTATCCACTTCGAGGGCGACGACGCCTTCCTCAACCATCCCAGCATCGAACACCTCACGCGCTACAACGGCAATGTTGAGATCAAGCTCCGCCCCTCCGCAACCCTGGCCGACGACACCCAGTCCCTGCTCACCCAGGCCGTCGCCCACGCCCGCGTCACTCGCTTCGAGGTCATGGAACCCACCCTCGAAGAAATCTTCATCGAGAAGGTCCAGGAGACCTTGCCCGGCAAAAATGGCCGCAACCTCTCCATGGCGCAGCTCGACCGGCCCAACGGAGGCAGCCTCGATGCATAACGTCTGGCTCATCGCGCGCCGCGAGTACGTCGAGCGCATCCGCACCCGCGGCTTCCTCATCACCACGGTCATGATCCCGCTCATCATGGGTGGATTCATCTTCGTCAGCGCCTTCATCAACTCAAACTCGGAGTCCGTCGCCCACATCGCCGTCGTCAGCTCCGACACCCAGCTCGCCCTCGACCTGCAGACCGAGCTGCAACAGCCGCGGGAGTCGCGCCCGCGTTCCGTCAGGCAACCCCGCATTACCGTCGACGCCATCAACGCCGGGACACAGAGCGCGCAGGCCACGCGGGCCATCCTCGATCGGGAACTGGATTCCGGCCACATCGACGGCTACCTCTGGATCACACCCCCGGCCACACCCGCCGAGGCCAAGCTGGCCCGTCCCACCTTCACCTTTACCCCAAGATCAAGCGAACAGGACTATCTGCGAAGCACGCTTGCCGCCGCCCTCGGCACCGTCCTCATGCGCCAGCAGCTTGCCCATCGCGGCATCGTCGCCTCCGACGCCGACTCCCTCCTCCAGCCCGTGGACGTCCTCGCCGCTCGAGCCCCCCACCGCCAGGACCGCGAGTCCGCCGTAGTCAGCGTCACCATCCTCTTCTTCCTCATGTACTTCGTCATCATGCTCTACGGCATGAACGTCGCCCGCTCCATCATCGAGGAGAAGACATCGCGCATCTTCGAGGTCCTGCTCGCCACCATCCGTCCCGAGGAGATGATGGCCGGCAAGATCCTCGGAGTCGGCTCCGTCGGCCTCACCCAGGTCGGCATCTGGCTCACCACCGCCCTGCTCCTCTCCGCGGGCTCCGTCGCCGCCCATCCCGGAGGCCAAGGCGTCCATGTCGCCCTCTCCGCCGCACAGATCGCCTACTTCTTCGTCTACTTCATCCTCGGCTACGCCTTCTACTCCTCCATCGCCGCCGCCCTCGGCGCCATGACCAACTCCGAACAGGAACTCCAGCAGCTCAATATGTTCCTGGTTCTTCCGCTGGTCGTCTGCTTCGCCACCCTGATGAGCATCCTCAACTACCCCGACAGCACCATGGCCCGCGTCCTCGCCCTCGTCCCGCCCTTCACTCCGTTGCTGATGTACCTCCGCGTCTCTCTCGGCCATCCCACCCATGCCGAGATCGTTGCCTCCATTTTGCTCACCTCGGCCTCCATCTACGCCATCGTCTGGGTCACCAGCCGCATCTACCGCGTCGGCGTCCTGATGTACGGCAAACGGCCCACCCTCCCCGAACTCCTCCGCTGGCTCAAGTACAGCTAGAATGCGGATGCACCACTTTTACCCGAAAAGCAATAGGGAGAAACCTCCGTGAGCGTAGTGGCAGGGGTCGACTTCGGCACGCTGAGCGTGCGCATCTCCATCTTCGACAAGCTCCGCGGCAAGCTCGGCTCGGCCCTCGCCGAGTATCCGCTGCACAGCTCGCCCGCCGACCCGCAGCTCAAGACGCAGTCGCACGACGACCAGATGTCCGCCCTCACCCGCGCCATGCACGAGGCTATCCGCGTCAGCGGCATCGACGGCCACCAGATCAAGTCCATCGCGCTCGACACCACCGGCTCCAGCGTCATCCCCGTCGGCCAGGACCTGGTCCCCCTCGGCGAGTACTACCTCTGGTGCGACCACCGCGCCGCCGGCGAAGCAGCCGAGATCACCCGCGCAGCGCACGCCTTCCAGGGCGGCACCGGCTTCGAAGGAGGCGGCCGCGCCGGTTTTGAAGGAATAGCCTGGTGCGGCGGCGTCTACTCCTCCGAGTGGGGCTGGTCCAAGCTCCTCCACTGGCTCCGCCACAACCCCGAACTGCGCCCCAAATTCGTCACCGCCCTCGAGCACTGCGACATGGTCGCCGCCACCCTCTGCGGCATCACCGACCCCGCCGAAGTTCCCCGCAGCATCTGCGCTATGGGCCACAAATGGATGTGGAACCCGCGCTGGGGGGGCCTCCCGCCGGAGGAGTTCCTCACCTCCATCGACCCGCTGCTCGCCGGTGTCCGCGCCAAGATTACCGGCCACTACAACACCTCCGACAAGATTGCCGGCCATCTCTCCGCAAAGTGGGCCGAAGCCCTCGGCCTCACCCCCGGAATTCCCATCCCCACCGGCGCATTCGACGCGCACTGGGACGCCCTCGGCGCCAACATCCGTCTCGGCGACGTAGTCAACGTCATCGGCACATCCACCTGCATCATCGGCCTCAGCGATCAACAGACGCTCGTCCCCGGAGTCTGCGGCGTCGTCCCCGGCTCGGTCGATCCGGCTCAGGTCGGCATCGAGGCGGGAATGTCCGCCGTCGGCGATGTCTTCGCCGCCATCGCCCGCCGCGCCGGAACCACCGTCGCCGCGCTCTCCGAAGCCACCGCCAGCTTCAAGGCCGGCCAGACCGGCCTCCTCCGCCTCACCTGGGACAACGGCGACCGCACCGTCCTGGTCAACCCGGCCCTCGGCGGAGTCACCTTCGGCTGGAACCTCCACCACACCCCCGCCGACGAACTCTTCGCCGCCATCGAGGGCTCCGCCCTGCACACCCGCATCATCTTCGACCGCATGGAAGAAAACGGCGTGCCCATCCATCGCGTCATCAACGGCGGCGGAATCCCCAAGCGCAACGCCAAGCTCAACCAGATCTACGCCAACGTCCTGTGCAAGCCCGTCCTCGTTCCCGAGGGCGACGTCACCTCGCTCGGCTCGGTCATTATCGCCTTCCTCGCCGCTGGCGATTTCCCCTCCATCGAAGCCGCACAGAACGCCCTCTGCCCGCCCTTCAAGACATTTCTTCCCGAACCCATCGAGGCCGCGCGCTACGACCGCCTCTTCCCCCTCTTCCGCGACGCCTACTTCGCGCTCGGCACGCCCGACGCCCCACCCGCAGCCCTCGGCCGCATCCTGCCCGAGCTGCAATCCATCCGCCGCGCCGCCACCGCTTCGCAGTAGCGCCGCACCTCGCCAGTCGTTAACTTATCAATCTGTCATCCTGAGCGCGTCTTTCGAGCGCGAAGGATCCCGATGAACACCTCCCCGCCACAACCGCTCGCCCCTTTCTCCCACAGAACTCCAGCTCTTTGATTAGCCCTTCAAAGCCCCCGCGTCAACTCATACGGAAAGAATGACAGCGTCCCATCCGAACGCTGGATCTTCAACGTCAGGTTGGTCGTTCCGTTGATGGTTGCCGCCACCACCGTCCCTGTCGAGTCGCGCTTCGAGAAGTCCACATGGAACGACTTCACCGGCCCCTTCCACTCGCTCTCCGTCGTAAAGTCTTCGGTGAACCGAGCCAGCGGATAGTCGGCATATTTTTGCGGATGCTGCTGCCAACTCGGATCGTTGTTGAATATCCCGAACGCCTTCGGATAGTCCCCCGCCTGCACCGCCGTCAGAAACACATTCACCCTGTGTTCCGCCGGCAGGTTGGTGAACAGCCATCCGTGCCCCAGCAGAAAGCCCGCCAGCGTCAGCACCACCATCACCGCGACAAAGATCCCCGACCCCACCCAGATGTTGCGCCTGCGGTTTTCCTTTCGCTCGTCATACTCCGGTGCATTCAGCAGCGTCATCGCCCAAATCCTCCGTGTATCGATTCCTCTTCATTAGACACCGAAAACGCCCCACAAGTGCCCTCAACGGCCATGCTGTCACTGCCACCCGAAGGCATTCTGGAAGACCTCAACCTCGCTGGCCCCGTCGATCGAGTACACCGAGACCACGTCGAAGCGCACCCGGGCCGTCACCCGCTCGCTCTCGTGCAGGCCCCGCAGGAAGGCCCTCGCCAGGTTGCGCACCATTGTGCGCTTCTCCTCGTCTACGGCACTCTCCGCCGGGACGCTGTCCCGCTCGGTCCGCGTCTTCACTTCGACAAAGCAGAGCAGGTCCCCGTCCCACCCGATCAGATCAACGTCGCCACGTAGCCGTTCGCTGGTCCAGCGCCGCGCCACCACCCTGAGTCCGCGCCGCTTCAACTCGAAGTACGCCGCCCGCTCGCCGTCGAGTCCTGTTGCCAGATGAGAGGCCGTCGCCGGTTCGCGCCCCATCCGCGCCCGCAGACCATGCATCCGCCCCATCGCCCACTCCAGCGCGTCGATCCACCGCCTCGCGATCTTTCCCGCTCCCGCCATGCACGCGATATTACCCCACACATCGCTTCGTTGCGAGTGCGAACATCGCATCGTTTCGTACTCCAACCTGCAACCTCCAACCTCCAACCTGCAACTCCCCATTGCCCTCGCCCCTCATCCCTGCGATACTTAATCGTGCCCCACTCGCGCGGCCAATCCAAACAACAAAATATTCGGAGGCGCAGATGTCAGCAAAATACATCTTTGTAACAGGCGGAGTCGTGTCTTCGCTCGGCAAGGGCCTTGCCGCGGCATCCATCGGCTGCCTGCTGGAAGCGCGCGGCATCAAGATCAACATGATGAAGTTCGACCCCTACCTCAACGTCGATCCCGGCACCATGTCGCCCTTCCAGCACGGCGAGGTCTTCGTCACCGACGACGGAGCCGAGACCGACCTCGACCTTGGCCACTACGAGCGCTTCACCCACGCCCGCCTCTCCCGCGACAACAACCTCACCACCGGCCGCATCTACGAGCAGATCATCACCAAGGAGCGCCGCGGAGACTACCTCGGCAAGACCGTCCAGGTCATCCCCCACGTTACCAACGAAATAAAAAACGCCATGCGCAAGGTAGCCGCCGACTGCGAGGTCCTCATCGTCGAGATCGGCGGCACGGTCGGCGACATCGAGTCCCTCCCCTTCCTCGAGGCCATCCGCCAGATGCGCCAGGACCTCGGCCGCGACAACACCCTCTTCGTCCACGTCACCCTCATCCCCTGGATCGCCGCCGCGCAGGAGTTGAAGACCAAGCCCACCCAGCACTCCGTCAAGGAGATGCTCTCCATCGGAATCCAGCCAGACATCCTGCTCTGCCGCTCCGACCGCGCCGTCCCCCGCGAGATGCGCGCCAAGATCGCCCTCTTCTGCAATGTGCAGGAGAACGCCGTCATCGCCGCCCGCGACGTCGCCAGCATCTACGAGGTCCCCCTCACCTTCGCCGCCGAGGGAGTCGACGCCCTCGTCCTCCAACTCCTCCGCATAGACGCCCCTGCCCCCAACCTCGCCAAGTGGCAGGACATCGTCCAGCGCGCCTACAACCCGCAGGACGAGGTCTCCATCGCCATCGTCGGCAAGTACGTCGAGTTCGAGGACAGCTACAAATCCCTCAAGGAAGCCCTCGTCCACGGGGCGCTCGCCCACAACCTCAAGCTCAAGGCCACCTGGGTCGAGGCCGAGGGACTGGAGACGCACGACCCGCCCATCGGCGACGCCCCCGGCAAGCCCAACCGCGACTACGAATCCCAGCTCTCCGGCTTCGACGGCATCCTCGTCCCCGGCGGCTTCGGCAAGCGCGGCATCGAGGGCATGTTGAACGCCATCCGCTACGCGCGCGAGTCCGCCACGCCCTTCTTCGGCATCTGCCTCGGCATGCAGGCCGCGTGCATCGAGTACGCGCGCAACGTCTGCGGCCTCGCCGGCGCCAACTCCGGCGAGTTCGACCCCGCCACCCCCCACCGCATCATCTATAAACTCCGCGAACTCACCGGCGTCGAGGAGATGGGCGGAACCATGCGCCTCGGCGCCTGGACCTGCCATCTCGAACCCGGCTCCCTCGCCGCCCGCGCCTATGGCACCACCGAAATCTCCGAGCGCCACCGCCACCGCTACGAGTTCAACCGCGAGTACGAGCCCATCCTCACCGGTGGCGGCCTCCGCCTCACCGGGACCACCCCCGACGCCACCTACGTCGAGATCGTCGAGATCCCCACCCACCCCTTCTTCCTCGCCTGCCAGTTTCACCCCGAATTCAAGTCCAAGCCCCTCGAGCCCCACCCCATCTTCCGCGACTTCATCGCCGCCAGCTACAAACACCGCGCCCGCGCCAATTCCCCCGCCGAATCCTCAGCAAGGATCACTGTCCCATTGCAGGTCTGAACCTGATTCCCCACGTCTTCATAACCAACCCAGCCCACGCCGTCACACCGCACGTCGTCATTCTGGCGAAGCCAGAATCTCCGTATTTGTCTTGTTCCGCTTAAGGGCACGGGTTCACAGGCTGCGGAAAAACTTCCGCTTTTACCTTTCGGAGGGAGCAGGGGGCTTTAGCCCCGGACCTTCTTCCAGAAGCGCAAATTACCCTTATTTTGTCTTACCGATGTTGATATTGTGGGTTTGATTCGCAACCGCACGCAAGAACATCACTTCAATATTATGACGCAACCTCTCCGACTTAATCTCATACAGGGACAGTCGAAAGGCAACATCTCGAAGATATGGTTTTTCCTTGCTTAGCTTTGGCCCGAACCGAAGGGCAACAGGTAGTCGCCGACCTAGTGTTTGCTTAACCTCAGTACGAAAGTTCGTGGCTTTACCAACGTACAGGATGCTTCCGGCAGAGTCATAGAGAATATACAGCCCCGCTGTTTCAGGTAGGGAATTCAAGTGTTCGGCGATTAGCACGATTTCCATACATGTTTGCACCTCCCACTCAAACGCATGTCGGACACAGGATGTTAAGACCTTCTTGCCCGGTTGAAGCCGACCGGTCAGATACGTGTTCATGTTTGCCGGGTGCTGTCCGCAAGCCTTGGCGAATTCGGCTTGATTGAGCCCCATCAGGCCTTGCAGCGTCTGGAGAAACTCGACATTTCTTGATTGTCTACCTTTAGTCATTCTTGGCGCATTAGCTTGCGTGACCTTCACTGGCATCGCACACATCCTCATCTTCGAGATTACGGCGTACATTCCGCCGCCTTGCCCTGCCGGGTGCCTCACTCATCGCGCCTTTGTCTCTCTCTATGAGCGGCGATCCGCGCCCCGCGCCAGCCTTCATTTCTCGCGGCTCTCCCGCAGTATCTCGTCGATAGCCCGCAATATCAGCGCGCGCATCGTTGTCCCTTCCGCGGCGGCACGACGTTTCAACTCCGCGTGAATCGCATCCGGAATGTCGAAAGTCACCCGCATTCGCTCAGCCTATCACTTCCCCTGTTTTCCCGCCCGTAGCCCCACCTCCGCATCCACAATCCGTCCCGCCACGTCCGGCTTCCCTCATCTCGCGAATCTCCACCGCCTCCTCGCCGAAACCCGCTTCCCCGCCACCCGGCGCCCTGATCTCGATCTTGAATCAGGCCTCAGGCGCGGCGAGCCGCGCGGCCAGGCGCACTGCAAAGGCCACCGCGAGCAGCGTCGAGTTCGCCTGCCCCGTCGTCGGAAACACGCTGGACGACGCCACATACAGGTTCTCAACTCCGTGCACCTTCAGTTCCGCGTCCACCACGCTCTGCGCGGGGTCGTTGCCCATCCGCGTCGTTCCCACCTGGTGGAAGCCATCCGTCGCCTGCGCGTAGACCCGCTCACGCAACTGCTCTGCCGGATACCAGTACTCCAGCCGCCCAATGCCATTCGCCCGCAGCGCCTCATCCAACACCGCGTGAGAGTCGATCACGCTCTGCACATCCTGCTCCGTAAAACGCAAATCGATGATGGCACGCGGCACGCCGAACGAATCCACTTCCTTGCCAATCGCGATGCGGCTGTCGCGGTGGGGAACCTGTTCCGCATGGTAGTGCAGCGCATACTTGCCGCCCCGATTGCGGACCAGAAAGCCCGGCTTCCCCGGCTTCGTGATGAATCGTTTGCAGATGATATCCAAGATGTCCTTCGCCCCGCGCGGCGCTCCCAGCACCGCGTTCCACAGATGCGCCGCCAGACGATACGGCCTTGGTCCGGTGTGGACCAGCCGGATCGCCTCGGGAAGCAGCACCCTGCCCGTCGGCGGAAAGGCAAGCGCCAGAAACACCGCGGAAAGCACGCCACTTCCATGGGAGGGGTCATAAAATGGCGGATTGTCCGGCCAAAACGCCGTATTCAACACCCCATGCCGTATCTGCGCGTCCGCAGTCAGCATGAAACGCCTGCGATGATATGCCCCACTGCCGTCCAACTTGAAATCCAGGTCCTCGATCGTCGACGGATCGTCAAAGCGAATGCTCGCAATCTTCCCTGAGATGTGCCCCATGTAGTAGCGGCCCAGCGGTCCATCCGCCCCGCCGAAGTGCTCCGGCCACTTCCGCTGCGCGCACAGCAGCAGCCGCGTCGTCTCCACGCCGCCCATCGCCAGCACAATGCGCCGGGCCTTCACTGTGCGCACCCCGCCCGGAACGCTCAGGCCCAGGCTCTCCACCCGCGCGCCCTTCGCGCTCAGGTTCAGCCCCGTCACCGTGCTCTTCAAGCTGAGCCGGATGCGCTGCGATGCCATCATCCGCGCGCGATGCTCCAGAATGATCTTTGCCTCGCGCGACCACCGCTCCACGCCATCCAACGTCAAACCATCGGTCAGTCTGCGTTTATATGGGATGGCAAAGACGTCGCTCCCGCACAGAAGATACTCGCTCGCGCGCTTATAAAATGGCCGAATCTCATCGTGCGTCACCGGCCAATGCGCATCGCCGACGAACTCCCGGTGCATCCAGTCGATCGCGTCAAAGGCGACGCAGCGACCGCCCCACGTCCACGATGTGCCGCCCAACGCCCGCGCCACCGCAAGCTCCATCGGCGCATGACGCTCAGCATCGACAATCTCGGCCCGCGAGGCCGCGCCGGCCGCGGCCTCCACCTCCCTGCCGCCCGACTCCAGCACCAGAACCTCGCAGCCATGCCGCTCAAACTCCAGCGCCAGCGCCATGCCCACCGGCCCCGTGCCCACAATACACAGGTCCCACACCTTTTCTTCATCAGAAAGCACTTGAATCACAGCTCGCCTCTACAGGGAAGTCCTTGAAAAAACGTCGCCAAAACCAATCCGGGAAGACCACGGTAAATTGTAGCGCCCATCCTTCAGAGCGCGCAGCAAGCGGTGCCAGCTAACGCATCGCAGCCCGCAGCAGGGCCAGCTCCTCCAACGTAAAGCGGCATTGCTCCACCGCCCGCACATTCTCCGCCAGATGCCCCAACTGCATCATTGCCGGAATCACCGCATGAACGCCGGTGCCGCTCAGAATCGTATTCAGCACCACCTCCGGCATCCGCTGCTCGTCGCGCGTCAGTTTCTCGCGCAGCGGAATGGGCAGCGCCGCATCCTGGCGCATTGCCTCAATCCGCCGCATGCACTCACCCACCCCTGCCGGGCCTCCAAAGGGATGGTTGGCCACCAGAAACCACCCCTCGCGCGCAGCCTTCTCCGCCTCCCTGGCAAACGCCATCTGCAAGGGGTCCATCGCAAACTGTGCCGTCGTCAACCCGCGCGGACGCTGAGCAAAGCTGGCCGCAATCACCGCCTGTTCGCCGGAGATGCCCGCCATCCGCACCTTGCCCGCCACAACCTGCTGCTGCAACGCATCCAGCAGGTCCTCCTGCGCCAGCACACTCATCGGCGCGGCGTGCAGCAGCAGCATGTCCACATAGTCCGTGCGCAACTCGTGCAGGCTGGTCTCCAGGCTGGTCCGCAGCAAGCTGACAGAAAACCCGCCCGCCACAACCTGCCCCGCCGCCTGCCGCTGCGCCACGCCTCGCAGCCCGGGAAAAGCTCTCACCGCCGCCTGCGCCAGCGGTTTTACGCGCTGCTTCCAACTCCGCGCCGCGGGCAAGATGCCAAACTTGGTGCAGATTACCGCTCTCTGCCGCCGTTCCCCCGCGAAGAACTCGCCCAGCAACCGCTCCGACTCACCATATCCATACGACCGCGCCGTATCGTACAACGTGATCCCTGCGTCCCACGCTGCGCCCAGCGCTGCCAGCGATTCACGCCGCCCCGTTCTGCCCAGCACCGCCGCACACCCCATCCCTAGCACTGACGCCTCTGGCCCATCCGCCAGCATGGAAACGTATCGCATTGCGCCAGAGTACACCACCGGTTCAAAGGCCCGGCCCTCAACACGCGACGAAGGGCACCCCGCAGCTAAACCGCGCTAACGCTTCGCCGCCGCGGACGCAGCCTGCAAGCTGTAGCACCTCATCCACAATCCGCTCCGCCACAGCCCGCTTCCCTCATCTCCGGAATCCCCACCGCCTCCTCGCCGAAACCCGCTTTCCTCCCGCCACTCGGTAACCGGAACGCCTCCTCGACACTGAAACTTCCGCTGCAAAGACAGCGTCCCATCTATCAGCAAGCGTCTCCCGGAACGAATCTCAAAATAATTCGTTCGCGCGCAACTATCTCCTTCAACCGGTGTTTCCTACAAAAACGGCTTGCACAAGGCGTTGTCCCTCAGGGCCATCCTTTCGCCGCTCCTATTCCGCTAAAGCGGCCTCTCAACCAGGGTCCATTCAGAGAAAGGCTTTTTATGAAGCGACTGATCTCCTCTTCGCTCACCCTCCTCATCGCTTTTTGCCTGCTTGTGGCCACCGACCGCCGCGCCTGGGGATACGTCGATCCCGGCTCCGGCCTCATCGCCCTCCAGACATTCGCCTCCGTGGGCGCGGCCTACGCCTACTTCATTCGCCGCCGCATCCGCGCCTTCTTCGCAAGCAAGGAGAAGGCCGCAACCGCAGTCCTGCCCGCCGCGACCGACTCACCTGAGTCCCACAAAGTAGTATGAACTCTGTGTCGCCCCGCGCCACCTTCCGCGATCCCGCCGGCTCGCTCCGCTTTGAAGGCGAGCTGGCCGTCCGCAGCATCGCACCCTCCGCGCGCGCCGACGTGCTCGATTTTCTCGGGTCTTCCCTCTGCCAGGCCATGCAGCAGCGCGGAGACCTCATCGCCGCTGAAGTGGACGACTCCGGCCCGCAACTCATCCTTCGCCATCCCAGAATCCCCATCCCCACCTATCCGTGGGAGTGGACCCCCTCGCAGTGGCTCGCCGCCACCAACCTCACCCTCAACCTCTGCGAAGAGGCCATCGCCGCCGGCTGGATACTCAAGGACGCCACTCCGCTCAACGTCCTCTTCACCGGCCCCCGCCCCATCTTCGTCGACATCCTCTCCTTCGAGCGCCGAACGCCACACCGCAATAATCCAGACCGCAGCGGTCCCAACCCCTCCATCTGGCTCGCCTACGGACAGTACGTCCGCACCTTCCTGCTCCCATTGCTGATGGACCGCCTCCTCCATTGGCCGCTCTCCCTCAGCCTCTTTCGCCGCGACGGGTTGGAGCCCGCCGAGTGCTTCGCCGCCCTCGGCTGGCGTCATCGCCTCTCCCGCGCCGCGCTCTGGCCCATCACCCTGCCCACTCTGCTCGATCGCCGCAAGTCCACCGCCGCGCCCGCAAAAGTAGTCGCGCCGCAAAATAAATCCCGCCCGCACGATCCAGAAATCGCAACCCACATCCTTCAGCGCACCGTGAAGAACCTCCGCCGCCGCACTCTCCGCTCCGCGCCGCACTCCGCCTCCTCCAACTGGAGTGACTACCCGCAGACCCTCACCCACTACACCCCCGAGCAATCCCGCCAGAAGCTCGACTGGGTGCGCCGCGTCCTCGAAACCACGCAACCCGCCCGCGTCCTCGACATCGGAGCCAACACCGGTGACTTCAGCGCGCTCGCCGCCTCGCTCGGAGCAGAAGTCGTCGCTCTGGAGCGCGACCAGGCCTCGGCCGACCGTCTCTTCCGCATGGCCCGCCAGCGCGATCTCCCCATCCTCACCATCCACGCCGACCTCGCCCGCCCCACTCCCGCCGTTGGCTGGCGCAACGCCGAATCCCTCGCCCTGCTCCCGCGCCTCGAATCCCAGTTCGACCTCGTCATCATGCTCGCCGTCATCCATCACCTCCTGCTGATGGAACAGATCCCTCTGCCCGAAATTCTCGCCCTCTGCCATCGCCTCACCCGTCGCCATCTCGTCCTCGAGTGGGTCCCTGTCGCCGACCCCATGTTCCAGAGCCTTCTGCGCGGCCGCGACGACCTCTACGGCTCCCTCAGCGAGGCCGACCTCATCAGTGCTTGCGTCAACCGCTTCCGCCTGCTCGACCGTCAGCCCCTCGCCAACGGCCGCATCCTCCTCCTCTTCGAGAAAATCGCTTCCGATAAGATGGATGGATGCTGAAGAAGCTCTGCCAATCTCTCGGCCTCGCCTCGCTCATCCTGGTCACCAACTACGGCGACCTGCTCGGTGGCGGCGCGGACGTCCGCATGCACACCCCGTTCCCCCTCGCCCAGGTCTGCTTCGCCCACATCGCGGACCTCCTCCTCCTCGCCCTGCTCCTCTTCCTCCTCCTCACCGCCTTCGCGCGCACCCGCTTCTACCCCTGGCTGTGCCTTCTGCTCGCCATCGTCCTCCCGCCGTATCTTCTGCAGCGCACCCAGTCCATCAATTCGTTTGATCTCATCGAAGGCCTGGCCGCGCTCT
>Ga0224534_1000654_pt1 | contig 21292 bp, 21 predicted proteins | sample 714E12024metaG_FD_172012 | JGI IMG/M metagenome (GOLD analysis project Ga0224534, IMG submission 172012) | Peat soil microbial communities from Stordalen Mire, Sweden - 717 E1 20-24 | ecosystem: Environmental > Terrestrial > Soil > Wetlands > Peat | place: Sweden: Norrbotten County, Stordalen... | reverse complement strand
TGGCGGGATTTTGGTTTGCGCGCTGGCTGTTTCTGCGGGCGCAAGATGCGCACTGGACCGGCGGCACCATCGCCTTGCCGGAAATGCGCGGGCTGGCGTGGATGAAAATCACTTCCGGCACCCGGCGGTTCTGGCGTCCGCGCGCGGCGCAACTGGTGAAGGAATTTCAATTGCACCAGTCACAATTCTTGCTGGCGGGCGCGCTGGTGGTGCTGCACCTCGGTGTCGTCGCCACGCGGACATTGGGCCATTTTCGGAAAAACTCCGAAACGGAATTCATCCTGGAAATCTTTTGGGGCTTGTGGCTGGTGATGCCGCTGCTGGTGGGCGCCGCTGCCGTGGCCGAGGAGCGAAAAATGGGAACTTTGGAAAGCCAGCTCTGTCTGCCCGTGAAAAAACGCACGCAGTTCGCCACAAAGTTTTCCGTCGTCCTGTTTCTGTCCGTCTTGTTTGGCTTCGTGATGCCGCTGCTGCTGGAAGGCTCGCGGATTCTGCCGGACATGCACGTGAAATTCAATCCCATCGCCATGCTTCAAGGTGTTTATGGCTGGCATTTGCAGATGTCAACGGCGCAGGCATTTTTTTGGAATTGTGTCGAACAAATCAATCAATGGCTGCCGCTTCTCACGCTGGCGGGAATGGCCGCGGCCATCGGCGCGATTTCATTTTTCGCCTCCACGTTCGCCCAAAACACGCTGCAAGCGCTCGGCCCGGCGGTGCTGGGCATTCTTGTGACGGTGTTTGCGCTCATCGTGGTATCTCTGCCCGAAAATTTTTACCCGCTCTGGCGCGGCTGGCTGGTCTATTTCATCGGCGTTCCGATTGTGACGCTGACGCTCATCAGACTGGCGTTCTGGAATTACAAGCACGTCGTCGTTGGTTGGAAAATAGTCGGGCGGAATCTGTTCACGCTCGCAATGGCAATGGCGCTGGTGACAGCAGTGACGGCGGCGATTTACCATCGCGCGTGGGAAAAGCTTGCGCCATTTGAGCCGCCACACGGTGTGGCGCGGTTCACGCTGTCGAATCCGCCGACGCTGATTGAAGAATGGAACACTTCGTCCGTGCGCCTGCCGGATGGGAGAATGTGGACGGATGATTACACATTCAACTACACGTTCGAGATCAGCCCGCCGAACCTGCGGGCATGGGTTCTGGGCGACATCGGGCTGATGCCTCTGGCCGGCGGCCATTTTCTCGACGGATCAAATTGGGTGAGCGTGATTCGCGGCGCCATGCAAGAACGGGTGGGCCTCAAAGCCGATGGAACCTTGTGGGTTTCGGAAAATCCGGCGCGGCGCGAACGGCTGGCAAACGGCGGGTGGAAGATGACAAAGGCGGGCAGCCTCGCGCGTTTCGGCAGCGAAACCAACTGGCGCAGCGCTGCTGTGAGTTACCTGTCCATGCTGCTTGTAAAAAACGACGGGTCCTTGTGGCGATGGGGCGTGACAAACTGGGACTACAAACACCATGAATGGCCGGGCTTTCGGGCGTTCACGCCGTATCGCTTGGGAACCGAATCGAATTGGGCTGAAGTGTTTCTGCTCGGTTCCGAGCCTTGTTTCCGTAAAACCGATGGCAGTGTGTGGACACCGGATGGTTGGTTTCCGTTGAATGCCAATCAGGGGCAAATGCTTGAACTTGAGCCGGGATTTTCCGTTGGACGCGCAACGTTGCTTGAACATGGCAAATGGCGCAGCACGACGAGCATCCGGAGCGGCTTGGTTTATCAATTGGGCGTCAGCGCCGACGGCACTTTTCGCATCCGGGCAGACCAGAGATTGAACAACCAATCCTATTCCTACGAATGGACGGCGGTGGATTTGCAGTTCGGCAAGGACACAAACTGGCTGGCCGTCGCAGGTGAGGACGGAAATAGAAACGGAAAAATTGTCACGCTGAAAAGTGACGGCACGCTGTGGCTGTGGAATTTTTACCATGACAACGGGCGCGGCGTGGATGCCGACCGCGACGAGCGCGAAATGCTGGACGTAAAACCCGTCCGCCTTGGCACGCACCCGGACTGGATTGCGGTTGCGGAAGCTGACGGCGGCATCATCAGCCTCGCCGCCGACGGCAGCCTCTGGTTTTGGCCGCTGGGGCGTCCGAGCGAGCTTGAACATTTCTATGATTATGGAAATGGCAACGAGTCGCACTTTGAGCCGTTGCTGGACATGTCCCGCAAACCGCAATTGCTCGGCAACATCTTTGGCAAGGCGAATTGAACCCTCTTCACGCTCAAGCTTGCCGGGGTTTTTGCATGGAGCAGGCCTGCGCCGAGTAAAAAAGCATTCCAAAATACCTTGCGCGGACAGGCGCTTTCCGCATCCTCCTCGCAATGCCCGAACGCGCGGTTTCCAATCTGAACAAACCGGACGTGGCGCTGGAAATGACGCTGCGGCCCTCGCTCTTTTCCGAATTCACCGGCCAGCCCAAGGTCAAGGAGCGGCTGGAAATCGCCGTCGCCGCCGCCAAAAAGCGGAAGGAGCCGCTCGACCACATTCTGCTCAACGGCCCGCCCGGCCTCGGCAAGACCACGCTTGCCAACATCCTCGCCAAGGCGATGGGCGCGAATCTCAAATCCACCAGCGGCCCGACGATTGAAAAGGCCGGCGATCTTGCGGGCCTGCTCACGAATCTCGAAGAAGGCGACGTGCTGTTCATTGACGAAATTCATCGCCTGCAAAAAACCATCGAGGAATATCTTTACCCGGCGATGGAGGATTTCAAGCTGGACATCATCATTGACCAGGGGCCGAACGCGCGCAGCGTCCGCCTCAACCTCCCGCGCTTCACGCTCATCGGCGCGACCACGCGCAGCGGCCTGCTCACCGCGCCGTTGCTCACGCGCTTTGGGATGCGCGAGCGGCTGGATTATTACGTCGGCGAAGATTTGCAGAAAATCGTCATCCGCTCGGCGCGTCTGCTGGATGTCGAAATCGAGGAGGCCGGCGCGCACGAAATCGCCCGGCGCAGCCGCGGCACGCCTCGCATCGTCAACAACCTGCTCCGCCGCGTCCGCGATTACGCGCAGGTCCGCCACGACGGCCGCATCACGAAGGAAGTCGCCGACAAGGCGCTGGCGATGCTGGAGATTGACCAGAACGGCCTCGACGAAATGGACAAACGCATTCTCGAAGCCGTCATCACGAAATTCGGCGGCGGGCCGGTCGGCGTGAACTCGCTCGCCGTCGCCGTCGGCGAGGAGCCGGACACGATTGAGGAAGTTTACGAGCCGTATCTCATCATGGAAGGCTACCTCAACCGCACCTCGCAAGGCCGCGTCGCAACGGAATTGAGCTACAAGAAACTGGGATTGAAACCGGCGGCGGCGGGAAACCAGTCGAAATTATTTTAGCCAAAATTTTTCGCATGCAAGAGCTTTCAAAACTGACCGTCGAACTGCGGCTTTTCATTGCCGTGGGAGCCTGCCTGTTCACCTTGCCGGCGTTTGCCCAGCAAAAAACCGTCGAGCAATGGGGCGTCTTTGAGATTGCGCTGAACGGGCCGACGAATGGGAATCCATTTCTGGACGTGCAGCTTTCCGCGCGCTTCACACAGGGCGTTTCAACGATTGTGGCAAATGGATTTTACGATGGCGACGGCATTTATCGCGTCCGCTTCATGCCGGAGAAACCGGGCGAATGGCATTACGTCACAAAAAGTTCCAGCGCAGAATTAAATGGCAAGACCGGCGACTTCACCGTGACCCCGCCGTCGCCGGGCAACCACGGGCCGGTGCGCGTTGCGAATACATTTCACTTCGCCTACGCCGATGGCAAACCGTTCAAGGAACTCGGCACGACGTGTTACGCGTGGACGCACCAGAATGACCAGTTGGAGGAACAGACGTTGAAAACGCTCGCGACATCACCGTTCAACAAATTGCGGATGTGCATTTTTCCGAAATGGTATGACTGGAACCGCGGCGAACCCATTTTGTATCCGTTTGACGGAACGCCGACCAACCAATGGGATTTCGCGCGCTTCAATCCGAAATTCTTCCAGCATCTCGACCAGCGGGTGCTGGACCTGCAAAAACTCGGCATCGAGGCGGACGTGATTCTGTTTCATCCCTATGATGGCGGGCATTGGGGCTTTGACCGGATGTCGGCAGACGCGGACGACCGTTACCTGCGCTACATCACGGCGCGGCTCGCGGCGTATCGCAACGTCTGGTGGTCGCTGGCGAACGAATGGGATTTCATGAAGACAAAAACCGAGGCGGATTTCGTGCGGTTCGGTGAAATCGTCTCGACGAACGACCCGTATCATCACCTGCTTTCCATCCACAACCAGAAAAAGTATTTCAACCACGCGCTGCCGTGGATCACGCACGCTAGCATCCAGAACGGTCCGGCGGTTGAGGACGCCGGGCGCGCGGAAATCTACCGCGACCGCTATCACAAGCCGGTGGTTTTTGACGAGGTGAAATACGAGGGCGACATCCCAAACCGCTGGGGAAAACTGTCCGCCGAGGAGATGGTCTTCCGTTTTTGGGAGGGCACGATTGCCGGAACCTACGTCGGCCACGGCGAAACGTATTTGAGCCCCGACGACATCCTCTGGTGGTCGAAGGGCGGCGTGCTAAAAGGCCAGAGCCCGGCGCGGCTCGCCTTCCTGAAAAAAGTCCTCGACGACAGCCCGGCGGAAGGCATTGACCCGATTGACGGGTGGCCGGGGGCCGAATGCGGCGGCCAGCCGGGGAAGTATTACCTCATTTATTTCGGCAAAAACACGCCGAGCCTCTGGGAACTGCTTTTGCCGGCGGACAAAAACGGTGCGCTTGCCGACGGCATGAAGTTCAAGGCCGAAATCCTCGACACTTGGAACATGACCGTGACGCCGGTAAACCGGACTTTCACCGTGAAAAAAGCGGATGCCGGATTTTTCAATGACAACGGCCGCGCCATTGATTTGCCGAGCAAGCCCTACCTCGCCATCCGGCTGACGCGGGTCGAGTAGTTTCAAGCGCCGTCGTGGTTCAGCCGGATGTGCCGGGATTTTCCTTTCGTTCGAGGCGCAATCCGTGTTTCATATTCGCCGTTTGAACCATGCCCAAGCGCACTGACATCCACAGCGTCCTCATCATCGGTGCCGGCCCGATCATCATCGGCCAGGCGTGCGAGTTCGATTATTCCGGCACCCAGGCCTGCAAGGCGCTCAAGGAGGAAGGCTACCGCGTCGTGCTCGTGAACTCCAATCCGGCCACCATCATGACCGACCCGGAGTTCGCCGACCGCACCTACATCGAACCCATCACGCCCGAATGTGTCGAGAAAATCATCATTCGCGAAAAGGAGGAGATGAAGCGGCTGTTGAAAGCGGAAGGCGGAAAGCGAGAAAGCGGAAACAAATTGGTTTTGCTGCCGACGCTCGGCGGCCAGACCGCGCTCAACACCGCAATGGCGCTCCACAATGGCGGGGCCTTGAAGCGTCACGGCGTGGAAATGATCGGCGCGAAAGCCGAGGCCATCCAGAAGGGCGAGGACCGCCAGATTTTCAAAGACCTCATGTTGAGCATCGGCCTCGATGTTCCGATTTCCGGCACGGCGCGCAACTTGGACGAAGCCCGCGCTGTCGCCGACAAGATTGGCCGTTTCCCGCTCATCATCCGCCCGGCGTTCACGCTCGGCGGCACCGGCGGCGGCATCGGTTACAATCAGGAAGAGTTTGAAGCCATCGCCAAGAACGGCATCGAGCTTTCGCCCGTGAACGAAATCCTCATCGAAGAATCCCTCCTCGGCTGGAAGGAATACGAAATGGAAGTGATGCGCGACAAGGCCGACAACTGCGTCATCATCTGCTCCATCGAGAATTTCGACCCCATGGGCGTCCACACCGGCGACAGCATCACCGTTGCGCCCATCCAGACGCTGACCGACAAGGAATTTCAGATCATGCGCGACCAGAGCTTTGCCGTCATCCGCGCCGTGGGCGTGGAGACCGGCGGCTCGAACATCCAGTTCGGCGTCAGCCCGGAGAACGGCCGCATGGTCATCATCGAGATGAACCCGCGCGTCAGCCGCAGCTCCGCGCTCGCGTCCAAGGCCACCGGCTTTCCCATCGCGAAAATCGCCGCCAAACTCGCCGTCGGCTACCTGCTCGACGAACTCAAGAACGACATCACGCGCGAAACCCCGGCGAGCTTCGAGCCGAGCATTGATTACGTCGTCACCAAGATTCCGCGCTTTGCGTTCGAGAAATTTCCGCAGGCCGACCCCACGCTCACCACGCAGATGAAAAGCGTGGGCGAAGCGATGGCCATCGGCCGCACGTTCAAGGAAAGCCTGCAAAAATGCCTGCGCTCGCTGGAGATTGGCCGCAGCGGTCTGGGCGGCGACGGCAAGCCCTGGCGCATCGGCACGGAAGTCTATGGCGACCGCGACATCCTGCCGCGCGACGTCATCAGCCGCAAACTGAGCGTGCCCAACGCCGAACGCATTTTCTTCATCCGCCACGCCCTGCGCGCCGGCTTCACCATCGAGGAGATTTTCAACCTCACGAAAATTGACCGCTGGTTTCTGGTGCAGATCAAGGAGATCGTGGATTTCGAGGAAGAACTGGCGGGAGCGAAGAATTAGTAACGGGTTGCGAAAAATCTGAAATCGGATAAAGTTTTGCCATGAAAGCGCTGGTCGCCAAAGAAGAACAATTCCTCACCGATGCCAAAGGCAAACGCACCGGTGTCGTGCTCGACTTGCAGACCTACGAACACCTTCGCGAGGCAGAGGAGGAATTGGCCGACATCCACACTTATGATGCCCTGCATGACCGCGCACATTCGGAAATCGCCGCCGGACAATCCTCGACCCTGACCAGCTATCGTGTTCGTCGTGGTCGGAAGGGGGCATGAGATATCAAGTCATCCTGCCGAAATCTGTTCAGAAAGAACTGGACCGTTTGCCGGATGACATTGCGAACCGGATTTTAGCTCGGTTGTCTGCGCTGGAATCAAATCCGCGCCCGGCGGACGTGAAGAAACTAAAAGGCCGCGACGCGTGGCGGATTCGGGTGAGTGATTACCGGGTGATTTATGAAATCCATGACCGCGTTTTGCAGATCATCGTCATCACCGTCGGCCACCGGCGCGAAGTGTATCGCTGAACCATGAATGCTCTGTTGCCAAATCGCCACGCCCTGCGCGCCGGCTTCACTATCGAGGAGATTTTTAACCTCACGAAAATTGACCGCTGGTTTCTGGTGCAGATCAAGGAGATCGTGGATTTTGAGGAAGAACTGGCGGGGGCGAAGAATTAAACATTAGCAACCGTCTATTTTTTCCACTCGCTCTTTTGCGGCATCAAGAATGAACTGGTAATCGTGAACGGGATAATTCGTGTCCTCAAGACCTGAATAATAGGCAGCTCCAAATACTCCGCCGTATGCGTTCACGATGTTAATTGCATCATGGATAAGTTTTTTTATATCGCGGAATGGAAGCGGATACTTTTGTTGGAAAACCTCTGCGCCACTGAAAGCGAATCTGTAATTTGTATGTGCAACAAAATGATTCCGCATGAGCAGAAGATTTCTCACGATGATATTTTTTGAGCTGCAATTTTTCTGTGCATCTTTTAGCCCTTTCAAATCTAGTTCTCTCGGAAATGTTGTCATCCATTCTACGTCCGGATGGTTTTTATTCCGCTCAATAAAAGCTTCTTTGGTAAAAAGATGGCGATTGGTTTCGAGGGTTTTAAGAAAAATTGGCAAAGAGAATGTTTTGTCGTCTGTGTCATAAATTCTGCAAAGCCGCAGAATTACCATCGTGATATGTGCCTGCACTGTGTAATCCCAAAATAGTGGAGCGTATCGAAATGCTTCTTTATAGTTTGGCGCTGCCTTTCGCAGACCCACATATAATTCAAACTGGACATCCGTTGCAAAGAGTTCGTTCTGAAGCTTCTCAATTTGCTTCAGCAACTCGTCAGCCGTTACTTTTACATTTCTTTTCTGCGCTTTCATTGCATTTAAAGTAACAAATCTCGCCGTTCGCGCCTATCTGCGATTAAATTCCCCGCGTGAAACTGTTTTACACCGGCCCGGTCGTCAACGCCGAGGTGCTCGTGATGATGCTGGAGAAACATGACATCGCCGCCACGCAGGCGTTCGTGGATCCCGCAGCGCCGGACGACGGCGATTTGAGCCGCCCCACCCAGGTCTCCGTGCCGGAAGCCGATTACGACCGCGCCCACCAGCTCTTCTACGCCGAGCGCGAGGACGAGCTTTGACCCCGCCCGCTTTCCCTGTTCCATTCAAGGTCACAAATTGTGATCTTGAAATCTGCATCAGCCCACGAGGGCGACCGAGAATAGCCCGGCGATTTATCGCCGGGTTTCGGCCATGCATCGGCCACAACTCCCGTCAGGGACGACAGAGTTATTCTGCGTTTTCTGCCGCCCCTGACGGGGCTTGATTCCAATTCATCCGCAAACCCGCCGTTGAAACGGCGGGCTATTGTCGGTTGTCCTTCGGACTTTGCTTGCGCCTGGCCACCCACACTTTGCAGGCTGCGGTTCAAAATTGGTTGTATCGGTGATGCGGAATCAGTGCGACAATCGGTTGTCGGTTTTCCATCGTGAACATTTCATCCGCCATTTTTGATTGCAGCGCGCCGGACCTGGATTCGTGTCCGGACGAGTCGCTGCCGGAATTCGCCTTTATCGGCCGCTCGAACGTCGGCAAGTCGTCGCTGCTGAATATGCTGGCGGGCAAAGATGGTCTGGCCCGCGTCTCGCCCACGCCGGGGTTCACCAAGCTCATCAACATTTTCACGATGAACAAAACTTGGCGGCTGGTGGATTTGCCGGGCTACGGCTTCGCCGAAGGTGCGAAGAAGGACCGCTCGCGGTTCAACCATGCGGTGTCGCATTACCTCAAGCAGCGAATGAATCTCTGCCTGGTCTTCGCGCTGATTGATTCCGGGCTGGAGCCGCAGGAGATGGATGTGGAGTTCGTCGAATGGCTCGCCCACAATGCCGTGCCGTTCGTCCTCGTCTTCACCAAGACGGACAAGGTGACGCCTGCGATGGTGCAGGTGAACATTGCGGCGTTCACGGCCCGCATCTCGGCATGGTTCGAGCAGTTGCCGGCGATTTTCACCTGTTCCGCAACGACGGAGCAGGGCCGGCAGGAGTTGCTCGGGGTGATTGATGAGGCGATGACGGCAATACGGGTTGAACAAGCATCGGTTTCTTCCGAAGGTTTGCCAGCCATCAGCCGGAAGGCGCAGGAAATCCGCAAAAGGCGGCCCGATCTCTCTCGCCCCTGGTGAGATGCTTGCGCCCGGCTAAAATAAAGTCCACGTCCTCCCCGTTCCCGTGATTTGGTCGGCGGTGCGGAATTCTTGTCAAGCGCTGTCTTAAATAAAGACATCGCGGCAAGTTATGGCCGGGAGAATCCGGCCGGCAATTTCCCGGCTGGCTTTGGCTGAAAATGATTTTCGACAGACTTCATGGCAAGCACTTTGAATTCAAAAGGAGTTTTCGCGTTTTTCCCCCGGTAATTTGATTTTTGAAACGCATTGTGAATATTTTCAAATAAATTAATCGCCCATTGGGAACGGTGGCACGCCGCCTGCAGGAGGGAAGATCTATGGTTGATTGCGGTTAATTGTAACACGAAGCAGTCAGCCTTCGGTTTGATTTTGAGCAGAGCGTTGAAGTTGTATTTTCAACTTCCCGTTCGTGCCAATGGAAGTGTCAAGCCCGCCCGGCATCCAGGCGGCATATGGCCGGGAGAATCCGGCCGGCAATTTCCCAGCCGGCTTTGGCTGGAAATTATTTTTGACAGGCTTCGCGGCGCGCGTTTTGAGTTCAAAAGGAGTTTTTCCGATGATTTATTTTCTGAAATTCATTGTGAATATTTTTAATTAAATTAATCGCCCATTGGGAGCGCTGGCACGCCGTCTGCAGTGGGTGAGGTATGCGGTTTATTGCAGTCAGTTGTAACACGAAGTTGTCAGCCTTCGGCTTGATTTTGAGCAGTGCGCTGATGTTGTGTTTTCAACTCCCCGTTCGTGCCAATGAAAGTGTCCGGCTCGCCTGGCATCCCAGCAGCACCCCGAATGTCACCACCTACAAAATATATTACGGCCCGGCGAGCCACAGTTATTCAAACGTGGTGGCGGCCGGCAACTGCACCAACGTGACCATTAGCGGACTGGTTCCGGGAAAGACTTATTATTTTGCCGCCACGACGGTCAATAGCGCCGGCAATGAAAGCGGCTTTTCCGACGAAATCAGCAACACCGTGCCGGTGACGGCGGCGGCGCTGACCTCGGCGGTTCGTTCCGGCGGGCAATTCAGCTTCACGGTCTCCGGGGATGCCGGCCAGCGGTATGTTGTCCAGGCGTCCACCGATCTGCTCAACTGGATTTCGATTCAGACCAACGCGGCGCCGTTTCTGTTCACGGACAAGAATGCCGCCGGTTTCGACCGGCGTTTCTACCGGGTGTTTCATCTGGCGCCTTGAACGTGATGAGGCATTGAATCGCGCGTCCGGCGCATGGTTCAACGCTGTGGACTTTCCCTGCGCCACGCCCCCGCCTGTCTGGCCTATTCCACCGGAATGAAGGTGCAACAGGGATCAATCTGGATTTCGTTCGGGGCGAGCCGGGTGCCGGCGGCAAATTTCCGCCAGAGCCACGCGGCGACGACGGAGTTGCGCGCCTCCACCAGCGCCGCGGCTTCCTTGTCCCGCATTTCCGGCAGGGCGGCGACAAACCCGTCCAAATCCGGTTTTTGGTCATCGGGATTTTCGTCGTCGTGAATTGTTAAGTCAGATTCCAAATCGTCGGCAGGGATTGGCGGCGATGGGCGCGGACTAAGAACGCTCACGAGGAAAAAGAATTTTTTGTCCGGCGACCAGTTCAAGCCGGACCGGAAGTCCTCCGGCAAATCGCGTTTCAAAGATCCGATGTCGAAACTGATTTTCCCCGGAGGCAAAGCCTGGTTAAGGTCCACCCAATAGCCTTGTTCAAAATCGTCCACGGGGGTTGCCTGCAAGATGTCATTAACCTGTCTGGAAATTTCCGGCCAGTCCATCGGCTTGCCGCCCAATTCGGTGAGCAATTGATCCACAAACTGCGCGGCGGCGACTTTTTTGATTTCCGTCTCGACCGGGTTTTCGCCTTCCGGAGTCCGGCGGCACCAGGCTTCAAACCGCTTTTGCGCCCGTTCCGTGTCGCCACCGTAAATGATGGCGCTCATGCAGGAATCCCAGTGCCGTATGCTGTCAACCATTTGTCCGCCCCGACCGGGAGTCGGGCAGACTTGGGTTTGGGTGAGGCCGGCGGTAAAGAGGTATCCATTCATGGCAATGACATTTTGTTTGCGCGAAATTGAAGCACTCCTTTCCGGGGCAGGCGACAAAATAATCATGGGAATCTTGGTTTCGAGAAACAACCGCCTGCAGCCGGCGACATTTTCTTTGCATGGATATTGCCCATTCTCTAGCATCAGTTCATCTATGCCATTTGATTCATTTTCCACCGGCCCCAAGGCAATCCGATTTTTGATCGTCGCGTTGCTCGCCGTCTGTCTCGGTGTGCGCGCCGCCGACGTGATTTCACCCGTTGCCGCCACCAATGCTTCCGCCGCCGGCGCCGGCGCCGGCGCCATTGAAAATTCGGTGGTAAAGATTTTCGCCACCGTGCGTTACCCCGACGCATACAAGCCTTGGACAAAACAGTCGCCGGAAGACATCACCGGCAGCGGCGTGGTGATTGAAGGCAGACGCATCCTGACCAACGCCCACGTCGTGGATTATGCCAGCCAGGTGCAAATCCAGGCGAATCAGGCTGGGGATAAAATCTCGGCGACGGTGGAGGCCATCGCTCCGGGAATTGATCTGGCGGTGCTCAAATTGGATGACGAAAAATTCTTCGACACGCATCCGCCGCTGGTGCGGGCCAAGACGTTGCCGGGCATCAAGGACACAGTCCTGACCTACGGATTTCCGGAGGGAGGCAACAGCCTTTCGATCACCAAGGGAATCGTTTCCCGCGTGGAGTTCACCCCGTATAATTTTCCGGTTTCCGGTCTGCGCATCCAGATTGACGCGGCCATCAACCCCGGCAACAGCGGCGGCCCGGCGGTGGTGGGCGACAAGATGATCGGGCTGACATTCAGCCGCTTGGACGAGGCCGAAAACATAGGCTACATCATTCCGAGCGAGGAGATAGACCTGTTTCTTCAGGACATCGCCGACGGCCATTATGACGGCAAGCCCGCGATGCACGACACCCTGCAGACATTGGAGAATCCCGCGTTGCGTTCGTTCCTCAAGCTCGACCCTTCCGTCCACGGCATGGTGGTTCACAAACCTTACAAGGATGATCCGGCTTATCCGCTGAAGGAATGGGATGTCATCACCAAAATCGGCGGCACGCCGGTGGATGACCAGGGCATGATCAAATTGGGAGACGACCTGCGCGTGCGCTTTGAATATGAAATCCAGCATGTCGCCACCAATGGCGTCGTGCCGCTGTCCATTGTCCGGGCCGGCGAAGAGCTGAAGATCAACCTGCCCGTTTCGCCGAATTATCCGCGGCTGATTCCCGGATTGAACGGCGCTTATCCCTCGTATTTCATCTACGGGCCATTGGTTTTTTCCGCCGCCACGGATGAATATCTGGGCGGTTTTCTCCAGACAAAATATGCCGGGACCGTCATGTCGCGTTTGAGCACCATGGCCAATCCCCTGGCCACGCGCATGTCGGACCAGCCCGCGTTTCCCGGCGAAGGGTTGGTGGTCATCTCCTCGCCTTTTTTCCCGCACAAGCTGGCCCAGGGCTACAGCAGCCCGCGGTCGGAAGTGGTGAAAACGGTCAACAGCATCCCGGTCAAAAACCTCGCGCATCTCGTGGAGATTTTGCGCGATGCGAAAGGCGAGTTCATCACCATCGAATGCTACAACCGTTATGGTGAAACGATGGTTTTCCCGCGGGCGCAAATGCTCGCCGCCACCGATGGAATCCTGACCGACAACGGCGTCCGCTCGCAAGGTTCGCCGGACACGCTGGCCATTTGGAACGCCAAGCCATCCAAGTAGATCGGCGGAACCGCCGAAAGTCAACGGTCAGGGATAATCTTGACGGCGGGGCATGATGGCGTTCAAATCCCCGCGCAGTTCAACCATCAACCAATCCAAAACCTATGGCTGTCCCCATCCAATTGACCACAAACGTGCAGAACGAAACCTTCGGCGGCGTCACCTACCACATCGAAGGCGAACTGGTGCCGGCATTGCATCTGGAATTGAGCAACACCGGCGTTTATTTCGAGCATCACATCCTGCTCTGGAAAGATCCCGCGGTGCAAATCGCGCTGCACCCGATGAAAGGCGGCTTCAAACGGATGATCGCCGGAATGCCGTTCCTGCTGACCGGCGCAAACGGGCCGGGACGCATCGCGTTCAGCCGCGACGGCGCGGGCCATGTGTTCGGCCTGCACCTGAAGCCCGGCATGAGCGTGGACGCGCGGGAACATCAATGGCTGGCGGCGACGGACAACGTGGAATACACCTTCTCGCGCGTCAAAGGCGCGACGAACATGCTGCTGGGCGGCACGGGATTTTTCATTGACACGTTTTCGTGTCCGGCGCGAGAGGGCATTCTCTGGCTGCACGGTTTCGGCAACGTGTTTGAAGTGACGCTGGCGCCGGGCGAGGAGATTGACATCGAACCGGGCGGCTGGATTTACAAGGAGCGCACGGTGCAGATGCAGACGATGTTCCAGCGGCTTTCGACGGGCTTGTTCGCCAGCGCGGGACAACTCGTCTGGAACCGGTTCACCGGGCCGGGAAAAATTGCGCTGCAAACGATGTATTGCCACATGGCTGGCGGCGAGTAGGGAAACGGAGGCGTTGCCGGAATTCTTTTTCGTGCGCGTGTCGCTGGCCGTTGTTGCGTGCCGGCCAAGTCTGTTGCTTGCGCTTTTGCGGTTCCGGCATATTTTGTTCGCGCTATGGATAACAATTCAATTTCCGCGCCGCACCTGTTTCAGCCATTGACCATCCGCTCGGTCACACTGCGCAATCGCATCGGGATGTCGCCGATGTGCCAGTATTCGGCGGAGAACGGCGTGGCGAACGACTGGCATTATGTCCATTACGGTTCGCGCGCGGTCGGCGGCGCGGGCATCGTCATCGTCGAGGCCACGGCGGTTGCTCCGGAAGGCCGCATCACGCCGGGCTGCCTCGGCCTGTGGTCGGAGAAACACATCGAACCGCTGGCGCGCATCGCGAAGTTCATGAAACAGCACGGCGCGGTGGCGGCCATCCAGATTGCGCACGCGGGCCGCAAGGCGTCCGCCGATTTGCCGTGGAAGGGCGGCGCGCATTTGCCCGAGGCGCAGGGCGGCTGGCCGACGATTGCGCCGAGCGCGATTCCCTTTGGTGGCGAATTGGACAAAGTTCCGCGCGCGATGACGGAGGCGGACATCGCCCGGGTGCAAAATGATTTTGTCGCGGCGGCAAAACGCGCATTGACGGCGGGCTTTGAATGGCTGGAACTGCACGCGGCGCACGGATATTTGTTCAGCGAATTTCTTTCGCCGTTCGCAAATCAGCGCACGGACAAATACGGCGGCAGTTTTGAAAATCGCATCCGCCTGCTGCTCGACACGACGCGCGCGGTGCGAAAATCCTGGCCGGACAACCTGCCGCTGGCGGTGCGCATCTCGGCGATTGACTGGAAGGAAGGCGGCTGGGACATCGAGCAAAGCATCGCGTTGGCGAAGTTGCTGAAGGCAGGAGGCGTGGACCTGATGGATTGCAGTTCCGGCGGCGTGGTGCCGGACGCAAAAATTGCCGTCAAGCCGGGCTATCAGGTGCCGTTCGCCGAAAAAATCCGCCACGGCGCAAACATCGCCGCGGCCGCCGTGGGTTTCATCACCGAACCGAAGCAGGCGGACGACATCGTGCGCAACGGTCAGGCGGACGTGGTTTTGCTCGCGCGGAAAATGCTGGCGGATCCGTATTGGCCGGCGCACGCGGCCAAGGCGCTTGGCTGCAAGCTGCCGCCGCCGAACCAATACATACGCGCCTGGTGAGCGGGCCGGCGCAATTTTTGCCGCAATGCCGCCGCTTCACCCGGCATTGCCGGACCGGTTCATCAACTGGATTTTGAATTCGGTCAACTGGTTGTCGTAGTAGTCAGCGGCTTTGAGCGTGGTGGTCACCGTGGAATCGAAGTTCACGAGCGTGACGAGGGTGCTGTAGGTGGCCATGTCGTGCAACGGCACCACGGCGCGGATGCCGCCGGCCGGCCCCAGGCGGGAGTAGCAGTCCTGCTCGTGGATTTGCTTCACCATGATGACGCGATAGCCGAGCTTGGCCAGAAACATGAGGTAGGAGTTCGTGGTGACGATGGCCGCCTGCATCGCCGGGACGGCCATGCCGAGATGGTCGAAGACGGCCTTCAACGGTTTGAATTGCTCGCGCAACAGGATGCGCTCGAACCGCTGCGGCTCGGTTTCGCTGACCGGCGGCTCGTGGGTGAGCGTCGCGGTCGCTGGTTTTTTGGTCATAAAATTTGGGTCGGAAACGATCCCTTGTGAACCGGCTCGCTGGGCGGGAACACGGTCATTGTCGTTGCTAAAGGCGGGAAAGTCCATGATTCATTTTGACATGATTCATTTTGACATGGCGAAGCCGGGGCCGGGGAAAAAACCGGCGAAACGGTCAGCCGGAAAATCTTTGATGAACTGCCCGGGCCGGGAGGCGAAGGCGGAATTAAGAATGAAGAATGAATCTGGCTTGAAATTACCGGATTTCAACAATCTGACCTCCTTCAACAAATGATTGTAAAATCTGCGGCAGAAACTTTTCAAATGTTTGCAGCAACGGCTGATTTCGACAATTGCCAAGCCGAACCCAAATCAATCTGCCTTTTTCATTCGGACGGCTGGCGAGGTCGAAAAAATCCTGATCTTTGCTGATGAGAACAAAATCATTGGCCGCAGCGAATTTCCAAATCGTCAAATCGTCATCGCTTTTCAAGCCAACCTCACGAACGTGCCGGCTTTCGTGGCCGAGGCCGCCAAGAAATTCCGCCAAGGCCGGCGGCAGTTGATGGTCAACCAGAAATTTCACGCTGTTTGCAAGACAACATGATCCGTCTGATGCGCGGCGTATTCGATGGCGGCGAGAATGTCGTCGCGTTCAAGGTCGGGATAATCCTTCAGGATTTCCTCGTAAGACGCACCGGCGCTCAACAATTCCAAAACGTCGGACACGCGCATCCTCATGCCGCGGATGCACGGCCTGCCGCCGCATTTTCCCGGCTCAATGGTGATTCGCGAAAGCAATAGTTCATTCGACATGACAATAAGATGACACCAGCCGTTGTCAGCCGCAAGCCCACGTTCACGCGGCTGAAACAATTGAAATTCTCCGCGCCCTTGCGTCTTTGCGTTAAAGCTTCCGAAACGGTCATCCAGAAAATCTTTGATGAACTGCCCGTGCCGTGAGGCGAAGGCAGAATTCAGAATGAAATCTAGCGCAACTGGACGCGGGACTGATCCCTGCTATAGCCTTCCCGTCACAGTTGGCCAAGGCGCGCACTAATGGCTTTACAGGCGCTATTGGCATTACCGCGAATGCCGGCTCCATGAGCATATACCGATATACCTTCAGGCATTTTCTTAAAATCAACAAACAATTGATCGGTGCCGCCCGCAGTCTTTAACTGGAAAAACAAACGGCCTTTCCAGTCATTATATTGTGAGGGCTTGACTTCGGACGTGAGCGTGCTAAAGCCATTGTTGGCAGCCTCTTCGACAACTATTTGCTTGATGGTTGCATACTTGGCTTGGAAAGTATCTTCCTTGATTACCAGCCGTTGATTTCCAACGGATATACAGCCTTGTGTAATCAAGGCGATACCCGTTAAGCAAAGGGCCATAATGGTCCTAATTGTCAGTATTTTATTTTTCATTTTTTGTTCGTGTTTGTTGTTTCGTTGGAGATCGGTTGAACCGGTCTATTTGTTCAAATAGTTCTGTTTTGGCATTCGCCTCAACTGTGCCTATTCCCGCAATCGAGGCGTTAATTTGTTTATTGCAGCACGGCGCGGAAGAATTGTCAATGCTTGGGGCATGCCCCCTTCACCCCTCTTGCCCCCAAAAAATGCGCCAGCCGTCAGTGCTGAAACTGATTTTGGCTGTTGGGCGGCGAACCCGGTATGACGGAATGATTCATAAAATTTGGCCGGAAGTGTGCCACCAAATTACGATTACCATTGATGGTGAAGCTGTAACTGGCTGACAAACTCACAACTTTTCCGTTCTCCGTCCAGTTTTCGAAAATAAAGCCGCCTTTTGGCAGGGCGGTCACTGTTCGGGAACTACCTGAAGTATAATTGCCTCCGCCGATCACCGTGCCTTCATTGTTCGGTAACGCGCTCAAGGTTAGCGCAGCATAAGTAGCCGCTTGTGAAATCGGAGCGACGACCGGTTTTGTTTGGTTCTGGACGCTCGTAGAAATTTGCGCAGAAGAAGTGGCGGCAGGTTTCGCAACGCCACTCGCAATTCCACCGTTACTTGGTAATGGGCTGGTCGTGGTCGGGGAAGAAGGATTTGGAACGTTGAAGACGTAAATATAATTATCAAACCAAGAAGGAGAATAAATGTGGGGTCGCCATTGAATATTATAACCAGGATTGGTCGAATACATTGATTCCGAGACAGTGATTGTCCCATCGGCATTTTTGCTTTCGACAACCGCTACGTGACCGTGCAAATAGCCAGATTTCGAGTTAAGCTGGGCTATTGAATGCACGGCAGGGATTTTACCAACAGTAAATACGGATTGTGCCTCATTTGCCCAATCTCCCGCGTCACCATATACGGCCCTTTCCAATTGTGCTGAATTTGCACCGAGTTCAAGCATCCGACCATACGCATACCAAGTGCAGTTGCCTAGTGCGAGTGGGTTGAATGCTCCGCCCTTCGCGTTAGCTTTCGCAATTGCACTTGCGTTAGGCGCATTTCCATCCCTCCAAAAAGGATTGGCGGTTGTATAATAACTACTGGAAAAATCAGGCTGCCCTTCTGCTGGCGGCTGCATGATCGGAATTGTGGGTGAAGTCGAAACCACTGGTTGTGTTGGTTGCACCGTTCCCATAAAACTTTCACTGCTCGGAGAGTTAATTACAGGTGTGCTGACCACAGGCGGCGTTTGAAAATAAAGCGCGCCAGAAACTTCACTGCTCTCTTTCGAGCCAATGAAGCTGGTCATGTTCCAACGGTAAATATGTCCGTTGACCAGATAGCCATTCGGCAACTGGAGCGATGTGCCAGTCAGCGGAGGATATGTTGTTCCGTAGGAATTAGGATAAATGAGCGGCGTTCCCGCTGCCGTCATGTCTCTAATATAAAGGCCGTAACCCGTTGCTCCACTTACGGAGTTCCAGCTAAAAATAGGCGTGAGCGAACTCGTTACTATTCCGGGCGAACTTGCATAGCCGGGGGAAATGGTCGTTGGCGGTGTAACCGCAACCGTTCCCGCCGAATTTCCGCTACTCAGCGCATTGATCGTCGGCGGATTCACGATAACGACCTGCGGCGGTGTTGCTGAGACCACAGCCGCAGGCGTCTGGAAATAAAGCGCGACGGAAACTGCGCTACTCTCCGTAGAGCCAGTGAAGCTGGTCATGTTCCAACGATAGATATGCCCTCCCGTCAATGATTTTGGCAAAACCAAAGAAGTGCCGGTCAACGGAACCACCGTTATGCCATTCGCGTTCGGATAAATAAGCGGCGTTCCCGCTGCCGTCATGTCGCGGATATAAAGTCCGTAGCCTGTTGCTCCGGCTGCAGCATTCCAATTAAACATTGGCGTCAACGAGTTCACCGTTGTCCCCGGTGAACTTCCGCTGCCGGGTGAAATGGTCGTTGGTGGATTCGCGGCCATCGTCATTTGGCAGAATGGCCACAGCAAGAGCATGGAGACTATTCTTAATTTCATTTTCATGGGATGATGGGCAATGCGCCATCAATTATAATGGCTCTAATAACTTGATCGAAGTTTCTTCACTTGTATAGTGACCGAACTTTAATGACGTCAAACTCCGCTTGGTTGATAACGCCAGCATCAAGCAGTTGCTTTGCTTTCCGAACATCCTCCATGGAACTGCCGGAACATTCTTGCTCGCCCTTTAAGTATGATTTGTAAGCGAACCAGAGAAAAACCGGCAGACTGATAGGCCATAGCGGAACCATAAGAGCAAGGACGATAAAAACAACCGTCTCTGGCTTCACGGTGTTTGCTATTTTTTTACTCATTTGCCATAGATTGTGTTAAAGTTTAGAGTGCAACCGTGACAGCTTTGCACGTTCCACAGCTTCAACAAATTTCGGAAATCGAATCATAATAGCTGTGTTAGCAATACCTCGTTTGATCAAATAAAACACAATGCATATAATGCCTGGCACTACGCAAATAAGAAAAGCAATTCCATAGATCGCCCACACAAACATTGGTATGTAATACCCTATGGAGACGGAGACACCGTCCGCCGTCGTGGATGCAACACATTTAGCCAAGGCCCGACCTGTATACTGAAATGTCCACTCTGCTCTTGAATCGGTCTTAACTGGATTCTTGAGCGAAGTGCGGCCAAACTGGTCAACCAGTGCCTGCTCAATGTCACTAAAGGTCGCCCCCTTAATTATTTGTGTTGCCATAGGTTTCCTTAATTTAGCTTTTCAATTACTTGTTGCTATTGTTACTCCGCCAGTTCCATGACCCAGATGTTCCATTCCAAACCGCGATTTGAACGGAAGAAGATGGTCTTGCCATCGGAACTTACAATGGGATGGTCATCCCGCGAACCATTGGTGGTAAGCTGTTTCGGGTTCGAGCCGTCCGCATTCATCATCCAGATGTCATAATTTTGAGCTCCATTGGAAACTCCCCGGTCGCTGGCAAAGAAGATTTTGGTGCCGTCGGGAGACCAGGCCGGGTGAATGTCATTGCAGTCCGAAGCCGTGGTCAATTGCGTGGGCTGGGAACCATCGGGCTGCATCGTCCAGATCTTCAATTTGCCAATGTTGCGATCCATCACACAATAAAGAATGGTCTTGCCATCAGGCGACCAACGAGCTTCCTGACCTTCGCGAAGTTGCAAAGGCAATCCCGTGGGAAGACCGTTAGTTGCGAGTTGCAGACTCCACAATTGAGGAATGGTTGATCCTTGAGTATAAGCTGTCCACAGTAACGTATGGCCATCGGGAGAAATTTGAGGGTAACGGTCAATCGTTGTCCCTGATGTCACCATGCCCAGCCCCGACTGGGAAATGGCTGACATGCGGAAAATACTGTTTTTACCGGCGCGGCTGGAGGAGAAATAGTTGAATTGTCCATCCGGTGAAAAGGCGGGGGCTTCATCAAAATAATGGCCGTCCGTGAACCGCTGCAAGCGGCCACCGGCGGAGACGTCAATTCCCCATAAATTTGAGAAGTGGACAAGGGTTCCATCCGGAGCCGGTTCTTGATCCAGAACGTCCATCATCAGCCGCTTGCCATCGGGCGATAGTGCGATGCCGCCGACCCAGCGCGTGGCCGGAAAATCCGTGAGGCGTCGAACGGCTCGCACGGACGGAGAACGTTCGATGACGTCGCTGTCCGCAAAAACGGTGCTGAACTGCACCTGCAATCCCCGGTCTGCAACCGAGATTTCCGGCAGCAGATAGCCTGGAATCTGCGTTCCCATGTTCACTTCAACAGTGCTGGGCGAGGTTGGCGTCAGAGTGACATTCTTGGAATCGTAAGAGAGAAGCCGCAACTGATAATTTTGAATTTTGTTGGCAACCTTGATGGCCAATGGCGTCTGACCAATCTTTTCACCCGATTCTGAAAAGATGTCGGCACCACTAGGAATGCTGGACAAAGTAACCTTTGGAAATTCAAGGGTGAACAAGACTTCTGCCGGGTTGGCAGAAGAAATCATGATCGGCTTGTTGACATATCCGTCCATTCTTAACTCCCCAACCCAAGCGCCAGACATCGGGCCAATTTGAGGAGTCGTAAATGGCGTGGTTCCCACCTGGGCTCCTTTGTTATAAACATTCGCGCCGGTAGGATCGCTCTTGATCATTACCGGAGTGCCGCAGCCGGCAAGGAAAAGTGTCATCAGCAGCAACATCAACGGAAACGCGCTGACAGTGAGAAATGAGAATTTTTTCCATTCCCGGCCAATAACGATTGATACCGCAGCATTTTTGAGCGGATTGTCCTGAAAATCAAATTGGAAAATGACAAATCGGTTTAAGAATTTATGGTGTCGGCG
>Ga0224534_1000652_pt1 | contig 21330 bp, 15 predicted proteins | sample 714E12024metaG_FD_172012 | JGI IMG/M metagenome (GOLD analysis project Ga0224534, IMG submission 172012) | Peat soil microbial communities from Stordalen Mire, Sweden - 717 E1 20-24 | ecosystem: Environmental > Terrestrial > Soil > Wetlands > Peat | place: Sweden: Norrbotten County, Stordalen... | reverse complement strand
GCCAAATCAGGTATTCGCGCCCATCGAAGACGGAGAGCGGCACGGGCACCTCCAGCGAGCGCAGCCATGTATAGAACGCATCCGGATTGAGGCAGAAGTAGCTGATCGCCACAGGGCCTTGTGGCTGAGTATTCTGTTTGATCCATGCTGTGGCGCGGCCGATATTCTGCAAACGTCTTTCCGTGGCGAATACTCCCGCGCGGGCAAGCTGGGGGCCGGAGGTCAGAGACAGCACACAACCGAGAACCACCGCGCTGAGGATCGCAACGGCAGAAGCTTCGCCAGAGATCGTGTGTTTCGGGATGCGATCCACCAACTTAGCGAGCGGGTAGGCGCACACGATGAAGAAGAACGGCAGCCACAAGATCACATGGTGCGGGGACGCTACTAAGGTGAGAGGCTTGGAGAAGAAGAACAGGACGGACCCAATCAAGAACGGAGTCAACCTGCGATCACGCGCGATCAGTATCAAGATCGCGCCGACACAGAACGACACCAGTGTGATCTTGTCGGGAGCAATCACTTGCACATAACGCCGGAGATACCAGGCGGCATTCTTCAAGAACGGCCACTGCATCCTGTCCCAGTCCCTGTACCGGCTGTACATCTGCACGCTTCCGAGGAAGTAATTGTACCGCCAGAGAGCCGTCGGATTGCCCAGCACGCCGCCGGCGCAACAGCCCAGCAAGAGCTTGATCGCGTCCAGGCTGAGCACGCGTACCACCAGCGCCCTGGTGGCACGAGATCTGTACAGGAGTAAAGCCGCACCCGACATCAAGAGGCCGCCGAGCGCAAGCGTGATAACGAAGCTTTGCGCGCCGGGCGCTGCCGCCAATCGGGCCTTTGCCATCCAGCAAAGGAACAAGGCAGCGGCCCAGGCCGGGGGCAGCGTCCACTTGGACCACTTCAGAATCCAGGCTGGATACTCGCTCTGGGCGGGCTGTCTCTCCAGCCATAGAAGCATCAGCAGCGGCGGGAGTCCGGCCGCAAGGGAATGGAGCCTCGCCGCCGCCGCCACACCGAGAAGAACACCGGCAATGAAGACGTGGTCTCTAATTGTGGGAGGATGAGCCGAAACCCGCGGAACTCGCTGCAGGCCGCGCAGGAGCCAGATGGCCGCCAATAGGATGAGGACCATTGCCAGCGACTCGGTCCGTGTAAAGGAACTGTATGAACAGTAGACGGGCGACATCACGAGCAGCAGCGAAGCGATAGCAGCGGCGGCGCTGTTCATCAACTTCGCGACGAGCGCGTACAGGAGCATTACCGAGAGCAAAAAGCACACCAGCGTAGTGGCCCGCAACAGCACGAACAGTGCGCTTATATGCTGAAACGTGAACGTCGCTAGTGTCGTGGAGGGTGCCAGGCCCAGGACGCGCTCGACGCCATAAAAGAGCGCCCACAGCAAACTGTCCAGCAGCATAAATGGCGTCCCGGGAAGATCGAAGAAGCGCTGCCGGAAATCAAGATTAGAGAAGCGGATGACTTCCGCCGCGATTACGTATTCGTCGGAACTGAAGAACCAAGTCCGGAACAGTGCGGGACGGAGATAGCCGTACGCGGACGCAACCCAATAGGATAAGAGGGCAAGCGGAACGAGATGGATGGGCCGCAGCAGCGTGCGGACGGCGTCCCGCAACGCGGTTTTCATCCGACTCCGCCCTGGGCGTTGCTGGATGGGCAGGGACCGATCATATATGGAAGCTCTTGGAATACCGCGTGGTCAAACCTTGCCGCTGCTCGGGCGGCGGCATTTCCGCCCCTCCGCAAGAGCCGAATCGCCGCGCGCAATCCCGCTATTGTCCGGGATTTCCATTCTTGCGCACGATTACCATCAGTGTACACCCGGCTGCTTCCTGTCGATCCTTTCGGAAGAGGAATGACGTTTCAGCGCTTGCCGCGGACCCCTAGCGCAGCCGGTAACGGCGGCTGGCGATAGGTGAGATGGGCCCGGTTACAACGGAATCCGGATGGTATAGTTCGGTCGCGCAAGGCGTCGCGCACAAGAAAGCCGGCAACGCCGCCTCGATTCTTCCTCGGCCCGATGGCTCGTAATCGACAACCACCGTGTTGGCAAGACCGGTACCCGGGAAGACCGGCGGAAAACCCGTACCACCCCACGTCCATGATTTTCCCCCAGCCTTCCAGCCATCGCTCGGGCCGGGCGTGCCGTCGGCGTAGAAATAGACTCCCGCTACCGGAATGCCTGGATACACCAACCGCAGCGCCATATCCAGCCACATTTCGTCCCCAAACGGATCATTGTCCTTGGGCACATTCGCAAGCACGATGATGGTATACGGCTGAACACTGGGCGCAACCTGCAAGATCTCTTTTATTGCGACGCGATGTCGCTCCCAGATCCACCTGTGGAGCGCGCACTTCTGGATCGCGGAGGCACTGCCGAAGAAAGCGACCACCGCTCCAAAAGCCAGAAACAGAGCGATCTTCGCTGTATGCCGCACGAACGCATGCGATATCAGGCCGGAGAGAGCGGCGAGGACTAAACCGGCGCCGATGCCCGACAGGAACTGCGTCCGCCACAGTTCCCGGGCGGAGTCTAACAGCAGGTAGACGGGAAAGCTCAGGACCACCAAAATGAAACCAACTGCCAGAAGAGTCCACCAGGTCCAGATGCTCTCTACGAATGGATTCGGCCTGCGATTCTCCCGCGTTAGCCGCATGAAGGCCAGCCCACAGGCGATAAACACGAGGGCGGCGATCAACGCGAGCAGATAAGCTTCACTCTTGGGAGCTTTCCAATCGCCGCGCGGCCAATTCCAAAACTCCAGGCTTGCTGAGATATTGAAAAACCAGTCCGCCAGCAGGCTCCGCCAACTCCACCCTTTCCGCATCACCCCTTGCTGATAGGTATGCCCCGCGGAATTCACATATCGCAAGATAGTCAGCCGGATGTAGATAGCGAGGATGGAGTACCATACTCCACAAATGAAGGCCAACTTGCGCCACGACCGCCAACGGAAGAGTAGGCCCAGAGGCAGGACGAGCAAGAGCAGAAGCTGGCTTTCATAGCTCCAAAGGGACATGTATTCGCCAAGGCCAGCGGCGATTACAAAGAGGGCCGTCAGAGCCCAATTTGCCGATTCAGCCCCTAACGCGAGCAGATAGAATGCCAATACCATCCAGAAGATGAAACCAAATTGGTTCATTTGCCCAACCCAACCCAACGCGCCATCCGAAGCGTGGAGTACCACCAGCGCGCCAGCGGCATAGCAAATAGACAGAGACCGGGGAAGGAATTTTTTGAGGATGAGGAAGACCAGAAATCCACGAGCCCACCATAGAACCGCATACACCACCTGGAAAGGTGCGTAGCTACCTTGGATTCCCAGTGCCGCGCCGATGAGGTATGGAAGATGGTAAAACGTATTCATCTGAATCCGGAGCGCGTCGCCGGGGAACAGAAATCCCTTCAGTGCCGAGGTGGTTTCGCTCATGTAAGGAAAGCTGGTTTCGTAGGGAAACCCGCCATGTGGGTTGAAAGCTCCCCACATAATCAAAACCAGCACTGCGTAAGCGAATCCCGCGAGCGCTGCTGCTTGGTATGCCCGGCGTCGCAGCGCAGCCATCCGGGCCAGAACGGCTGGCGGCAAGGCAGGGGCGCTCACAGCAGAGGGTGGTTTCCGCCTGGTTGGGGATCTCCTGGTGTCCTGCGGGAGCTTCCTCCCGGGACGACGGTTCCGAGGCATAGTCTTGCTGGGTTGAAGGAAACTGTAATGTTTGTCGCCCGCTCCCCAACTTGTTTATACCACACGCGCTTACGGCCGTCGGCGCGCAGGCGGGTCGTGAGTGGCCGTCGGCCGGGGGCCGAGAGCGTTTGCCGACTTGGCCGGCGCCATTCCGCGACATCTCCCTCCGGGTATAGCTGAATGTCGACTCCCGCTGGAAGGTGGTACCGCACCGGCCGCCCGTTGCGGTGCTGAACTCATCTCAGTTCCGGCCTACCCTGCTGGACACATCCGGAGCACTGATTTTCGAACGGCGGCTGCGCCAGAGTATCGACATGAGAGCCGCAAAATACCCTGGCGCGACCGAGGCCACCTTGAAGGTAGAGCTTCCCATGTCAGCGCTCCGATTGATCCACGAAATGGGAACCTCCTCAATGTCGTAGCCGGCTAGAACGGGCTTGAGTCCGGTCTCTGCATTCGCCGCGAAGTGCGGCTGTTCGATGACGACCTGCTTCAAAATGTCGGCCCTGAACAATTTCAGGTTGTTGGTCAGATCGCGCGCATGAATTGGCAGGATCAGGTTTGCGAGAGCGTGGAAAGCGCGGTTCGCGACAATCTTAGGAAATGGGTAATTGATCAGCATCGACTCGTAGGAAAAACGGCTGCCGATTGCGCCATCGCGCCCACGAGCAACGGCATCGAACAGGTCGCGAAACTCGGGAAGAATGGGCAGGAAATCGCAATCCATCGACAGAATATAGCGTCCCGATGCTGCGGCGTAACCGTCCCGCAAGGCGAGGCCCACGCCATTCGGGAGGGAGCGGTTTACGAGTTTTACGCGCGGATCGAGGCGAGCCATCTCCAATGTCACCTCGGCCGTCCGGTCACGGCTGTTATCGTTGACAATGATGATTTCGTGAAGGTAGGCACCATAGAGGCCGAGCAGGGCACGCACAAGACGGGCGATGTTCATCTCTTCGTTGTGACAAGGGACAACGACCGACGTGGAGCCGAACAGACACGAATGCTCCGCCAGATCGACCGGGGGGCGAGTTTCCGGCCCCCCCGGTTTCTTTGCCCAAATGTAGAGTGTGCCGCAGAGCTCTTTGATGAGAGGCGCATGCTCTGCGATATATGAAAAAGATTGCAGCGCCTGAATGAGTTTCCGCGGAATGCGAGGGTGCACGATGTCAAACGGAATGACCTCGATATTTGTGAAACCCGCGTGGGAAGCGGTCTTCATTAACTTGTACTTCCGCATCGGCACCTGACACCTGGCATGGCCTGCCCATTGTCCAATAGCAGGCACCGTATTCTTGATCAGAACTTGCGGGTTCCAGTGGTTGGCCTCGAAGAAAAGGATTTGCCCCCCGGGTTTGAGCAGGGTCATTAATGCCCGGAGGTTTTGCGCATATTCGTTATGGCACAATATGGCCGTTCCGATGATGTAGTCGAAGGTCCCGGGCGCGAAGGCGGTACTCAGATCGTCAACTACATTGACGACTCTTACATCCCGCAATTGTTTCCGTTTCAGCGAGCTACTCAGATCGTCATTGAACACGGTGGCAGTGATTGGGTTTCGGCTCTTCAGAACTTCGGCGAGTTGTTCGGTCCAGAGTCCGCTACCGGCGCCGAGTTCCAGTATGGTTTCGCCCGGCAGGATGTGGAAGCAGTGGCGCACGGCGACAGCGCGCCAGTGCAGCTTCCAGGGAGACGTAGCCGGGTATCGAAGCCAGTATGCCTCACGGGTACGCTCCATCTCGCGGAGATTGGATAGCAGAGACATGAAGGGGGCAGGCTCTTCCCCTGCGGTACAGAGTAACACGCGGAAGAGTTCGGGTTACGAAACCTCGAAAACTCCTGGGGACTTCGCTCTCCAATCCAGACTTCCAGGCTGGTTCGCCTCATGTCACGAATCCCGCGCGTCGTGGCGCCGGGCTTGTGGGCTCGCATCACGCGGCGGGTGAATCACAGCCGTTCCCCGGATTAGCCCGGCAGTGTCAGTCGCGATACACTGATGTGAATGCTCGGGTTTCGGGAGCGCGTTCAAGAAAGGCGGCCAGGTGGCGCAAACGGCGCGGGCACTGCGATGAAGCTCAGTCGGGAGTGGGCGGTGCTGGTGTTCGCCTGCTTCACTGCGGCGTGGGTCGCCGCGCTGGCTTACGGCGTGTTCCGCGGCGGCGGTCCGGACGAACTCTTGCTCTACAACCCCAGCTACATGGTGTCGCACTACGGCCGAGCGGTCTTCCCGGTTTTTTTCCGGTATGACGCCACCATCATCCACCCTCCTCTGCACTCTGGCTCCATCGGCCTGCTGAACTGTTTTGGCTTTACGTGGTATTACGCCGAGGCCACGCCCGTGGTGCTGTGGTTTTTGCTGGCCATCTGGGTCGCGGTGCATGGCGCTTTTCCGACGACGGTGAAGATGGGGCTTCTGTTCGGCATTGCTTTTCTGATGAGTGTGGGCCCGCGGGTCGGCTTTGTATACTTTGGAACGCGGCCGGAGGGGCACGTGGAAGCCGCATGGCTGGTGGGGCTTCTGCTGCTCGAAGACGGGCGCTTGAAGAATTGGAACTCCCCCCGGCTTTTCGCGGGCGCCCTGGTATTGATGTGGGCTTCCTGCGTGCACTATTACGCCGGCGCCGCCATGGCCGGAGTCGCCATCTACCTGGTTTGGTGTCTGAAGGATGTTGGGTGGAAAGCTGCCCTGCCCCGCGTTCGAGCTTTGACCGCCGGGGCAGCGGTCTTCGCCGTGCCCTATCTGGCGTGGTACGTGCTGCCGCACTTCCGCGAAATCCTGGAATGGATCCGCAACCAGCAGGGCGGCGGGACCGTGGCGGTTTCCATTCGCTCCCACTTCGATCTCTACGCCGCGTGGGCCAAGGGCGCAGCCATGCCGTTGGTGGTGGCGTGGCCCATGGCGCTGGGGATTCCGCTGATGTCGATCTCCACCGCGTTGCTTCTGGCGGTTCGCAGCACGCGCGGCATCGCGCTCGCGGCGCTGCCTCTCGAGGCCACCATCTTCCTGTTCGCTTCGCACAAACAGGGCGTATACCTGATTCACGAGATCGCAATTTTCGGCGCGGCCGTGGCCGTAGGCCTGCTCGTCGGGGCGGAGTCGCTGATCGGCCGGTGGTTGCCGCCCAAGTGGCGCGCCGTGGTTCCGCCGGTGGCGGCCATTCTGTTCGGCCTGTATCTGTGGCCGGGGAACTTCCTGGCGGCAACGGGCGCCATCTCTTTCAAGCCGCGGACCAACGAAGTGGAAGTGGCGCGCGCGGCGGCCCGGCGGATTTTGGGCCCGCACGCGCGCGTGGCGGGGCGCTTGTTGCTTTGGTACGCATCCGGAGGCGAAGACTACTACAACATCCAGATGGACCTGAACTGGGTGCCGGAAATCCGCGTCGATCCGTCGAGTCTGTTCGAGAATTTCGACGCCGTGGCGGAGGATGAGAATTTCAGCGCCGACACCCAGGCATCTCAGCGCATCACCATCTCGTCCGCGTACGCCGACGGCGCGCTGCGGCTGCGCGGCTTCTATTTCAGCGCCACCGACCCGGATCTCGAATTCGTGCTCCTGTCCACGCATCCCGTTTCCGCGGTCCAGGGCTATGCCATGCTCGGCGGCCGTTTGCAGCGGTTCGACCAAGATCCGGACGGCGACTACGAGTTGATCGCGGCGGCCTGTCCCAGCCTCCCCGAAACTCCTTATGAAAGATGGAACTCCCGCTGGCCGGATACCGCATCGGCGGTTCTCTACCTGCCGGGTCCCAGGCCCGACGGAGCGACGAATGTGGTCACCATCCTGACGCCGAGGAGCCGGCAGCAGGCTTCGGCGGAGATCTCGCATTCCTGCCGGGAGTTGTTTCGCGCGCGCGGCGGTGTGACGGCGGCGGATCCGAAGGCGCTCATCCGCGAGTTGCGGACCCAAGACACGACCATCCGCTTTCCGCGGAACGTGGAGGATGTTCCCGGATTCGGCGGCGTACGCCCGCCACGGGACTCGATGCCCCCCGCCGGCGCGGTGCGGGTGGACGGCGTGCTGGATCTCTCCGCCATTCAGCCGGCCGGTCCGGGGTCGCGTTTGGAGCGCCTGCCGCAGGTCCGCGTCACCGTGCCCGCTGGAGCTGGAGAATTCGGCGCCGCTCTTCCGGTGAGCCACGCCCAATTCATTCCGGGGACGTGTTGGGCGCAGGTGCGGCTCAAGGTGCTGCGCGGCCGGGTCGAGTTGAGTGCCCTCAGCGCTTCCAAAGCCTTTCTGGCCGACAGCTCCCAGCTCTATCGGTCCAGCGAGCCACAGGACCTTGCGCTGAAGATCTCGAATTTGGGCGAAGCGGCCAAGATCGTGGTGCGCAATGCCAGCGGAATCTCTTTCCCCAATCAAGCCCAGCCTTTGGAAGTCGAGATCCTCGACGCCGCCGTCTTTGTGGACGCGAAGGACTGGCCCCAGGTAAAGGCCCGGATGGCGGCGCGCGGCGCTTGGGCCAGAATTCCCGGACCAGCGCCAACCTATCCATCCAGATGCTGCACTGCGCTGGCCGAGGCTGCCTTCTGATGGGAGTCGATCGCCGGCGAACCGGCGATCGGGCGGAATCCGGTGAAGTGGCGCTGGCTGTCGATCCCGGGATTCATGTTACCTGAGCATTCTATCCGATCGAACCGGGCAGGGCCGGGTTGACTATCGCAAACCTAGCCGCCGCCGACGAACTGTACGATCTCAAGCTGCGCGCCGGGGCGGAGAACCGTTTCGGCCCAGAGGGGCTGCTTGATAATGCGACGGTCCAGTTCCACCGCGACGCGCGCGGGGTCTAACTGCAACTGGCCGAGCAGGCCAAGGAGGGTTTGACCTTCCGGGGCTGATTGGGGCTGGCCATTCACTACGATGTCGATGGGCATGCTTGGTTGACACCCCTCTTTTAGACCAATTATAGTCAAGTTTCATGCCTGAGTCCTACACAGATTTGTATTTCCCGGTTCTGGTGCAGGCTCTGGTGGCGATGGCCTTGGCGGCGGGGTTGCTGACTGCGTCGTTCGTGCTGGGGAAGCGTGTTCGCAACCGGGTCAAGGACATACCGTACGAATCGGGCATCACGCCGACGGGCGACGCGCGGCACCGCTTCAGCGTGAAGTTCTACCTGGTGGCGATGCTGTTTATTCTATTCGATATCGAGGCAATCTTCCTGTATCCCTGGGTGGTGGTGTATCGCGAGCTGAAGATGTTCGCGTTCGTCGAGATGCTGGTGTTTGTGATCTTGATCCTTTCCGGATTCTTCTACATCTGGAAAAAGGGTGCGCTGGATTGGGCGGAGCCGGACCGCTCCCGACGGAAGTTGTAACGATTCGAAATGCTACCCGACAATTTGCGAAAGCATGCCGTGGCCGCGGCCGTGGAGGCGTTCGACGCCGACGCGGTGACGGGCGGCAAGTACGACCGGAAGGAACTGACGCTCGAAACGCCTCCGGCCAAGATCGTGAGCGTCTGCGGATTCCTCAAGTACGATCAGAAGTTCGTACGTCTGAGCACGGTGACGGCGGTGGACCGCTATCCGGCGGAACCGCGGTTCGAAGTGGTTTACCACCTGCACTCCATCGAGCCTTGCCAGCGGCTGCGGCTGAAGTGCCGCGTGCGGGGCGAAGACCCGGTGATCGAATCGGTCACTTCGGTATGGCGTTCGGCGAACTGGTACGAGCGCGAGGTATTCGACCTTTTTGGGATCAAGTTCGTGAATCATCCCGATTTGCGGCGCATCCTGTTGCCGGACGACTGGGAAGGCCACCCGCTGCGGAAAGACTACCCGATCACGGGGACGAGGGTTTAAACCATGAGCGCGCCGGAAACGCCGGAGGAGATGGCCGCCGCAGCGGAAGGAGCGCCGTCCGAATTCGGCCCCCGCCGCATGGTCCTGAACATGGGGCCGCAGCACCCCTCGACGCACGGCGTGCTGCGCCTGGTGTTGGATCTCGACGGCGAAAACATCGTCAACTGCCAGTTGGATATCGGCTACCTGCACACCGGCATCGAGAAAGAGTTCGAGGTGAAGACCTACCAACAGGCGGTCACGCTGACGGACCGCGTGGACTACCTGGCGCCCCTTTCGATGAACCTGGGATACTGCCTGGCGGTGGAGAAGTTGCTGGGGCTGGAGATCCCGCCGCGGGCGCAGTGGATGCGGGTGATGCTCACGGAACTCACGCGGCTGAACAGCCACCTGGTATGGCTGGGAACACACGCGCTGGATATCGGCGCCATGACCGTGTTCCTCTACTGTTTCCGCGAGCGCGAGGATATTCTGCGCATCTTCGAGATGTTCTCGGGGCAGCGCATGATGACCAGCTATTTCCGCATCGGCGGGCTGGCGCTGGAGCCGCCGCGCGGCTGGCGCGAACGGGTGAAGACATTCATCGACGTCTTCCCCAGCCGCATCGACGAATACGAAGACCTGCTCACCAACAACCGCATCTGGATCGGCCGCACCCGCGGGGTGGGCGTCATTTCGCTCGAAGACATGCTGGACCTGGGCGTCACCGGGCCCATGCTGCGGGCCGCGGGATTGAAGATCGACGCGCGCAAGGACGAGCCCTACTCGAGTTACGAGCAGTTCGATTTCGAAGTGCCCACCCGCGCGGAGAGCGACGTCTACGCGCGCTACCAGGTGCGCATGGAAGAGATGCGGCAGAGCGTGCGCATCGTCCGGCAGGCCATGGACGGCATGCCTTCGGGGCCGTGGAAGGCTGAGGACCAGCACGTGGTGCTGCCCGATCGTGAAAAGATGAAGACCCAGATGGAGGCTCTCATCTACCACTTTAAAATTGTTACCGAAGGCTTCAGGGTGCCGGAGGGAGAAGTCTACCAGGCGATTGAATCGCCGCGCGGGGAACTGGGCTTCTACGTGGTGAGCGACGGGACGGCCAAGCCCTATCGCGTGCACATGCGGACGCCCAGCTTCGGCAACCTGCAAGGTGTGCCTAGAATGGTGGAAGGCTCTCTGCTCGCGGACGTGGTTGCCGCCATCGGCAGCATGGATTTTGTACTGGGTGACACAGACCGCTGATGACCTTTTCTCCACAACTCGAAGCCAGATTTGCGAAGCTTCTGAAGAGCTATCCCGAGGGACGGCAGCGCGCGGCCATGGTTCCGATGCTGCTCTATGCGCAGGATGAGGTGGGGCACATCTCCGAGGAACTGATCGAGGAGGTGGCCCGGCGCGTAGGCGTGGCCGCGCTCCAGGTGAACGAGGTGCTTTCGTATTACTCCATGCTGCACCGCAAGCCGCTGGGGAAGTACCACGTGCAGATCTGCACCAATATCAGTTGCCTGCTCCACGACGGCGACAAGCTGTGGGAACATGCCTGCCAGAAGCTCGGCATTGGGCACAAGGAAGCGACCGCGGACGGGCAGATTTCCATCGAAGAGGTGGAATGCATCGGGGCCTGCTCGTGGGCCCCGGCCATCCAGGTGAACTACGATTTTCACCACTTCGTGACGCCCGAGAAACTGGACCAGCTTCTGGACGACCTGAGGAAGAAGCCGTAAGGAATGCTGTACAACGAACCGAGCCCGCTCGAGACCAGGGTGCTGACGCGCCGCTTCGGTTTGCCGAACTCGGCTTCGCTCGACACGTATCTCGCCACCGACGGCTACCAGGGGTTTTTGAAGGCCGCGGGGATGAAGCCGGAGGCGATCATCGAGGAAGTCAAGGTTTCGAACCTGCGCGGGCGCGGCGGGGCGGGCTTCCCGGCGGGGATGAAGTGGAGCTTTGTGCCGCGCACTTCGCCCAAGCCGAAGTACATCGTGGTGAACGCCGACGAGAGCGAACCGGCCACCTGCAAAGACCGTGTCCTGATGGAGAACGACCCGCACCAGTTGATCGAAGGAGCGCTGATCGCGGGCCTGGCGGTGGGCGCGCACACCGGCTACATCTACGTCCGCGGCGAATACCGCTACCTGATCGAGATCCTGGACAAGGCGATCGGCGAGGCGTACGCGAACGGCTGGCTGGGGAAGAACATACAAGGCACGGGGTTCGATTTCGATCTTTACACGCACACCGGCGCGGGGGCCTATGAGTGCGGGGAGGAATCGGCACTGCTCGAATCGCTCGAGGGCAAGCGCGGGATTCCGCGCATCCGGCCGCCGTTCCCGGCGGTGGTGGGCGCCTTTCAGTCGCCCACCGTGCTGAGCAACGTGGAGACGTTCTGCGCGGTGCCGGCGATTCTGCGCGACGGCGGCGCGGCGTTCGCGGCCCTGGGCGTACCAAGGGCCGGCGGAACCAAGATGGTCTGCCTCACGGGCCACGTCAATAAACCCGGCGTGTACGAACTGCGGATGGGCTTCCCGGTGAAGCAGATGATCGAGGAGGTGGGCGGCGGTATTCGCAACGGCAAGAGATTGAAGGCGTTCATTCCGGGCGGATCGAGCTGCCCGGTGCTGACAGCGCAGGAGTGCGAAGGCCTCACCATGGACTACGACTCCATGGCGGCGAGGAAGACCATGCTCGGTTCGGGCGGCGTGATCGTCATGGACGAAGACACATGCATGGTGAAGGCCGCCACGCGCATCATGCGGTTTTACGCGCACGAAAGCTGCGGCTGGTGCATTCCGTGCCGCGAGGGGACCACCTGGCTGCGCAAGATTCTGGTGCGGTTCCACGAGAGCGGCGGGACGCGCGGCGACATCGACCTCGTCGGAGACATCGCCAGGAACATGCTGGGGCGCACGTTCTGCCCGCTGGGCGACGCGGCCGCCATGCCGACGATTTCGATTGTCGAGAAGTTCCGGAGCGAGTTCGAGGAACACCTCAGCGGCCGGCCCTGCCCGTACGAGAGTGCAGGCCACGTGGTAACCGTTTGATGCCTGACCTGGTAAAGCTCACGATTGACGGCCGGCAGGTGCAGGCCCCGCCGGGGACGCTGGTGATCGACGCCGCCAAGCGGGCAGGCATCGAGATCCCGTCGTTCTGCTATTACGAGGGTCTGACGCTGCAAGCCGCCTGCCGCATGTGCCTGGTGGAAGTGGAGAAGATGCCGAAGCTGATGACGGCCTGCACGCTTCCCGTATCCGAGGGCATGGTGGTGAGGACCGAGACGGCGCAGGTGGCCGCGGCGCGCAAGTACATGCTGGAATTCCTGCTCACCAACCACCCGCTGGATTGCCCGGTGTGCGACAAGGGCGGCGAGTGCGAATTGCAGGACATGACGTTTCGCTACGGCGCGGGCGAGAGCCGCTTTACGGAAGAGAAAGTTCACACGCCGGAGAAGCAGTTCTCGCCGGTGGTGTTTTACGACGCGCCGCGCTGCATTCTGTGCTTCCGCTGCGTGCGCATCTGCAACGAAGGGCTCGGCGTCAACGCTCTCGGCGTGATCAACCGCGGGGTGGTGTCGGAGATCGCTCCCAACAAGGGCGACCACCTGGAATGCGACGAGTGCGGCGCGTGCATCGACATTTGCCCGGTGGGAGCGCTCACCAGCGGAGCCTACCGGTACAAGACGCGGCCCTGGGAAATGACCCACGTGGGGACTATCTGCGCGCACTGTTCGGATGGATGCAAGACGACGCTGGGCGTTCGCAACGACCGCATCATCCGCGGCACCAACCGCGACCGCTCCGGCATCAACGGCGAATTCTTGTGCATCAAGGGGCGCTATGGGTTCGATTTCTACGATCATCCGGAGCGGCTGCAAGCGCCGTTGATGCGCGTGGCGGGCGAGCTGAAAGAGGCCTCCTGGGCGCAAGCGCTGCGGGCGGTGGCGGAAAAATTCAACCAGACGATGGCGGATGGCGGCAGTTTTGGCGTAATCGGTTCCAACCACACCACCAACGAAGAGAATTTTTACTTGCAGAAGTTCGCGCGCGAGGTGCTGCGCACCAACCACATCGACCATCACCGCACCGGCGACCTGCCGGCACTGCTCGATGCGCTGAGCGGCACTAGCGGCCAACTGGCGACCGTCGCGGACCTCTACCAGCGGAAGGCCTTTCTCATTCTTGGGGCCGACCTGGCGCTGGAACATCCCCTGCTCTCGTATCAAATCCGCGCCAACTACCGGCACCACCGGGCGCGCATCTACGTGGTGACGCCCAAACCCGTCCGCGAAGACAATTACGCCGCCGCCATTGTGCGCGGCGGCGACTACGAATCCTTGCGCGACCAGCTCAAGGGCGAGCCCGAACTGGTCATCCTGTTTGACGACTCCTTGAAGGGCGACGGGATTCGCAAGCTGGTGGAGTTCGGCCAGGGGCTGGGCATCCCGGTGAAATACATCTGCCTGCTGGACTACTCGAACTCGCGCGGCGCGGTGGATATGGGGCTGACGCCGGGTGAAGGCGGCATGCGCGTGGGCGAGATGCTGGAAGCGGATTTGAGCGTGCTGTGGGTGGTGGGGGCAAACCCTTACCGGGGGCCGGGGGCCAGGCGCGCGGGCTTCATGGTCGTTCAGGATCTGTTTTTGACTGAGACGGCGCAAGTGGCGGATGTGGTGCTGCCGGCGGCGTGCGCGTACGAAAAGAACGGCACGGTTACCAACGTCACGGGTGAAGTGCAGCGCCTGAAGCGCGCCGTGAACACCATGGGCGCCAAGCCGGACCTCGAGATCATGGGGTTCCTGGCGCGCGAGATGGGTGCGGCGGCGGCGCTCGGTCCGTGGACGCCGGAAGCGGTGTTGGAAGAAATTCGCAAGGCGCAGACGGGCCCGGAGGGCGCCCCGGTCAACGGGCGCATCCCCGTTGAGAACCGGCCCGATCTGGCGCATTCCGACCACAACGGGTTGTTCGCGTCCGGCACGCTCGGGCGCTATTCCAGGGTTCTGAATTCGGTCGTGGAAAGTCGCGTGGACCGCTAAATGGACTCGTTCATCGTCATCAGCCTGATTAAGACCGCGCTGGTGCTGGCGGCCCTCCTGGGCACTCTGCTCTACCTGCAATGGGTGGAGCGGAAGGTGATTGCGCACATCCAGGTGCGTCCGGGGCCGTATCGCGTGGGCCCGCACGGTCTTCTGCAGCCGATCGCGGATGTGATCAAGCTGATGACCAAAGAGGACCTCATACCGCCGTACGTGAACAAGCCGCTGTACCTGGCGGCGCCGTTCATCGCGATGACCATGGCGCTGCTATCGATTTCCGTGATTCCGTTCGGTCCCACGATCGAAGTGGCGGGCTACCGGACCTGGATGCAACTCACCGATTTGAACATCGGGGTGCTGTTCGTGCTGGCGGTCTCATCCATGGGCGTGTACGGAATCGCGCTGGCCGGCTGGTCGTCGAACAACAAGTACGCGCTGCTGGGCGGGCTGCGCAGCTCGGCGCAGATGATCAGCTACGAGCTGCCGCTCTCGCTGGCCGTCGCCGCGCCGCTGCTGATTTCCAACACCCTGAGCTTGCGGCAACTGGTGGAGAGACAGGAAGGCAGTATCCTGGATTGGAACATCCTGCACGGACCGTTTCCGCAAATTCTGAGCTTCCTCATTTTTCTGATCGCCGGCTTCGCGGAAACCAACCGCGTGCCGTTCGATCTGCCGGAAGCCGAAAACGAGCTGGTGGCCGGCTTCCACGTGGAGTACAGCAGCATGAAGTTCGCGTCGTTCTTCATGGCCGAATACGCCAACATGATCACGGTAAGCTGCATGGCAGTGCTGCTGTTTCTGGGCGGGTGGGTGGCGCCATGGCCGGCCCGGTATGGATCGAGCCTGGCGCCGGTCGGGATCTTCGCGGGCGCGGGCGTGATGGCGCTCTATCATGGCATGCATTCGGGCCACCGGCGGGACCGGCGCACGCTTCCGGTGTTTGGCACGGCGTTCCTGGCGATGGCGGCGGTATTCCTGCTGCCGGTGGTCCAGGCATGGCTGCTGCCGCTGTTCTGGTTCTGCGCCAAGGTGGGTTCGGTGCTCTTCACTTTCATGTGGGTTCGCGGCACGCTGCCGCGGTTCCGCTATGACCAACTCATGGGCTTCACGTGGAAGTTCCTTTTCCCGGTCGCGGTTGCGAACCTGCTGGTGACCGGCTTTCTGGTTGCGTGGTTTGGGTGAAATGGACGTCATTCTTTTTCTAACCTTCGCGCTGATCGCGGTGGTGTGCGCCATCAATGTGGTGGTGCAGACGCATCCGATTTCGAGCGCCATCTCGCTGGTGGGCGTGATGGGCTCGCTGGCGGTTCTCTACCTCCTGCTGGGCGCGGAGTTCATCGCGGCCGCGCAGGTGATCGTCTACGCGGGCGCCATCATGGTGCTGTTCGTGTTCGTGATCATGCTCTTGAACGCGGGAACGGAATCCAAGCGCGGCCGGTCGTTGGTGGCGCAGTTGCTGGGCGCGCCGCTGCTCGTCGCCCTGCTCGGCCTCGTGGCGTATTTCGTCGAGCGCTTGTACCCGCGGAGTGTCTCCGTACATTTTGGCGGCTTTACGCACGGCACGCCGCTGGACATCGGGCGCGCGCTGTTCACCACCTACCTGCTGCCCTTCGAGGCGACGTCCGTCCTGATCCTGATCGCCATCGTGGGCGCCATTGTTCTGGCGCGGAAGGAGATGGACTGAGATGACGGAGGTCCCGATTTCCTGGTTTCTGACGCTGAGCGCGGTGCTGTTCGTGCTGGGCGTGGCGGGCTTCGTGTTCCGGCGCAGCGTGATCACGGTGTTCATGTCGATCGAGCTGATGCTGAACGCCGTGAACCTGAGCTTTGTGACGTTTTCCTACCAGCTCAAGCAGGTGAACGGGCATCTCTTCGCGTTTTTCGTGATGGTGGTGGCGGCGGCCGAGGCGGCCGTGGGACTGGCCATCATACTGACGGTTTTCAAGAACCGGGAAACTTTGAATATCGATGATGTGGATTCGATGAAGAACTGATATGTTCACCGCAGAGACGCAGAGACGCAGAGAAGAAAAGGCAGGTCAAGCGGGGCGTGTACACGGTTTGTGGCATTCCGCCATTCCTCGGGTTGGCGCGCAGAGGAAGCAGAGGGAAGCGTTAGCTGGCGCCCCGGGCGTTGACTGGCGTAGGGGCCGGGCATGCCCGGCCCCTACAGGTGGATAACTGACTCTGATGCAACTCTGGCTCATACCCGTACTCCCGCTGGCAGGCTTCCTCATCAACGGCCTGTTCGGCCGACGGTTTTCCAAGGGGATCGTCAATGCCGTCGCCATCGGCAGCGTGGCGCTTTCGTTTGCGTGGGTGCTGAAGACTATCTTCGCTCTCGGCGCGCTTGCGGGCACTTACAGTGAGCACTATTTCACATGGATCCGGAGCGGAGCGGTCAATATCGGCTGCGATTTCGCCGTCGATCGGCTCACTATCGTCATGCTGCTGGTGGTAACCGGGGTGGGCGCGGTGATCCACATTTATTCCATCGGCTACATGGCGCACGAAGGGGGCTACTACCGATTCTTCGCGTTTCTGAACCTCTTCATGTTCTTCATGCTGGTGCTGGTGCTGGCCTCGAACTACCTGGTGATGTTCGTGGGATGGGAGGGCGTGGGCCTGTGCAGCTACCTGCTGATCGGCTTTTACTTCGACAAGAAGTTCGCCACCGACGCCGGCAACAAGGCCTTCATCGTGAACCGCATCGGCGACTTCGGCTTCTCGCTGGCCATGTTTTACATGGTGAAACATTTCGGGTCGCTCGATTTCGCCACGGTGTTCCAGCAGGCGCCGGGCGCGCCGGAAGCGACTCTCACCATCATCGGCCTGCTGCTGATGCTGGGGGCGTGCGGCAAATCGGCGCAGCTTCCGCTGTATGTCTGGCTGCCCGACGCCATGGCGGGCCCCACACCGGTTTCGGCGCTGATCCACGCCGCCACCATGGTGACCGCGGGCGTCTACATGACGGTGCGGTCGTGGGCCATCTACACACACGCTCCGGTGGCCATGAACACCATCGCCATTATCGGCCTGGCTACCGCGTTTTTCGCGGCCACCATTGGCCTGGCGCAGAACGACATCAAGAAGGTCTTCGCCTACTCGACGGTCTCGCAGCTTGGATACATGTTCCTGGGCGTGGGCTGCGGGGCGTTTTCAGCGGGGATTTACCATTTGGTGACGCACGCGTTTTTCAAGGCGCTGCTGTTTCTCGGGGCGGGCAGCGTGATCCACGCGCTTTCCGGCGAGCAGGACCTGCGCCACATGGGCGGGCTGCGCAAGAAGATCCCGTGGACGTACCTGACCATGATGTGCGCCGCGGTGGCCATCGCGGGCGTCCCCCCGTTCTCGGGGTTCTTCAGCAAGGACGCGATTCTGGTGGCCGCCTACCAACACGCGCCGTGGATGTACTGGCTGGGCACCTTCACCGCGGGCATGACCGCCTTCTACGTGTTTCGCGCCATTTTCCTGGCCTTTTTCGGCGAGTACCGGGGCGACAAACACGCGCACGAATCGCCCCCGGTGATGCTGATTCCGCTGGCGATTCTGGCGCTGCTGTCGCTGGCCGGCGGGTTCCTTTTCAAAGTTCCGCAGTTCCTGGCGCCGCTCTTCCCCGCGCTGGAGGCGCCTGAGAATCCCGCCCTGGTGGCGATCTCGGTGGCGGCGGGCGTGATGGGGATCGCGCTGGCCTGGCTGATGTACGTGGCCAAGCCGGCCCTGGCGGAATCGTTCGCGGCGAACGTGAAGGGCCTCTACACGCTGGTCTACAACAAGTACTTCGTGGATGAGATCTACGGCGCGGCGGTGGTGGATCCGCTGGTGGGCGGTTCGCGCGCGGTGCTTTGGAAAGGCGTGGACGTGGGGCTGATCGATGGCGCGGCGAACGGAGTTGGCGCGCGCGCCCGCAACATCGGCAGCCTGCTGCGGCTGATGCAATCCGGCAACATACGCAGTTACGCCACGTGGGTGCTGCTGGGCTCGGTGCTGCTGATCGTGGCGATGGGGATCGCGGGAGGGCTCCGATGAACCTGCCGACCCTCATTCTGGCGCTGCCGCTGGCGGGATTCCTGGTCGCGCTCGTGGTCCCGCGTTCATCGCCCAAAGGCAGCCGGATCTGGGCCATCGCCATAACGCTAGCGACGTTCGCGGCATCGCTGGCCTTGCCGATGGTATTCGACCGCGGCGTGCCGGGCGAGCAATTCACCCTGGACGTGCCGTGGATCGCCACGCCCAACATTCACTTCCACGTGGCGGCCGACGGCGTGAGCCTGTGGCTGGTGCTGCTCTCGACGTTTCTGACGCCCATCTGCGTGCTGATCTCCTGGCGCTCCATACAGAACCGCGTGAAGGAGTTTTACGCCTTTCTGCTGCTGCTCGAATTCGGGCTGGTGGGCGTGTTCCTGGCGCAGGACCTGTTTCTGTTCTACGTTTTCTGGGAAGTCTCGCTGGTACCCATGTACTTCCTGATCGGCATCTGGGGCCACGAGCGCCGCATCTACGCGGCGGTGAAGTTTTTCCTGTTCACCATGACCGGTTCGGTGCTGATGCTGGCGGCCATCATTTACCTCTACACTCGCGCGCAGACGTTCAGCTACCCGGCCCTTGTGGACATGATCTCGAACGGCAGGCTTTCGTTCGCTCCCGGCGAGCAGATGCTGCTCTTCCTGGCGTTTTTCGCGGCGTTCGCCATCAAAGTCCCGATTTTTCCCCTGCACACGTGGCTGCCGGACGCGCACGTGGAAGCCCCGGTGGCGGGCTCCGTGATGCTGGCTTCGGTGATGCTGAAGATGGGCACTTACGGAATCCTGCACTTCTGCCTGCCGCTGTTTCCCAGCGCGGCGCGAGCCTGCGCGCCGTGGATCGTGGTGCTGGCGATCATCGGGATCATTTACGGCGCGCTGGTGGCGATGGTGCAGCCCAACATGAAGAAGCTGGTGGCGTACTCTTCGGTGAGCCATCTCGGCTTTGTCGTGCTGGGGATTTTCACGTTTACGCAGATGGGCCTGGACGGCGCGGTCTACCAGATGCTGAACCACGGCATTTCCACCGGCGCCCTGTTCGTATTTGTGGGGCTGCTTTACGAGCGGCGCCATTCGCTCGAGATCGCCGATTACGGCGGCGTCGCCACTGCGGCTCCGTGGCTCGCGACGGCGTTCCTGGTCACCACGCTGGCGAGCATCGGCCTGCCCATGCTGAACAATTTCGTGGGCGAGTTTCTGGTGCTCCAGGGCGCCGCCATCGCCAACTTCAAGTGGGCCATCTATGCCGCCATCGGCGTGATCCTCTCGGCCTGCTACATGCTCTGGATGTACCAGCGCGTGTTCTATGGCGAGGTGAAAGAAGAGGTGCGGCGGCGCGTTGGCGACCTCACCCCGCGCGAATGGGCGGTGGTAATTCCGCTCATCGCGATGATGGTGTGGATGGGCGTCTACTCGCAGTCGTTTTTGCCGCCCGTCAGCAGGACCACCGCGCGCGTGCTGGAGCAGACGCAGGTGAACGTGCCATTCCAGGTGCGCGTGGAGCGTCCGCCGCGGATGCCAGCGGAGGCCGCCGATGTCCGCTAGCTTCGGGTTCAACCCCTCCGACCTCATCCGCTTCCTGCCCGAGACGATTCTCACCGTGATGGGCACGCTGCTGATGGTGCTCGACCCGATTCTCCACCGGCGCGGGTCGCACGCCTTCGGCCACTTGAGCATCGCGGCTCTGGTTGCAGCCATTGGCGGAGCGGTCTACGCTTACACGCAGGCCGGCCCGGCTTTCGGCGGCATGTTGATGGTGGACGGCTTCGCCACGTTTTTCCGCGTGCTGGTGCTGGTGGTGGGGATTCTGACCATTCTGCCGTCCTATCGCTTTCTGGCGCGGCAGGACGCCGAAACCAGCGAGTATCATGCGCTGCTGATCTTTTCGATTGCCGGCCAGTGCCTGATGGCGGCGGCCAACGACTTGATCATCGTGTTCATCGGCCTGGAGATTTCGTCCATAGCCAGCTACGTACTGGCCGGGTATTTCCGCGACGATAAGCGCTCCAACGAGGCCGCGCTGAAGTATTTCCTGCTGGGCTCGTTCGCGACGGCCTTCTTCCTGTACGGCGTGGCTCTGATCTACGGCGCCACCGGCAGCGTCAACCTCACCGCCGCGCGCGCCGTCATCCTGGGGCAAGGCCCGGAGGGCGCCACGCCGGCGCCGGTATTCATCGGGGTGGCGGCGGCGCTCATGTTTGTGGGGCTCGGATTCAAAGTCTCGGCGGCCCCGTTCCAGATGTGGGCGCCGGATGTGTATCAGGGCGCGCCCACGCCGGTGACGGCGTTCCTTTCAGCCGGTCCCAAGGCCGCGGCCTTTGCGGTGTTCCTGCGGATCTTCATGACCATGTTCGAGCCGATCGGCGGCGGGTGGGGGCCGCTGGTGTGGTTTTCGGCGCTGGCCTCGATGACCATCGGGAACTTCGCGGCGCTGCTGCAATCCAACATCAAGCGCATGCTGGCTTACAGCTCGATTGCGCACGCCGGTTACGTGATGGTGGCGCTGACGGCGCGCTCGCAGGTGGGCACGGCGGCGGCGATGTTCTACCTGGCGGCGTACGCGCTCATGAACATCGGGGCGTTCGCGGTGGTCAGCCATCTCTCCGGCCGCGGCGAACGGTACCAGAACATCGAGGACTTCTCCGGCCTGGGCCAGAAACAGCCGCTGACGGCCGCCATGCTTTCGATTTTTCTGCTCTCGCTGATCGGCGTGCCGCTGACCGGCGGCTTCTTCGGCAAGTTTTACATCTTCAAAGCGGCTCTGGAATCGCACCTGATCTGGC
>Ga0224534_1000649_pt1 | contig 21360 bp, 14 predicted proteins | sample 714E12024metaG_FD_172012 | JGI IMG/M metagenome (GOLD analysis project Ga0224534, IMG submission 172012) | Peat soil microbial communities from Stordalen Mire, Sweden - 717 E1 20-24 | ecosystem: Environmental > Terrestrial > Soil > Wetlands > Peat | place: Sweden: Norrbotten County, Stordalen... | reverse complement strand
CGTCGGCGCGCGTCTGACGGCGTAAAAGCCATGCCCGGTTTCGTTGAAATCACGCCCTGGCACTGGGCGGGTTTCATTCTTTGCGTGCTGATTTTTCTCGCGCTCGACCTCGGCTTGTTTCACCGCCACGCGCGGGTCGTCAAATTCAAGGAAGCTGCCGCCTGGAGCGCGGTTTGGTTTGCGCTGGCAATGGCTTTTGCCGGGGCCATGGCGCATTGGCGCGGACGGGAAGAGGCGATTCAATTCACCACCGGCTATCTCATCGAACTTTCACTGTCGCTCGACAACATCCTCGTCATCGCGCTCATTTTTGCGTGGTTTCGCATCCCGGTGAAATTTCAGCATCGCCTGCTGTTTTGGGGCATTCTCGGCGCGCTCGTCATGCGCGGCGCGATGATTGCCGCCGGCGCGGGACTGATCCGCCAATTCGACTGGGTGCTTTATGTCTTCGGCGCGTTTCTCGTTTTCACCGGCATTAAAATGCTTTTTTCCGGCCAGGAAACGGTCCAGCCGGAAAAAAACCTCGCGCTGCGGCTCGCGCGAAAATTATTCGCCGTTTCGCCGGACCTTTACGGCCAAAGATTTTTCACCCGGCTCGGCGGCCGCCTTGCGCTCACGCCGCTGGCAGTGGTGCTGCTGCTCATCGAAACAACTGATTTGATTTTTGCCCTGGATTCCGTCCCGGCGGTTTTTTCCATCACGCGCAAAGCCTTCATCGTTTTCACGTCGAACGTCTTCGCCATCCTTGGCCTGCGCTCGCTTTATTTCCTGCTGGCCGGCGCGCTCGGTTATTTTCGCTATTTGAAAATCGGTTTGTCGCTCGTGCTCGCCTTTATCGGTGTGAAAATGCTCCTCGACCCGCACGACCGGCCGACAAAGTGGTTTCAAATTGAAATCCCGACCGGTGTTTCGCTGCTGGTCGTGGCGGCAATCCTGTCAATTTCCATCGCGCTGTCCGTTACCGCCGCCTCGCGCGAGAAGAAAATTTACCACGGATAAACACGGATGGACACGGATGCAGGAGCACGAAATGCATAAATGTTTTGCCGCGGCTGATCGGACGAAACTCAATTCGGATAATTTACGAAATCCACGTCAGCGGTTTTTGTTTTCTATCCGTGTTTATCTGTGTTCATCTGTGGTTGAACAAAAATGAAATTCCGCTGGTCGCTCGCGCCGCCGCAACCGCTCCTTGCCGGTCAACTGGCGGCGCAACTCAAAATCCTGCCATTACTCGCGCAATGCCTGCTCAATCGCGGTTTCAGCGAACCGTCCGCCATTGAAAATTTTCTCCAGCCGCGCCTCAAGAACCTTGCCGACCCTTTTTTGCTCCCGAACATGGCCGTCGCCGTCGAGCGATTGCTCCGCGCCCGCGAACAAAATGAATCACTGATCATCTTTGGCGATTATGACGTGGACGGCGTGACCTCCACCGCGCTCCTCGTCGAAGTTCTGCGTCCTCTTGGCTGGAAGGTGGATTTTTATCTGCCGAACCGCATGGACGAAGGCTACGGCCTTAGCGCCGATGGCGTCGAAAATTGCCTCAAAAAGTTTCCCGTAAAACTGCTGCTGGCCGTGGACTGCGGCTCGACCGCGGTTAAAACCGTTCAAAAGCTGCGCGAACGCGGTGTGGACGTTATCGTCCTCGATCATCACCAGGTCTCAAGTCCGGCGCCCGAGGCGGTGGCGCTGGTCAACCCGCAGTTGCAAAGTCGAGAGTCGAGAGTCGAGAGTCGAGAGCAGGCAAATGGCGGGCCCTCGGCCCTCGACTCTCGACCCTCGACCCGGTTTTGCGAGCTTTGCTCCGTCGGACTCGCCTTCAAACTGGCCCATGCGCTGGTCAAACGCGGACGCGAAATTGGTCTGGCTGGCGCGGCGGAATTTGATTTGCGACCCCTGCTCGATTTGGTCGCGCTTGGCACGATTGCCGACCTTGTGCCGTTGACCGGCGAAAATCGGATTCTCGCTTCCGCCGGTTTGCAACGGCTCAACGCGACGCAACGGCCCGGACTGATCGCGCTCAAACAGGTCGCGCAATGCCCGTCCAAACTTGGTGCTTACGAGGTCGGGTTTCAGCTCGGCCCGCGTCTGAACGCGGCGGGGCGACTTGAAACGGCCGAGGAATCGCTGCATTTGCTGCTCGCGCGCGATTTGGCCGGGGCCATGCCCATCGCCCAAAGCCTCGACTCGCGAAACCACGAACGCCAGAAGATTGAGCGCGGCATCGTCGAAGAAGTCATCGGTGTCGTTAAATCAAAATTTGATCCGCAAACCGATTTCGTCATCGTCGAAGGGCAATTGCTCTGGCACATCGGCGTGGTCGGCATCGTCGCGTCGCGCGTGCTTCAACAATTTTACCGCCCCACGATCATTCTCGGCGGTGAAGGCGGTGAATGGCGCGGTTCGGGCCGCAGCATTGCGGGTTTTGATCTGGCCGCCGCGTTGCGTGAGTGCGGCGATTTGCTCGTGCGGCACGGCGGTCACGCGATGGCGGCGGGCTTGAGCCTTCAGCCGGATAAAGTGGACGCGCTTCGGCAGCGGTTGAATGAACTGGCGCAGCGCGCGTTAAAGCCGGAAGATTTGCAACCGCTGTTGCGCCTCGATGCGGAAGTCGGCTTGGACGAAATGACTTTGGAATCGCTCGGCGAACTGGCGCGCTTGAAGCCGACCGGGCAGGGGAACCCACCGGTGCAATTTTGCGCGCGCAGCGTCACGCACCAACGCCCGCTCCAGCGCATGGGCAAGGAGAAGCAGCACGTCAAACTTTGGGTGACAGACGGTGCCGTGACGCACGAGGCGGTTTGGTGGAATGGCGGCGACAAATCGTTGCCGGTTGGGAAATTTGATCTGGCGTTCGCGCCGCAAGTGAATGAATTCAACGGCCGCCGCACGGTGCAATTGAAAGTCCTGGACTGGAAGCCGACGTAATAATATCCATGCGGGGGGGACAACTGGACACAGCCATCGGTACGCCGGATTCATCCGGCAGTCTTCACACGCAGTTCCGCCGGCTGCCAGATGAATCCGGCGTTCCCAGCCGGGGCGGCCTCGCGTCCTGGTGGTTGTGACGGGGTGCGTCTTGGGGCGTGAAGAATTTTAAAAATTACTTGCAATTATTTCGGCAACGGCTACAGTGGCTCCGTCTGTTGGACAACTTGTCCTTTCGAGGCATGGAAAATCTTCAAGTGAACGTGGTTCAGTGATGATTTGAGACCCGATGGTCGGGAACAGTCTGGAAAAACGGTTGGTCTTGAACAGCAAATCATTAAATGAGCACGAAACTGTTTGTCGGAAATCTTTCCTTCAACACCACTGAAAATGACCTGCAGGAAGCGTTTGCCGCCCACGGCACGGTCGTCGAAGCCAACCTCATGATGGACCGGATGAGCGGCCGCTCGCGCGGCTTTGCCTTCGTCACCATGTCCACACCCGAGGAAGCGCAAAAAGCGATTGCAGCCATGAACGGCGCGACGCTGGGCGAGCGTCAATTGACGGTTAATATCGCCCGTCCGAAAGAAGAGCGTCCCCGCGGTGACCGCGGCCCGCGCCGTGACTTCGGTGGCGGTGGCGGTGGCGGTGGCGGTGGCGGACGCCGGGATCGTTATTAATCATCGGCGCAAGCAGCTTTGGCCGGGGCGACGTTCTTAACTGGCGTCGCCCCGTGCCGTTTTATGGCGCGGATTTTTTATTGGCTTTCACGGTGCTTCCTTGGATAAAATCTGGCATCTTTCATGGAAGAACACATACAAATCGAGGGACGCATTTTGACGGTGCTGGCCGGGACGATGTTTCGAGTCGAACTGGACAATAAACACCAGGTCCTCGCGACAATTTCCGGCAAGATGCGCAAACGATTTGTCCGCCTCACCGCGGGCGACCGCGTGAAAATGGAAATGTCGCAGTACGATTTAAACAAGGCACGCATCGTCTGGCGATTGGGCTGAATTGACGGGAATAATTTCGTTGAGGCCGCGCTTGCGTCTGCAACCGGCAAGCAACAGCTTTTACTGCATGAACGCCGCCATTCTTGTCGCCGCCGGCAAAGGCATCCGCATGGGCGCGGGTGTGGACAAATTGTTTCTCGAAGTGGCCGGACGCCCGGTCGTCGCGCACACCTGGCAGCGGTTCGATGGCGCGAAGTGCATCGGCGAAATTATTCTCGTCGTCCGCGACGGGATGGAAAAAGACTTCCTGGAACTCGCGGCAAAATTTCATTTTCAAAAACCATTTCGTGTCGTCGTTGGCGGGACGGAACGGCAGGATTCGGTCTGGAACGGTCTGGAGGCGTTGTCGGTGACGGCGGAAATTGCGGCCATTCAGGATGCGGCGCGGCCCTGCACGAGCGGGGAGTTGATTGCCGCAACGGTCAAGGCGGCGGATGAAAGCGGCGCCGCGGTGGCGGCGCAACCGGTAACGGACACCATCAAGGAATCCGACGACGGCAGATTCATTCAGCGCACGCTTGACCGGTCGCGGCTTTGGACGGTGCAAACGCCCCAGACGTTTCGGGTCGAGGTGATTCGCCGGGCGCTGGCGGAAGCGCGCCGTCGCAAATTGATTTTCACCGACGACACGTCGGCGTGTGAATTGATTGGCCAGCCGGTCCGGCTGGTGTCCAGCGTGGCGCCGAATCCGAAAGTCACGGTGCCGGGCGATTTGCCGTTCATTGAGACGTTGTTGAAAGGTAAAATTTGATTTTGAACCGCCAGGACAGGGCGCAACCGGGCACTGCGGCGGAACGCCGCATTCATGCGGCAACGGACCCGCGCAATTTAACGTCCTGCCGGATAAATCCGGCGTTCCTGCCGAAACGATGCGACCGGACTTTTTGCAGTATCAAGGTGCGCCCGCTAGGATATAAACCGTTTCCAAAAACTTGGTGTCCGGGCGCCTTTGTGGTAGTTTTCCCCCGTTTATGAGACGATATTTTATTTATGGTTTGGTGATTGTGGCGCTGGTATTGAATCTGGCGATTGGCGCGCGGATTTATCTGGGGTCGGCGCACGCGGCGGGCAAGCAGGACGCGGTGTATCCGAATCTGGAGTTGTTCGCCAATGTGCTTGAAAAGGTGCGCAAGGAATATGTGGACGGCCAGAATCTGACGTATCACGACCTGGTTTACTCGTCGCTCAAGGGCATGGTCGGCTCGCTGGATCCTCACAGTGAATTCATGGACGTGAATGATTACCAGCAATTGCAGAACGACACGGAAGGACAATTCGGCGGACTCGGCCTCGTCGTTTCGATGAGGGACAATTATGTGACCGTCATCGCGCCGATGGAGGATACGCCGGGATTTCGCGCGGGAATTTTGTCCGGCGATCGCATCATTAAAATTGACGGCAAGAGCGCTGAGAAAATGTCGTTGCCGGACGCGGTGAAACTGCTTCGGGGCGAGCCGGACACGAAGGTGACGGTGACCATTCAGCGTCCGTCGTCGGGCCTGGTGAAGGATTACACGCTCACGCGCGCCATCATCAAGATGGACATGGTCAAGGACATCAACGGCAAAAAGGAGTTTCCGCTGGGTGATGACAAAATTGGCTACGTCCGCATCACGGAATTCGGTGACAAAGCGGGTGAAGAACTCGAAGCCGCCCTGAACAAACTGAAAGCGGAGGGGATGAAGGCATTGATTATTGATTTGCGCTGGAATCCCGGCGGCTTGCTGGATGAGGCGGTGGAGGTGTGCGGAAAATTTCTGCCCCGTGGCCAGCTGGTCGTCACCACCGAAGGACGCGATCCGGACCAGAATTTCGTCCGCCGCGCCGCCGGCAGCGGCGATGAATTTGCCAACAAGGATGGTTCCCCAAAGCCGATGGTCGTGCTGGTCAATCTCGGCAGCGCGAGCGCGGCGGAAATCGTCACCGGCTGTTTGCAGGATTTGCACCGCGCTGTCATTCTCGGCGAGAAAACCTTCGGCAAAGGCTCGGTGCAAAGCATTTTTCCGCTTGATGACGGCTCGGCGCTGAAACTCACGACCGCCAAATATTACACGCCCAGTCACAAGGTCATTCACCAGCATGGCATCACGCCGGACATCGAAGTGCCCATGACCGAGGAACAGGAAGCGGCTTTGCTGCTGAAACGCGCGCCGGGCGGGATGGCATCCCTCAGCGAAACCAATCGCGTCAACATCGAAAACATTCATGACATCCAACTCGAACGCGCCAGGGATTTGCTCAAGGGCATTATGCTTTACAGCGGACGCGCGGATCGGGCGGAAAAAATGGCCGCGAAATAAGGTAGGGCCGCGCTGCTGCGCGGCCATCATCCCCGGCGGCGCAGCAGCGCCGCCCTACCCATTACACCGATTGTCTCTGTGAATTGATGTGACAGGTAAAAGCTTGATTTCCAGCACGCATGATTCTTTTGGCCCTTGAAACTTCCTGCGACGAAACCAGCGCCGCAGTCGTGCGCGACGGCCGGGTTTTATCCAGCGCCGTCTCCTCGCAAATCAAGCTGCATGCCGAATACGGCGGCGTCGTGCCGGAACTTGCCGCACGGGAACATCTGCGGAATTTGATTCCTGTCGTGCAAACCGCGTTACGCGATGCGGGTGTGCAGCCGGGACAACTCGACGCCGTTGCTGCCACGCAAGGGCCCGGTTTGCCGATGGCCTTGCTCGTCGGATTCAAGGCCGCGCAGGCCGTCGCGTTCGCCTTGCGGAAACCATTCGTCGGCATCAACCATCACGAAGCGCATTTGTATTCGCCGTGGATTCGCTTAATTGCTACTTCCCATGAACCTGGGAGCGCCGGCGTCTCGCCGGCACGGATGGAACTTGCCGGCGAGACGCCAGCGCTCCCAGGGGCCGCTTCGGGGATTCAATGCGTGAAAATTGTTTCAGGGAATTTTCCCTCTCCGGTGGCCGGGGTGAGGGGTGGTAATGCCGGCGGAATTTTCTTTGCCGACTTTGCCGCCTTTCAACCGAACGTTTCGCTCGTCGTCAGCGGCGGACACACGATGCTGGTGAAGGTGGAATCGGAACTGAAACATCGCGTGCTCGGTTCGACGGTGGACGATGCGGCAGGCGAATGTTTCGACAAAACCGGCAAGCTCATGGGGCTGCCGTATCCCGCCGGACCGGAAATTGACCGGCTGGCAGAGCAGGGGAATCCCAAGGCGTATGACTTCCCGCGCCCGTTGCTGAATGACCCCGGTGACGATTTTAGCTTCAGCGGACTGAAAACGTCCGTGCGCTATTTTCTCCGCGATCATCCGGGGATTTTGGATGACGAGCAACGGGTGCGTGATTTGTGCGCCAGCATCCAGGCGGCCATCGTCGAAGTGCTCGTAAAAAAAACCATCCGCGCGGCGAAACGAAATCAGGTCCATTGTGTAACTGCGTCCGGAGGGGTCACCTGCAATCGTGCCTTGCGCCGCGAACTGGGCCGCGCGTGCGAGCGCGAAGGTTTGACGCTGCAGCTTGCGGAAAAAAGCCTTTGCACGGACAACGCGGCGATGATTGCCATTTTGGCCGAGCGAAAATTGTTTCACAAAGTTCCGGCCACGGACCTGGATGCTGAAATCCAACCTGGCTGGGTCTTGACGTAAAGCGTTGGAACGCGTCACTTCGCACGAGCCATCATTGGCGCTCGTAGCGGGCATTCGAAAACCCACTTGCACAAAAGATGTTTTTAATCACGTAGGCACAACATGACAAATAATATCAATCCTGCGGTCACAAGCACACGATAAGCGAACCCATTGGCCCGACGACAAATCGGGTTTTCGCCCGCGGATAGTTGGTTCTCGCCTCTCGTTCCTCGATTCTCGGCTGATTGTGGTTCGGGTGGTCATTTTCTTCTGTTCAACAACGACCAGCCGTCATTCTCGGCAGCAAGAACAAAATTCGTTTTGAGATATTTATGGTTTAACAATGACAACGATTGTAGGTCCATCACGCTGGAGGGGTGTTTCGGAATCAAAAGTGTTTGAACCTGGCCCAATATCGTTTCGGAAAAAAGACGATGTTCGCTGTTGTACGTGGCTTCTGCAAAGAACCAAGAAGGCTGTCCCTTCGCCGGCGGAGTTCCCATCAGGAACGGAAACAAGTCGAACATGTCCAGTACCGCAATGGCGCTGTTTGTCCGACCTGTCTGCCGGAGCAAATCGAGTCCCATATTCAACTGATGCGCATACTCACCGCTTGGCTCCAGGAAAAGTTTGTCAGCCCCCTTCGCCTGAATGGTCTCAATATGGGGCGGCCTCATGTCATAAACGAACGCCGAGACGTAACCCGAGCCGAGAAAGAGCAGATGAACGCCAACGGCAACGGAAGCCCAAGTACGCAGAACCCTCTTTTGCGAAAGGCATGCCAGGCACAACCAGATCAGTGGCAGCGTCGGCAGCGACGACGCGTAAGAGTTGAACCAATTCTGAATCAAATCAACCACCAGAATCCCGGCAATCAACCCGGCGCAAGCCCAGGATTCCAACCAGAGCAACCCGATGGCAATCAGCAGCAGCTCGATCTGGTTTGATTTGATCACCCTTATCATGTGAAGCCACACCGCCGGCCAACCGTGGCGATAAGCGCCCTGAAAGTCTCTTTCGGTATTCAAGGAAAACATATATTCCGAGCGGGCGGCAGAGGCCATGCGGATGTCGCGGAACATCGCAGCAAGGTCAATATGGAACAAAAGGACAAACACAACCGAGAACAACAGATAAAAACCGGCCAGCCACGCCAGGAACTTCAGCCAACCTGTCCCGCGGATGCGTCGGGCTGCAATCAAACCAAACAGGATGAAGCAAGATCCGACCACAAAAAAATTCAGTTTGTAGAACGTCAACCAAACCAGGATCCCGGCCAGCAGGACGGCATCAGAAACATTCTTCACACTGGACAGGGGGGCCAACAGGCACAGGCAACTGAAACCGATGGCGGGCCAATTTACTGATCCTTCAGAGATGATGGAGGGCGGGTCGCCGTAATAAACCGGGTTGGCGGCAAGCAGGCTGCTGAGTCCGATGCCAAGCGTACATATTCTCCAGTTGAACCGCGGCGGCTTCAGCAGCAGGAAAGCCAGAATCGAAACAGCCACGAAAATCAGGGCATTCCCCTGATTAACGATTTGCATTGTCGGCCCAAATAGCTTCAATACAACGAGATATGGCAGAAAGAAGGCCAATCCCATCGCCGAACTGAAATCGGTGTGAATTTTCAGTCCGGAAGCCAATGCCCAAGTGCCGGGGATTGGGGCGAAGAAATCATTCTGTAATGGGCGCGGACTGAGCACGACAGGCCCCGGTACACAGAGGAGTATTGCGCCGACCGCACACCAAACGAAGAGCAGAATAATAGCGACACGATTGGTCACACCTAAAAAGTAATAGAAACGACGTTGCTCATCAACGATATGTTATGCGGCCGGACTTCTCCATAATTATTATTGAATCGGCAGTGCAAAAAATCATTTCGCCAGAAGCTTCCTCCGCCCGCTACGATTGGTGCGCATGGCTGACCGTTTGCCCATTTACGAAATCGAACACGACATTGTTGCCTCGCTGAAGGCAACGAAGCGGCTCATCCTTCAGGCGCCGACCGGTTCCGGCAAATCCACGCAGGTCCCCCAGATGCTCCTCAAACACGGACTGCTCGGCGACGGGCAGGTCGTGATTCTCCAGCCGCGCCGGCTGGCCACGCGGTTGCTCGCGTCGCGCGTGGCGCAGGAACTCGGCGTCCAGCTTGGCAACGAAGTCGGCTACCAAATCCGCTTCGAAAATGTCACGTCGCCGCAGACGAAAATCCGTTTTGTGACGGAAGGCGTTTTGCTCCGCCAAATGATTGACGATCCAAAGCTGCGCGGCGTTTCCGTCGTCATCTTCGACGAATTTCATGAACGCCATCTTTACGGCGACATCACGCTGGCCCGCGCGCTCGACTTGCAGGAGCAGCATCGGCCCGACCTGAATCTCATCGTCATGTCCGCCACGCTAGACGCGGAGCTGCTGGAGGATTATTTATCGGAGCGCCGAACTCCGATTCGGCGTGATGAAGTTGGAGTTCAATCCCGCGACGTGCGGGATTGTTCGGGCGGCAGGCTGAAGCCCGAACTCCAACGCGCCGGGTCGGAGACCGGCGCTCCGGGGTGTTCCATCCTTTCCTCCGAAGGCCGTGTGTTTCCGGTTGAAATCGAATACGCCGCGCAGCCGGGCTACACGGACAAACGACCGGTTTGGGAGCAGGCTGCCGAGGCGTTCAGCCACTATGTCGGCTCCGGTGGGGAAGGTGACGTGCTGGTGTTCATGCCGGGCGGCTTTGAGATTTCACAGACCATCGAGGCCATCCGTCACACTTCGGAGTCGAAAGGTTTTATTCTGCTTCCGTTGCACGGCGAACTTTCCCCCAAAGATCAGGACGCCGCGGTGGCGCGTTACGGCCAGCGCAAAGTTGTCGTTTCCACCAACGTCGCCGAGACATCGCTGACCATTGACGGCATCCGGCTGGTGATTGACAGCGGGCTGGCACGCATTCCGCGTTACGATCCGTATCGCGGCATCAACACGCTGCTCATCGAAAAGATCAGTCAATCGTCAGCGGACCAACGCACGGGGCGGGCGGGTCGCACCGCGCCGGGCGTTTGCATGAGGCTTTGGTCGCGGGAGGAACATGGACATCGGCTGGTTCAGGAACTGCCCGAAATCAAGCGGCTCGACCTGGCCGAAGTGGTGCTTACGCTCAAAGCCGCCGGGGTCGAAGATTTGCGGAAATTCCGCTGGCTCGAATCACCGAACGAAATTTCGCTCACCCACGCGGAGGAATTGCTGCTGGATTTGGGTGCGCTGAAAATGGGGAGCGCGACCGTCGCGGTTGCTGCTGATCGGCGTCTCGCCGGGCAGAGGATTGATTCAGTTTCAAGTATTCAGCGGGACGCTGAACACAGCGGGCGGGACGCCCGCGCTCCCCAACTCCAAATCACCACCATCGGCCGCAAGATGCTCGCGTTTCCGTTGCACCCGCGTTACTCGCGCATGTTGCTCGCCGCCCAAGAGTATGGTTGCGTTCATCAAGCCTGCCTCGTTGCTGCGCTCACGCAGGGGCGCGATTTGCTGCTGCGCAATGTGGACCGTGACACGAACTCGCTCCGCGAGGATTTGCTGGGGGAGAAGGCGTCGTCGGATTTCTGGATTCTCATGCGCGCGTGGACTTATGCGGCCAAAAACCAGTTCCGCCTCGATGCCTGCCGCCGGCTTGGCATTCACGCCGTCACCGCCCGGCAGGTTGGGCCGTTGTTCGAACAATTCCTTCGCATTGCCAAAGACGAAGGTCTCGATGTGAAACCGCGCGAGGTCAGGGACGAGGCTTTGCAAAAGTGCATTCTCATCGGGTTTTCCGACCGGGTGGCGCGCCGGCTCGACCAGGGCACGCTGCGTTGTGAATTGGTTCATAATCGCCGCGGCGTGCTGGCGCGCGAAAGCGCCGTGCAACACAGTCCCTTGTTCGTTGCTGCCGAAGTCCGCGAAGTCGAGGGCCGGGAAGTGAACACCATTCTTTCCCTCGCCACCGCCATTGAAGTGGACTGGTTGCGCGAATTTTATCCCGAGGACATGGAATCCAGCTTGCACGTCCAATTCGATTCAACGGCGAAACGGGTGCAAGCTGCGGAGTTGTTGAAGTTTCGCGGCCTGGCGTTGTCGGCCAAACGCGTTGAACCGCCGCCTGCCGACGCGGCGGCACGATTGCTGGCCGATGAGATTATTGCCGGACGATTGCCGTTGCCGAATTGGGATCACAGTGTCGAGCAATGGCTGTTGCGGCTGCGCCTGCTTTGCCAGCATTGTCCCGAGCTCCAGCTTCCGCCCATCACCGAAGACGATCGCAAACACATTATCGAACAGCTTTGTCATGGCGCGGTGAGTTACAAGGACATCAAGGAACGCGAAGTGAAACCGGTCGTGATGTCGTGGCTGTCCGAGCCGCAACGCGGGTTGCTGGACAAGCACGCGCCGGAGCGGTTGTCGCTGCCGAACGGCCGCACGCCAAAGGTCGCTTACGAAGCAACCGGCTCGCCGCATATTTCGTTGCGCATCCAGGAGCTTTACGACGTGACCCAGACGCCGAAGATTGCGCTGGGGCGCGTGCCGGTCCTGGTTCACATTTTGACCCCGGGCATGAAGCCGATACAGATTACGCAAGACCTTGCCAGTTTCTGGCGCGAGCACTATCCGCGCATCAAATCCGAGTTGCAGCGGAAATATCCGAAACATCTGTGGCGATGATACAATTTCTTCGACTAATAAATTGGAGCGCAGCTGTGGTCGCAGACCCAGCCGCAGCTTTCCGCCATGACGAACGTGCTGCGGCTGGTGCTCCGCACACAGCCGCGCTCCGTTCAAAAATAGAATGATGAACCGGTAAAAATGAATGCTCCAAGCAATCCGGTTTCACAGCTTTGTCCGAAGTGCGGGCTATGCTGCAACGGCGTTTTGTTTGCCGACGTGGAATTGCGCAAGGGCGATGACGTCCAACGGCTGGCTGAACTCGGGTTGTCGCTGAAAAAGAAGGGACGCAAACAGGCTTTTGCGCAACCATCCGCCTGTTTTGATGGCACGCTTTGCAGGATTTATTCGGAACGTCCCGCTTATTGCCAGGCGTTTGAATGCGGTTTGTTGAAGCGCGTGCAGGCGGGTGAGATGGGCGTGGATGCGGCTTTGAAGATGATTGCGGAAGCGCAACGCCTTGCGGAAAAAGTGCGCGGGCGGCTTCGACGGCTCGGCCAAAGCGACGAACAACTCGCTTTGAACCGACGTTATGCCCAGGTCATGCGCGAGCCGATTGATTTATCCGGCCCGGAAGACGCGGCTGAATTGCGCGGCGAACTGATGCTGGCCGTCAACGACTTGATGCAAATGCTCCGGCAGGATTTTCTAAAGTAAAAACTGTTGCCTGTTTCGTTTAGTTTGTTCAAGGTGTCATCATGGCTTCGGAAACATTTCAGGCGAGCCGTTGGACGCGCGGGAATTTCCTTTTTCCCACCGTCATCGAGGTGACGGACCAGGCGGTCATCCGGCGCAAACGGTCGTGGTTCAGCAAGGACGAAATCAGCATCAGCATCTCCAAAGTGGCGTCCGTTCACATCAAAACTGGAATCCTTTGGGCGGACATTTTGATTGAATCGTCCGGCGGCAGCGACCCGCTGGCCAGCCACGGTCATCGGAAGGCGGACGCGCGCCGCATCCGTGAGCTGGTTGAAACCGCTCAAGGAAGTGTGACCGGCAGAATGGAGCAGGGATGAAATCATGAAAGCGTGCGGCGTCCTCGTGTTGTTTCTGGCGGGTTCACTGGTTGCGCGGGCGGATGACGACACGGTCACATTGCCGGAACTGGTTCAAGGCGCGCAACAGTGGGCGCAGGAAAATCTCGACACGAACGTTCTCAACGCGCTTCCCGAGGTGGACGAGCGCGCGGTGCGGCAATTTTTCCGTGAAGTGCAGCAGCGCTTTCAAAGCAACTACGTGGTGGATGTTGCGGCGCTGCGGCAAACCGCTCGCACTGTCCTGCCGTTGCTGGAAAGCCGCGAGGAAACCCAGCCCTACGCCGCGTGGCTCAGGGCGCGGATGGATTACCTGGATGTCGCGGACGAAATCCGGCTCACGATGCCACCGCCAAAAGTTGAAACCAACCAGCCGCCCCAACCGATTCCCAATCCTCCGCCGCAAAAGGAACGCGAGCTTTGGGTGAGAAAAGTTTCCGGCGGTCCCTGGCCGGCCCTGGCAAAAGAATATGTGCCGGAGTTGAAGCCGATTTTCGCCGCGCAAAAGATTCCGCCGGAACTGGTCTGGGTGGCGGAAGTGGAATCGTCATTTGACCGTCGCGCCCGGAGTCCGGCGGGAGCGGCGGGATTGTTTCAATTGATGCCGGACACGGCCAAACGATTCGGTCTTTCCTTGTGGCCGCGCGATCAACGTTATCAACCGGAACCGAGCGCGACCGCCTCCGCCCAATATCTGAAATATCTTTACGACCGTTTCAAGGATTGGCGGCTCGCCCTGGCCGCTTACAACGCCGGTGAACGCACGGTGCAAAAACTTCTGGATCGCCATAAAACGCGCAGTTACGACGCCATTGCCGAACATTTGCCCGCGGAAACGCAAATGTATGTGCCACGGGTCGAAGCCACCCTCTTGCAGCGTGAAGGCGCGAAACTTGAACAGCTTTCCGCACCGTTAAGTTAAAGGGAATCGTTCTAACCCGGATATTTCATACTCACTTCAATGCAAACGTGCGAAGCACATGTAGCGCAGGCTTCCAAGCCTGCTGTGTTGCCGACTTCCAAGTCGGCAGGATGTCGGATGCGGCGTGGCGTCAGCGGGTTTGGAAACCCGCGATACAGCAGACTTGGAAGTCTGCGCTACGTGGCCAAGCGTCTCACCTGCCCGGCGAGCGCTTCAGCGCGAGCAGGAAATAAAGGTCGGAAAATAGTTTCGTCGGCTTCGGCGACGAGGTCAGGCGAGACGCCTGCCCTACTTTAAGCTTCGCGCAAATTTCTCAATTCGTTCCAACCCCTTCTCGATGTTCGCCATGCTGGTGGCGTAGCTGATGCGGAGATAGTCGTCCGCGCCGAACGCGATGCCGGGCACGGCGGCGACCTTCTCCGCTTCGAGCAGCTTCGCGCAGAATTCGGTGGACTTAAGGCCGGTCTTGGAAATGTTCGGGAACAGGTAAAACGCGCCCTTCGCGTTGACGCACGAAATAGCCGGAATGCTGTTCAACTTCTGGTGCGCGAAACGGCGGCGCTTGTCGAATTCCGCGAGCCACTTCGGCAAATGATCCTGTGGTCCGGTAAGCGCGGCGACGCCGCCTTTTTGCGCGAACGACGTCGGGTTGCTTGTGCTGTGGCTTTGCACGGCGTCAATGGCCCTGGCAATCGGCTCCGGCGCGGCGAGAAAACCCAGCCGCCAGCCGGTCATGCTCCAAGCCTTGGCGAATCCGTGAACGATGATGGTGTGTTCCTGGTGCGCAGCCGAGAAGCTGGCAACGCTTTTGTGCACCGCGCCGTCATAAAGCAGGCGCTCGTAAATTTCGTCGCTCATGATGAGGACGCCCTTTTCAATGCAAACGTCGCCCAGCGCCTTGATTTCTTCCGGCGTATAAACGCTGCCGGTCGGGTTGCTCGGCGAGTTCAAGATGAAAAGCCGCGTGTTGGGCGTGATCGCGGCGCGGAGTTGCGCGGGTGTGACTTTGAATTCGGTCTTGTCGGTGGTTTGCAGAATCACCGGTTTCGCGCTCGCGAGCTTCACCATTTCCGGATAGCTCAACCAATACGGCGCGGGGATGATGACCTCGTCGCCTTCCTGGCACGTCGCCAGAATGACGTTGTAACACGAATGTTTGCCGCCACAGGAAACAATGATTTGCGACGGCTTGTAAATGAGGCCGTTTTCGCGCTTGAACTTGTCGGCGATGGCCTGGCGCAATTCCGGGATGCCGCTGGACGGCGTGTATTTCGTGAACCCGGCGGCGAGCGCCCTGGCGGCGGCGTCCTTGATATGTTGCGGCGTGTCGAAATCCGGTTCGCCCGCGCCGAAGCCGACGACGTCCTCGCCCGCGGCCTTCATGGCCTTGGCTTTCGCGTCAATGGCGAGGGTGAGCGATGGTGACAGTGAAGCGGCGCGTTTGGAAATTTTATAATTCATGATTTAAAACGGGGAAAGATTACGAACGATGCGCTGAAATTCAAGGAGGGAATTGAACGACGTGGTGAAGTCGGCACAACAGGCGGCGGCGCTGGTGTTGGTTTATTGATTTGGTAGGGCGGGCAGTCCTCTGCCCGCCGCTCGTCCATATACCAAAAACGGCGCGCACGGAGTGACGCGCCCCACCTTTCATTCACTTCGTCAGATAATACTTCCGGGTGTATTCCTTGACCATGCGGTCGGTGGTGAATTGCGACACGAGCGTGACCATCGCGCGGCGGATGCGCTGAATCCATTGGCGCGGAATGCCTTGTTCGTCGCGGTCAAAGAACATCGGAATGACCTGTCCGGTGAGCGTCTGGTAAAGATTGGCGCTGTCCACGCGATCCTGTTCCTCGACGTTGTCCGGATTTGAATCGCCGCCGATGGCAAAACCATTGGTGCCGTCGTAGCCTTCGCGCCACCAGCCGTCGAGGATGCTGAAATTCAGGCAGCCATTGCAGCCGGCCTTCATGCCGCTGGTGCCGGACGCTTCCAGCGGGCGGCGCGGGTTGTTCAGCCAGACGTCGCAGCCGGAAACCATCTGCCGCGCGATGTGAACGTCGTAGTTTTCGACAAACACCAAATTGCCCGCCAATTCACCTTGTTTGCTGAGTTGAATGATTTGCTGGATGAAGCGTTTGCCTTCGTCGTCGCGCGGATGCGCCTTGCCGGCAAAAATAAATTGCACCGGACGCTGCTTGTCGTGCGCGAGTTTCACGATGTTGTCGAATTGCTGGAAAATCAGCGGCGCGCGTTTATAGGTGGCAAAGCGGCGCGCGAAGCCAATGGTCAGCGCGTCAACGTTGAGCAAATGTTCGAAGCGGATGTAATCGCCGGGCGCGATGCGCTGGGTTTGGTGCAACAGCCGGCGGCGGATGAACTCAATCATCTCGCGCCGCAGTTTGTAGCGCAACGCCCAAAGCTCCTCATCGGAAACGAACGACGCATCGGCCATTTTTTTCCAGAATTCAGGGTGGTGAATCGCCGACGCCCAATCGTGTCCATATTTTTCGTTCCACATCTTGACCACGCCCTCTTTCTTGTCCTTCATTTTTTCCCGCCAGAACTGGCGCACGGAACCTTTCATCCAGCCGAGCAGGTGAATGCCGTTGGTGATGTGGCCGATGGGAACTTGTTCGACGGGGGTGCCGGGATAAAGGGATTGCCACATGTGACGGCTTGTGTCGCCGTGCAATTCGCTCACGCCGTTGGCGGCGCGCGACACTTTGAGCGCGAGCACGGTCATGCAAAATGGCTCGTGCGCGTCTTCGGGATGCACTCGGCCCAACGGCAGGATGTCCTGAAACGGCACGGGCAACTGGTGCTGGTAAAGCATGAAGGCATAATCCATCAATTCCGGAGGAAAGCGGTCATGCCCGGCCTCCACCGGCGTGTGGGTGGTGAAAATACATTGCTCTTTGGTCGCGGCGAGCGCGTCGGAAAACTTTTGTCCGGCGACCACTTTTTCGCGGATCAATTCCACCGTCAGGAAGGCCGCGTGGCCCTCGTTCATGTGAAAAACCGACGGTTGCACGCCGAGTTTGCGCAGCAGGCGCACGCCGCCGATGCCGAGCAACATTTCCTGCATGACGCGCATCGTGTTGTCGCCGCCATAGACGCGAGACGTCAAATCGCAGAAATGCTGGGCGTTTTCCGGGCGGTTGGCGTCCAGCAGATACACCGGTACGCGTCCGACGTTCACGCGCCAGGCCTGAAAGAAGACGTGGTTCATGTCAATTTCCACGTCGCACACGAGCGGCTGGCCGCTGGCATCCAGCACGGGTTCCAGCGGCACATTTTTCGGGTCCACCAGATTGTAGAATTCGGTCTGCCAGTTGTTCGAATCAATGGCCTGTTGGAAATAACCTTCGCGGTAAAACAAACCGACGCCGACGAAGCCGAGGCCGAGGTCGCTGGCGGATTTCGCATGGTCGCCGGCCAGGATGCCGAGGCCGCCCGCCGAAATTGGCAGCGACTCGTGAAAACCAAATTCGGCGGAAAAATAAGCGACGGGATTTTGGAGCAATTGCGGCGCGTTCACGTGGCCCCAGGTGGTTTTGCACTGGAGATACGCCTCGAAATTGAGCAACACGGCCAGTGCGCGCTGCTCAAAATCGGCGTCTTGCAGGCGCACGCGCAGTTCGTATTCCGAGACTTCGCGCAAAATGGCGGCGGCGTTGTGATAAAGATTCTGCCAGTTGCGCGGCGATAGTTCCTGAAATAAATCCTGCGCCTCCTGATCCCAGCTCCACCACAAATTGCGGGACAACTTGTTCAAGCCCGTAACCAATGTCTGTAATTCCGCGCTCGCGAGAGGTTTCCTGGTCATACGTCTTTGGTCCTAAATGTTGCGTTGGCCGGCATAAATGGCCAATCACCGGCGCTGACACTAATTGCGGGCGCAAAATTCGGCAATAAAATTTCCATTCGCAATTTATCAAGCCGATAATCCGCCGGTGCAGAGGAGCATGAAAATGGCAGTGACATTTTGGCTTTGATGGCAGGAGGTTGGGTTGTAATCTGGCCGCATCATGGTCCGGTCCTTCCGTATCCGAATCCAGCGCAAGCTGGCGTGGCTGGAAAGCGTGGAGCAAACATGACTGGAAAATGTCATAATTCCAGGACTGCCCCTTTTATCTTGGCAAAAACGGGTTTCCTGCTGGCTGTCATTGCGCTTCAGGGAGTGGCGGCGGCGGATGAGACCGGAAGCCAGCCGTCGCCGAAGCGGCTGCCGTTGAATCAGCCGTCGGACTTGAAACAGTTTTTGTCAGTGGCGGTTCATCCGTATAACACTTTTGCGGAGCATCGCGACAAATGGAATGACGTGTTCGCCGCCTACCACGTGGAGTTCCTCGACCGCGCCACCGCCTTTAACGACTTTAGCTTCCAAGACGAATTTGACAGCACTGCGGACAAGAAGGCACTTGACCGCGCCACGATCAAAAAGGTGCATGGCCAAGGCATCTTGACTGCATCGTATTTTACTCAAAATCCACTCGAAATTAACTCCGAATGGGGATTTAGGAACAAGTATTACAAGTTGCTATCGCCATCGAATCAGTGGCGTAATGCCTCCGGCTCTCTCTCGGCTGACCCCTATCAAGCGGCGGGCAGCCGGGATTTGCGCGGCGAGGTGATTTACGCGGAAGGTTCGGCCCACGCTTCGAGTTTCTTTCCCGGCAGCCGGGTCGCCATGAGCCTTTTCAGCGGTTATTGGTTGGACTACCAAAAGGCCTCCATTGACTACGCTCTCCAAAATGGCATTGATGCGATTGATATTGATTCACCTCAGCAGGTTACGCCTTATGTGGGCGGCTGCGGAGATTTCAGCAACTGGGGTGTTCGCGCCTTTCAGCAACACCTGCTTCAAACGGTGTCTCCGGAGACTTTGAAGAGCTGGCATGTCGCGGATGTTTCCAAATTTGACGTGAGGCGATATTTCGCGAGTTTGCAACAAATGGGGCAGGTTCCGGCTGCCACGCTTGCCAACCCGATTATTCGCGAATGGGTGTTATTCAACCAACTCAGTGAAATCAATTTTCATCGCCAGTTAAAAGACCATGCCGCCGCGTGCGGCGCAAAACTGGGCAAACAATTTATTCCTTACTACGGCAATCTTTACATGGGCCACCCCAAAAGTCCCCTCAGCATCGCCAACCCCAGTGTTTTGCTCGGCCAGGTTATGGATGTAATCCTGATCGAGAGTGCGCAGGCGGTGCCGCCTTTGCGTCTGACCACACTCCACAAACTCGGTCTGGCAATGGGGGATTACGAAAAACCCGTCTGGAGCCAGCACCAGTCGTGTTACGGTATGTCCGATGAACAGGTTCTGCCGCAGGCGAGTTCCATCAAGCGTTTGCTCCAACTTTACATGGCTGAAACTTACGCCGCTGGGGCAGTGCCGGAAATGGATTTGGGCGGTTTGCCTGGAGCGAAAAATGACGTGCGCACCCTGTCAGTTACACCCAAAGCGGATATTCTGATTGGAATCAAAAGTTTCATGGATTTTGTGACCGATCATCGCCAGTGGTTTACGGCTTCGCAACCGCACAACGATGTCGCGCTGGTTTACTCAGTCCCGTCTTTTTTGTGGAATGACGTGCCGCTGTGGCAAAAATACCTACGCGATCATCAGGTGGCATTCATGGCTTTTGGCCGGGCCATGGAAGAAGGTCACGTGCCCTACGACGTGGTGATCTTTGGCCACCCGCGCTTGTGGGATGACGCCCGCAGCCTGGCGCGTCTAACCAATTATCACACCATCATACTCCCGCAGGTGGATTGCATAAGCGAGGTCCAATGGCAGGCGGTTGAGCGCTTTGTCCGCGCCGGCGGACGCCTCATCGTGGGCGGCAATCTCCCGGAAATCGCAAGCCGCGACGAAAATTATAATCCGTGGGCTGGCGGCGGCCTCGATGCGCTCCAGAAACAACCGGGGCAAGGCGGCGTTGGAACCGTGCCGATGGACATCCTCCAACAATTTTACCGGAACGCCATTGAGAACGCGACGTATGCGCCGGCGCTGCGGCAGGCCATTTTGCAGCCGCTGGGCGACGATTCATTGCTGCGCACCGACGCGCCGGTCCACGTGGGAATCAACGTGTTCACGTCCACCAACGTCTGGATTCTGCATCTGGTCAATCACCAATATCAGCCCGGCAACGACAGCATTTCCCCCGTGGATGGGTTCTCCATTTCACTCCGCTTGCCGCCCAAAACAACGATTTGCAAGGCTTCCTGGTTCGACGCTTCGGAAAATGTCGCGCATGAACTTGAACTCACGCGCTCCGGCGAAGATGTGATTTTCCGCGCCCCTCCGCTGAAAGTCTGGAACTTGATTGTGCTGGAAGAAGGGAATGCGTCACCACCGCCGAAAAACAAGGCAAAGGCATCTGCCAATTGAAGCCAACAAACCATGAGCGACATCAAATTCAACTGTCCCCAATGCGGGCAACATCTCGCGGTGGACGCGCCCGGCGCGGGCCTGACCGTGGCCTGCCCAAAATGCGGCCAAAGCATCATCGTCCCGTCTGTGGCAGTCCCACAGGCGGTCGCCACACCAAATTCGCCGCCGAAAATAAGATGGTGGTTATGGTCGCTGGCTGGCGCGATAATTATCACGGTTGCCCTAGCCGCCGTTTGGTTTGTCGCAATGCGGAGACCTCCGACGGCGGCGACTCCATTCCTGAAAACATATTTCGCGGCGAAGGAACAGCAGTCCAGAGCGCTGGCCAAAAAGCTCAAACTCAATGTAGTGCCCGAAGTGTGGGCCTACTTTGACGCGGGTGCCAGAGGCGATTGGCAGATGGCCTCCAATTTGTGGTCAAACCTTCGGCAACGATCAGGGCAATATAGCGGACACGGTGATTCATCGCTGGATAATCCAGTCTGGCAGCCGGTAATTGAAACCGTCATGGCTCGCGACCTTTTCGAGGCGTGGGGAAGCAAATACGCGACGCGGTTCGGAAATGACATCATCAAAAGCATCCCGCCGGGCAGTATTTATTTTGGCGGCACCGACCCGGGACGCGGCCTGGTCACCGCGCTCTGCAAATCCGCCGCGGACGGTCAGCCGATTTTCGTGCTCACACAGAATGCATTGCTGGACCCGCATTACCGACTGTACCTACAAGCAATCTACGGGGACAAAATTCATGTTCCCACCGACGAGGA
>Ga0224534_1000645_pt1 | contig 21462 bp, 21 predicted proteins | sample 714E12024metaG_FD_172012 | JGI IMG/M metagenome (GOLD analysis project Ga0224534, IMG submission 172012) | Peat soil microbial communities from Stordalen Mire, Sweden - 717 E1 20-24 | ecosystem: Environmental > Terrestrial > Soil > Wetlands > Peat | place: Sweden: Norrbotten County, Stordalen... | reverse complement strand
GCGCAGGGGGGCCGTGTCAATCCCGTCCCTGAAGATGCTCTTGAACCGCTGCAGCAGGCTGGAGGCATCATTCGGCGAGATCTCCAGCCGCTTCAGCCGCTCATATAGAGCCTCGTCGATGCTCAAAATCCGGGATAGCCTGATCTCGCTCCAGATCTCCAGGGCGCGGTCGAGGTCCCCCTGTACCATCATCGCCCCGTTCAGGGCGCCCACCGAGGTTCCGGCCACCCCCCCATATTCCAGTCCCAATTCTCTTATGGCCTGCCAGGCACCCACCTGGTAGGCGCCCCTGGCCCCGCCGCCCTCCAGGACGATACCGTACACGTCGCTCATGCCAATAAGTCACCCCCCCCCATTACATGTGCGTCATAAGTGTTCTCCAACAGAGTCGGGATTCCTGCATTGATTCCTCACGCGTTAAGCTGAGCAGTTTTTGGAACAGCAAAAAGCCGCAACCATCCAGTTGCGGCGCTTGACTGATCCCGGCCGGAGAGGCCGCTTGCCTATCTGAAACCGGCTCTATTTTTCTCTTTCCTTCTCCAGTTCCGCCTTGTGCTTTTCGATGATCTCCTCAGCCAGCCTGGCAGGAGTCTCGTCATACTGGAAAAACTCCATTTTAAAGGTGCCGCGCCCCTGGGTGATGGATTTCAGGACGATGGCGTAATCCGCCAATTCGGCCAGGGGAGCCGTGGCCCTGATTACCTGGACGCCGCCGTCCCGGGATTCCATCCCCAGAATCCGGCCGCGCCTGCTGTTGAAGTCTCCCATGATATCACCCATGAACTGCTCCGGAACCGTCACCTCCACATTCATGACCGGTTCCAGCAGCACCGGGTTCGCCTTCTCCATACCGTTCTTGAAGCTCAGGATCGCGGCCAGCTTGAAAGCCAGCTCCGAGGAGTCCACCGGGTGGAAGGACCCGTCGTAGAGGGTTGCCCTGAGTCCGGTGACCGGATAGCCCGCCAGCACCCCTTCGTTCAAGGCCTCGCGCACGCCCTTTTCCACAGCCGGGTAGTACTGCCGGGGGACCGCCCCGCCAAAGACCTTCTCTGCGAATTCAAAGTCGCCTTCGGGCATGGGCTCCAGGGTCATCCAGACGTGGCCGAACTGGCCGCGGCCGCCGGTCTGTTTCTTGTGCCTGCCTTCAGACTGAACCGTGGAACGAATAGTCTCCCGGTAGGGAATCTTCGGTTTCTTCGAGGTTACCTCCACGCCAAACTTCTGCTGCAAGCGCTCCAGAACGATCTCCAGGTGGGTATCCCCCATTCCGGTGAGAATCGTTTCCTTCGTCTCCGTGTTCTTGGAGAGACGGATGGTGGGGTCGGCCTCCACCAGCTTGGCCATGGCGCTGCCGAGCTTGTCCTCGTCTACCTTGCTCTTGGGCTCGATGGCAAAGGAGAGGTTGGGTTCGGGAAAATCGATACCGGGCAGGATTATCACCTTATCCTTGCGGCACAGAGTATTGCCCGTGCCAGTCTCCTGGAGCTTGGCTACTGCGGCCAGGTCCCCGGCCTTGACTTCGGTGACGTTTTCCTGCTGCTTGCCGCGCATCACGAACAACTGGGCGATCTTCTCTTCCTTCTCCTTGTTGGCGTTGTATACCTGGCTATCGGATTTCAGAACGCCGCCAAAGACCCGGAAAAAGCTCACTTTGCCCACGTAGGGATCCGCCATGGTCTTGTAGACGAGCGCTGCCAACGGCTCCTGCTGCGGGTTGGCGCCCGGCTCGGCCAGGTCGGCCGGCGAGGGTATCACGTTGACTATAAAGTCCATCAGGTGCCTGATGCCGATATTGTTCAGGGACGAACCGCAGAGCACGGGAACCAGGCTCTGGGACTGGAAGGCCTTCTTCAATCCGGTGAAGATCTCCTCACCCGTCAGGGTCTCACCGTCCAGGTAGCGCATCAACAGCTCATCATCACCCTCGGCTGCTGCCTCCATAAGGTTCTGGTGGGCCTCCTGGGCGGCGCTGAGGAGATCGCCGGGGATCTCCTGCTCCTGGTAGGAACCATCCTTGTTGTACCGGTAAGCTTTCATCGTCAACAGATCGACAATTCCGGAGAATTGCGTCTCCGACCCGATCGGCAGTTCGACCGGTACAGCGTTGCACTTCAGGATATCCTTGACCTGGTCCAATACCCGGTCAAAGTTGGCGTTTTCCCGGTCCATCTTATTGATAAAGATCATTTTAGGAAGTTTCACCCGGTTGGCTTCCTGCCAGCCGATCTCCGTCTGCACCTCCACACCGGCGACGGCCTCGACCACTGTCATGATACTGTCCACCACTCTCAGGGCGCTCTTGACCTCGCTGAAAAAGTCAGCATATCCGGGAGTATCCAGAATATTTATCTTGCACTCCTTCCATTCGCAAGGAGCCATCGTCGTGCTGACCGAGATCTTTCTTTTAATCTCCTCGGGCAGATAGTCAGTAGTGGCGTTGCCCTCGTCAACCCGGCCCAGCCGCGTGGTGTGACCGGCGTTAAACAGCATCGCCTCCACCAGTGACGTCTTTCCGGCGCCTCCGTGTCCGATGATGGCCAGATTGCGCAAGCGGTCTGTTTCGTAGACTTTCAAGGCAGCTTTCCCTCCTCATTGGGGGACATTCCTCGCTGAGGCGCATCCCCATTCCTTATTAGGTAAAACGCGAAAATACGCCGCACAGGACGTCTTTTTGCAAAAAACTGCAAATACACTGCAGGATTCAAACTCCGCTTCGCTTCGTTTGAATTAGCCATGTGCCTGTTTGCGAAGCAAACAAATGGCACGGCACAATAATCCATAATAACTTCGCTCATCAGAAGGATGTACACCGCATTCTTTCAGGCCGGGCGGCAAGCCCGGATGCGGTGGATTGAACTCCTACTGATTTACCCTAAACCCATCACCTGCATATATGGGGGGCATCAATGCGAAGTTATTATATTATAATTTACCAGTGAAGTCAATTTAGGCACTCGAATACCTATAATACAAGGGTTTTAAAAAAATAGGTACATTTAGGTAACATCGTACACCTCCTAACCGCTGTTTACGGGTGTTAAAGCCTGCGACGATTTCGAATATTGTTTTCTGCCAGAGATGCCCCGTAAAGCTCGCTGCCCTTCACCCCGAGAGCCGCTTTGAGCTGCTCGGCATAGTCCAGCAGCAACTCTGCCGTCTCACGGGGATTCTTTATACCCCTCAAGACAAATATGGGCTCGGCAGCATCGACCGAGAAGAGCAGTATCCTGCCAGTTTTGAAAATCAGGTCCAGCAGGGAGCGCTCCATCTTGACGTCCATTATCCTGTATAGCGGCAGTTGTTCCTCCTGCTGTAAGAGCACCCCTCTCTTGATGATCAGTTTTTCATGCACGATCTCATACCACTCAAAGATGATCGGCAGTCCCCACCATCGAGCCCGGTCCTTCCAACGGGGAATAGTATTCATAATAGCAGTGTCCGCAGTGTCCGCAGTGTCCACGTCAAGCCACCTCCTGCCACCTATTATTCCATAAAAATGGTGGCCCGGATATACCGGACCGTCTGTGTCTTTTCCCTCAGATTGCAGCAGCTTCCCGGAGACTGATAAGCCGCATCAAGGCTAAAATCTTATTCTACGCTCGGAATACTTAGGGCGCATGGGCCGGTGGCACACTTGCCGCAGACGTGACAGAGACCCAGGTCCGGGAAGTGATCGTTGACTTCGAGTAGATAGCGATAGCACCTCTGCCTATCGAACCCGTCCGTAGTGAGTGCCCCGCTGGGGCAGCGCCTGATACAGGCATCGCAGGGGCCGCCCCTCCAGGTCAGGCAGATCTCCCCAGTCGGATCAGCAGTTCTCTTATGTGGAGCCAGAGTCTCTTCCGGCAGGGCTGCATCGGTCACCAGACTCCCCAGGCGTCCGGCGCAACCGGCCCTGGTGATCAGCATCCGGTGTCTGCCGAAGCTGCCCAGACCACATAAATAGGCCACGTGCTTGTGCGACCAGATGGACACCAACTCGACCGGATCAAAGTTATGGGTGGGCTGCTGCCAGGCAGCCATGATTCCTTTTTCAGCCAATGCGTCCCCCAAGGCGCCACAGACGGATTCGATCAGCCGGTTGGTCTCGATGTAAGCCTCAGCCCAGGCCCGGCTGACATAGGAATCCTCCCGCTGCAAACATACCAGTTCGCTGTCAAAGGGCACAAAAAAGGCCACCACCGTTCGGGCGCCGGGCAGCAGGTCATGCGGAATCAGGTGGCCTGGACCGACAACATCACGCAATCCGGCGAAGCCTTGATCACTTGCCGCTGCAAAGCCTACCAGCGGCGTACGGTAGGCGGTCCGACCCCGGTAGCCGCCGACGACATCGACAATCGTCTCTCTGATAAAATTATCCATGTTCCCATCGCTCTCCGACTGTTTCTCATGATCCAATTTTACCACAGATGACTACCCGCTCTAATGCCCCCGCTCTGCGGGCGATGCCTCTTTCATCCTACCCCACAAGGGGGTAGGTTTTCAGAGGCAAGGATCTATAAAAATGAGACATAGCCTCGAAGGCGGCTATTATGATATGATCTCATTAGAAAGTTTGAACAGTCCAGCGGATGAAAAACACGCCCGTTCAACGGCTCAGCAAGAGATCATTTTCCGGGAGGCAGAAACTGTGAACGATTCCTCAGGATGCGTTGCTGCTTTAAAAGAGATGCAGAAAAAGAGGGCTGCCGTCAGTCCGATGAATGAAAGGATCGCCAGACTCCGGGAGCGGAGCATGCGGGCTGAAGTCCGAATATCCGGCGAAAGGGCGGCATTAATCACCAATTTTTATCAGAGTGGAATCGCCGCCGGAAAATCGTTTCCCGTTCAGCGGGCACTGGCTTTCAAATACCTGATGGAGCATGTCAGCCTGCCGGTTGAAGACGGTCAGTTGATCATCGGATTGAGAGGGACCGGGCCGCAGGAGGTTCCCACGTATCCCGAAATGTGCACGCACAGCCTGAAGGACCTGGAAATCTTAAATTCCAGGGCAAACATGCCTTACAGGGTGGATGATCAAACCGCGGAATTATATAAAACCAAGGTAATTCCGGCCTGGAAAGGCAATGCCTTGAGAGACATAATCTTTGACAACCTTTCCGGCGAGTGGCTGGATGCTTATCAAGCGGGGATCTGGACGGAATTTATGGAACAAAGGGCCCCCGGTCACACCGCCGGCGGCGAAAGAATTTTTGCCAGCGGCCTTCTTGATGTGAAAAAAGAAATCAGAGCAAAAATGCTGGAGCAAAAGACGAGCGAACCGGAGTACTTTGATAAGATCGAAGAGCTCAAGGCGATGGATATCGCGGCAGACGCCATGCTGACCTATGCCGGGCGCTATGTGGAAATACTCGAAAAAATGGCCGGGGAAGAAGAGGATGACGAGAGAAAAAAGGAATTAACTGAAATGGCAAGAATCTGCCGCCGCGTCCCCGCCCACGCCCCGCAAGATTTCTGGGAGGCGCTTCAGCATTACTGGTTTGTCCACCTCGGCGTAGTTTATGAAACAAACCCCTGGGACTCTTACAACCCTGGCCGGCTGGACCAGCATCTATATCCGTTTTACGAAAAAGATCTGGCGGAGGGGAAGCTAACCAGGGAAAGGGCAAAAGAACTCCTGGAGGCTTTCTGGATCAAGTTCAACAACCAGCCGTCGGTACCGAAAGTCGGGGTCACGGCCGAAGAAAGCTTCACCTACACCGACTTTACCAAGATCAATATTGGCGGGCTGAAAAAAGACGGCGCCGATGGCGTCAATGAAATCTCCTACCTGCTGCTGGATGTCCTTGACGGGATCAGGACAATGCAGCCCAACACCGCAGTGCTGGTAAGCGATAAAAACCCCGAACGCTTCATCCGGAAAGCGTTGAAAGTAGTCCGCCCCGGATTTGGGGAGCCGCCCTTCTTCAATTTTGACGGCGTCATCATCAAAATGCTAAGACAGGGTAAAAAGCTTGAAGACGCCCGCACCGCCGGGGTCAGCGGATGCGTGGAAACGGGGGCGTTTGGAAAGGAAGCCTATATCCTGACGGGATATTTCAACCTGCCCAAAATCCTCGAAATTACCTTGAACAACGGTATTGACCCGCAGAGCGGAAAAAGACTCGGCCTGGAGACGGGAAATCCGGCAGGCTTTCAGACCTACGACGAACTCGGTGAGGCTTTTATCAAACAGGTCAAATATTTCCTGGATATCAAAATGCAAGGCAACGACCTCATCGAAGCGCTTTTTGCCAAGTACATGCCCGTTCCCTTCCTGTCGCTCTGGACTGACGACTGCGTTGCCAGAGCCAGGGATTACAACGCCGGGGGCGCCAGATACAATACCCAATATGTGCAAATAGTTGGCCTGGGCACCCTGGCGTACGGTTTGACCGCCATCAAGTACCACGTTTTTGACAAGAAGACCTTTTCCATGCCCGAATTGCTTGCCGCCTTGAGACAAAACTTTGCAGAAAAGTATGAAGTGATGAGGCAGATCATCTTGAACAAAACCCCCAGGTACGGAGAAGACGATGATTACACCGACGCCATCGCCAAGAAAATAGTTAACGATATAGTGGAGATGATTGAAAGCTACCCGCCGTCTCCGGTCAGAAGGGCATCAAAAAGGGCTTACTTCCTGCCTACCACCGCCCACGTCTATTTTGGCAAAGTTACGGGCGCCACCCCTGACGGAAGAAAAGCCGGCATCCCGGTCTCTGAAGGCATTTCCCCGGTTCAAGGCAGCGACAAAAAAGGAATTGCCGCGGTTTTCAGGTCCGTTTCCAAGTGCGACTGGGACAAGACCGGCGGAGCGCTCCTCAACCAGAAACTGACCCCGGACCTGCTTGAAGGTGAGGAAAACCTGGAGAAGCTTGCCCAGCTTATCAAAACCTTCTTCAACATGGGAGGGCATCATGTCCAGTTTAATGTGGTAAGCGTGGCTCTGCTCCGGGAGGCCCAGCAGCGGCCGCAAGACTTCCAGGACCTGATGGTCAGGGTGGCCGGCTACAGCGATTACTTTGTCAATCTGCCAAAAGGCTTGCAGGACGAGATTATTGCCAGGACTGAGCATAAAGCAGTATAAGGTTGGGATGTGCTGACAGATGGCCTCCGGATCGATCTTCAACATCTCAAGATATGCCGTGCACGACGGACCCGGGATCAGGACAACGGTATTTCTCAAAGGATGTCCTTTAAGATGCTGGTGGTGTCACAACCCCGAGGGTGTTTCTCAAGAAAGATCACTGATGTTTTTCGAGTATAAGTGCATCCTGTGCAAAACCTGTGCCGGTGTTTGCCCGGCAGGGGCGTTCTCGTTTGCAAATAACCTTCATCATCTTGACCGCACAAGCTGCAATAATTGCGGCCTTTGTTCCGAAACCTGCCCCACGGAGGCCTTGAGCCATGCCGGGAGAATGATCGCGGTTACAGAGCTGATGCAAGAGATCGAGAAAGATGTCTTACTGTATGATAATTCAGGAGGAGGAGTGACTTTTTCAGGCGGGGAACCGCTGTTGCAGCATCTCTTCTTGAACGAAGCGCTTACGGAATGCAAGAACAGGGACCTTCGAACTGTGCTGGATACGTCAGGGTATGCTTCCGAAGCAGTATTGTCATCGGTCCTGGATCGTGTCGACGTGATTCTCTACGACCTGAAGCTGGCCGATGAGGAGGAACACAGAAAATACACCGGTGTTTCCAACAACCCCATCAAAGAAAATCTGCGGATGCTGGCGGACAGGGGCAGGGGCCGGGATGTTATCCTGCGCTTTCCCGTGATCCCCGGTATCACCGATACACAAAAGAATGTAGACGCTCTTGTGGAATTTATCTCCACACTGAAAGGCATCAATGAGATCGACCTGCTCCTTTTTCATGATGTAAGCGAAAAGTACCACAGGCTGGGCATGGAGTATCAAATGCCTGTGCGACAGGCTCCTGCGCCGTCAAAAATAAAGTACATCAAAGAAAGATTCGAATCAATTGGCCTGTACGTGAAAACGTGAACTGCGGCAGGTCATCCCCCGAGATAGGCCTTGACCACTTCGTCGTGGCCGGCCAGTTCTCCGGCCGGGCCGGACAGTTTGACCGAACCGGTTTCCAGAACGTAGCCTTTGTCTGCCATTTTGAGAGCCAGGCGGGCGTTTTGCTCCACCAGCAAGACCGTTGTTCCGGAGGCGGCGGTCTCCTTCAGGATATTGAAGATCAGTTGGACAAACAGGGGGGCCAGACCCAGCGACGGCTCATCCAGCATCAGGAGCCGCGGTTCGACCATCATCGCCCGGCCCATGGCCAGCATCTGCTGCTCGCCGCCGGAAAGAGTGCCCGCCAGTTGGTTTTTTCTTTCGGCCAGGCGGGGGAACAGATCCAGGATCATCTCCAGGCGGGACTTGAGATAGCTCTTTTCCCGGCGCCGGGAAAACCCTCCCAGGTCGAGGTTCTCCAGCACGGTCATGTCGCGAAAGACGCGCCTGCCCTCGGGAACATGCGTGATTCCCAGGGAGACTATCTTGTCGGGGGGCAGATGATGAATTTCCCGCCCATCAAACAGAATGCGACCGTGATGGGGAGGATTCAAGCCGGAAATGGCACGCAGGGTGGTGGTTTTGCCAGCCCCGTTGTTGCCCAGGATCACCACGATCTCCTTTTCCTCCACAGTAAGGGAGATATCGCTGACAGCCTGGATCTTACCGTATGAAACGCTCACTCCGTCCAGTTCAAGAAGCGGCATCGAAATCCTCTCCCAGATAGGCATTGATCACCTGCTCGTCATTCCTCACCGTTTCCGGCGGTCCTTCGGCGATCTTCCGGCCGTAATCCAGCACCACGATGTGGTTGGATATCTGCATGACCATGCCCATATTGTGGTCGATCATCACGACGGTGATCCCCAGTTGTACAATCTCCCGGATCAGAGCCAGCAGTCTTTCCTGCTCGTTGTGGTTCATGCCCGCCGCCGGTTCGTCCAGCAAAAGGAGCTTCGGCTCGGAGGCAAGTGCCCTGGCTATTTCCAGGCGGCGCTGATCCCCGTAGGGTAGTTGCCGGGCCTGGTAATCGTAAAAATCGGTCAAACCGACGAATTCCAGCCACCGAAAACTTTTTTCCCGGACATTCCTTTCGTCGCGCCGCGATCTTCCGGTTCTGAATAGACATCGCAAGAGGCCGCACCCGGTCCGGGTATGCTGTCCGGCCGCCACGTTCTCGACCGCGGTTAGGGCGTTGAAAAGCCTGATGTTTTGAAATGTCCGGCAGATACCGCGTTCGGTAATCTGATACGGGGGGCGCCCCACGAGATTTTCCCCTCCGAAAAGGATTCGTCCGCCGGTCGGCCTGTAAAAACCGGTGATGCAGTTGAAGACACAGGTTTTGCCAGCCCCGTTGGGACCAATCAGGCTGGTGACCTGTCCCTTAGCCACCGAAAAAGAGAGGTCCGAAATCGCCATCAGGCCGCCAAAGGTGAGGGTCAGGTTTTCCACCGTCAGGATGTTCATTCTCCCCCACCCCCCAAAGAAAGCGCAGACCCGTTGCCGGGCTTCTTCCCGGCCGTCTTCCCGACCAATGGTTTGAACACGCCCCGGATATTCTCCGGCCACATACCCTGTGGCCGCAGGATCATGAAAACGACCATCAGCAAACCGAAAACGAGCAGCCGGAAGAGGGCCACACCCCTCAGCAACTCAGGCAGCACGACGACCAGCACCGCCCCGACAAGAACCCCCGGAATGCTCCCCAAGCCTCCCAGGATAACAGCGATCAGGATCAGCACCGACTGGCTGTAGCTGAAACTTTCCGGAGCAATGGCCGTCATGCTGACTGCATACACAGCGCCGACCATGCTCCCCCACATCGCTCCGGTAATGTAGGCGTAGAGCTTGAACAGGGCGGTATTGACCCCCATGGCCATGGCGGCGTCCTCGTCTTCGCGGATATAATGCCAGGCCCTGCCCACCCGCGAGTACCGCAGGGAATAGGCGCCCACCACGCCGAGCACGACCAGGATGATCATCATATAATAGTAGTCAGTCATGGAGAAGGCATGCGCCCCCAGCCTGAGTGGATGAATTCCGAAAATTCCGGTCGCCCCACCGGTAATTTTCAGGTTCGTGGCCAGGAGCTGGACGATCTCCCCGAACCCCAGGGTGACGACGGCCAGGTAGTCGCTCCGGAGGCGCAGAGTCGGCCCTCCGATGATCACCCCGGCCAGGGCGGCGCCGAGGATACAGAAGGGGATACAGAACCAGAACGAGAAATGCAGGTGGGTCATCAGGATCCCGGTTGTGTAGGCGCCGATGGCGAAGAAAGCTGCATAGCCCAGATCCAGCAGGCCGCAATAACCGACCACCATGTTCAAGCCGATGGCCAGCACCATGTAGAACTCGATCTGCACCCCCAACTCGATATAGTAGGGATTCCGGACCAGCAGCGGGACCAGGAGGCCGGCAATCAGAGCCACACTTCCTGCTGTTAAAGAGTGCCTACCCTTAGCCATCACATCCGACCCCCGATTTTTTCACCCAGAATTCCTGTCGGCTTGAAAACGAGCAACAGAATGAGCACGCCAAAAGTAAAGATGTTTTCCCACTGGGAGCCCAGGTAGGCGCTCCCAACAGCTTCCAAGACCCCCAGGACAAAACCGCCCACCACCGCTCCCGGAATATTCCCGATGCCGCCGAGCACGGCCGCCGTAAAGGCCTTGAGTCCAATGTCAAAACCCATCATAAAGTCGATCTCTTTATAATACAGGCCGGCCATCACCCCCGCGGCCCCTGCCAGGATGGAGCCCAGGAGAAAGGTCAGGGTTATGATCTGGCTGATGTTAATGCCCATGAGTTGAGCCGCATCCTTGTCCAGGGCGATGGCACGCATGGCCTTGCCGAAAATCGATTTCTGCACGAAAATCTGCAGGCTGGCCATCAACACCAGGGACGCCGCAAATATCAACACCTGCATGTAAGTGATGCTGGCGCCGAAAACAGAAAAACCGGCAGGTGACGAGGTGAAGGGGTAGACCAGGAACTGGGAACCCCAGCCCGGAGTCGCCAGCACGCCGTTTTCCAGGATCAGGGACATACCCAGGGCGCTGATCAGCAAACTGAGGATGGGCGCCTTGCGCAGGGGTTTGTAGGCGATCCTTTCCACCCCGGCACCCAGAACACCGACCACGATCATGGCCAGGACGAAGGCGAGCACCAGTCCGAGGGCTGTACCGCCTCCCTTGCCGAAAAGCAGGGAGAGCACTGTGAATCCAATAAAGGCGCCCATCATGTACAGGTCACCGTGGGCGAAATTAATGAGCCTGATGATGCCGTAGACCATGGAATAACCGAGGGCGACCAAGGCGTAAAAGGACCCTACGAACAGACCGTTGATGAGTATCTGCCACAAAAAGTGCATGAACCCATGAAGTCTCCCTTCCCGTAATATAGTGCTGAGCGCTGAGTAACGAGCAACGAGCGATAAGTCTTTCCGGCTCGTCACTCGTCACTCGTTACTCATCACTCGTTACTTTTTATTGTGGCCGGTTTGGCTGCTGCGGGTTCAGAACGTATTGACCACCTTTGACAACAAGGACGACTTCCGTACCGTGTTCTCTCGTGCCGTCTTGAGCAAACCCCAAGGTTCCGGTCAACCCCTGGTAATCATTGGTCTGGTGCAGGGCCTGGATGACTTTGGTCTTGTCCGTCGAGTTGATCGCAGTGATGACGTGGTGGAGCAACATAATGGCGTCGTAGGCGTCGGCCGCATACGGGCCCGGGTCCTGATTGTACAGTGACTTGTACTGCGCGATCCAGTCCTTGGCGTTGGGCAAGAGATCGGCAGTGGGTGTACAGGTCACGAACACACCTTCGGCATTCTGCGCTCCGGCGATGTCGATCAGCTTTTGATCCCAGGAGCCGTCACCGACCACGATCTGACTCTTCAGTCCCGCCTGCCGCGCCTGTTTGATCAGGAGGCCGCCTTGGGAGTAATACCCCGTGAAGTAGATCGCTCCCACGTTCACGGATTTGAGCTTGCTGATCAGAGACGACAGATCGACCTGGGTAGCGGGAACCGATTCCTTATCAGCAACCGTGCCTCCGTCCGCGACCACATCCTGATCGGTAAGCTGCGCCAGGTTAGTCGCAAAGGCGGACTGGTCGTCAATCATCGCGACCGCTTTCGCTCCCAGGGTCTTGACCATGAAGTCGGCCGCTGTTTGCGCCTGGATCGCGCCGCCGCAGTTGATCAGAAAGACATTGTTAAAGCCCTGCGACGTAAGGCTGGAAGCATTAGCATCCGGCAGCAGGTAGGGCAGGCCGACATTGTTGTAGATAGGCTCGCACGGCAGGGCCGCCCCGGAGGCATATTCTCCCACGACAGCGTCCACATTCATGGAGACCAGTTTGTTGGCCGCGTTGACTGCAGTTTGCGGATCGCTGGCGTCGTCCTCTTCGACTAGCTTAATCTGACGCCCGAGCATGCCGCCTTGCTTGTTGAGTTGATCGGCCGCCATCTTCATGGCGTTGTACATATCGGTACCCATGTCGGCGGTCGATCCGGTCATGGGTTCCGGACACCCGATCACATAGTCCTGGTTATTGGAACTGGTGGATGCGGCATGACTGCAACCAGCCACCGCCACCAGAACGAACACGAGGACCAGGGAAAGAAGCAACCCGATCAGTTTCTTGCTCATGAAATTACCTCCTGCACTCGCGGCAAACGCCGCGGTAAAACTCGCATTTCGTCAAATCCCCTCTAGTAAATTACACATTTAAGGATAGCCGACTGGTAGAAGCATTAACCACCCCCTTGCGCTGTTTTTCGCTTTGTTCTGCGAGGAATTAAAGTATTTAAATTCTTGATTATTAAAAAAATTCCTGCCAAAATAGTTGTTTTTATTTGCCAAGCCCGCCACGACAAAGCTAGAACCCTTGATCTCAAGGATTCTTCGGGACTGTTCTGGATAGTATTTGTGATCAATTGATGCATTAAAACCCGCTCGGCCTTGGTATCACTTAATTTTTTAAAAACATATAATTTACCAGTGAAGTCAAAAACAACTTGTCATCTGCCTGCATGAAAATTTGGTCTCTGCCCAAACTAGATCCAGGTGCGCAAAAGGAGGTTTCTATGGGGCGCCGAAACGGTAGTTTGATGTCTGAAGCTCTCAAGTACGAACTGGCTAAAGAAATGGGAGTGCATGATACCGTACAGCAAGAGGGTTGGGGAAGCGTACCATCCCGAATGTGTGGCTCACTGGTAAGCCTCGCCATCGCCAGAGCGGAACGCAGCGTCCAGGCACAGAACCGGTAACGCACATTAAACCTGCGCACCAAACCGGGGGACGGGAAATCCCCCGGTTTCCTTTAATCTGCATAGCGAGTGCAATTTATCCATGATGACTACCCGCTCTAATACCCCGCTTCCTCCGCATCCAGACCTTTGGCCTGGCCTGAAAGAATGCGGAGTACATGGGCGCGTCCCTGGTTCAACACTTCTTTTTGGGTTCGTATAACCGGAGTTCATCTGCTTTTAGATATAAAGCCCCCACCGGACAGACCTTCACACAGGCCTCGCACTGAGTGCAGATCGAATCGGCCAGGCAGCCGTCCTCAAAGGTGGCCATCTTCCTGGCGATCCCCCTCCTGATAAATCCGATCGCTCCGACCCGGACCTGCTCCTGATCAGCCCAGATACAGCGCCCGCAGAGAACACACTTGCCGGCATCGTAATTGAAATGCCTCGGGCTTTCATCGATGGGCACATCCTGCAGCAGCGAGCGCAGGCGGGTGAGCTTCAGCTTCAAACCGCGCTCCCTGGCAATCTTTTGCAGTTCACAGTGCTTGTTCTTGGCGCACTTGGCACAGTGCAGGCGATGATTGGACAACAGCAACTCGAATCCCGTTCTCACCAAGCGGTCGACCCCGGGGCTGCGAGTCTTGACGACCATCCCCTCGCTCACTGCAAGGGTGCAGGAGGTGACCGGGCCCCGCAGTCCTTCCACCTCCACGAAACATAGCCGGCAACTAGCAACGGTGCGCTCCGCCTCACGCAGGTCGCACAGATGGGGAATGTAGATCCCGTTGTCGAGGGCGGCCCACAGCAGCCTCTCGCCCTCGGCGGCCTTTACCTGCCGGTCGTCAATGGTCAGCGCCACTTCCCTGCTCAACTTCGCTCATCCCTTCCTCAACAGCCTCGGCAACAACTTCTTCGACAACCGGCGGCGACAGCTTCACCACCGCCTTATACTGCGGCGGACAGGCGGACACGCAACTGTTGCACTTGACACACTTGTCCGGGTCGATTCCTTTCAGCATGTCAGGACGGGTATAGATCGCCTCCACCGGACAGCTCCCGATACAGACATTGCAGAGCTTGCTGCACATTTCAGGAATAATCCGGTAGCTGATCAGGTCCTTGCACATCAGGGCCGGACAGCGCCCCTCCCGGATATGAGCCTCGTATTCCGGCCGAAAATAGCGGATGGTGGTCAGAACCGGGTTGGGGGCGGTTTTGCCCAGACCGCACAGCGAGCCCAGCTTGATGTCCTCGGCCAGTTCCTGGAGCAGGTCGATATCCTCATCCTTGCCCTGGCCCCTGGTGATCTCCGCCAGGATATCCAGCATCTGCTTCGTTCCCAGGCGGCAGAAGGTGCACTTGCCGCAGGACTCCTTCTGGGTGAAGTCCACGAAGAAGCGGGCGATCTCCACCATGCAGTCGTCCTCGTCCAGCACGACCATGCCGCCGGAGCCCATCATCGCCCCCGCCTGCTGCAGCGAATCGAAGTCGATCGGCAGGTCCAGGGAGGACTCGGGCAGGCAACCCCCGGAGGGGCCGCCGATCTGCACCGCCTTGAACTTTCTCTCATTCTTGATCCCGTTGCCCACATCGTAGACCAAGTTGCGCAGGGTGGTGCCCATCGGCACCTCGGCCAGACCGGTGCTGACAACCTTGCCGGCCAGGGCAAAGACTGCGGTTCCGGGGCTATTGGGAGTTCCGATGCTCCTGAACCAGGACGCCCCGTTCCGGATGATGTGGGGCACGTAGGACAGGGTCTTGACGTTGTTGATCAGGGTTGGCCTGCCGTGCAGTCCCGAAGTGGCCGGGAAAGGCGGCCGGTGGTTGGGAAGGCCGGCCCGGCCATGGATCGAGGCGATCAGGGCAGTCTCCTCGCCGCACACAAAGGCCCCCGAACCCTGAAACAGTTTGATCTCCAGGTTGAACCCGCTTCCCAGGATGTCCCGGCCCAGCAACCCCCACCCCTGGGACTGCTCCAGGGCGGTCCTGAGCCGTTTGATGGCCAGGGGGTATTCCGCCCGGACATAGATGTAGGCCTGCTCCGCCCCCACCGCATAGGCGGCAATGGTCAACCCCTCCAGCACCTGGTGCGGGTTCGATTCCAGCAGCGCCCGGTCCATGAAGGCGCCGGGGTCACCTTCGTCGGCATTGCAGATCGCGTATTTGGGTATTCCGGGAACGTTCTTGCAGGTCTCCCATTTGACTCCCGTAGGAAAGCCGGCGCCCCCGCGCCCCCGCAGCTTCGATTCCTTGATCTCAGCGATCACCAGGTCCGGCTCGGTAGTCAGGACCTTGGCCAGGCCGCTGTAGCCGTCTCTCGCCAGGTAATGGCCGATCTCCCCGGGATCGATCAGGCCGCAGTCAGCCAGGATGATCTTGTGCTCGTAAATTCCCCGGGGATAATCGGCAAAGGTCGGAAAGACGTCATTTGGTTCCAGCGCCGCCATGGCGAACTCGTAGCAGGGGTCATCGCTGACCAGGTAATCGTTGACCAGGCGGCGTGCCTTGCCCTCATCGAGCGAACCGTATACGAGCGGCGGATAGCCCGGCTTGAGGATTACGGCCAACGGTTCGGCATAGCAATGCCCCATGCAGCCGGTTTCCGTCAAAACAACGTCCAGGTGGTGTTTGTCGATCTCCTCCTGAAATGCGGCCAGCACGGCGAGCGCCCCTGCCGCCCTGCCACAGGTGGCCGTCCCCAGCAGGATCACCGGCTTCTCCCGGCCGGCTTCAACCTTCTGCTTGGCCTCCGACTGCAACAGGCGGTAAGCCTGTTCAACTGCCTCCGTGCCGCTCATGCTTCCCGACCTTCTTCCCGCTGCTGCTCTGCTTCCCGCTGCTGCTCTGCTTCCTGTTCCTTCTTCTCTATTTCGAAGGTCAACAGTATGCCATCCACCCGGATCGGCGAAACCTTGGCCTCCACCTTCTCGTCGACGACCACCACCGGCGCCAGGGCGCAGCAACCGACGCAGGCCACTCGCTCCAGGCTGTACTCCCGGTCCGGCGTCGTCTCCCCTTCGTGAATGGACAGGCGCCGTTCAAAGGATTCCAGGATGATGTGCCCCCCCATCATATGGCAGGCTGTGCCCAGGCAGACCTCGACCCGGTGCTTGCCCGGCGGGTTCAGGCGAAACTGGTTATAGAAGGTGCCCACCCCGAACACTTCTACCTCGGGCAACTGCATGTCTCCGGCGATCCGTTGCATGGCCAGTCTGGGAAGATAGCCCAACCGGTCCTGCACGCCCTGGAGAACGGGAATCAGGCTCTCGCGCCCTGTGCCACAGCTTTGCAGTACAGCCCCGACCGCAGTGTGGATCAACTCCTCCTCGCCTTCAATCAGGTCCATTGCTCTCATCATCCCCCTCCCCGCGGAAATACTTCGTCATTCCGGCTCTTTTTCCTGCTTTGCCCCCGCTTTCCCACTGTTGTTCCGCATATATTCCTGGAAAGACAACAGGTTTTCCTTATTTTCAGCCAGCCGGTCCAGGGTTTTGTCCACGTAATCTTTCTGGTAGTGGTCTGCGTCCAGCAAGAACAGGGCGCGCGCCCAATCCAGACCCTCTCCGGCGCCCGGAACCGGATGATATCCGGCATCCCTGGTCCTGGCCACCGCCAGAGCGATCTCTTCCCGTAGGCCATCTAAAACCACTGGGTTTTTGATCCTGATGATCGAGGCCTCCTGCTCGATGGTGGGAAAATTCAGGTACAAAAAGACGCAGCGCCTGCGCAGGGCTTCCGAGAGTTCCCTCTCCCCGTTGTTGGTGATGATTACCACTGGTTTCCGCACCGCCTTGATGGTGCCGATCTCCGGCACAGAGATCTGAAAGTCCGACAACACCTCCAGCAGGAATGCCTCAAAATCCGGGTCCGACCGGTCAATCTCGTCGATCAGGAGAACCACCGGCTCATTGGCGGTTATTGCCTGCAACAGCGGCCGCTGCAGGATATTAGGCAGGGTAAACAGGTCGTCCTCCCGGACTGATCCGCTACGGGCAGCCAGGTGGATTTTTACCAGTTGACGCTGAAAGTTCCAGTCATAGAGAGCCTTGCTCTCGTCCAGCCCTTCGTGGCATTGCAGCCGGATCAACCTGGCGCCGCAGATCCTGCTCAATGCCTTGGCCAGGTCAGTCTTCCCCACCCCCGGCGGACCGCTGACCAGCAGCGGCTTCTCCAGCCTCAGGGCCAGGTAGACGACGTTCAGGTCATCTTCGTCGATGACAAACCCGGCGCTTTCAAAACCCTGGCGCAATTCCCGCAGCTCAATCTGCATGACTGTTGACTCCTTCCCACCTTTACTTTCTGGGAGCGGTAATGAAGTATAATACCCCGAAACAGGCTGCAAATATCACGATAAAGGCAAAAAACGCGGCAATAAAAGCAGTTTTTATGAAGCTATCGACGATAGTGGCTGCCAAAGCTAGAGAAAATGGAAAGACTAGGTCGCGCCCCGAAAATATCCCTTTGCGCAGTTTGGAAAAGTTCAAGATCAGGTAGAAAACCAGGGTCAAAGTCAGTATTTCAAAGACAAACACCTATTGCTCTCCCTTGAGGTCGAGTGTCATTTCCCTCAGTAGGTCCAAGGCCCGGTAGTTGGTGAGGTCTAGATGGATGGGCGTGATGGAGATCATCTTTTTCCCGATTGCGGCCACATCGGTATCCACAGCATCAGCCTCGTCTTCGGCGTCCATGATATTCCCATTCAACCAGTAGTATTTGCGTCCACGGGGATCGGTCCTGACCTCGAAAGAGTTCCGGTACCTCCTCGATCCCAGCCTGGTGATCCGCACGCCCTCAACCTCACTGGCCGGCAGCGAGGGAACGTTGACATTAAGCAGCGTGTCTCTACAGATACTGGAGTGCAGTACCTTGGGAATCAACATTTTGGTAAAAAGGGCGGCGTACCTATAGTCGGGGCGCTCGTATTCGGCTACCGATACTGCCAGTGCCGGGATACCCAGGATGATCCCCTCGAGGGCGCCGGATACGGTCCCGGAATAGAGAACGTCGATTGCCAGGTTCGGTCCCCGGTTGATGCCGGCAACGACCAGGTCCGGCCTTTCTTCCATCAAACAGTTCACCGCCAGCTTGACACAGTCGGCCGGAGTACCGTCGACCGCCCAGGCCCGGCCTTCAAACATGGGGAGATGCTCTGCCCGCAGCGGTCTGTCAACGGTAATGCCGTGGCCGGTCGCGCTTCTCTCCCGGTCTGGCGCCACCACGGTGATTTCAGCGATCTCTTTCAGCGCAGACCACAGTTCGGCAAGACCTGCCGCGTAAATACCGTCATCATTGGTCAACAGGAGCTTCACTCGTTCACCCCGCTTATGAAAAAAGCGCCTGGAAAGGCGCCTGACTTCCAACCAGTCCCGTCAATCAATCATGCCTTCCCCTGATCAGGGAGAACGCCTCAGCCCTGGTAGCCTCGTTGGTCTTGAAGACACCGCGTACCGCCGATGTCAGAGTCTTGGAGCCGGCTTTCTTGATCCCGCGCATGGTCATGCACATATGCTCCGCATCCACCACCACGATGACACCAAGTGGGTCAAGCGCATCCATGATCGTATCGGCGATCTGCGAGGTCATCCGTTCCTGGAGCTGTGGCCTCTTGGCGAACCCCTCAACCACCCGGGCCAGCTTGCTCAAGCCCGTGATCTTGCCCTGGCGCGGGATATAGGCAACGTGGGCGACGCCGTAAAAAGGCAAAAAATGATGCTCGCACGTGGAGTATATCGGTATATCCTTCACCAGCACCATTTCGTCATGATTCTCGTTGAAAAATACATTCAAATCCTCTTTCGGATCATACAACAGCCCGCAGAAGATCTCCTCATACATACGGGCCACCCGCTCCGGGGTGTTCTTCAAGCCTTCACGCTCCGGATCCTCGCCGATCCCCTCTAAAAGTAAGCGCACCCCGCGGATTATCTTTTCACGATCCATAGTACCATTTGGCTGATTACGCTGCACTGTATAATCCCCCCATGGCTCTCCCTTATGTGGACTGACTCAGCTAAAAGTTTAACACTTCAATCAAAAGTATTACAAGCCTCTTAATCCCTTACTACTGCCTGAAATTTTGAACTGCAATTCCAGTTTGATCACAGTTTGATCACATCTTATATATGTTTGTTTATTCCCATAAATGCCCGATAGTCTTTACTATTTCTGACTGCATGCCTGGTAGCCTATGCGCATAGCTTTTCATAATTGTCTCCGGCGCATCCCCCAGGCGCTCTCCAACGGAAATAGCAGTATGGCCTTTATCCAGCAACATTGAGGCAAGCGTATGACGCAATCCATGAATTGTGATATATGGCAACTTCATTATATTGCAATAGCGAACAAAGGAATAATAGGCACCGGTATGCGATACCTGCTTGCCATGGCGAGAGCAAAAAACAAAATTCTCTGGGTTATACTCTCCATCATAAAGGGATTTTTCCCTGTCCTGTTTAACCTTGTGTTCCAACAGCATTTTTATTACACCCTCGTTAAGGAGCACTTTCTTATACTGCGTCTTGATTTCGGAGAACCATCATCGCCTCTTCTTAAAGCTGTCTTGGCAATATGGATTTCTCCCTTTTCAAGATCAACATCTGCCCAACGCAGTGCTAAAATCTCCCCAATCCTGGCACCTGTGTCTAGCAGTAATACGAACAGAGCATCATACCTCAGCCTTAACGTCTCCCAGAACCAAATAAACTGCTTAGACTGGTTCTCATCCCATATGGGTTTCTCTTTGAAGTCCGGTTTGCTGAGGATAACATCTTCGCATGGGTTGTTGATCAGGTATCGGATGCTAGGTTTGCAGGCATACTTCATTGCAACATTGAGTTTTTGAAAGTACAACTGGATTGTGCTCTTTTCTATGTCATCTGCAAGTTTGTTTACTGCTTCTTGCAACATCAAGGTTGTTATGCCAGTAAGCATCCGATTTTCTCCAAGGTGTTTTTTGAATGCTTTGAATGCAGCCGCATAAGTTGAATATGTGTGCGGATTAATGCCCTTAATATTCTCCATATACTGGTTTAAAAATTCACCAAAAGTTATTTTATTTGGTATCCAGGAGAATTTTCCTTGATCAATTTGAGTAAGAATCTCACGCTGACGACGCTCAGCATCCTTGTGGCTACCTCTTACGGTCTCTGTTTTCTGCAGACGCTAGCCATCAGGCCCCGGTGGTAGATCGTACCTGAAACAATATGAATCACCACGCTTTTCAATCTTGCTACCCCGCACCTCTTATCTTCTCCTCCCTTCAAGGCCGGGCGGGATAGATATAATACTTCTACCCCTCCCGGTCAAATCCTTCTTTTACGAAAGAGATGCGGAGGAGCTGCCAAGGTTTAAAACGTTTTCTTTACGGATGCGAATCTGATGTCCGATCTTCACTGACGGAATGAGGCCCTGATGAAGGTAATTGTAAAATGTGCTGCGCTTGATCTTCAGAATCTTCATCGCCTCGACAGGTGTGAGAAAAATATCATCCTCGGTAAAGCTGCAATCTAGAGTGACTGCATTTTTGTTCATTGAAGTTTCACTCCTTTTTTATTGTTCGCTCCATTGGGAAATCTAACTCATTCGTGTAACCATCTTTTAAGACAAGCGATCCAATACAGGAAATCATCTGATCGTAGTAAGTTATGGCTGGCATAAATACGGCTGCTGACGATTTCTTTGTCAGCAGCCTGAGCATCCTTTGGGGACCAACCTCTAGATCCGTTCAAAGCACATATTTAAAGGGAAATTTGTGTTACAATAATCCTGAGGTGATATCTATGTCCGCTAAGGTTGATCAGATACTTCAGGACGTCAAGGGGCTCAATTCTTCAGAGTTAAGAGAGCTTCTGAGAAAGATGGCAGATAGCATAGAGCTTCACGGGTGGCTTCAATTGGCCGAACAGTCATTTTCCGATTGGGACAACCCGCAGGATGAAGTCTATGACCAACTATAATCCTGGAGATGTCCTGCTTTTACCATTTCCTTTCAGTGACGTTAGCAACACTAAAAGGCGCCCTGCTTTGGTGCTGGCTGTTGCTGAAAAGTGGGGGGAACTTATTTGTACAATGCTCACCTCGTCTCCGCAGTATTACAATGAAGTGGTGATTTCAATGTGGAAAGAGGCGGGATTGCTTAAGCCGACAGTAGCACGAGTTCATCGTCTCTTTACGATAGATGCCCAACTTGTGATTAAG